>Ga0310697_10000223_pt1 | contig 81268 bp, 70 predicted proteins | sample 172DNAGHGlowgp2_FD_203883 | JGI IMG/M metagenome (GOLD analysis project Ga0310697, IMG submission 203883) | Sheep rumen microbial communities from Palmerston North, Manawatu-Wanganui, New Zealand - 1728 DNA GHGlow gp2 (v2) (version 2) | ecosystem: Host-associated > Mammals > Digestive system >...
GGGCGATCATCACGTTACGGCCCTTGGGGCCGAGAGTTACCTTGACAGCGTTGGCGAGCTTGTCCACGCCCTTCATGAGGGATTCGCGAGCCGCCACATCAAACTTGAGTTGCTTTGCCATTTTTGTTTTTCCTTTTTTTTATTTAAAACTTTTTGATTAGAGCGTCGCGATGACGTCCGGTTCCTTCACGATGAGGTAGTTTTCACCATCGACGGTGACTTCGGTGCCGCTGTACTTGCCATAGAGCACCACGTCGCCCACCTTGACTTCCATCGGGACGATTTCGCCCTTGTCATTCTTGCGGCCCGGGCCCACGGCCACGACCTTGCCCTGCATGGGCTTTTCCTTGGCGTTATCGGGAATAAAAAGACCCGAGGAGGTCTTCTGTTCGGCTTCAGCCGGCTTGACGACGATTCGATCTGCTAAAGGCTTAATCATTTTGTTTTTCCTTTTTTGTTAAAGTCTTAGTCCAGAATGGACCATTTTCTTGTTTTCGTTGCACTATAAGCAAAAGGCGTGCCAAGAGCTGACGACGCCTTTATCGGGGTTTTACTGTTCCAATACGAAACAAGAATCCGTTATCATTTCATTTTGAAACATTTTCCTTGAGATTCCTGATGTATTCGGCGGCCTCGGAATCCCGCACTTCGTCCTCCCCCATGTTCACTTCTTGCTCGTAGATGGCCATGAAGCGTTCCAGGAGTTTTGCGGGAGTGAGCCCGAGGCCCCACGCAAGCTTGCAGAAGGTCTCGAACGACGGACCGCGGAGCCCGGTCTCCAGTTGCGAGATGAACTGCCGACTCAGCCCCGAGGTCGCGGACAAGCTTTTCTGCGTATAGAGGGACTCTCGCCGCATCTGAAGCATCAGCTGGCGAAAACACCTCTCAAACAATTTCCGCTTGTCCATATTTCAAATGTAATACAAAGACGATTACAAAATGCAATCATTTGTGCGCATATTTCGTAAACTTTTTGTAATAAGTTGTTTCCGCGCTAAAATCGGGGAAAAGCGGTTTTTTGACTTTGTAAAAAAAGCAAAAACCCCTCTCTTATCGAGAGGGGCTTTTTCTGCGGGTGCCAGGACTCGAACCTGGAGCGGGTTTTAGACCGCACGAGCCTTTTCGCCTACTTGAACTTCCAGTCTGGCTCGTGCTCTCGCAACCACGGCCAGTTGACACTGGTCGCGGCTTGCTCACAAAGGCTCCAGATTTCTCGTCCTAGATTCGGTTCTATATGCAAAAACCCCTCTCTTATCGAGAGGGGCTTTTTCTGCGGGTGCCAGGACTCGAACCTGGAGCCTTTTGGTTCGTAGCCAAACGCTCTATCCAGTTGGGCTACATCCGCGATTGTGCCCCAAATATAGCATTATTGGCCCCTTTGTCAAGGGGAAAGAAAACATTTTTTCATTATTTATCTAGATTTGGGCCATCAACCCATATTCCTATTTTAGCAAGATGGACATCGTCAAAAAGTACTTATCCGCCTGCCTCGGTTTCATCCGCAATCTTTTCACCGACAAAAAAGTCGTCAAGTGGCTCATCATTCTCGGTATCCCCGTCGTCGCGGGAATCATCGCCATCTTCGCCACCTACATCCATTTCTCGCCGGAACTCCCGTCGCTCTCGCAGCTGGAGCAGATCAACCCGAAACTCGTCACGAACATCTACGACATGAACGGGAAAATCGCCCACGAGTACTACGTGGAACGCCGCGAATGGGTTCCCTACGATTCTATTCCCATAGACGCCATCCACGCCGTGATGGCCACCGAAGACCGCGCGTTCTTCAGTCACTGGGGCATGAACGTGTGGGCCATTCCTTCGGCCATTTTGGAAAGCATCTCCAGCGGCAAAAAACTCCGTGGTGCCTCCACCCTCACCCAGCAGTTGACCAAGCTTTTGTTCCTCACCCCGGAACGTTCCATCTCCCGTAAAATCAAGGAAGCGATGACGGCCATCCGCATCGAGCAGACGTACACCAAGGAAGAGATTCTCGAATTCTACATGAACGAAGTGTACCTCTCCGGCGGCAACTACGGTTTCCAGGCCGCGGGACGATTCTACTTCGGCCACTCGCTCGACAGCCTCACGATTCCGGAATACGCCGTGTTGGCGGGCATGCTCCAGCGTCCGGAGGCCTACCGCCCCGACCGTCACCCGAAAGCGAGCCTCGAGCGCCGCAACACCGTGCTCTACGCGATGTACGACGCCGGTTACATCAGCAAGGAAGACTACCGCAAGTACGTGGAAACTCCCATCACGCTCAACCAGAAAGAGGAAGAAAGCGGTTCGGGCCTGTACTTCTACGAAGAAATCCGCAAGTACATGGAAAAGAAGTACGGAGAGAACTCCCTCTATGCCGACGGTGTTTCCATCAACTCCACCATCGACCCCGACATCCAGGCGTTCGCCGACAGCGTCGCCCGCGTGCAGGTCGAAAAGGTCCGCCGCCGCGTCAAGTACCGCGCCACGCGCAGGCTCCTCCTCACCAAGAAATACGGCATGCCCGAAGATAGCGTCGTGGCCCACTTCGACAGCATCTACACGGACTTCAAGAAGAACTACCTCGCAAAGGACACGAACCCCGACCTGACCAAGCGCAGGTTCCCCGACAGTATCCAGTACCACCATCCCGAAATCGCGGCCATCATCATCGAGAACGAGACGGGCGCCATCCGCGCGATGGTGGGCGGAAGCGACTACAACAAGTCCAAGTGGAACCGCGCCGTGCAGTCCCTGAGGCAGCCGGGCTCCAGCTTCAAGCCTATTGTGTACGCTACGGCCATGGACAACGGCGCCTCCCCCTGCGACTCCGTGAACGACCAGCCCGTCACCATCCCCGATCCCGACGACAAGAACCCGAACAAGGTATGGCGCCCGGGCAACTTCGAGCATGACTTCGAAGGCATGATGACGCTCCGCAGGGCCCTGTACCGCTCCAAGAACCTTCCCGCCATTTTGACCGGCATGAAGTACGGCCTCAACAACGTGGTGAACTACGCCCGCAAGTTCGGCATCGTGCGCGCCCCGCTCATGGCTGTGCCAAGCCTCGCGCTCGGTTCCGTGGGTGCCACCCTCATGGAAATGACGTCCGCCTACACCGTGTTCCCGAACGGCGGTAACCGCATCGAGCCGTACATGATAGAATCCATTGTCGACCGCAACGGCGAAGTCATCGAGAAGAACTCCAAGGTCGAACACGAAGTATTGCGCCCGGCATCGGCCTACATCATGGTCGACATGCTCAAGGACGTGAACATCCGCGGTACGGCCGCACGCGTTTGGGCCAGCGGTTTCAACCACCCGAGCGGCGGTAAGACCGGTACCACCAACGACTATACCGACTGCTGGTACATCGGCTTTACCAAGCAGTACACCATGGGCGTGTGGGTCGGTTCCGACAGCCCGGGCACGCTCGGTGCAGGCCATACCGGCACCGAAGACGCTCTGCCCGTGTGGATAGCCGTGATGAAGGAACTGCACAAGAACCTCCCGCGCAAGCCGTTCCCCGTCCCGAGCGGCGTGGTGAGCAGGGGCATTTGCAACCACACCGGCAAGATTGCTGGCGAATTCTGCTCCGAGAAGACGTACTGCCTCTACACGGCCGGCTACGCTCCCGAAGAGACCTGCGACGGCAACCATTTCGAAGTAAAGACAAAGTCCGCCGACGACGCGACGCTGTTCAGCAACAAGAGCGCGACAACGGCTCCCAAGTCTAGCAACGGACCTGCGAAAAAAGCAAGAAAAATGTTCTAGCGCACCGCCGCGGCAAACAACGGCGATTTCGCTCCAAGCCCTTGAATTATCAAGGGCTACAGCACTATTGTGCCCTTAACAAAAACGTACTTTTTTGCTATCTTTACGCGGAACTATGGAATGGCCCCGCAACATAAAGACGCTTACTACCGACGAGCTGAAAGCTTGGCTCAGGGATGTTGGCGAAAAGCAGTACCGCGCCGACCAAATCCAGAAGTGGCTTTTTTGCCAGCAGGTGCGCACCTACGACGAGATGGTGAACGTCCCGCCCGCCCTGCGCGAAAAACTCGCCGAACAGTTCAGCCTGCGCTGCCTCGAAGAAGAGCAGAAGTCCGTCTCGCAAGACGGCACCATCAAATGGCTTTTCAAGACGCATGACGGTCACCACATCGAGACCGTGATGATTCCCGCGAACGGACGTTTTTCCGTATGCGTCTCTACGCAAATCGGTTGCGCCCAGAACTGCGCGTTCTGCCGCACCGCGAAGATGGGCTTCACCCGCAACCTGGAAGCGGGCGAAATCCTCGAAGAAATCCTCTGCGTCAACTGGCACCTGAAAGATGCCGGGATTCTTGACGAAGAAGGCAAGATTGCCCAGGTCACGAACATCATCTTCATGGGCATGGGCGAACCGCTCAACAATTTGGAACAGGTACACCGCGTGTGCTGCACGCTGCATAACCAGAGCCTGTTCAACATGGGCGCCAAGCGCATGACCGTGAGTACCTCGGGAGTCGTCCCGAAGATCAAGGAACTCGTGGACCGCAACACGCCGTGCTGTTTGGCCATCAGCCTCAACAGCACGAACAACGAATACCGCTCGTCCGTGATGCCGGTGAACAAGGTATGGCCTATCGAGAAGTTGCTCGAGGCCGTAGATGAATACATCCGCCGCACCGACAACTACGTGACCTTCGAATACGTGCTCATTCAAGACATCACCTGCACGCCGAAGGCCGCCAAGGAACTTATCCGCATTTGTGCACCGCGCCGCGTCAAGGTGAACGCCATCGTGCTTAACGACGGCGACGACCCTACGCTGCACGCCCCCACGCCCGAAGAGGTCGAGGACTTCCTCGCCGCCGTGCGTGCTGCCGAAATTCAAATAACGATCCGCAACCCGCGAGGCAGGGACATCCTTGCTGCATGCGGGCAGCTTGCGTACAAAAAGGAAGGTAAAGAATGTTAACGCAGAACCTCCCGGAATTCTGGGACAACCTTTATGCCGAAGGCAAGGACTACTGGAATTTCAAGAAGGCGACTCCGGCCCTACTCGAGTTTTTCAAGCACCCCTCCTGCCCCGCCGAAGGCTCCGTGCTGATTCCCGGTGCCGGATTCGGCTACGATGCCGAGGCCTGGGCTATGCGCGGTCACGAAGTGCTCGCTGTCGATTTCGCCCCCACCGCCGTTGATGAACTCGACCACCTGAGCCGCAAGCACAAGAACCTCCACTCGCTGGACAAGGACCTGTTCACGCTCACGCCGAAGGATTCCAAGCACGAAGGCCAGCTGTTTGACATCGTGTACGACTACGGAACCTTCTCCGCCATCCATCCGGGGCGCCGCGACGAATTCTTCGAAGTCTGCTACAAGATGCTCAAGGACGACGGCCTGTTCATCTGCCTCGTCTACCCGCTGATGAACGGCAAGTCCCTGCAGGGCCCGCCGCACTGCACCAGCGAAGGCGAACTCATGGCGCGCCTCGACGGCGTGTTCGACATCGTCGAACGCATCCCGGTCAAGAACAGCTTCCCGGGCCGCGAAGGCAAGGAAGAATTCTGGCTCATGAAGAAGGTTGTTTAACAAAATTTTTTACCGAAAAAAGGATTGAACTATGTCTAAAGATTTATGCCCCTGCGGAAGCGGAAAAGAATACGGCGAATGCTGCGAACCCATCATCAAGGGTACAGCCCTGGCCCAGAGCCCCGAAGCCCTGATGCGTTCTCGTTACACCGCTTACGCGAAGCACGAAATTGCCTGGCTCCGCGACTCCCTCGAAGCCACCCAGCGTAGCGACTTCGACGAACCGAGCGTGACCGCCTGGAGCAACGACTCCGAATGGCTCGGCATCGAAATCAAGCAGACCAAGACCGAAGAAGAAAAGAACATCGGCTGGGTCGAATTCGTCGCACGCTTCAAGCAGGGCAACGTCACCCGCAACCACCACGAACTCGGTGAGTTCCACAAGGTGGGCGGCGCATGGTTCTTCTACGACGGCCGTGCCGTGAAGCAGGAAACCGTCCGTCACGAAGGTCCCGTCGTTGGCCGCAACGACCCGTGCCCGTGCGGATCTGGCAAGAAGTACAAGAAGTGCTGCGGAGCAGGCAAGTAAAGGTTCAAGATGTTCAAGATATTCGTAGACGGTGAAGCAGGAACGACCGGCCTGCAGATTTATGAGAGACTCGCGAAGCGTAACGACATCGAAGTGTTGCGCATTTCTCCCGAACTCCGCAAGGATACCGCCGAACGCAAGAGGCTCATCAACGAGTCCGACGTGACGTTCCTCTGCCTGCCCGACGCGGCAGCCATCGAGAGTGCCGCCCTCTGCGAAAATCCGGACACCCGCATTATCGACGCCTCCACGGCGCACCGCGTGAATCCCGCATGGACCTACGGCATGCCCGAACTCTCGGCGGCCCAGCGCGAAGCCATCGCCAAGAGCAAGAGAATCGCGAACCCCGGCTGCCACGCCTCGGGATTCATTCTGGGCGTTTACCCGCTGGTTGCCGCCGGAATCCTCCCGAAGAATTCTAACCTCGCCGCCTACAGCATCACCGGTTACTCCGGCGGCGGCAAGAAGCTCATCGCCGAATACGAGGAGCAGGCCGCGCTCGCGCACAACGCGGGCGAATCAAAAGCCATCATGGCCCCCGCCCCGTACGCGCTCGCCCTCGCCCACAAGCACCTCCCCGAAATGAAGAAGTACTGCGAACTCGAGAATGTTCCCTTCTTCAACCCGGTGCTTGGTCCCTTCTACAAGGGCATGGCGGTGACGGTCGCCATCTTCGCGAACTCGCTCACCAAGAAGGTCGGCCCCGAAGGCCTCACCGAAATCTTGGCCAAGCATTACGAAGGTTCCCGCTTTGTGAAGGTGATGCCCTACGAAGCAGCCCCCGTACTGTTCAATGGCCGCCTTGACGCCACCGTCTGCAACGATACGAACAACGCCCGCATCCAGGTCTTTGGCAACGAGAACGTGATGCAGGTGACGACCATCATCGACAACCTCGGCAAGGGCGCTAGCGGTGCAGCCATCCAGAACATGAATATCGCGCTCGGCCTCGACGAAGGAATCAGCCTTTAATGTTTCTAGACGAAAAATCAATCGAAGTGCGCTCCGGCAAGGGCGGTGACGGCATCTGCAGCTTTCACCGCGAAAAGTTCGTTCCGCTGGGCGGCCCGGACGGCGGTGACGGCGGACGCGGCGGTCACGTGATTCTCCAGGTGAACGAGCAGTACTCCACGCTCCTCGACATGGGCAACGCGCACTTGTACAAGGCGAGCAACGGACAGCCCGGCGGCGCCAAGCGCTGCACCGGCAAGAGCGCCGACGACCTCATCGTGGACGTCCCGCGCGGCACCATCGTGAAAGACGCCGAAGGGCGCATCCTCGCCGACCTGACCACTCCCGGACAGAAGTGGATTGCGGCTCGTGGCGGCAAGGGCGGCATGGGCAACCAGCATTTCGCCACCCCCAAGGTCCAGGCCCCGCGCAAGTGCACCCCTGGCGAAAAGGGCGAAAAACGCGAACTCTTCCTGGAACTCAAGCTCATGGCCGACGTAGGCCTTGTCGGGTTCCCGAACGCGGGCAAGTCGAGCCTCGTGAACAAGATTTCGAGCGGGCGCCCGAAGGTGGGCGACTACCCGTTCACCACGCTCGAGCCGGTTCTCGGCATTGTGCAGAAGAACGGCCACAGCTTCGTGGTCGCCGACATCCCCGGCCTTTTGGAAGGCGCCAGCGAAGGCAAGGGTCTCGGCCACCAGTTCCTCAAACACATCGAACGTACCCACACGCTCCTGTTCGTCATCGACGGTTTCGCCGAAAACGCCTACGAGCAGTTCACCGTCCTCAAGGACGAACTCAAGGCTTTCCACCCGAAACTGGCCGAAAAAACGTATGTTATCGCGCTCAACAAGGCGGACCTGGGTATCGAGAATGCCATCAAGGAATTCAAGAAACACCGCCAGAAAGTCGTCGTCACCTCGGCCATGACCGGCGAAGGATGCGAGGATTTGCTGCAGGCGCTGGACGAAGCACTGCCCCATACGCAAAAAAAGAGCGTCGGTTGGACAAAAAAGCCTACCGCTTAGCCCCATTTTTTTGTAAATTAATTACATAAGTTGTTGATTTACAAAAACTTGCAACGACAATGAGTGGGGAACCGACTATGGTGGAAAAGGCGAACATCACAAAGAAGGATATCGTCGAAGATATCTCGCTCCGCACGGGTCTCACCCAGGTGGAAACCAAGACCATAGTCGAATGCTTCCTGGATTCGCTCGTAAAGGGGTTATTGCAGGGCAACAACATCGAAATTCGCGGATTCGGCCGCTTCAAGCTCAAGGAACGTAAGCAGAGGTCCGCCAGGAACCCCCGCACGGGCGAAACGGTCGTCATCAGCGCAGGGACAAAGCCCGTGTTCGAAGCCAGCAAGGATCTCATCAAGTCGCTGAACGACATTCTGGTCGCCGCCGAAGCTGCCGCATCACCTGTCGAGAACAATGGCAAATAAAGAACAGAAAACACCGGTCATCGTAAACCGCAAGGCATCGCACCTTTACTTTGTCGACGAAACTTTCGAGGTGGGCATCATGCTCATCGGTTCCGAGGTCAAGTCCATCCGCGATGGCAAGTGCACCTTGGGCGAAGCCTGGATTGACATAGACGAGAAAAAGAACGAACTCTGGCTCGTGGGCGCCCACATTGACGAATACCTTTTTGCGAACCGCTTCAACCACTTCCCGGCAAGGCGCCGCAAGCTCTTGGCGCATGTGCACGAAATCTCGAAGATGCGCAAGGCCAAGGAGCAGAAGGGCTGCACGCTCATCCCGCTGAAGCTTTACTTCAAGAACCGCCGCGCCAAGCTCGAAATGGGAATCTGCCGCGGTAAAGACCAGCGCGACAAGCGCCAAGACATCATCAACCGCGACGCGAAGCTAGAAATGGCCCGCGCGGCAAAGGCTCACCGCTAATGCGAACCCTCCGCGACATATCCTTAGCGATCATGTTCGCCGCCATCGCAGCGACCGCAGCAGCGACCGTCGATACCGAGGCCCTCGCCAAGCAGAACGGCGCCGAGTTCCACTGGTTCCCCATCCAAAAGACATTCATCCTGGTCGACAAGACGGACACGCTCAAGTTCGCCGTCGGCCTCCCCTACGCCACAAGCCACGGCCAGACCGTCGAGCTCTCCCGCGCCCCCGCAATCGAGGGCGGGCACATCGTGATTGATTCCGCCGACGCGGCCAAGTTCTTCAAGGCCACTCCCGCAACCGAAAAGCCCGCCAGCTCCATTGCCGCCAAGTCTTCTGACGCAAAGGCCGCCTCTTCTGCAGCCAAGACGGCCGCCGCGACAAAGCCCGCGACTCCCAAGAACGAAACCGCCGGCACCCGCGAAGTCCGTACCATCGTCATCGACCCCGGCCACGGCGGCAAGGACACCGGCGCGCAGGGCAAGAACTCCAACGAAAAGGACATCGTGCTTTCCATTGGCAAGCTCCTCAAGAAGGAACTCGAGAAGGAAGGTTTCAACGTGAAGATGACCCGCGACAAGGACGTGTTCATAGAACTCGGCCAGCGCGCGAACCTCGCGAACCAGTGGGATGGCGACCTGTTCATAAGCCTGCACTGCAACGCCATCGACGCCACCCCCGAACGCAAAAAGCAAATCAAGGGCTACCACGTGTACGTGCTGCGCGCCCCCGAAAGCGAAGAAGACAAGGCGATTGCTCGCCGCGAAAACAAGGTCGCCACGCTCTACGGCGAAAAGAACGCGAAAGAGGAACTCTCTCCCATCGAATGGTTCAAGCTCGAGGCGCGCCTCGAAAAGTACAAGCAGAACAGCTACATGTTCACCGAAGAAATGCTCAAGGCCATGGACGGCGGCAAAATCAAGCGCCAGTCCGGCGGCGTCGGCGGTGCCGGATTCATGGTGCTCGTGGGCGCGCTGATGCCCGCGGTGCTCTTTGAAATCGGCTTCATCAGCAACCCCGAAGACGAAGCCTACATGATGACCGACAAGGGACAGAAAGATATCGCCGAACGCATATCGAAGGCCGTAAGCAGCTACAAGGACGCGGTGCACAGCTACCGCGAAACGCTCGGGCGATAAGCAGAACTAATTTATTGAAGCGACTTTAACTTTTCTTCGATAATGACCCGACATTCGTTTAGAATCTCGTAGTACTTATCAAGATAGAGCTGCGTATACTCGGGCACTCCATCCGGGCATTCCTCGCGTTTTGCAATATAGCCGTTGAACCAGTAATCCGATTCATACACGCGAGTACGATCCGCATCATGATTTCCTTCAAAATAGGGCGCAAAATTATCCTTCAAAGTCCACTGACCGCGATCCAGGAGACCCTCCAAGTATTCCTTTTGCGCATCGTTATACATAGGCCCATTTTCTAGCTTCGCGACGATTTCGGTAAATAGCCCTTGCTGCACATCTGCAAGGATATCAACGAACCGGAAAAAATCTACATGCCGGCAATTTTGGACCAAGTCTTCCGGCTCTGCACTAGAGCTGGAGCTTTCGGCCACGGAACTGGAACTATGGACCTCATCGTATTCCGCTTTTGAAATGTAGGCGATTCCATTATCACGCCCGTAAATATTGTAGTACTGCTTGCCATCGGAACAATCATCAAGATACGTAATCGTAGCACGCTGACATGTCGTGTAAATGACACCATAAACCGTCGCCTCTTCCCGAATTGCGCCACACGACAAAAGTTTCTCTTCCCACTTATCCAGAATCTTTTGCGAGACCGTGGTGTCCTTTTCCAGGAATTCCTGCAACTGCATGCATGAATATGAGGGTTCAGACGACCCGCTGCTAAGACAATCATTTCCCAAGGTATACTTTACAGTGCAGGTCACGGAGGTATCCCTCGAGAGCTTAACGCGATCATCACCTAACGAGGCCGATTCCGCAGAATCAATTGAAGAGCTCGACTGGACAATTTCCGACGAAGAAGACTCGGGAACAACTTCGGATGAACTCGGCTCCGCGGAAGAACTGGTTTGAGGGAGAGCCTCAGACGAGCCCTCCGGATCGGTACCGGGATCAAGTACCGTCACGCTGGTCGATGTATCAGAATCGCTACCGCAGCTAGCCCAAAAAAAGCCCATAACGGACAAACAACTCAACCGAAAAAATCTACGAATATTCATATTTCCTCCTATTTCCCATAAAGTATATTTTTTTCGGGCCCTCAATATTTTATTCTAAACATTATTATGGACAAATAGTAAAAACCGGATGCATTCCGCACCCGGCTTCTACATTCTTACGGACTACGGACGCTTTCGCCTTCGGCTTCGGCGTCTGTCCTTCGGCTCGGTCATGCCAGCAAGCAAGTTTGCCGTCGCGACGATCGCCTTACGGACTACTCCGCAGCGTCCATGTCGGCTTCGTCGATTTCGGCGTTGTGGTAAACGTCCTGGACGTCGTCGTGGTCTTCGAACTTGTCGATGAGCTTCAGGAGCTTCACGGCGTCGTCGTGACCGAGCTTCACCGGGTCGTTGGCGACGTAGGTGATTTCGGCGCTCATCATTTCGATACCGGCAGCTTCGAGAGCCTTGGAAACGGCGTCGAAGGCTTCGGGGCTCGTGGAAATTTCATGCACGCCGTCTTCGGTGGACATGTCTTCGGCACCGGCTTCGATTACGAGGTCCATGACCTGTTCTTCGGGGTACTTCTCGGCGTCGACAATGATAACGCCCTTGTACGTGAAGGCCCAAGACACGGAACCGGATTCACCCATGGAACCGTTGTTCTTGTTGAAGATGTTGCGGATTTCGGCAACGGTACGGACCTTGTTGTCGGTCATGCACTGCACCATGATGGCAATGCCACCCGGGCCGCGTCCTTCGTACAGCGGCTCCGTCATTTCGGTACCGGAGTTGGCACCCGTACCCTTGGCGATGGCGCTCTCGATGTTCTTGGTCGGCAAGCTCTGGCTCTTGGACTTGAGGATGGCAGCGCGCAGGCGCGGGTTCGCGTCGGGGTTGCCGCCGCCGAGCTTGGCAGCGATAGAAATTTCCTTGATCAACTTGTTCCAAGCCTTGGCGCGAGCAACGTCAGTCTTGGCTTTCTTGCGTTTGGTGGTGGCCCATTTGGAGTGACCGGACATAGATTACCTCTGTAGGGGTTGATGTTAAACTTTTAGTGCTTCATGCGGCAGCGGCGCTTTTCCTTGATGGTAAGGTTCGGATCGTCGCATTCGTCTTCTTCGACAGCCTTCTTTTTCTTCTTTTTCTTTTTAGGCTTTACTTCTTCCTCTTCTTCCTCGACGACCTTCTTCTTTTTCTTTTTCTTCTTTACGACAGGCTCGTCGTCGGCAGCCTTGGACTTGCTTTTCATGCGGCTACGGCGGTCGTTGTCGTCGGACATAGTCTCTTCGGCAGAAGTATGCTGCTTTTTCATGCTCTTGAGTTTCTGCTTGTCCATCGGGTTCGCGGAAGCCTTCGTGATGGCGCCATCGTACTTGCCGCCCCACACGTTGCCAATCAGCGTGCTGGAGCTGAGCGCGTCACTCAAGATACCCTGGGCCCAGTCGTCGTTAGCCGGCGGCAGCAGCTTGAACTTGAGATTACGAATGGACGTCGCCTCTTCGTCAAAATAGAGCATCATGTCGAAGAGGCCCACGTTGTATTCCTGGCCGTCCGAACCGGAAGTCGGCTGGTCGATATAGGCAAGCACAGCGTAAACGTCACCGTCAAAGAGCCCGTTGATCAGCAGGTCCGGATCGCCGTTCGGGGCGCGAACTTCGCCAATCGCCTGGAAGGCCCAGGGCGCAGCCTCGACCTTCAAGGAGAACTTGTGGTAACCGTTCTGTGCAGGCTTCAGCTTGACCAAAGCGCCGGTAAACGCCTGGAACTTAGGCTTGATGGAGCCCTCCTGTGCATAACCCACCATTGCAAGTGCAAGCACCAGCAATGCGAGAATTTTCTTCATATACCCTCCCATTTATTAATTCTTAAAGAACAGCGCCTTGGCAGCCTCGAACATCGGGTCCTTCTCGTCGGGGTTGCGGCATTCCGTATAAATGCGCACCTTCGGTTCGGTACCGGACGGGCGGACGAGCATCCAGGAGTCGTCGTCGAAGATAATCTTCACGCCGTCGAGCGTCAAAAGCTGCTTCACGGTCTTCTCGTTCTTGCCGACCATGACCTTGGCACCCGGCTTCGCAATTTCAGCGATGGCGTCGACCTTGGCCTTGAGCGGGGCACCCACGAGGGACTTGTCCACCTCGAAGCCCGAGCGCGTCGGGTAGAAGCGGCCATATTCGTTGTACAGGGCGTCGAGGTATTCGCCGAGGTTCCTGCCGGTAACGGCCATGATTTCGAGAGCGATGAGGAGGCCGAACTGGGCGTCCTTCTCGAGCGTGTTGTTGAGGCCCGAGATACCGTCGGATTCTTCGAACGCCACGAGAGCCTTCTGCTTGGCATTGCGGGAAAGCCACGGGCGGAAGTTCTTGAAGCCCACCGGTGTTTCCATCACGGGCACGCCGAGCTTTTCGGCAATGATATTCACAAAGTTAGAAGTCGCGACGGACTTGGCCACACAGCCCTGTTCCTTGCGCCAGGTCGCCATGTAGTGGAACGCGATGGCACCGAACTGGTTCATGTCGATTTCGCGCGTACCGTCGTAGAAGCGGATGCGGTCGCCATCCGGGTCAAAGATTGCACCCAGGCGGAACTCGCTCTTGCTTTCGTCCAAGACCTTGCGGACCTTCTCGAGGTTCTTGCTGGACGGTTCCGGGGCGATGCCGCCGAACAGGGAGTCATCCTCGTTGCGGAGCGTGATGAGGCATTCCGGATTGTCGAGCAGGGCGGCCGGGCGGCGGCGGGTAGAGCCGTGCACGTGGTCGCACACGAGGGTCAGGCGGCCCTTCTTGATGAATTCCTTGATGCGGTCGAACTTGATGGTTCCCTGTTTGACGAGGAATTCCTTGTAAATCTTGAGGGAATCGATGATTTCCCAGTCAACCTTGCCCACCGGTTCAAACTTCCAGGTGGCCATCATCTCGTTAGAAAGCTTCGTGATGACGTTCGTGATTTCCGGACCCGCAGGACCGCCGTCGGCCGGGTTGAACTTGATGCCGTTGTAGTGGCTCGGGTTGTGGCTCGGAGTCATGTTGATGGAGCAGGCGGCACCGAGCATCTCGATAGCGGCGCTGAATTCCGGAGTCGGCATTTCGCCACCGTAGTAGACCTTCACGCCGGCCTTGGCAAACTGGTCAGCCACGGCTTCGCAGAATTCGTGACCGAGCAGGCGATTGTCGTGACCCACGACCACGCCGCGCTTCTGGAGTTCGGCAAAATCCTTCACGCCGAGAGCTTCGAAAAGTTCCGGAGTCGCTTCCTTGTAGAGGCGCACGATAGCGGCACCCACGACCTGCAGATTGCGGAGGGTGAATTCAGAACCGATTTCGCCGCGCCAGCCGGAAGTACCGAAGCTCACCTTGGCACTTTCCTGCGAGGTCAGGGCGACCTGCTTCACCTGTTCGACCAAACCCATATCCGTTGCGGGGTTGAATTCCGGGGACTGGATCTTCTTCCAAATCTGCGTAATGTTTTCCATAGGGGTTCCTGTGTTTGAAATTTTACGCGGGAAAATTTAGAAATTTTTTCATTAGGAAGAAGGATGTAAGCAGCAGGAAAAACCGCCAAAATCAGGATATTCCAATTCTTGTAAAAAAAAGGGGGACGCCTCCCCCTCGGCGGCACTGCGTAGCCACCGACCCCCTCCAGCGGGGACACCCCGCAACGCCCCGGACGCCCCCCGTAATATAATTGCTATATTTATTACAAACAACTTATCCTCCGCGACTCATGAAATTTTTCTCCCTCCCCATTCTTGCCCTTATCGCAACAATCAGCCTCACCGCCTGCGGCGATGACTCATCCTCAGGTGTCACCCTGAGCGAAGCGCAAGCGGAGTCGAATGGGTCTAGCAGCAGCGGCAGCAGCGATAGAGTCTCGTCTTCGTCGAAGAACAGTTCTTCTTCTGCAAAATCCAGCCCGTCCACCGACTCCAAGAGCAGCTCTTCTGTAAAGTCAAGTAGCTCGGGGACGTCGTCTTCGAGTATGCTGATTCCTTGTTCTAAGGAAGGTGAAATTGCAGAAATGAGGGATAGGGAAACTGGAGTAAAAGGCCAGTATAAGTGTCAGGATGGCTTCTATATCCTTATTGTTCGTTCCAGTTCCTCGTCCGTGCCTACCAATAGCTATATCAACATGGACAGCCTTTACAACAGCAAGTATTCGTATGGGGAATTTGTTGACCCGCGTGATGGGCAAAAGTACAGGATTTTAGACACGAAATTCGGTTACGATGGTTTTGAAAATATGACCGTATTCGCGACCAACCTTAACTATGGGAAACAAATCCCGTTAAATACGACGGTGTTTGACGACAATGCTCCCGAAAAATACTGCTACGACGACGACCCGTGGTACTGCGACAACGGGTTCGGCGGGTTGTACAGCTGGAGCGAGGCAATGGGCCTCCCGAAGGCATGCGACAGCGTATGGACGGGAACGACTACTGCCTGCCCGGACTCGATATTCCCGGGCCGCGAATACGATCATGAATGGGATCGTTTGAAGATACAGGGGATCTGTCCGGAAGGGTGGCACGTGATGAATAGGCAAGAATGGGGCGCCTTGAAGGGGGCCAGTGAAAATGATTATGGCTTTGTGTCGAAAGTAAGTGGCGGGAGCAATAGCCAAGGATTCTCGGCCTTGTATGGGGGTGGCGTATCTCCGACTGAACAGAAAAGCCTTTATATTAGAAAAAGTGGTTTTTATCAGTTGCCTTATGAAAGAGACGCCGAAGTCAACAATTCAGTAATATTGGACAGAATCTTACTGCGTTTTGATCAGCCTGCTCAAAAAACTGATGCTCTGTCTGTCCGCTGCGTGAAAAACCGCTAACCCCGCGCCAAGACGTTTCCTAGCTGTTCAAAATAAAACCCGAGTTTCGTGAAGCCCGCAGTGTCTAACAGCCACAAGGGCTGAGCAGTACCCGCTCTTCACACGTACCCAGCAGTAACATTACATACCAGAGCCCCTCTCGTGTTTCTTTGCGGAGAGGAGGCGTTTCGCAAAGCAAACACTTCAACGAAGTGATCGTGTTTGCGTGCGAAATGCCACTCGAAGCAAACACTATTATGAAAAGCGGAAAAGTAACGGTGATCCCGGTACAAGACCGGGATGACATCAGTTCTGGATCCTTCGTTCCACTCAGGATGACGGATGTGCGACAGGATGACGGCAGCCGGGGCGTTGCAGAAACCCCTGCGGCTCGGTCCTAGCCATGCAAGCATGGCTGAGACTCTCGCCTTGCATGGTTTTGCGGGCCGGCGCCTGAGGGCCCGCAGAGGGGGTAGCGGAAGATACGGCTAGATGGCGGGTTCCTTCGACTGTCGCTCAGGACAGGCTCCGGCCCGCCATGACGACGTAGCTGGAGCGAGGGGGATTCCTCCCCCCTTCGAGAACACAACAAATAAAAAAATTATATATTTAGGGCACTATGCAGATTACTAACGCTTCTCAACTTACTGGTGTTTTCCCCGCGTTGTTCACCCCGCTCAAGAACGACGATCCCAAGAACCTCCGCAACTCCATCGACTACAAGAAGATGGGCCAGATGATCGACGACGTGATCGCTAACGGCGCAAGTGGCGTGCTCCCTGCCGTGACCACGGGTCAGAGTGCGACGGTTTCCCCGCAACAACACCTCGATGTCATCAAGTTTACGCTCGACTACGTGGACGGCCGCGTGCCCGTGATTGCCGGTGCCGGTTCCAACTGCACCCGCGAATCCATCGAAATGATCGAGAACGTCCAGAAGATTGCCCCGGTGGCGGTCCTCTGCGTCACAGGCTACTACAACAACCCGCCGCAGGAAGGCCTGTTGAAGCACTACCGCACACTCAGCAGCGAAACGGGTGCAAAGATCGTGATTTACAACGTTCCGGGCCGTACCTCCAGCTACGTGCACCCCGACACCTTGATTGAACTTGCCGAAGACAAGAACATCATCGGCCTCAAGCAGGCGGTCGAATTCGGCTTTGGCGAAAAGTTCCACGAAGACACCATGCGCGTCATCAAGGAAACGAAGGGCAAGGACTTCGCCGTCATGAGCGGTGAAGATGGCTTGTTCGCAGACCTCCTCGAGATGGGCGGCACGGGCCTCATCAGCGCTTCGGGCAACATTCCCGAGGCCACGAAGACGTTCGTGGACCTGTACAAGGCTTTCCAGGCCGGCGACAAGGAGAAGGCGCACAACCTGCAAAAGGACGCCCGCGACTTCATCGACATCACGTTCTGCCGCAAGAACCCGATTCCTCTCGGCACGCTGTTCAACAGCCCGCTGTTCCAGCCGCTCGTGAGCGTGAAGGATACGGCAAACGGCGCCGACGCCGTGGCCCGCATCATGAAGCTTATTGAAGAAAAGGCCCCGAGCCTCAAGAAGTATCATATTTAGACGAAAGAACGCCGCTGCGCGGCTACAGACGAAAGACGAGAGATTGCTAAATAATTAAATCTTTTCAGAAATTTTCTCTCGTCTGTAGCGAAGCAACGCAGTTGCGAAGCGTTCTCTCGTCTCTCGTCTTTTTAACAGGAGATAATCCAATGGCAAAGACTCAGAAATCCATCACTGACATCGTCTGCGACTTCCTCAAGAAGCAGAAACTCTCCCCCATTCCCGTCCAGACGCTGAACGAAGAAGCGGAAACGACCCGCTACTTCGGCGGTGACCTCAAGGAATTCATCGCCGCGGCCAAGACGCTCGGCGCCAAGGGAATCTTCGTGGAAACGCTCTACCTCGAAGAAGACGAATTCTTCTACGACAGCGGCATGGACGACGACGAATACCTCGCCCTCTACGGCAACGGAGACAGCTGCGGCTGCGACGGCGAATGCAAGTGTGGTTCGGCAGGCTCACCATCTGGCAAGGGCAAGAAGAAGGCCAAGGACGACGACAGCGATGTCGATGCCGTCTACTTCGAACCCGAAGACCTGGACGGTCTCGACCTCACGCTCCTCAAGCCGGAAATGGCCAAGTACCTCGACCGCATCGGCGAAGCCTGCGGCGTGCGCCTCACGGTGCCGGGCGTCGACCACCTCGAAGTGGAACTGTTCGCCGAATGGTACGACAAGTTCGCCGAACTCGTAGACGAAGCTTCCGAAGCTATCGAGATCGACCCGACCGATACGCTGAGGCAGGCACAGGCCATCTTCGAAGAAGCCGATGATTCGGCAAGCTCGTCAACCGACAAGAGCGTCAAGAAGATTGCCGCCCATCCGCCGAAGGGAAAGAAAGCTAAGAAAGCCAAGAAGTAATCGCTAGATTCCGGATCAAGTCCGGAATGACGTTTAAACGTGGCGGCCTTCGGGTCGCCTTTTTTATAGACAAAAAAGAAACGTCCCATTTTTGGGACGCTTCTGAGTGTTGAAGGAAAACCTTTCAGTTATTACTTCACGGCGATGCGGTGCATCTTGGAGCCCTGCTTCACCATGTAGACGCCAGCGCTCTGGAAGCGGGCCTTGACAGCGTCATTGACGGACGTACCGGCAGCGACGTGGACCAGGCCGACGAACTTGCCCTGCATGTCGAACACCTGGAGAGTCTTGGCGGTGTTGCCCAGACGGAGGTCGGCATTGATGGCCAGCGGAGGATCGTCTTCACCGGCACCTTCCAGGCTGAACTTCACGTAGTCGACGTTGGTGTTGTCATTGGCAATCGTGATGCGGAGAACGTGTTCACCGGCAGTGAGCGTAGCCTTGCCAGTGGCGAGTTCGTAGGTATCCCAGTCGCCTTCGACACCCGTAAACGAGAGCGAAGCGAGAGCCTTGCCATCGAGAGAGAGTTCGAGCTTACCGGCGCTAGTACCGTTAGAGACATTGGCTGCGATATCGTATTCGCCGTCCTTGGTGACGTTGATGGTGTATTCGAGCCATTCGTCAGCAGCGGTGTAACCGATAGCCTTGCCGGTACCGCCACCCACGATATCCACGGAAGCGTAGTCTTCGCCGCGGTAGTCATGGTCGCCATCGTCGCCCGAGGCACCCTGAACGCCGGAGTAGGTCACGCCGTAGTTACCTTCGTCAAAGTTTTCGGCTTCGACAGTACCCGGAATGGAAGCAGCCGTGCCACCGAACGGCTTACGTTCGATTTCCTTAGGCGGTTCGGACGGCTGGCCGTTTTCGCTCATATCGAAGTAGGAGTAGTCCACGGAACCCGTAGCGCCACCACCGGCTTCGGTCATAAGCATAACTTCGGTCACGTTACCGAACTTGAGCTGGATGCTCTTGTTGCCACCCTTGGAGCCCGGCAGGCTAGCAGTCTGACCGGTGAAGAGTTCGTTCCACTTGTTGAAGTGGGCCTGGACATCGATGTGGCCGCACTGACGGGCAGTCGGACGGACGCTGAAGATCTGCAAGAAGGTGGAGGTACCCGTCTTGGACGGTTCCTGGTCACGGACGTAGGTATGGATGGTGTAAGTAGCACCGTCAACCGTGAGTTCGCCCTGCTTGGGACCGATGTAGTTGGAGCTCGGCTTGCTGTACCAGTCGTCCACGATGTAGTATTCCACCTGCGGATTCACGGTCCAACCGTAAATACCGATGTAACCATACTGGGCAGAACCCGTCTTGGTGTACTTATAGTCGGCAGTGTACTGCATGCCGCTGACGCTCTTACCCGGGCCGTTATCACCGTAACGGAAACCCACACGAGCCAAGAAGTCAGTATTGTTAGTCCAGCTAGCTTCGAAAGTACCGTTGTCGTAGTACTTCATGGAGTTGCTGCCACCCTGGGACCACTGTTCGAAGCCCCACTTGGTGCCGCTGATGGAACCCGTCTGGTTGCCGTTCACACTGTGAGCGCTACCGCGGGGATTAGCCATCTGATCCTTACAGGCATCGACAGCGAAAGCCGACGTTGCCAAACCGAAAGCCAGAACAACTCCAGCCTTGAGAATTTGAGAATTTTTAATCATATATATAACTCCTCGTTTTTCCGAAAAAATAAACACTCCGATGTAAAATCGGAGTGTTTCGCCCGTATTTGTGTTGTTGCGAAAAACAACACAATGTTAACAGATTTTTACTTTACGGCAATGCGGTGCAGGCGGCCGTTGCCCTTGACCAGGTAGACACCGGGGTTCTGGAAGCGAGCCTTCAGTGCGGAGGTCACGGAGGAACCGGCTTCGACCTTGACCAGGCCGAGGAACTTGCCCTGCATGTCGAAGACATGGAAGGTGCCTCCGGCAGAGAGCGTCTGGACATCGAGCGGCAGGGCCTGGAAGACAGAGGAGCTGGAGGCGAAGCCGATGCTGGAGCTGGAGCGGGAAATCCTGCTGGAGCTGGAGCGACCCACCGTGCTGGAGCTGGAGCGGCCGACCCTGCTGGAGCTAGATTCTTCCACAGGAGTTGCAAGAGGATGCGCCTTGTCAGTCATCTTGAAGTAGTTAACATCGAACGAGCCCGAGCCACCACCGGCTTCGACAAGCACCTTGGCTTCGTACATCTTACCCATCTTCATGCCGAGGGATTCCCACTTCTTGAAGTGAGCCGTGATGTCGATATGGCCACAGGAACGGGCCCCCTTACGCTTGCTGAAGTACTGCGGGAAGGTAGCATTCCCCTTGATAGAGGGTGCGTTGTTACGCTGGTTCTGGTAAATTTCGTAGGTAGCACCATCAACCGTGAACTCACCCTTCTTCTGGCCAAGGAGGTTCGGACCCGGCTCGCTGAACCAGTCATCGACGATGTAGTATTCCACCAGCGGATCGACCGTCCAGCCGTAGATACCGATGTAGTTGTAGCCACCGGCGTTGCCACTCTTTTTCCAGTTAAAGTAGGCATCGATGGGGCCGAGATCTTCGTGAGATTTGTCTTCGTTGTACTTGAAGCCGACACGGGCAAGGAAGTCGTTGGTGCCACTCCATTTGGCAGTGAACGTACCGTTGTCGTAAGAGGTCATGGAGTTGTTGCCGCCCTGGTACCAGATTTCGTAATGGTACGGAGAGTTACCGACTTTACCCGTTGCACTCTGGTTGTCACGGCCATTATCAACCTTGCCGTTGCCTTCATGGCCCATCTGATCCTTGCAGGCGTCAATCGTACCGGAGTTAGAACCGCCGCCACCCTGAGAAGAGCTGGACTTGGCCACAGAAGAGCTGGACTTCGGGGTTTCACCGCTGCCACCATCATCCTTGGCATTGTCGACCATGTTGAAGTAGGTGTAGTCCACGGAACCGGAGGCATTGCCACCAGCTTCGGTCATGAGCATCACTTCGGTCACGCGGCCGAACTTGAGCGTCATGGACTGGCCACCCTTCGAACCCTTCAGCTGCTTCTGCTGGCCGGTGAAGAGTTCATCCCACTTCTTGAAGTGGGCGGAGATGTTGATGTGGCCGCACTGACGCGGAGTCTTGCGGATGCTGAAAATCTGGAGGAACGTAGAGGTACCCGTCTTGGAGGGTTCCTGCTGACGCACGTATGCGTGGATCGTGTAGGTTGCGCCGTCGACGGTGATTTCGCCGAACTTGTCACCCACGTAATTTTCGCTCGGCTGGCTGTACCAGTCGTCCACGATGTAGTATTCGACCTGCGGGTTCACAGTCCAACCATAGACACCGATGTAGCCGTACTGGGCAGAACCGGTCTTGGTGTACTTGTAGTCAACCGCGTAGCTCTTGGTTTTGTGATCGACGCCGGAGCCGTTGTCGCCATAGCGGAAGCCCACACGGGCGAGGTAGTCGCTCGTACCGCTCCAGTTGGCCTTGAACGTACCGTTGTCGTAATAGGTCATCGAGTTGGAACCACCCTGGGACCACTGTTCGAAGCCCCACGGAGTACCATTGATGGAACCGGTCTGGTTACCGTTCACACCGTGGCCATTACCGGTATGACCCATGTTGTCGTTACAGGCATCCGCCGCATAGGCAGACACAGCCAATCCTAGCATCAGGGCAAGGCCGAAACCGGCCATAGATGTTTTTTTCATAAATCACTCCTCTGTGTTTTCCCTTTCAGCTAAATTTACTCTCGTTTATCATTCACATTATGGACAAAAAACACAAAGTGTTGTTGTAAATTGCAACATCAAAAACGGCGTAAAATCGCCATTTTCTGTAAACTTTCGCCCTTCACCATATAAACGCCCGGCCTGCCGAATTTTGCAAAAATTGCGCCCTCGACACTCGCTCCCGCAGGCACCGTTACCTTACCCAGAATGCGGCCCTGCATGTCGAAAACGACAAGGTTGCGGTGGGTCGGGCTAACAGCCAATTGTGGCACCGCCATAGTCGAGGAGGATGCTGCAGAAGAACTCGACTCAGGTGCCACGGAACCGGAAGACCCGGCTACAGAACTGGAGGAACCTTCGGCATCCCAATTACTAATAAAGTCCATATAGGTATATTCGATGGAACCCTTGGCAGAGCCATCGCCAAAGGCTTCGACCGTAGCCATCACGCTGGACAAATTGCCGAACTTTAGCGAAACGTTCTTAAGGGTTCCCTTGAGATTCGGGATGCTATCGGTCTGCCCCGTAAAGAGTTCGGCAAACTTGTTTAAATGGGCCGAAACACTGATATGACCGCACTCGCGCGGAGTCTCGCGAATGCTAGTAATCCGCATAAAATAGGTATATTCCCTAAAGGCCTCCCCTTCTTCGTGCAACAGGGCATAAATCGCGTATTTTGCGCCATCGACCTCAATTTCGCCAAATTTACGGCCGAAAGATTCAATATCGCCGACCCAGTCGTCTATAATGAAGAACTCGTTAAGCGGTTTTGTAGTCCAGCCATGGACACCGACATAGGCGCCTCCGGACTCAACGTTCTTCGTATACCTGTAATTCAAGGAAAAATTCTTGGTTTTGAGGTTTACACCATCACCATCATAGCTGAACCCGACTCGGGCCAAGAAATCATAGGTATCATCCCACTCGGCCTTGAACAAGCCGCCATCATAATAGGTCAATTTTTTCCCGTTGGGCGTATTCGACCCGTCAAACCACAGCTGGTAACTCAACGCCGATTCAGGGAAAGAACCATTCGTGCTGCTAGTCACAACGTGAGCATCACCCTTGAGGGGCGTTTCTCCGGCAGTGCACGCATCGACCGCATAGGCGGAAACCGAAGCCCCCATCATAAGGGCGAGACACAAATTCATCGTTTTGTTTTTCATTTTCTCATTCCTTCTCCACCTTCTACCCCCAATGTAAAATCTACACCAATCCCCCCGAAAAAGGCCTTTTTTAGGAAAATGACGTTGTTCTAAAAAACAACATCATAAAAAAGACCCGCCCCCGAAGGGAAACGGGCCTAAAACGGCTTTTATCCTAAAATTAACGGTTCTCTACAGAAATCACCGTGCTAGAGGCACCGCGCTTGAGCAGGAACGTTCCGGACTTGCCGAACTTGGTCAACAGGAGTTCCTTGACGGAAACGCCGGCATTCAGTTCGACGGTACCGAGGTACTTACCCAGCATATCGAACACCTGGGCGGAACCGGCCATGCGGAAATCGGCCCTTTCAACAGGGAGCGCAATCGTAGAAGAGCTGTTCACCACAGAAGAACTGGATGTCGGGGCGATAGCACTGGACGTCGGAGCAACCGCGCTGGAAGAGACGGCTTCGCTGGACGAAGAGACGGAGTTGGAACTTTTGGGTTCGCTCTGGACGTACACCTTGGCGTAGTTAAAGTCGATCTTACCGGAAGCACCCTGCTTTTCCGGATACTCACCAGCTTCACCCAGGACCTTCGCCTCGTACAGGGACGAGCCAAGAGCAATGCCCTTGCTCTTCCAGGCCTTGAAATGTTCCGTAATGCTGATAGTACCGCACTTACGGGCCGTCGCCCTCAAGCTGTAAATCTGGTCAAATTGCTTGTAGCCTTCAATCGTCGCACGGTTTGCACTCGCCGTGAAAATTTCGTATTCGGCACCGTCAACGGTAATCTTGCCCCTCGACGTTCCAAGCCAGTTCGGTCTGGAGGCCGGGCCCCAGTTGTCCACGATGTACCATTCAATCAGCGGATTCTGCATCCAGCCGTAAATGCCCGCATAGGCATAAGAAATGGACTTGTCATTGGTAAAGGTCTGCATGCTATAGTCGGCAACGAGGTTGCCTACAGAAAGCGGGTCCTTGCCGCTGTTCTGCCCGTAGAAAACGCCTTCACGGCACAGGAAGTCATCGGTGTTAGAGAAAGAGCACGAGAAAGAGCCGTCTTCGTAGAAATCAGTCGTTGCGCTACCGCTCTTGTTCCACTGTTCATAATGATATTCGCCGATAGGGCCCGTTTCCCCCTTATCGGAGCCGGCTCCCACGCTAAACGAAACCGTCTTTTTCGAGCCGGAATGTTTCGCATTGCAAAAATCCTGGGCAAAGGCGCCAGAAGCAATGAAAGCCACACAAAGGGCCGTAACCCCCACCATTTTTGAATTCATAATACCTCCTAATTACATATGAAATATAAACAAATTATAAGAAGTCTCCCGTTCTTTTTGGCCTTTTGTCGTTTTTACGTAACGTAAGACACAAAAAAAGGACATCCTTTGTCAGGATGCCCCTTTTTTACAACTTTTTAGGACAACTTAATTTGCGGAATCGTCAATAACCTCGACGCCCTCGACCTTGTCGAAGGTTTCCTTGGCCTCGGCGCTGTCGTGCTCGATGTCCTCGACGCTCGGGAGCGCCGTGGCATCCTGCACCATGTCGCCGTCACGCAGGCTGATGGCCTTCACGCCCTGGGCGTTGCGGCCCGTGAGGCGGATGGAATCGGCCTTGATGCGGATGACCTGGCCTTCCCTGGTCGTGATGATCAAGTCGTAGTCGTCGGCAACGCTGTCGACGAAGACGGCCGGGCCGATCTTGTCGGTAACGTTCAGGTTCTTGACGCCCTTGCTGCCACGCTTGGTGACGCGGTAAGAGCCCGGCTCGCTGCGCTTGCCGTAACCCTTCTCGGTAATCGTAAGCACCTTGTTGCCCGCCTTGAGCCACAGGAGCGAAATCACCTCGTCGCCTTCGGCAAGCTTGATACCGCGAACGCCGTGCGTGCCGCGGCCCATCGGGCGGAAGCAGGTTATCGGGAACGTAACCGCCTGGCCGTTGCGGGTGGCAATCATCAGCAGGTCCTTCGGAATCGGGCGTGCTTCGAGGGATTCATCGCCTTCGGCGGAATCCGCTTCCTCGGCGGCATTCTCGACTTCGGCCGACGAATCTTCACTTTCGCTTGCGTTCAAGGACTCGTTATATTCCTCTTCGGTCATGCCCACCAGCTGAACCTTCACGAGTTCGTCGCCCTCGTCGAGGCTGATGGCATTCACACCCGCCTTGCGCGGACGGCTAAAGAGCTTGAGATCCATCTTGTTGATGACGCCCTTCTTGGTCACGAACACCAGGCAGAAGTAGCCGCCGAACTTGCGCACGGGCACAATCGCCTGGACCTTTTCGCCTTCGGTGAGGCCGACAAAGTTCACAATTGGGCGGCCCTTGCCGTTGCGGGTGCCTTCGGGCAGGCGGTAGACCTTGGTCCAGTAGGCACGGCCCTTGTTGGTGAACACGAGCAAGAAGCTATGCGTGCTCGCCGTAAAGATCTGGTCCACATCGTCCTCGTCCTTGAGGCCCGCACCGATGATGCCCTTGCCGCCACGGCTCTGGGTTTTGAAGGTGTCGATGGGCAGGCGCTTGATGTAGCCTTCCTTGCTCAGCGTAATCACCTGTTCCTCTTCGGCAATCAGGTCTTCTTCGTCGCTGTCGTCGATGGCTTCGCCGATGGTGGTGCGGCGTTCGTCACCATACTTCGCCACGACGGCGTCAAGCTTTTCGAGCATGATGGCAATGCGGCGTTCGCGCTTTTCGAGGATGTCCTTCAAGTCGGCGACAGTCGCCACGAGCTCGTTGTATTCGGCTTCCAACTTTTCCAGGTTGAGGCCGGTGAGCTGGGAGAGGCGCATGTCGACGATGGCCTGTGACTGGATTTCGTCGAGGTTGAAGCGCTGTTGCAAGGAGGCCTTCGCGATTTCGGTCGTCTGGCTCTGCTTGATGATCTGCACGACTTCGTCGATGTTCTGGGTCGCAATACGCAGGCCCTCGATGATGTGCAGGCGGGCTTCGGCCTTCTTCAAGTCGAACTGCGTAGCGCGCGTAATCACGTCGAGACGGTGGTCAATATAGACCTGCAAGAGTTCCTTGAGCGTGAGCACCTTGGGCAAGTTGTTGATGAGCGCCAGGTTATAGATGCTGAACGTCGTCTGCAACTGCGTGTACTTGTACAAATTATTCAGAACAACCTCGCCCACTGCATCGCGGCGAAGTTCAATAACGATGCGGATATCGCGGCTGGATTCGTCGCGGATATCGGTAATGCCGTCAATCCTCTTGTCACGAACCAGGTCGGCAATCTTCTTGCAGAGTTCCGCCTTGTTCACCATGTACGGGATTTCGGTCACAATAATGCGCGGCTTGCCCTTCGAATCGGTCTCGATTTCGGTACGGGCGCGCACGCGAACGCGGCCATGGCCCGTGAGGTAGGCTTCGCGGATGCCCGCACGGCCACAAACGACGGCGCCTGTCGGGAAGTCCGGGCTCTTGATGTAGTCCATCAGGTTCTCGTCCGGGAGGTCCGGATTTTCGGCCAGGGCATGGATAGCGGCACCCACTTCGCGCAGGTTATGCGGAGCCATGTTGGTCGCCATACCCACCGCGATACCGGACGTACCGTTCACAATCATGTTCGGGAGCGCCGACGGCAAAACGAGCGGTTCTTCTAGCGACTCGTCGTAGTTCGGGCCCATGTCGACGGTATCCTTTTCGAGGTCCTCGAGCATGAGCGCACCAAGGTTGTTCATCTTGGCTTCGGTGTAACGCATGGCGGCAGGGCTATCGCCGTCAATAGAACCGAAGTTTCCCTGACCGAACACCAGCGGGTAACGCAGCGAGAAGTCTTGCGCCATACGGGCGAGCGTCTCGTAAACGGCGGAGTCGCCATGCGGGTGGTACTTACCGATTACGTCACCCACGATACGCGCAGACTTGACCGTACCCTTGTTCGGAACCACGCCCAGCTTGTGCATACTGTACATCACGCGGCGGTGCACCGGCTTGAAGCCGTCACGCGCATCGGGCAAGGCACGAGCCACAATCACGCTCATCGAGTAGCGGAGGTAGCAATCCTGCATGTCCTGTTCAATCAGGCTCTTGAACTGCGATCCGGGAACCAATTCTTCTGACATTATTTTTCCTCTAATTATCCACCGGCGTTGCCGCCAGCATCTCGTTTATTACTTTCAAACTTTTTTCGTCGGTCTGGTCGATGCGGTGGGGCGTGACCGTCGCATAGCCCTGGCCCAGCAGGTAGTCGTCGCTATCCACGGGCTGCTTGTCCCACAGCTTGTCGCCATCCAGTTGCCACAGCCCCCCTTCGTGGGAGTAGTGGTCCGTAAACATCCCGAGGGCCATCTTGGTTGCCTTGAAACCCTTGAAGGTTTCGGCGGTGGCCTTTGGGAAATTCACGTTCCAGAAAACGCCGGCGGGAATGCGTTCGAACAGGCGGCCTTTTACAACGGCCACGGCAAAATCGAGCGCCTGGGGAAGCATGTCGCCAGATGTCCCGCGGAGCGAAAGGGCGATGCCGGGAACGCCCCAGAGGGCAGCCTCTCGCGCCCCCGCGACCGTCCCCGAGTAAAGGGACGACACTCCGGAATTCTCGCCCACATTTATGCCCGAGAAGCACACGTCGAAGGCTCCCGGACCGGCCCCCTCGGTAGAAAGCCCGTGGGATGCATAATGGCCCAACGCAAACTTTACGCAATCGGCAGGGGTCCCGTCCATCGAAAAAGCCTTATAATCGGCCGAAACGGGGCATTCTTGTACATGAAGTCCGCGACGCACCGTAAAAGCGTGCGAAATGCCGCTCTGCTCCGATTTGGGGGCAAACACGAAAACCTCCCCTAAGGGAGAAAGGGCGCCCGCGAGGGCGAGCATATTCGCGCTTTCTACCCCATCGTCGTTAGAGATGAGGATACGCGGTTTCCGTGCGTCTTGCATGTAATATATAAGATAGTAAAATATGTCAAAAACTAGTCCAAACTGAGGATTAACGAATCCAATTTGGCCGTAAATTTCTGGGCTCCGTCAATACACAGATGGTCATAGTCACCGGCGTTCACGTAATCGTGATTTCCCATTTTATTTTCGTCCATCAAGTAGAAATTATCGTACTTCTGCTGCAGGGAACGAATTTGTTCAATCAGCAGGGCTCCGGCCGAGCGACGCATGCCGTGGCGCCCATAGGCACCCGTGTTTTTGTAATACGGACTTTGCGGGAAAACGACACCGATAACCTTGATTCCCTTGTCACGCGCAGACTCGATAACCTTCTCCATGTGGACTACATTGTAGTCGGCCCCGCCAGTGATGTCGCTGTAGGTCGAGTCGTCGAGGATTTCCACGTAGCCGCGCCCCTCAGACGCCCAGTCATCCACGCAATCCACCCAGCGCCAGCCCCTCGAAGCCGTATCGATGGCGAGGTCAACGCTCATCTTGGCCGTTTGCGCCATCCAGTCCACAAAGTAATCGTCTATGCCGTCCAGCCAGTAGCCATGATTCTTGTCGTAGTTGAAGCCCCTGGAATTCTGCGTGGCCTGCTCGATAAGCGTAGACGCGTTGAGATATTGCCACATGTCGGGATCAATGCTCAAGACAAGGTATTTCAACTTAGGCATGTGCGCATACAGGTAATTGTTCGTCATAAACTCGTAGCAATCCGCATGGCAACCGAGAATAGCCATGTTGATCGCGAACTTGGTCATCCGTTCCGGAATCATTCCCGCCCACAGGCGCGAAATCCCGAGGCCAGCCACCTCGACGGAATCCCTGTACTGCCACATCAGTCCCATTTTCTGGGCATAAAGCGGGCCCGCATCCCCGTAAAAGCCCAGGCTGTCCAAGTCCCAGTTGACCGCGGTCGACGGGGCCGCCTTCACCCACAGGCAAGGATGCCAGATTTCGTCGCCCGAAACAAGCTCGACCATGGCAGAAGAAGCCACGTCCACGGCGACAATCTTCTGGTGCGCCCCGTCGCTGTTCGTCAAGGTAGCCACGAACTTGCCGCTGGAATTCTTAAGCCATTCGGCATGGTCAAAGGTGAAGCCCTCGGGAGCTTCCACATAGTCGATGAGTTGGCCCGCGCTATCGGCGACAAGGGCCACACCGTGCGTAACATAGCTATGCCCCACGAACGACTGCCCCGCGCTCCCGGCAAAATCGAGGAATAACGTCTGCTTCAGGGAATCGCCATCCAGCGACACGTTGCAGGCCTGATCGCCACCGTACCAAGTTTCCACGGTCCCGTTCTTGTTGGCCTTCAATTCCTTGCTCCCGGTCACGGCGAGAGTCCCGTCCAGGGATACTCCCCCATGGAACGCCCCGTCAAACAACTTCTTGGGAGAACCGAATGCCCCGTTGGAGAACGGCACCTGCCAAGTACTCGCGCCGCTCCAGGCTTCCGCCTTGTTGTCCCCCGCATAGGTGACATAGACAATAGCCGTATCGCCGTTTTCGAGAACGCGCCAGCGCGGGATGGCGGCATTCTCCACCTCAAGGCGGACAAGCCCAGAGCCCGAGGCATCGAGATTGCGCACGTACACCGACGACTTCCCGGAAACGCCCTCGAACCCGGTACTGAAAGCCACCTTGTTCCCGTCCGGAGAAATTTCCGGATGGTAGCTGTCAATGGAATCCTTGATTTCGACTAGGAGAGGATTGCCGTACGAGAAATCGACATAGGACAGGTTGCCTGAGACATCGTCCCTGAACGCAAGCTTCGCATAGCCCTTCCCCGTCAACTTCCTGACCGCCGAAGAACCCACCAGCACCTTGATTCCGCCCGAATTGTCACCGCCAGCCCCGTTGGACCAGGAGGCGGAAGGAATAGCGCCAAAGGCCAGGCGGAAGCCGACATAGTCGGATTTCGAAATCGGGGTTACAAAATAGACATCGCCGCGGCTATAGTAATTGAGTCCGGACTCCGCGTTCCTGAAGGAGCCACCCTTGATGACGATTTCCTCCAGATTGGCCGCCTCTTGCCTGCCAATAAAATCGACGTACTCGGAATCGTGCAGCGGCGAGAGCCTGTCGTTCACCCATTCCATCACGTTGCCCGCCATGTCGCAAAGGCCGTACTTGTTGGGCTTTGCAGAACAGACCGCATGCACCTTGTAATTGGAATTGCCGCTATTCCAGCTCCTCGACGCATCCCAGTCGCGAGTGGCCGCAAACACCCATTCCGCCTCGGTCGGCAGGCGGTACGCTTCCTTGGCAGGGTCAAAGGCCAGGCCTTCCAAATTGACACAGGAACCCTGGCCGTCGAATTCAGCCTTAGTATAGGTGTAGGCCGTATCGTAAGATTGCTTCTTGCTCAGTTCGTTCGCATACAAGATGGCGTCGTAATACGTCACGTTGGTCGCCGGCAGATTCCTGGCGCACGAAAGTCCCATCTCTTCGCATGTCACCTCGTGCTTACCGATATAGAAATCGTAATCGAAAGAAACGGCCATCGCCGGGCGGTCATTCTTGTTCGCATTCTCGTTATTCGTCCCGAGAGTCACGGACTTTCCGGCAGCATCCATCTTTACCAGGCAATTACCCTCCGAAGGGCACATCGTAGGGAGATCCAGGATTTCCCAGCCGTCATAGCTCTGGGAATTGGAACAGCCATTCCACAGCAACACAGAAGAGCACAATGCAAAAAGGACGAATTTTTTAATATTCATACTTCAACAATATAGTTTTTATCCCCGAATGCTATATTTTAGGCCGATGTATACCGAACCTAAATTCTTGGCCATGAAGGGAACTTCCAAGGCCAAACGCATGGCAGAACTTCTGCGAGTCATCATATTGCAGCTGGGCGACGACGTGCCCCGCGCAAGGCGCGAATTCGAGACCTACGCCGAATGGATGGGCTTACCCGAAAGCGAGCGCACTACGGGCATGAACCAGGCGCAAATGATAGACCTGTACAAGACTTTCCGCACCCGCGCCGGGCTCGGTTTTGAACGCGACGTATACTTGGAACAGGAACCGGGCGACAGGGAAACGCCGAACGAGGCTCCCCTCCCCTTCGCCGTGCTGGTCCACAACCTGCGCAGCGCCTTCAACGTGGGCTCCATTATCCGCAGCACGGACTGTTTCGGACTCGAAGCGGTCCACCTGAGCGGTTACAGCTGCGGTCCCGACCACGTGACCGTCAAGAGCGCCGCACGCGGTTGCCAAGAATGGATAGACATCAAGCGCTGGGACAGCCCCTTCGAATGCATCAAGTGGCACAAGGAAAACGGCTACGAGATTATCGCACTTGAAACAGGCGAAGACATCCCGAGTATAAACAAAGTAACGTGGCCCGCAAAGGGGCTCATCATCCTCGGTAACGAGGAACTGGGAATCGCCCCGGAACTCATGGCCGAGACCACGATGAAGGTGACCATCCCCATGGCAGGCCGCAAGGCCAGCATGAACGTGGCCGGAGCATTCGCCATCATGGCCTTCAAGATACGTTCTGCACTGGGCAAAGCCAACTAAAAAGCTATATTTGCGCCCGTATGGAAATTATTGAAGACAAGACCAAGGTAGGTATCGCATACGTCCTCAAGGAGATATCCGGAAGGATTCTCGAGGAAGTTCCGCCTGCATACCCGTTTGTCTATATCCATGGCTACAACAACATCATCCCGGGCCTAGAAGCGGCACTCCTGGGCCGCAGGCTCGGCGAAAAGTTTTCCGTAGAAATTCCCTGCAAGCTCGGTTACGGAGAATACCGCAACGACCTCGTGATGCAGGTTCCCAAGGAAGAACTGCGCGAAGTCGGCGAACTCTGGCTCGGCATGGAACTCGAGATGTTCCAGGACAACGACATCCGCGAATTCCAGCTGCCCGAAACGCCCGACGAGTTCTGCGACGACCTTAACTTGGACGAAGAGGAAGGCGACGGCATCTACACCGTCAAGGAAATCTACAAGGATACTGTACTTGTGGACGGCAACCATCCCTTTGCCGGCAAGGACCTCATCTTCGAAGTGGAAGTGGTGTCGATAGACGCCCCGAGCTTTACCGAACTCGAATCCGGATTCCCGGACGAAGAAGACAATTTTGACGATGACAATTACGATAGCCGCTACGACGGCGACTACGGCGAGAACGAAAACAGGAGATGGCACTGATGGCATCGATGGATGAACTCAAGAAGGCTGCCGGCGTACGCGCGGCGGACATGATCAAGGACGGAATGACCGTGGGTCTCGGTACGGGCAGCACGGCGGCCCACATGGTGAACCGCCTCGCCGAACGCATCAAGAACGAAGGCCTCTCCGTCGTGGGCGTGAGCACCAGCTGGAGCACGACGCTCCAGTGCAGGAGCCTCGGCATCCCGCTCAAGGAAATGGGCGAAGTCAGCCACCTCGACATGGTCATTGACGGAGCCGACGAGATTGACGACCAGCGTAACCTCATCAAGGGCCGCGGCGCCGCCCACCTGCTCGAAAAGATTGTCGCCTCGATGACGGACAACTACGTGATTATCGCCGATTCCGGCAAGAAGGTGAACAAGCTCGGTGAAAAGTTCGCCGTTCCGCTCGAAATCATCCCCGGCGCCATTGCCGTGGTGACCGAACGCGTGAAAAAGCTGGGCGGTGACCTCAAGGTGCGCATGGGCGCCCCGGGCAAGGACGGTCCGGTCATCAGTGACTGCGGCAACCTCATCGCCGACGCGAAGTTCGGCATCATCGAGAATCCGGACAAACTTGCCCGCGACCTGGAACATATCGTGGGTATCGTGGGTCACGGCCTTTTCGTGGGCATGGCGACGAAGGTCATCCTCGCCGACGCCGAGAAGGGCCTCGTGGAATTCTAGTCCCGAGGCGAGCCCTGCGCTAGTCCCGAACAACACGTTTTAGCAAACAGAAAACCTCCGGTCCTAAGACCGGAGGCTTTCAATTTTTTGCGCATTCGCGCGTGTTATCGCGAATTAGGCTTCGTCGTCGGCGAGTTCCGGAGCCTTCTTGATCACGTTGCGGCGGCCGTAGCGGACCTTGGACGGATCGAAGGTGGTTTCGACGGGAGCGACTTCAGCAGGAGCGGCAGCAACAGCCACTGCGGGAGCGGCTTCAGCCACCGGGGCAGCCGGAGTTTCGACCGGGATACGCGGAGCGAGCGGACGGCGGGCTTCGGTATTCACCGGTTCAGCAGCGGCGGCGGGAGCTTCAGCGGCCGGAGCGGCAGCGCGTTCGGCTGCAGGGGCTTCGGCGTTGAATTCACGACGCTGGGGACGACCTTCGCGACGGTCACGGCGGTTGCCGCGGCCTTCACGCTGTTCGTTGCGATCACGGCCCTGACCCTGCTGGGACTGGCCGTTCTTTTCAGCGCGGTTTTCTTTATTCTGACGATCCTTGTTGCGATTGTCCTTGTTGCGGTCCCCGCGCTGAGCCATTTCCTGAGCACCGACGGGGCGGCGGGAATTCGGCTTCAAGTTCATGTCCGGGGTGAGCTTTTTAACAATCGGAGTATGGAGATTGTCGAGAATCTTGTTAACCTTAGATAGGATAACGACGCACAGGATCACTGCGACGAGTGAAAGTGCGATTGCGATGTAGTTTTCCATCTGGGCACCTCATAAGTAAGGGTTAAACCGCAACGGAAGGCTGGAAAAGACCCGCCGAAGGGGCGATTGCCAATGTGTGATGTTAGGGGCCATCTTAATAGCGCTTCTATGGAAGCTTGACGGCCAGGGGGCTCCGGTTCGCGGACAAAGGCCAGAACAGGGAGCAAGGCAGTTTTCGCCGCAGCGACAAACCGCAGGGGGCAATCACGGGCGGAAATTTAACAAATTTTTCTGTCAAAAAAGGCTAATTGAGCGCTTTTTCGACAACTTTTTCCATTTTTTCGGCCATCGCGTCCCAACTCATGGAAAGGGCCCGCTCGCGGGCATTGCGTTCGAGCTGGGAGAGGCGGTCCTTGTCATGGAGGACGGCCGCAGCCTTCTCACAGAACCCCTCCGGGTCGTCGTTTTCGTACAGGAGGCCGGTCACCCCGTCCACCACGGAATCCTTGAGGCCGGCAACGTTATTGCTCATCGAAATCGTGCCGCAGAGGTTAGCCTCGATGTTGTTGATGCCCCAGCCTTCCTTGAACGAGGGGTTTATAAACAGCGACGACCTGCTCAGGAGGTCACGTTTCTCATCTTCGGAGACACGGCCGAGGAACTTCACGGAGTCGCGGACGCCAAGCTTGTCCACCAGTTTCTCGAGTTCGGAGCGGTAGTCCCCGCCCCCAGCCACCTCGAGCCTTATCCCCGGGACAAGTTCACGGAGGCGCGGCATGGCATTGATGACAAACTGCGCGTTCTTGTACTTCATGAGGCGCCCCACGTACGAAATCACCGGGGGGTCGGCCTTCTTCTCGGTCGGGTGGAAGTATTCCGTATCGATGCCCGGCTCCACCACCTCGATCCACTTGGCCTTGATACCCATGTCGACAATCTCGTCGGCAGTGCTCTGCGAAATGGCGAGGAAGTTCTCGTTCTTGTAGAAGAGCGCCACCGCACGTTCCATCAGGTACACGTAAAGCGCCATCGGGAAGAACGCCTCGCGGAAAATCGACTTGCGGAAGAAGTGCATCACCATGTGGAGGCGCTTGACCTTCGTGTTGCACGGCGTGAAGAACGGAATCTTGTTCAGGTCTTCCACGATTAGGTCGTATTCGTGCTGGTGCTTGCGGGCGTAACGGTGCGCCGTGTAGTTGAAAAGGAACTTGTTGCCCGTGCGGATTGTGCGCATGCCGTCGACGACTTCTTCGGCAGGGAGGCCCTTCACGCTATGCGAAAGGACGGTCACCTCGTAGTTGCGGGTGTTGATGCGCTTGAAAATCTCGTGAAAGTACAGTTCGGCGCCGCCCGCTTCCGGGTTCTTGATATCGCGCCAGTTGATGAGCAAAATCTTTTTCTTTTCCACGTTACAACCTAATTTTTATCCGCGTGTAATATACAAAAATATTCCCGCATCATCCTTGAGCAAGCGCGCGCATCCTCGCTACCGCTTCCTTGAACTGCGCCGGTTCCTGCAACAGAGAGACCACCACCCAGCCGTCTTCGTCGAAATCAAAGAAGAAGCCGGGCTGCACCAGCACATGCTTTTCCTTGAGCAGGCGGAGCGTGAGTTCCTCGTCGTCCTCCCCCAGGCGAACCACCGCATACCAACCGCCGAGAACCTCGGGGCAGTACTTGGACGGGAAGGCTTCGCGGAGTGTCTGCCAGTTTCGCAAAAGGCGTTCCTTGACGCGCGATTCGTAAGCCGCGGCCTTGGGCAGCAGCGAAATGCCAAGTGCCTGCGCCGGGGCGGATACGCTCAAGTAGGCGTCTTCCACGAATTCAAGTGCCGCACGGATTTCTTCAAAGCGTTCGCGCGGGGCGTAGAACGCCATCCAGCCTAATTTGATCTGCGGGGAACCCACGGCCTTGCTTAAACCGTTCAGCCAGAAAATCGGGCACTTCGGACCGTCTTCCGGGAGGTTGACGAAGTCGTTTCCGCCCGCATCCCACATATTTCTCTCGTCTCTCGTCTCCCCATAGGGGATAACATCCACTACGGGGCAAAGCCCCGAGTGTCGTATATCTCGTCTCTCGTCTAATACATATTCCCAACTGCGGCGAACCTCCGGCGAAAAGCCGTAATCACCGAAGACTTCATCGATAACGAGAATCATGTCGTTCTCTTCGCAAAAACGGACCGCGGCATTCCATTCTTCGCGGGAAACGCAGTGCCCCGTCGGATTGTGCGGCGAAACGAGCAGCAGGATTTTCGCCTTTTCAGGAGCCGCCAGCAGGCTATCGGAATCCAAGACGAAGCGGAAACCCGATTTTACTGGATTCTTACCCAAAGGGCATAATTCAACTAAGCTACTGAAGTAGCTAGTTTCATTTATCGCTCCGCTCAGAATGACGTCGCTCTTCGCAGAAATCTCTCGTCTCTCGTCTGTAGCGAGCCTGCGAGCGTTCTCTCGTCTAAGTTTTAAGAAATACGGTGCGCATTCCAGATGCTCCAGCTGCGCAAGCGTATCGAGCAGCGGATACCCCGGCATTGGCGTCAAAATCACGTCGCCCGGGTCGCAGAACGTCTTGAACAGTACCGAGTAGGCTTCGCTCGTACTAGCAGTCAGAATAATCTGGCCTGCGGTAAAGTTCCCGCCGCGTTCGTGGTAGTACTCCACCACCGCATCGCGAGCCGATTTCCACCCCGCAGCATCCGGATTCCAGCAACCGAAATCCTTGCGCGTCTCCTCCACCGCTGCATCCAAGTCAATCGGCAATCCCGCCTTCACAGGCGAAGAAACCGTCATGTCGATAAACGAAAGGCCTCCCTCGGCAGCATCCTTTTTTGCGCATGCCTTTACGCGTTCCAGCTCGGCAAAAAACTGAGACGGCGAAAGATCTTTAGGCAAGCGGGAAGAAAGCATGGGAGAAATTAGCAGCTAGTCCTTGATACAGCGGATTGATTGGCCAAAATCTTTACCATAGGGGCCAAAATGAGTGGTTTCATCCGATGAAAAAATATTCATGCGGTAGGCTCGTCCTTCTTCATCAGAGAAAGAACTCCAGAAGAAAGCGTCAGCGCCGCCATACAGATAATTAACAACATCGGGGTTAGGGATAAAGCGCCCGCCCGCAGGAATCGCCGAGAAACCAAAAACATCCCTTCCATTCCAGGCTGTTTTCGACTTGAGGATTTTGCCCGCTTTCAATTTGCCGCCGAGCAACTCCACCAACGCAGTCCATTCATCGTAATTCGGCAAATGCCAGCCTTCAGGGCAAATCCCTTGAACTTTTTCCGGGAGCGAACACATTTCTCCATCACCGCACACCATCGGATTATTCTTATCCGAAGCAAGCTTTACGGAGTCAATCGCAGCGGCCCAATTATAGAGCCTTCCGCCAACCTTGCAATTATCCGGATTATCCTTATAGCACCAGTTCCGACTCAAAAGGCTGGGTGTCTTTACGCTATCCGCATAGTTCAAATTTTGCGCCATCCACACCTGATTCCTGATTGCAACAGTCTTATAGACCTGCCCGTCACGAGAATCAACAATTGAATCATACTTGATTCTCGGATTTAAAAAATCGTTTTTAGAGGCATCAACCGGCCAGCCATCATAATCGTCAAACAAGTAGACTCCCGACGAGCTAGACGCCACCGATGACGAAGATACATCAACAGAATCCTTGATGCAACGGACACTGTTACCTTCTTGTTCATAGGTACCAACAAAAGATGCATAAGAAGGTTCGCCAAAACGAACAGCATAAACCATGTCTAACGCTTTTCTTGACGTAGTCCACAACAAGGACACATCACCTTGGCCCACGTCATCGCCCTTTTCCAAGGAATATCCTGCCGGCAAAACGCCAAACCCGTACGAGTCGGCTCCTTCCTTAACCCCCGTCCATACGGTGTCGGACTTCAGCTTAAAGCCGGCATAGTCACTGCCCCCAATCGCCTTGAACAGGGCTGCAAACTCCGTCGAATCTGGCAAATGCCAACCTTCGGGGCACGCTCCGCGCACAGGAGGCGTAGGCGCGCAGTAGTGGCCGAACTTTCCACAGCCCCAGCCATTCGTACTGGATTCTCCAGCGCTATCCATCGCCGCAGCCCATGAGTAAAGGCGTCCGTACTTTCTGCAGTTGGCCTCGGCATTGCCGTAGCACCAACTAAATTCCGATTTAAACTTGAGGTTTTCGGCCATCCACCATTGGTCGCCGATTTTCACGGTCTTGTATTCCACGCCATCACGTGAATCGACCACTGTACCATATTCGCAAGTATCGGTTTTCTCGGTCTTGCAACGGGCCAAGGTGTTCGATCCACCCGACGAAGAAGACTTGCCCGATACCGAACTTGACGACGTCTTGGAATCGGAAGACGAGGCAGAGGAAGACACGGAACTGTCTACCTGGTTCGCAGAACAGGACGAACTGGAATTCTCGCCCCCTTTAGAGGATGTCGCCGAAGAACCGGATTCATCGCCAGAGGATGCTTCGGAAGAGGATGATTTAGATGACGGCGCCGAAGAAGACGGAGAAGAGGATTCCGAAGAAAGTTCCACTTCCTCGCTGGAAACAGGGTCGTCGTTCACGACAGGGTTACTCGATTCGTCGTCACCGCAAGCAAACAATACGGCCGACAAAAGGATGCAAGCAACGGACAAAAATGTGATACGCTTATTCATAAGCATTCCTCCTAAATATCACAAGTATCACTTAGACTTACGTCTCTTCAAGACCCCCGCAATCACGACCGCAATGAGGATGCCCGCAGGGAGCACGACCGCGACCGTGAGAAGAATCAGTTTCTGGAAATCGGAGAGGCCCTTGATAGACTTCTTGAATTCCTTGAGCTTGGCGAACAGGCCCGACGTTTTGCCGCCCGAGGTAGAACCGTCGGCCTCCTGCCCCAAGTCTTCGGAACCCGCAAAAGCGGCGCCCTTCGGAATCATCGCGTACAGCTTGGACACCGAATCCTTGATAGGCCCGACAAAACCGTCCACCTTGGCGCGGTACTTGTCGTAATGCCTCTTGAAAGGGCGCTTGAGCTGTTCGAGCATGTGGATTTCCTTTTCTTAAAAGATCCCCGCCTTCGCGGGGATGACAATTAGGACTTCTTGTACAAGAGGTTTACGCCGCCGAAGAGGGCGCGCATGTTGGCCTTGAGCGTATCGCTAGAGACGCCGCGGCCTTCGACCTCGACATCGCCCGCCTTCAGGAGCATGCGGCTAAGCCCGCGGCCAGCCCACAGCTTGTCCTTCTCGGGCACCACAAGCTGGCGGTACTTCACGAGTTCCACCGGCATGCCGATTTCGCGCATGAGCATGAGGGCGGCCTCGATCGGGCCTTCTGCCGTAATGGACCTCACCAGCGCCTCGCCATCCTTCTTGAAGTGGAAAATGAAGCGGTTCTCGTCGGGGATGACCTCGATGTTGTTGAACACCAGGCGGCCGTTCACGTTCACGCGCTGCTCGCGGAACACGTCCAGCACGCGCTCGGCGCTGAGTTCGCCTTCCTTTTCGCTGCAGGCCTTCAAAACCGGCTGCAGCTCGGCAGCTTCGGCGAGCGTCATCTTGTAGCCGAACTTCGTGATAATTTCGTACACGGCGGTGCGGCCGCTCTGGCTCGTGAAGCTCAGGGCGTCGTTCTGGTGACGGCCAATGATGGAGTAGTCGATGGGGCGGTAGGCACCCTTCTTCATGTCCTTCGTCTTGGAAGCGCCATCCTGGTGGATGCCGCTACGATGCACGATGGCCTCGGCGCCAATCAGCGGGGCGCGGCTGTAGATGTTGATGCCCGACCACTGCGAGATGAGAATTGCCGTCTCGTAGATGCGTTCCATGTGCAGACCCGTATTCACGCCGGAGTTGTGCAGCGCGACCGCGACTTCGTAGAAGTTCGTATTGCCGCAGCGTTCGCCCAGGCCGTTCAGCGCTACTTCCAGCTGGGTTGCACCCACGAAGAAGCTTTCGACCGTCGCGGCCGTCGCCATGCCCAGGTCGTTGTGGCAGTGTACCGAAATCGTGATATCCTTCGGGAGCGCCTCGTACACCTGCTTGATCTGGTTCACGTACAGCGAGGGGCGGTAGCGTTCCACCGTGTTCGGCAAGTTGATGGTCGTCGCACCGGCTTCAACCACGGCCTTCAGCACGTCAATCACGAAATCCATGTTCTCGAGGCAGTCGCCGAAGTGCTCGGCGCTGAACTCCACGTCGCCCTTGTCACCCACGAGCGACTTGGCAAACTTCACGCAATGAACCGCCTTCTCCTTGACCTGTTCGGGGGTCAGGTGCAACACGTGCTCCATCGAGAGCGGGCTTGTCGCGAGGAACGTATGGATACGCGGGTGCGGCGCAAACTGTACCGCTTCCCAGCAGCGCTGGATATCGCTTTCCACGCAGCGGGCCAGGCCCGAGACAACCACGCGCTTTGCCACCTCGTCGCCTTCTTCGGCCATCTTCGCGGTGAGTTGCGCCAGTTCCTTGCACGATTCAAAGTCCATCTCGCTCGAAGCCGGGAAGCCGACTTCGGCACCCTGCACGCCGAGTTTCAGCAGCTGCAGGTAAACGTCCTTTTTCTGGGCGTTGTTCCAGGGCTTCGGGAGCGCCTGGTTGCCGTCACGCAGGGTGACATCGTAAAAGAAAGGTTGTCTGTTCGCCATATCGGCACTTACATTGCTCATTTTTCATCTCCTTGCCGGCTTCCATGCGCCGCAAAGTCCTTTTTCCTGTTCAAAAATAGCATTTTGCCATAAAAAAGAACCCGCTTCGTCACGGAAGCGGGCCTTTTAAGTTAATTCCTATCGTAAATGAAATAGCCTAAAACCTCGCTCCGGACACGACGCCAAGAAGGGCGATGCAAAGTAGAAGTCGAAGGTTAAGGTTCTTTCTCATGCTATAGAATATACAAAGTTTCGTGTGGAATGGCAAGGTACCGGTTTCGGGATGCCCGCGACTAGCGATTCTCCCAGATACCGTTCGGGAGCTTGCCTATGTCACGGAAATCCAGTTCACCGCCATTCGAAGCCGAAGAAACATTCACCAGGCGCGCAAGCGGCTTGCCCGCACGCTCGATGACGATTTCTTCTTGCGAAAGCGAGACTTGGTTCAGCAAATTGCCGAAGTTCTGCCTCGCCTCCATGGCGGTAACGGTCTTTGCCATAAAGTTACTTCGCGGGCTCCGCGGCAGGGGCGGCAGCCGGTTCGGCAGGAGCAGCGGCAGGTGCTTCGGCACCCTGCTGCAGGGCCTTGTCCTGAATGACGAGGTCCACGCGGCGGTTCTTCTGGCGGCCTTCCTTGGTGCTGTTGTCGGCAATCGGCATGCTCATGCCGAGGCCCTTGGCAGTAAGGCGGTTAGCGTCGATGCCCTGTTCCACGAGGAAGTTCATCACGTTGTCGGCACGCTGCTGCGAGAGCTTCATGTTGTGCTCGGCAGAACCCGTGTTGTCGGTGTTGCCTTCAATAGAGACGTTGAACTGCTGGTACACGGAAAGGATACCCGCGACCTTGGCAAGGCTCGTCTTGAGGTCGGCCTTGAGGGTCGCCTTGTTCACGTCGAACAAGATGTCGGACATGGACAAGATGATACCGCGGGCGTCCTTCGTCACCTGGATGAGCTTGGACTGCAGTTCGTTCAGCTTGTTCATGGCTTCGGCCTGGCGGGCTTCGGCCTTGGCGCGTTCCTCGGCGAGAGCCTTCTTCTCGGCTTCGAGCTGCTTCTGCAGATCAGCCTGCTGCTTCTGCAGGTCGGCTTCGCGTTCGTTGGCAGCCTTGAGGGCAGCTTCCTTGGCGGCAGCTTCGGCCTGGAACTTTTCCTGGTTCTGCTGCATTTCGGCCTGGAGGCGGGCCTCCTGGTCCTTCATCTTGGCCTTTTCGGCTTCAAGGTCGTTCACCTTGCCGCTACGGGCCTGGCCAATCTGTTCCTGGATAGCTTCGATAGAACGTGCAGTTGCGGCACGCTTTTCCCAGTTCTCGGCCATGTGGTTGCGGAGAGCCTGAGTCTCGGATTCCACGTGGAGGATCTGGACGTACAGCGAGCAGGAAGCGGCCAGCGACATGGACTTCGCGGAAACCGGGTCGTCCTCGACGGCAGCCTTGAGTTGTGCGGCAACGCCTTCGGCCTCGACAGCGGTCATCTTGGCAGAGACGGCGTTTGCAGGAATCTTGGACTTGCTGGCATCAAGCGCCTCGCGGCACATGTCGTACACGGACGGGATGGCAGCATCTTGCGCAAAAGCGGAAGCGGCGGCAAAAGCGCCCAAGGCAATAAGGGAATTGATCTTCATTACTTAGCCCCCTTCGTTTCCTGGTCCAAAATGCTCTGGTAAATAAGCTTGCGTTCCACGTCGCCGCGGAGTTCGCTTTCAAGGCGGGCATCCGCCTTCTTGAGGGAATCACGCTCGGCGGAGAGCACGGCGAGCTTGTATTCGAGCGCGCTCTTGTCGGCGGCGGCAATAGCCAGTTCTTCTTCACCCTGTTCCGCATAGGCCTTGGCGGAATCCAGGTCCGCCGCAGCGTTTGCCGTCAAGGCAGCATCCAATTTCGATTCATCGGCAACGGTCTTTACACCTTCCGCCTGCGACAGCGAACGTTCCATTGCCTGTTGATTGCCGGCACATCCCACCAGGGCCACGGCGGCAATGCCAATCACGATTCTAGAAAGTTTCATTATTACTCCTTAGAAAGGTCCTGTTTGTATTATAACCTGGCCTTTAATTTAAAAAATTTTATTTTTTCAGACCGGAATCTTATCAAAAAATTACGAATGGAAACAGCAATCCGCTCATATTCGGTCAAAAGCTTCCTGACGTCGGTCAAAAACAAGCTGAGCGAAGCCCCGCCCGTCTGGGTCCACGGGGTCATCACGCAATTTACCGAAAAAGGGAACATGGTATACATGAGCATCGCCGACTTCAGGGAAGGCGACGTCAAGCCCGAAGCGACCATCGCGCTGAGCTGCTATGCCGGAAGGTTCGCGGAAATCCGCGCCAAGGCGGAGCTCTCCCCCACCCCGTTTACCATCAAGGAGCAGCTCAAGGTCTGTTTCCAAATCAAGGCGGACGTGTACATCCCCTTCGGCAAGCTCCAGGGGACCATTCTGGACATAGACCCCGTCTACACCATGGGCGAACTTGCGCTCACCAAGGCGGCCATCCTCAAGAGGCTCGCGCTCGAAGGCCTGCTCGACAAGAACAAGAACCTGGAACTGGCCGACGTACCGCTGCGGGTGGGCCTCATTACCGGCGAAAAGACCGCTGCCTACAAGGACTTCACCACGAGGCTCGCGGCAAGCCCGTTCAACTTTACCGTCACCGCCGCCTATGCGAGAATGCAGGGCAACGAAACCGAATCGAGCGTCATCGCGGCACTCGAGTCGCTGGTGGCCCGCGGCGACCTGGACGTTATATGCATCGTGCGCGGGGGCGGCTCCAAAACCGACCTGAACTACTTTGACAGCGAAGCCCTCTGCCGCGCGGTCGCGAACTGCGGCATTCCCGTATTTACGGGAATCGGCCACGAAATTGACAAAAGCCTCCTCGACGAGGTCGCGTACCTCTCGTGCATCACGCCGACCGACTGCGCCAAGCGCCTGGTGGAACGCGTTACCGACAGCTGGAACAGACTGGTACAGACCATGCAGGGCATCGCCGACGGCGCAAGGGCCCTTCTGGACGAAGAAGGGCACACTTTGACGCTTTGCGGTTCGCGCCTGCAACAGGGAGTCCTTTCGCGAATCTACTCCGAAAAGGAACGCCACACCCGCATCCGCACCTCGCTGCAAAAAGACCTTGCCCACCTCGTCAAGAACGAGTCCATCCGGCTCGACCGCAACGAAGAGGGCCTGCGTCAAGGTTCCCGCAAAATCCTGGACCTCGAGAAATCGAGATTCGAGTTGATGGAAGTACGCGTGAAGGGCGCCGACCCCCAGACGATTATCGCGAGAGGCTACACGCTCACCACCGGGAGCGACGGAAAATTCATCCACAGCGCAAGCGAGCTCAAGAGCGGCGACGTGATGCGCACGCGGTTCCGTGACGGCTCCGTAGAATCAGTTGTACGTTAGCGATGTTCGTTCGTAGTAGGAACCAAGTCGCGGAAAAAGGCTAGTTCCGCGAAATCGTCCTTCAGCATCTCGACGCAGGCGCCAATCATGTAGAGGCTGCCCGTAATCAGAAGCGGCGAGTTGCCATCAGCTTGCAACCCCGAGAGAATCTTGTCGACATACCCGCGAGAAAGTTCTTCCGCACTCTCCACGACGCCCCCGGCTTTCGAGAGCTCGGCGCACACGTCGTCAAGTTCGCGGAACCTGGGGTACGGAGTCTTCGTGACATGCCAGTGCGAAACATGCGGGGCCATTAAGGCAAGCATCTCGCCCACATCCTTGTCCTTGAGCGCTCCAAACAGGCAATGGAATCTTTGCCCGGGATAATATTCGTCCAGGGTCTCGACAAGGCGACGCACCGCATGGGAATTGTGCGCACCGTCCAATATGACGCGTACATTGCCGTCCGGACCGCGGAGCGTTTGCATGCGGCCCGCCCAGGAACGCGTCTTGAGCGTCGCAAGCGCGAGCGCGTCGTTGTACGCAAAACGCCCGTCGCGGGCCATGAACCGCTCCGCCGCCGCAAGCGAAAGGCTCGCGTTCTCGACATAGTGGCGTCCGAGATTCGGGAGTTTGATACCGCCACGCACCTGCGGGAACTCGCAAGCGGCACCGCGGGCAACGGCAAAAGCCTGCGCCTCGGCCTTTAGCTTGTCCGAAACGCCCCCGACAATGAAAATCTTGTGAGCAACATCGCCGCCGGCATCGGCAACCGCCATTTTTTCCTTGAGAATCGCCTCTTCGGTAGGGCCCAGCACCTCGGTATGTTCAAGCCCCACGCTCGTCAACACCACAATGCCACCGCAAGCAATCGCAGTACTGTCCAGGCGCCCGCCCATGCCCGCTTCCATCGACACCACGTCCACGCCCTGCTCCGCGTAATAGAGGAAAGCGACTAGCGTCAGCACCTCGAAAAACGTAGGTTCGATGCGTTCACGCTCCGCGGCATTTTTGACCGCGAGCAAAAGGCGTTCCAAATCGGCTTCGGGAATCGGCTTGTCGTTTACGCGGATGCGTTCCCGAAGGCTCACTAGGTGCGGGCTCGTAAAGAGACCCGTCGTGTAGCAGTGCGCCTGCAGAATGCCCGCGAGGTAGTAGCTCGTGGAGCCCTTGCCGTTTGTGCCAACCACATGAATCGTCTTGAATTTTTCTTGCGGGTTTCCAAGCGCCTCGCAAAGCCTGCGCGTCGATTCGAGTCCGGGAACCATCCCGAACATCAGGCGCGACTCAAGGTATTCCATACCGGCAGTTTGCATGGGCACAAATTTAGTTTTTTGGCGGCAACTAATTATCTATATTCCCTACATACACACTACGGTTTTTATTATGAGATTATCGGCACTTCCACTGCTCCTGGCTGCGTGTTTTTCTATTGCTTTTGCGAAAGTCGACCCCGAGGCCGCCCCGCAGCACTACAACTACCGCGACGCGAGCAAGCAGCTACGGCGCGTGTACTACGGCGAACTGCAGGAGACTCTCTACTGCGGCTGCAAATACGACGACAAAAAGAGCGTCGACTTTTCGAGTTGCGACTTTAAGCCACGCGACAATCCCAAGCGCAAGAGTTTCAAGCGCGCCGAAAAAATCGAGTGGGAGCACATGGTGACCGCACACAACATGGGGCACTTCCGCCCCTGCTGGAAAGACGGCGGGCGCAAGAACTGCAGCGCGAACGACACCACGTTCAAGCTGATGGAAGGCGACATGCACAACCTATGGCCCGCCATCGGCGAGGTGAACGGAGACCGCAACAACTTCATGTACAGCCAGTGGACAAACGATCCCGAGCCCATGTACGGCAACTGCAAGACCATCGTGGACTTCAAGGGAAAGAAGGCACAGCCCCGCGAAGAGGCCCGCGGCATTGTCGCCCGCGCGAGCTTTTACATGGAAAAAACGTACGGCGTAAAGCTGTCGAATCAAGACCGCAAACTCTTTGAAGCCTGGGACAAGATGTACCCCGTCACCGAAAAGGAATGCGAACGCGACCGCCGCATATTCAAGGTGCAAGGCGACCACAACCCGTTCGTGTACGAGAAATGTCCGCATTGACGCGGGCATCTCGAAAAGCGGTAAGAATGATTACATCCAGCCGCGGTCGGAAGTACCGGAAATACCGCGAATCTTGAGGTCGAAATCGTCCTTGTTCGTCGCGGCGTTCATCGCGGTCTCGAGCGTAATCTGTCCACTCTGGTAAAGATTCAGCAAAGCCTGGTCGAACGTCTGGCTGTGATACTGCATATGGCCTTCGGCAATCGCCTGTTCCACAAGTTCGAGCTTGTCCTTGTCGCGGATGTATTCCTTGATGGCAGCCGTGTTCACAAGCACTTCGGCGGCCGGCACACGTCCCTGCCCATCGGCAGTCGGCAACAGGCGCAGCGAAATGATGCCCGCGAGGACTTCGGCCAAGAGCAGGCGGATTTCGTCGTGCTGGTGCGGCGGGTACATGGAAAGCACACGCTGGATAGTTTCGGTAGCGTTCGTCGTATGGATGGTCGCGAACACCATGTGGCCCGTATCGGCAGCGGTAAGCGCAATCTGCATCGTCTCAAGGTCACGGATTTCGCCCACAAGGAGCACGTCCGGGTCCTGACGGAGAGCGGCACGCAGGGCGTTCGCATACGAAAGCGTATCCACGCCGATTTCGCGCTGCGAAATGATGGCCTTCTCGTCCCTGTAAAGGTATTCGATAGGGTCTTCAACGGTAATGATGTTGACGGCTTCGCGCTGGTTGATGTAATCCAGCATGGAAGCAAGCGTCGTAGACTTTCCGGAACCGGTCGTTCCCGTCACGAGCACGAGGCCACGGCGGGTCAAGGCCATGTCACGGATAATTTCGGGCAGGTGAAGTTCCTCGAATGCGGGAATCTTCGCCTTGATGTGACGAATCACCACGGCAATCGTACCGCGCTGGCGGAAAACGTTCACACGGAAACGGCCCATGTCGCGGGCGCCCACGGCAAAGTCGCATTCCTTATTTTGTTCAAAACGCAGCTTCTGGTCGCGGTTCATGATGTCGTCCAAAAAGGAATCCATCATGCCAGGGTCGACACGCGTATCAAAAATCTTGGTCAACGAACCATTGATGCGGTAAATCGGCGGAACGCCCGTCCTGATGTGCAAGTCGGACGCCTTATGGTCGACCATCGCACGCAGGAGCTGTTCAATCTTCAACTCAGCCATTCGATTCGCCTCCGAACTTTTCGCGGTAAGCCTTCTCGACTTCCATCAGGCGGTTCATGATTTCTGCATTCTCGGGTTCCTTGCGGGCAAGGTCCTCGTAGATATCCAAGGCCTTGTCTACCAAGCCCTGTTCGAAATAGATTTCGGCAAGAGTTCTCGTGTTGAGGCTCTCGTCCAGTTCGGCAGGACCGCGATCCAGCGGAGCGGTCGGATCCTTGATGAGGCCCGAAGAAACTTCGTCGTCCGAATCGCCGGACATCAGGAAGTCAACGCCCTTGTTGCCAGCAGGATGTTCCTCAGGCAACTCGTCGTCTGCATCGAACAATCCCTTGAAGGCACCGTCCACGGCCTTCTCGAGAGATTCGGTCTCTACGGGAGCGGGAGCGGCGTCGGCGAGAGTTTCGTCGGCAGGCGCCTGGGCTGCAGCGGGTGCGGCATCCGTCTTTGCGGCAGGGCCGTCTTCGGGAAGGTCGTCTTCACCGAACAAAGTACTGAAAGACTTGTCGATATCGGCCTCGATGGAAGCCTTCTGCAAGGATTCTTCCTCAATCGCGGCACCGGTATCTTCTTGCGAGGGAGCTTCACTAACGGCAGGCTTGGATTCGGGAATATCGAGATCGTCGTCTTCACCGAAAATGCTGTTGAGCGCGGCGCCTGTTTCCTTCGCGAAATCGTCGGTCTGTTCCTTGGCAGGTTCTGCCGCAGGCATGCTCAGTTCGTCTTCAGCCTGCGTCACCTGTTCGGCAAGGGATTCGCTCGATTGCTGTACAGGTTCGGCCTCCGCAGTCTGGGGCTTTTCTTCGGGAAGGTCGTCTTCACCAAAGAGCGCATCGAACGCGCTGTCCACACTGAAGGGCTTGTCGTCGGCCGGAGCGGCAGGTTCTTCCGCAACGGGAGTTTCCTCGGTAGCGGCAGGGAGTTCCTCGACAGCCGGAAGTTCGAAGTCTTCAGCAGACTTTTCGAACAGCGAATCGGCATTGCCCGTAACAGCCGGAGCAACGTCCGCAACAGCGGAGTCTTCGGCCGGGAGTTCGAAGTCTTCGGCAGACTTTTCGAACAGGGAGCTCTCGGAAGATTTTTCAAACAGCGAGTCGGCGTTGCCCGTAACGGCGGGAGCTTCATCGGCAGCCGGAAGTTCAAAGTCATCGGACGGAAGCTCCAGGCTATCCGCGGACTTCTCGAACATGGATGACTCGGAAGACTTCTCGAACAGAGAGTCGGCACTGGCAGCCGGCTGCGGCTTTTCTTCAGGGAGTTCGTCTTCGCCAAAGATGTCGTTAAAAGCGCTGTCCACGCTCTGAGGCTTGTCTTCTTCGGCGGCAGCAACCTGAGGCTTTTCCTCGGGAAGTTCGTCTTCGCCAAAGATATCGTTGAACGCGCTGTCCACGCTCTGGGGCTTGTCTTCTTCGGCTTCCTGGCCAAAGACGCTCTTTGCCGAAGAATCCTCGGCAGGCGCAGGTTCATCGATCGAAGAAGGCAGGTCAAGCTTCGCAAACGGAGATACCGGGGCTTCCGGTTCAAGGTCGTCGTCGTCACCGAACATGTCGCTGAGGGCGGAGCCCACATCGTCGCCGGAGACTTCCTCGTCGGCCGGGAACACTTCCGGCGCAGACGGTTCGTCGTTCAAGAAGTCCTGCATGGCAGAATCGAGCGAGGACTGGAGGCTGTCCATGGCGGATTCTTCCCCACTGTCCTGCGTAGCAGCCAGCGAGGCAAAGGCGGCAAACGGGTCTTCCTCATCGGAAGCGTCGGTAGCGGCATCGGTAGCCGCAGGTTCTGTCGCGGATTCGGCAGCCGGTTCGGCCGTCGCCGTTTCGGCGGCTTGCGGAGCGGCGGAGGCATCCATCGTAAAGTCGTCAGGCATCGCGAAATCGCTATCGCTCATGGCGGCAGCAGCCGCAGCGGCAACAACGGTCTCCTCGACGTGGTCGTATTCCTCTTTCCAGAACGTATCGAGCGGGTCCATGTCGTGGACACGGCGGTAGCACTTGTTGCGCTCGTTCTCGTTGCCCAGCTGTTCGTAGGCATCGCCCATGCGTTTTTGCGCCGAAAGGCAGAACGGATCGTACTTGAGCACGCGTTCGCATTCCGTGATGCAGCCCTCGAAATCGCCCTTCTGGAAAAGGATCGTGGAGCGGACGAGCATCGCGGGGACATCGCTCGGGTAAAGAGTCAGGCCGCCGTCAACGCGCTCCAGGGCGGTATTGAGGTCGCCCGATTCACGTTCCAGGTCGGCAAGCCAGGCAAACGCCTGGGAATTGCTCTTTTTCTTACCAATGCTCTTTTTTAGGGAATCCAACAACGCTGTTGCCATTATGCCCTCGACGGAAGAATGATTGCCTCATCGGACAGTAAAACGGGAATGCCCTCGCGCACAGGATAGACCCTGCTACCATCTTCGGTAACAAGGGCTTCTTCCAGTTTTTCCGAAATCTTTTCACCGGCCACGTTCGCCAGGGTGCCAGCCGCAATGGATTCGTTAAGGGACGCCAGGCAGGCGTCGTCTGCAAGCTTCAAGGCACCCCGCGTTTCGGGGCAACACAGAATATCCAAAAGTTTAGTATCGAACATAAGACCTTTATAATCAACCACTTAGACTATAAAGTAAAAATAGCTCAATTTTTGAAAAAGGGGAAATATCCCCCCTATTTTAATGCAGATATTTAAGGTCTACGAGGGCAAAATTGCCGTTTTTCCCGTTCCCGATGAGCAAATAGACCCTCAAACCGAGGCTATCGAGCCAATTGATGTCAAAATCCTCGCGATAGCCCGAAAAATTGGACACCACCAGGAGCTCGCGGCAGCCGGTACGGTTGCAGATGGATTCCATGTCCGAAAGCTTGCCCAGGAGGTGCTTGCGGTTCTCCTCGGAGAGCTTTTCGGGTTCGCCGCTCACGCAGCCGAGAATCTCGATGCCGGGAATCACGTTGTAGCTGTCGAACCAGTTGTTGAGGGAATCCTCGCGGCCGCCGAGCAAAATGGAACGGTGGCGCTTTTTCGCGAAGATACGGTAGAAATAGTTTATCCAAAACGCGACGCGGCGCCATGCGAAGAGAGCAAACGGGATGAACAGGCTCGAACAGGCGACATATACGCACCACCCAATGCTGGGATAGATTGTAGAACGGTCTCCCGGGTCATAAGAAAATTGCGCAAAGTAACGGAACACCTCATACCCCCCAACGGCAAGAAGGTTCAACGGCACAAGGTACCGCAAGAACTTTTCGCCCTTGAGGCTGGATTCTGTGTATTCCCCACGGAAAATAAGAAGGACCATATTAATAAAGGCGACCAAGCCGACAAGCCACCAGTCTTCAAACGTCGTTATTATCCCTATGGATTCCTTAATGGATGTAAAAACGCATTCATCGTTTCCCAAACCGGGCAAAAATACAAGAGCCCACAGCGCCACCACGCCCAAATCCAGGAACATCTTCCAGAACTTCGGGATCAGACGCGAGAACATACCCACGAAAGCCGCGAAAAGAATACCGAAAGACACAAGGAAATTTGGAACAAAGTAAAGTCCCTTGTGCTTTTTCACGAAGATGAGCATCGCCTTGTAGAAGTCCAGGTAGGATCCCCAACGGCGCGTACGGCAGCTCTGACCCTTAAAATGCAGGATGTTCGTTGACGGCGTGTAGTAATTCTTGTAGCCTGCGACCTTCGTCCTAAAACAAAGATCGAGGTCTTCACCGTACATGAAGAAGTCTTCATCAAAACCGTTCAAGGTCTCGTAAAGTTCACGCTTGATGCAGAAGAACGAACCACTGATGGCATCGACCTCGATAATCTCGTCGGGGTCGGCATAAGTCATGTTGTAGCTGGCGAGCAGCTTGCTTTTCGGGAAAAGTCCCGCAAGACCGATCGTCTTGGAAACGGCCGAGACGATTGTCGGGAAAGACCTTCGGCATGCCCACTGGAGCGTTCCGTCCTCGTTCAGGATGCGGCATCCCACCGTACCGGATTCCGGATGCTCCGCCATAAAATCGAGCACCTTGGTAAAGGAATCACGCGACACGACCGTATCGGGATTGATAAAGAACAGGTAGGGCTTGGTCGCCTGCTTTTCGGCCAGGTTGCAGCCCTTGCCAAAGCCCAAGTTTTCCTTGGAATCGAGCCACAGGACTTCCGGAAAGAAATCCTTGATTTCGGGGAGGATCGGTTCTGCCGAACCGTTATCCAGAACAATAATCTGCGCATCGATTCCATCGCACGCATCACGAACGGACTTTAGACACGCCGGAATAAAGTCACATGAATTGTAAGCGATGATGATGATGGAACAGGAATACATGGGCGTTACGCGAGTCCTAACCTCAGCTTGAGAACCAGGAAGAACGCCTCCGAGATGATTCCGCCGCTCATCTTGGACGTACCGCGGGTGCGGTCCGTAAACACGATGGGGATTTCCTTCACGCGAAGGCCCTTCTTCCAAATCTTGAACGTCGTCTCGATCTGGAAGCAATAGCCGTCGCTCTTCATCTTGTCGAGGTTCAAGGCCTGCAGGGCCTCACGGCGGAAGCACTTGAAGCCGCCTGTGGCATCGCTAATCGGGAGGCCCGTCACAATGCGCGTGTACACGTTCGCACCGTAACTCAAAATGAGGCGGCGCAAATCCCAGTTCACCACGCTGATGCGGTGATTCTGGTAGCGGCTGCCCAGCACCAGGTCGGATTCCTCGGCGGCTTCCAAAAAGCGCACGAGGTCGGTGGGAGCATGGCTAAAGTCGGCGTCCATCTCGAACACGCGTTCGTAATCGCGTTCAAGCGCCCACTTGAAACCGGTAACGTACGCAGAGCCGAGTCCCATCTTGCCCTTGCGGCGCAAAAGGTGGATACGGGGGTTCCTTTCGGCTTCGGCCTGCACCATGTCGCCGGTACCGTCCGGGGAACCGTCGTCGACAACAAGTATTTCCAGGCACTCGTTCTGTTCCAAAATAGCCGACATGATGAGGAGGATATTCTCCTTCTCGTTGTAGGTAGGAACAATCACTAAACTTTTGGGGAACTCCATAATCATAACTCCACGTACAATCTACAAATCAAACGTCACGGAAAGTATCCGACACCGGGAAACTTTGCTTCTTATTGCCCACCATCATTTCGCCAAGCAGGCCCAGGGAGCCAAACTGGACTCCCATCACGAGCGAAAAGCCACCCGCGAGGAGCAGCGGACGCACATGCATGGCGCCAGTCTCGAGCCATTCGTAGCCGAAGTAGCCGCAAACGCCCAGGCCGACCATGATGAACAGGAGTCCGAGCAGCCCGAAGAAGTGGAGCGGCTTGGCCGAGAAGCGACGCATGAACACCAACGACACCAAGTCCAAAAAGCCCGAAACCAGGCGCGATACGCCATACTTCGAGACACCGTGAACGCGGGCGCGGTGAGCGACAGGCATTTCCGTAACGCGGAAGCCCTGCCACTTGGCCATGACGGGGATAAAGCGGTGGTAGTCGCCATAGAGCTGGATGAACTTGACCACGCAGCTGCGGTAAGCCTTGATACCGCAGTTGAAATCGTGGAGGCGTTTGCCGCATACGGCGGAGACGGTGAGGTTGAAAAGCTTGGAGGGCCACGTCTTGTGCCACGGGTCCAAGCGGCGAATCTTCCAGCCCGAAACAAGGTCGAAACCGCTCTCGAGAATCTTGATCATCTTCGGGATTTCGAGAGGATCGTCCTGGAGGTCGCCGTCCAGCGTCGCGACGTACTTGCCCTTCGCCTTGGAGAATCCGAGCGCGAGAGCGGCAGCCTTGCCGCAGTTGAACTGGAAACGGTACCCGCGCATGAAGGAATATTCCTTCGAGAGGTTCTCGAGGACTTCCCACGTGTTGTCGCGGCTGCCGTCGTCGATGACGATGACTTCGTACTCGAAGCCCGTAGGCGCCATCGCCTCAACAATCTCTTTCATGAGTTCCGGCAGGTTTTCGCTTTCTTCCTTGACCGGAATGACCATGCTTAAATCCATCATCACCTCGAACTAGTTCGCAGCGGCAACCACGGGAGTGGAATCCGTCGCAGAGGAATCGGAAACGGCAGTATCGACCGTAGCCGGGACATCCGCTTCAACCTTGAGCGGTTCGTCGGACATCTGGTTGATTTGCTGCTGGCTCATCAACAAGCGCGCACGACCACCTTCGTCGAATTCAGGAACATTCTTGAGACCGCGTTCAATCACCTCGACCGCTTCCTTCTTCATGCCGGCAACTTCGTAGATGAACGCGGCAGCCCAGTAGTTGCGCCATTCGCGCGGGAACTGCTTCATGCCGAGTTCCAGGTACTTGGTCGCGGTAGCGGCAAGGCTATCCATTTCGGCCTTCTTGCTGGCGGTGAACGGAGAGGAACTGCGGAGCGCAGCCATCTTTTCGCGGATATCGAAAGAAATCTGCAGGTACAGCGACACGTAGCTCGAAAGCAGGCGTTCTGTTTCGGAATTGATGTAGGCGGTGCCGTCGCCGAGGCCGCGGAACTTGAACGTGCTGTCGATGAGCTTGGCCGTGTAGGCGGCATCGAAAGAACGGTCGCGAGCCTTGAGGTCGCCCTTCACGAAGTTGTACACGAGGCCTTCCTGCACCATGTACTTCTCGAGGCCCATGAAGTTGGACGTACCGACGGTCGTCGAGATTTCGATAGGCTTGTCCATGTTCTGCAGGGCAAGGTCAATCACGAGCTTGTGCTGGGTGAGCATCATGCCGCTGCGGGTACGGGCGGCCCACTCGTTGAAGGCGTCCCACACCTGGTAATGCACCTTGAACATCTTGAGCTTGGTGGAATCGGCCAAAGAAAGTTCCTGGCCTTCCATGGCATCAATACGGTTCTTGAGCTGCGGCATCAGACGCTGGGCGTTCTTGACCCAAGTAGCAACCTGGTGGTTCGGGTTACCGGCAGAGCTGTTGTCGAGCACCATGTCGCGGTCAATGGCAGCCTTGTCGTAGCTGAGCTTGAGGATGGGCTCGTTGTCGAGCATCTGCTTGATGTACCAGTCGGTATTGCCGAGCGAGAGGTTCACCACGCGCACGTCCTTACGGACACCGGCCACTTCCTGGGCAAACCACAGCGGGAAGGTATCGTTGTCGCCGTTCGTAAAGAGAATCGCGTTCGGGCGGCAGCTATTAAGCAGGTTGAAAGCGTAATCCCACGGGACCCACAGGCCGGAACGGTCGTGTTCCTCGTAGTTCGAGATGCAGGGAACCGCAAACGACACCACGGCAAGCAACACGGCGAGCGGGGTCGCAAATGCGGCGGAAGCAGCCGTCGTCGCGCACGTGAGCACGAGGATACCGGCACCCACACCGAAAATGAGGCTCATGAAGATAAAGGCCGGCGTGTAGAAGTAGTCACGCTCGCGGACTTCCATGTGGACCGCCTCGGGGAACGGAGCGCGCTGCCCTGCCTGGGCGAAAGCGCTTTCAATCTTGTTCCAGTTGGTCCAAGCCGTAGAGCTCTGCAAGTCAGAGACTTCGCGTTCCACTTCTGCAATCTTAGTTGCCGGAGCATTGCGGCGGCGCAGGGACTCGACGCGAATCTTGGCGCGTTCAATCTTCTGGCGCAAGTCAATCAGTTCGTTCGGGTCCGGAAGGGCGGAGATGTTCGCACCACCGCGGTTCAGGTCCATCACGTTACGGCTCATCACGGCTACCCAGTAGTCGTGTTCGCGCTGTTCCATGCGGCTGCCGTCGGCAAAGTTGATGTAGAACAAGAGGCCGAAAGAGCAGAGGGCATAAAGCACAGCCATGTAGATACCCACATGACGGTTACGCTTGATCGCGTAGACGCATACCATCACCAAAAGGCCGTTCATGATGAGGAATATCAGGAGCTGCGGGAGAATCGCATCGCCCATGAAGCTCATCTGCGTGGGGAACTTGATGCCAAAGCGTTCGAGCGGTTCGTTTTCGGAAGCATCGAAGGTGTAGACACCGTTGGCATAATTCACGCCACCCACCTTGTAAGGCAGGTACTGGGCCATCTGGTAACCACCGTAGCTCATGCTCGGGAAGGCGAGCACCTGGTGAGCAATCTGGGAGCGGCGGTAGAAGGCACGGCTGAGCATGCTTTCGGAACCGTACTGCTTACGTTCCACGAAGTCGTTGAACGCCTGCCAGTTTTCGCTCTTGAAGAGGTTACCGAGCTGCAGGTTACCCGCATCGTCACGGATGTTGATTTCCGGATTGTTCTCGTCGATAATCGGGTTGAGTTCGGAACGGATAGGAATGTAGAGGTGCGTGCTGTAGCCGATGAGGGCGAAGAACGAGAAAGCCAGGGAAAGACGCACGGCCTTGTTGACGTTCGGGCGGAACGGCTTGGCAGCAGTCAAGATGGCAAGCACAATCAAGCAGCCGAGCGAAAGCTCGATAAACGCGGAAACCATGTAGATGACGGAACAAAGGAGCGTACCCGTAATCCAGACAGGAATGCGTTCCACGATCTTCTTGGGCTGGGCAACGAGCAAGAGCACGAACACGGCCGGAACCGTAAGCATCGTGTAGAGGTGGGCACCAACGCCGAGGAAGGCGATGTAGCAGATAAAGATGAGCAGACGGTCACTTCCCTCTTCTTCCCTCTTGTTGTACCAGATGAGGCCGAGGTAAGAAATGAGCATCAGGATGAACATGGCGATGCCGTAGACTTCAGCTTCGACCGCGTTGAACCAGAAAGTATCGGAGAACGTGAGGAGGAAGCCGGCCACCAGGGAGGATGTGCCGAGCACGATGGTGCGCACCTTCTCGGAAATTTTCTCGGCAAGGCTGTCGCTCTTGAGGATGGTCGAAAGGAGTTCCCAAGCGAAGAGGGCCGTCAGGTAGACCGTCGCGGCGGAGCTCACCACGGAGATGTAGTTCACGCGTTTCGCGATTTCACCCACGAACGGGAGCAGCACGATGACCGCACGGGCCAGGAACACGAAGAACGGCGTTCCAGGGGGGTGCGGGATACCGAGCGTATTGGCGCAGGCGACAAATTCACCGCAGTCCCAGAAGCTCACCGTCGGAGCCATCGTCATCATGTAGACGATCAGCGCCACCAAGCTGGCGACACCCGCAAAGATATGCTTCAACCATTTTTCCTTAATCACGATTACGATTCCTTCTTTGTAGGTTTAGTAACAATTTCATGTTTCTGCATGAAGCCGGCCAGAAGGCCGTTCACGAAAGTTCCGGAGTTGTCGGTGCTGAACTTCGTCGCAATCTGGACGGCTTCGGACACGGCAACCTTGGTGGGAACATCGGGCACGTACAGGAGTTCCACCATGGCGATACGGATGACAATCCTGTCGATTTTCGCCATGCGGTCGATTTCCCAGTGCACGGATGCAGAGCGGATATCTTCGTCGAGCTCTTCGCGGTGCGCCTGCACCAGGTCGACGAGGTTCATCCCGTATTTTTTCTGATCATCGGCGATAGGCTGGCTTGCGAGGACTCCCGGAAGCACCTCCCCCGCCGTTGCCCCGGCAATTTCCATGGCATACAGGAGCTGCATGGCAAATACGCGGGCCGGTCTGTAACTTACTCTTGGCATAATTAGATGGCCTTGTAAAGGTTTGCCATTTCGACGGCGGTAGATGCCCAGTTGGCACCGAGGTTACCCGCCTTGAGGCCGGCGCGGTTCATCGCCTGGTCAACGGTATCAGTCGTGAGAATCCCGAGAATCACGGGGAGCTTGCCCTCGGCAGCGATGCTAGCGACACCGCCGGTAGAGGCGTTCACCACCACGTCGTAGTGGCTCGTCTCGCCGCGGATCACGGCGCCGATGGCCATCACGGCATTGTACTTCTTGGAATCGGCGAGCCTGCGGCACACGCCCGGGAGTTCAAAAGCGCCCGGAACGCGCACGACGGTCACGTCCTTTTCGGCAACGCCCAGCAGTTCGAGCTGGCGGAGCGCACCTTCCAGGAGCTTGTCGGTCACCACCTCGTTAAAACGGGCGACCGCGATTGCAATCTTGAGGCCAGAGCCATTCAGGGAATTCTTGATTTCTTTAGCCATCTTATTTTTCCTCTTTCAAATTCTCTTGGGGCGCCGCGCCGTCGATATGCAGCTGGTGGCCCATCTTCTTCTGCTTGGTAAGCAGGTAGAAAAGGTTTTCCTTGTTCGGCTTGACTTCGATGGGTACGCGTTCCACAATCTTGAGTCCGTAGGCCGAGATGCCCGAAATCTTGCTCGGGTTGTTGGTCAAAAGGCGCATTTCCTTCACGCCGAGGTCCGCAAGGATCTGGGCGCCGGTACCATACTGGCGGAGGTCCGACTTGAACCCGAGGTGCAGATTCGCCTCGACCGTATCCATGCCCTTCTCCTGCAGCTCGTAGGCACGCAGCTTGTTGCACAGTCCAATACCACGGCCTTCCTGGCCGCGCATGTACAGGAACACTCCCCCATGCTCGCCAATAAACTTCATGGCAGACTGCAACTGTTCGCCGCAGTCGCAACGGAGGCTACCAAAGATATCGCCCGTAAGGCATTCACTGTGCACGCGCACGTAAACCGGCTTGCTGAAGTCGGGGTTGCCCGCGACCCAAGCCACATGTTCCACGCCGTCAGTCTTGCTCTTGTAAGCGTAGGCGGTAAAGTCGCCGTACTTGGTCTGCACGTGCGGGGCGGCCACACGCTGCACCAACTTCTCGTTCCTGAGGCGGTAGTCGATAAGGTCGCGGATAGAGATAATCTTGAGGCCGAACTTCTTCGCCACTTCCTGCAGTTGCGGCATGCGGGCCATCGTACCGTCCTCGTTCATAATCTCGATAAGGGCGGCCGCGGGTCTAAGTCCAGCAAGCTTCGCAAGGTCCACAGCCGCTTCGGTATGGCCCGCGCGGCGGAGTACGCCTTCTTCCTGCGCATACAGGGGCGAAATATGACCCGGACGGCCAAAATCGCTCGGCTTGGAGTTCGGGTCGGAAAGTGCGAGGATGGTCGCTGCACGGTCGTGAGCCGAAACGCCGGTAGAGCACCCTTCAATCTTGTCGACCATGATGGTAAACGGAGTGCCCAGAATCGAGGTGTTCTCGGCGGTCTGGCGCGTGAGGTTCAGTTCATGGCAGCGCTTGATGGGCAGCGGGCAGCAGAGCACGCCACGGCCCTCGTGGAGCATGAAGTTCACCTTTTCAGGAGTAATCTTCTCGGCGGCGATGACAAAATCGCCTTCGTTCTCGCGATCTTCGTCGTCGACCACGATCAAGAACTTGCCGTTCTTAAAATCCTCTATGGCCTCTTCAATCGTATTAAGCAAGGTCACGTTCCTTCAGATAATTTTCAATGTACTTGCCGAGCATGTCGACTTCCACGTTCACGATGGTCCCGGCAACCCAGTTGCGCAGGTTCGTGCGGGCAAGCGTCTCGGGGATGATGCACACGCGGATGGAATCCTCGAACTTCTCGGCCACTGTAAGGCTGATGCCGTTCAGGGAGATGGAACCGCGACGGATAATGTAGCGCTTGAGGTCCGCAGGCATCTTGAGGTCGACTTCCACGCCCGTTTCGCGCGGGGTCACCTTGATGACTTCGGTAATGCAGTCCACATGGCCCATCACAAAATGCCCGCCCATAAAGCTATCGGCACGGCACGGAAGTTCCAGATTGACCAATTTCCCGACGGCGGCCTGTTTGAAGGCGGTATTCTCGACCGTCTGGTGCATCAGGCAAAAAGTGGCTTCATCTTCGGTACAAGATTCAACAGAAAGGCACACGCCGTCGTTAGCGACGCTGTCGCCCAGTTTGCAATTTTTGAAAAATCCCGGCGACTTGAGGCGCATCGAGAGCGCATCGCCCCGAGACTCTATCGAGACAATTTCGCCGGTAGATTGAATAATTCCCGTAAACATACGCGGGCAAATATAGAAAAAGGCGAGTGCCGCGCCAACACAAGTATTGCGTTGGCATAGCCGAACCGTACTAATCGCGATGGATTAAAGTTCGTCTTTCACGCAGCGGGCGTAATACTGGCGCGTTTTTAAGGAAACACTTCTGTTATAGTTGGTGATAAAACTGAATTTCTTCGAGTCTGCGTAATTCAACGGCTGGTAACGAACGTATACCATGCTGGCACTATCAGGGTCGACCTCGGTAGAAGTCCACCAGGACGAATAGCTTAAAGCCCCACCTAGCAATTTCATGATAGATGCGTTCGAAGACATGTCATCCATCGCTTCGAACATATTCCACCATTCATCAGAAGTGGGAAGTCTCCAGCCACTCGGGCAAAAGTCCTCTTTCGAAACTTCGTCCCAAGAAAAACGGGCCGTATCCGTCTGCATATTTTCCATCATCCAATATAAGCCAGCCACCTTAGTGGTACTGTATTCCTTATTGTCGCTAGAATCCTTCAAAACAAGTTCATTCAATTTCCACTGGTTTGAAACGCAGACATACTCAAAGATAGAGCCTGCCTTGACAAGCCCGTCATTATCCACTCCGCAAAGCCCGCATTCTTCTTCGACTTCCAAGGGATAGCGCCAATTTCCATGGTCGCACACATACATTTTTTCCGTTGTCGAATTCTTGATTTCACGGTAATCGCTACTGCCGCAGTCCTGCCTGTAAGTATTCACCTGGAGGTCGCTCGCCCCTACCCAATTAATTTCGCTTGTGAAGCCCGTACGTTTATTGGTGCAGATAAAATAACTGGCAGTCGAACTCAGTGAATCCCTGTTTTTCGAAACGACATTGAGGGAATCCCCGTTGCAAGGGCCTACGCCATAATCATCTTGCCAGAACTTGTAGAAAGCCGTTTTGAAATCCTGGTAATTCAAACCAGGATCTCTTTGAATGCGCGAAAAACTAGAGGGAACAATCACATCGCCACTCAACCTTTCAAGAGTCATTATATACGCACAATCCGCGAGCCCGGTCGTCACCTCGCCAAAGCTCCCCTCTTTTTCGTACACGCCTAAAAGAGAATCCGCCATCAGGGAATCACGTGAGCAGGAGCGGGCAATTGCCGAAATCGCCGCAATCTCTTCAGGCGTCTTCGCGGAAGTTTCGCTTGACTTTATTTCTGAAGTTGCGGAACTGGAAGATTTTTCCGTTACGGATTCAGAAGATGATGACACCTCGGAAGATGACGATTTGTCAGAAGAAGACGAAGCCCCGGAAGATGACGCTTCGGAAGAAGATTCTTCAGAAGATGAAGAAACTTCTTCGTCCGGGCTGTTCGAAGCCGAATCCGAGGAACAAGCCAAAAACGCCCCACAAAACAGAATGTGGAGGATAACAATCCAAAAGACTGGATTTCGCTTGTTCATAATTTAAATATATACAATTTTTTCGCTTACGGACAATAAACCGTCAGCACGTCGGGCCCGATTATCGCAGATTCCTTGGCAACGGCAGAAGAAGGGAGCCCCGGGAACTCAAGGCCACATTTCGCCGTACCAGAATCAATCAGGCGTTCAAGCGACGCTTCGACGGACGGATCCGTGGAACGCCAAAGGTCCAGGCGGTTCCAAAGGGGCATTTTTGAATCCAAACTGGAGGAGAAAAGTTCGCGCGCAAGGCCGGCGCCCGGTTCCACCATCAGGCGGTGCATCCCGCGGGCCGAGAGGGAGTCAACCATCGCGTGCCAATTTTCCGCAAAAAGTTCGTGATTCAGTTCAAGAACTTCCGCGCGCCCTTCCAGATGCGGCTGCGCCACACAGCTAAAGACGAGAGGCACAAAAGCCCCTTCGGCACACGGGACAAAAACGTGGAGCGATTCGACTTCTGCCTTGGTAAACTCGTGATGGCCCGCCCACACGACTTTCACGGGATTGTTTCCCTGCGCAAGGCGCACGTCCAAGCGCGGGTTATCGGCAAGGAGCGTACCCGCACCGACCAATACCGCATCGCTCATAGCGCGCAACTCGTGATTCCAGCAGTTCGCGCCCTGGCCCGTGATTTTCAGCGGCAGGTGACGGCCATCCGCAGAAACACACCCCATAAAGCCGTCTTCAGAGACGGAGGACTTCACTTCGACAAAAGTCCTTTTGTTACAAACAAAATAATCGTACGCTTCGAAGTAGCGTTCCACTTCGGCAAAAACGCTACGGCCTTCCTGCTTGGCGTCAGCAGTCGATTCTGCGAATCCGAGCACGCGGCATTCCCCGCCGTCGGCGCACTCGCCCGAAAGTTCCTCGAGATTCTCGGAGATAGCGTTTGCAGAGGCTCGGATACAGGCGTCTTCGCCCTCGTACACCGCGATGCCCGCCTCCTCGAGAATAGCACGAGACTTGCCGCGCACGAGCGGGTTCGGGTCGGCATGTGCGAAGTACACCTCGGCGATACCGGCGTCTATGATGGCTTTTGTGCAGGGGGGCGTGCGGCCATAATGGCAGCACGGTTCGAGCGTCACGTAGATGGCCGCCCCGCGGGCGAGTTCACCCGCGTCACGCAGCGCCATGACTTCGGCATGGGCACTGCCGGGGCGCTGCGTACGCCCCCTGCCCACGACGATACCGTCCTTCACCACGACGGCACCCACCGCCGGATTCGGGCGGCTGACACCTATCGAGAAGAACGATTCTTCAAGTGCAAGCTGCAGGTAGTTCACTGTATTGCAGAACAGGATCCTTCGTCTCCGCGCCATGCGCGTCACTCAGGACAACGATTACTAATTCTTCGGGAACGCGAGGAAGCCACCGACCACGTTGAACACGCGCTCGTAGCCGTTCTGAATCAGGAAGTTGGAAACAGCCATGCTACGCTTGCCGCTGCGGCAGAAAATCAGCAAGTCCTTGTCCTTCGGGAATTCAGCAAGGCGCTGTTCGGCTTCCTGGAGCGGGATGTTGATGGAACCCGGAGCCGTACCTTCGGCCACTTCACCCGGGGTACGCACGTCGATCAGCACGCCACCGGCCTGCTGCATCTCGAGAGCCTTCGCCCAGTCAATATTCGTAATCTGTGCCTTCGGGGCTTCCGGAGCGGGCGCGGCCGGGGCGGGAGCTGCGGCAGCCGGCTGCGGTGCCGGAGCGGTCTTCTTCTCTGCGTTAGCTTCGTTGCAACCTGCAAGCAGGACAGATGCACAGAACAGAATACCCAGTAAATTTTTCATCTTTTCCTCTTTATTTGATTTAGATTGTTTCACCAAATTCTTCGCGGTCCAGCACCATGTAAACAGAAAGCACGCTCTGAACCTCGTTGCTCTCGTTCTTCAGGGGCACCGCATTATACAAGATGACACGTCCGCTCTTGCCAAGGCGGCCCTTCCACGTGATCGTACGCCCGGAATGGAAAATTTCAAGCACAATCTTCGAAAGATAAGGCAAGAAATCTCTCGTGACCACCTGGTTCAAGTGCTTGCCATTAATCTCTCTCGGATTGATAATCTGGAAATCCGTCGCGAACGCCTGGTTACATCCCAGGAACTTGTAATCGCGGTCCATCCAGAACATGCGGATATCCGGGAACGCAAGAGCCGCCGAAAGCATGGCGTCGCGTTCGCGCATCCCGCCCACCACGGTATTGTCGAGCACCACGTCCATACGACGAGCAGAACCCTGGAGCACCAGGCGGTCGTTCTCGTCCATGCAAAGCTTGCCGCGGAGCCCATACCATACAAGCGTCTTCTCGGGGCCATAAAAACGGACCTTGATCGTCTCGAACGGGTCGCCGCGGAATCCGAAGTTGCGGTAATCCTTGACGCGGTCGTTCAGCACGCTGTCCAAAAGCGCGTAGTCGCCATCGGGCATCATCTTGTGGATATCCACGTAGCCCACCGACTGGGGAATCACGCGGTGCTCGTCGTCCATCATGGGCGTAAGGAGTTTCATGCTGCGGTCTTCGACATCGAAGCTCCACAAGAAGTCACCCGTATTCTGCAACAGCGAATCAAAACGTTCCTGCAACATTTCCCTTTCACGACGACTCTCGTTTTCCCTGGAAATATTGCGGATGAAACATACGTAGTAGAATTCCTCGGCGTTTACCCTGTCCAGCGAGACTCGCATCTCGTACCACAAGGACTTGGCCGTATCCGCATTTCCGCCAACATCCGAAAGGAGCGAAAACAGGAAGGGCATTTCCATATGCTTTTCGATTTCGTCGAAATAGCTCTTCATGCGGTTCCAGCTGCTAACACCCAAGACCTCCGCAAAAGTCCTGCCATGGCTAAGCTGCATGAACAGGGGATCCGACATGAAGGTTGGCAAGCCGTAAAGGAATTCCATCTTCTGCGAAAGCACGACTATGAATTCGTTCAGGCAGCCGTCGAAACGCTGGTAGAGACGTTGCTTGTTGCGGCTGTCCCTCAGGAGCAGCACGCAGATTACAGTCGAGATGAGCAACATCACGCTGATAAATGCCCAGACAATTGTCGGAGTTTGCGAGACCATGTGATTAAGATAATCATTTTTTCAAGGACCTGGTAATCCAGAACGTATTCCAATCCATATCATCACCGCCAAACTGGCGATTTCCGCCCACATTCCAGCCTTTACAGCCAAAATTCAAGCCAAGGGACACCGCAAAACCGGGAAAGCGCCCCGAAAAGTCTACCCGCAAGTGCGAAAAGGCAAGCGAGTAGCCCACCGTCGCAGAGCTAGGCTCGACAAAGCCAAAAACGCGAAACCCTTCCGAAGGCGCCCAGAACAGCGAACCGATAAACTTTGGCGGGCTGTCGGCAAAGCCTTCTACGCCCAAATCCAAGGCAGCAGAACCGTACCGCGCAAGCAACCCCGCCTCGTAACGGTGGCGCGTCCAGAAGGCATCCGACGGGATCCACTCCACAGACACGCCGTAACCGCCCCGCAGCCCAAAGTTCGTCCACAGCAGAGCCGCGGGAAAGGTCCAGCGACTCAAGCGGTAGATGGAATCGAGCTCGGCGTATTCGTAGGCGAAAGTACCCCGGTAGCGCCCGTATTCCCAGACGCCCCAGGCATGGTAGTGCGTCTCGTCCACATCATCCCCCGCAATGCGGAGGGCGGCACCGAATCCGGGGTCTCCATAGACTAGAGTGGACGGCGAAAAGAAGAACGGCACGGCGGCGGCACAAGCGCCCCCGGGAGCGACAAGCGCCAAAGCGCAGGCGACAAGAATCTTACGGACGCACGACAATTCCCACCACCTTTTCAAAAGCCCCCACCGACATCGACACATAACAAACACCGATACCACAACGCTCCGCCGCGGGGACTTCGTGCCACGAGGTGGACATCGGCCCGATACGCTCGCTCCATACGGCATGTCCCGTAGAATCGAGCAGGCGCAAAAGCAGCTCGGACTCGCTTTCCACCGAAACGCGCAAGGGCCCTCCCCTCCGGCTCACCACCCTTGACGAAAGTTTGTACGCAAAAGGTTCTTCCAGAGCCTGCTTACCGCCGGGGCGCTGGTAACCGGGAGTATTCTCGGCACGGGCATAGAGCGGGTTGAAGCCGGACGGGCAGGTGACCGTATTTTTCGTCCAGGCGGCAGAGTCCACCGCCAAGGAATCCAGGCACAGCGAAAGGCTCCCCGAAACGTTGTTCAGAATCCCCATCGACGTCTGCACTATGCGCACATCCCTAAAGCCAAGGAACTCCCGGAGTTCCGCCGAATCCTTGGTGACAAGTACACTCTCGTAAGGGCGCAAGGAATCCGCAGGCCTTCCCCATAGCCCGCCGCGACCGCAAAAACGCAAGCGCGAAAGCGGCAACGCATAGCGGGAGCGGTTGTAGACTTCCACCCATTCGGGCTCGGGCTCCGAGGGGCAGTGGTGGATCTCGGTAAGCGCCACGGGAGACATCCCCTCCGCCACCAGAAACCGGTCCACCGAATCGTTCGACGGAGCCGCATCGCCGGGCAGGGCAATCCGTACCCACGCCGAGCCCTTCGCGCCCGCCTCCAGCCCAAACCGCCCCGACAGCGAGACCTTCTCGCGCCGCCATCCGCCGGGCGACCCCAAGTCCAGCACCTCTAAAGACGCCACCGACGAATCGCAACCGTCCAGGAACCCGCGCAACGCCCAGCCTACCCCCTCGCGCCACTCCGCCCCGTCCAGCCTTATGCCGCAGTCGCGAATCCCCAACTCGTAATCCGGGTCCGCCACGCCGAAAGTCCCCGCGGTAAAAGCCCACTCATCCGTCTCGCCAACGCGCTGCAACGCCTTGCCCGGCTTGGGAGCGGGAATCGTCACCGAATCGGTGCACGTACCGGAACGAAGAATCCACACGCTCTCGCGGGAGTTCGGCAACGTGTAAGTCCCGAGTAGCCCGCACGCGAGGGAATCGCGGGCAGGGCACGCGGTGCTGTCGTGGACAAGCGCCACGCGGTTCGCCGACCGCGGGAACGGGAACGCGAGCGGTGCCTTCAGGTCGAGCGAGACGAGGAGGGACTCGGCGCGGAAGTCGTCCAGCCGGATTTCGACGTACTCCCCCTCGCCGTCGGCGACATCCGTCGGGTCGGGGAAAAATTCAACGAACATGGGACACGCAGGCAGCGGGACCGCCACCGCGAGTAAAGCAGCCAAAGCATAACGCATGGCTCACCCCCAAGGGTGTTTCCCGATACAGCCGCCGGCCAAGCCGGACGCCGCCCTAAGGGACTGCGGCGGGATCAGTCGACCGAGTGGTCGCCTGGAAGCATATAGGCAAGAGGATTCACCGGAGAATTGTGGACCCAGACCTCGTAATGGAGGTGCGGGCCGACGGAACGGCCGGTGTTTCCCATATAACCGATAATCTGGTAACGGTGGACGAACTGTCCCGGATGCACGACGGACATCTGCATGTGTCCGTATCGCGTACTGATGCCGTTACCGTGGTTGAGCGTCACGAAGTTTCCGAACGTAGAACTGAGCTGGGCCACATCGACCACGCCGTCGGCAGACGCGTAAATCGGAGTCCAGCGGTCGTTAGCAATATCGACACCCTGATGCATCTTGCCCACTTCGCCCGTCACCGGATGGATACGCGGACCGAACGCGGAGGCATAGCGGCCCCTCGTAGGCGAAATGGACGGAATGTAACGCCACATCGCCTGGTTCTGGTCGATATAGCGCGTCAGGGAATTGAAGGAAGCGTTGTTGTTCTCGAGCTTGCCGTGCAGGCGCTTGGCAGTCTCGCGGACTACGGACATCTTCTCGAAGACCGGGGAAGACTTGCGGAGCAGCACCGTGTCGGGGGCGATATTGCCACCCGTACCGAGTTCGCGGGATTCCGCATCCGGAACCGGCAGACCGAACTTGGAGTGGAGGCGCTGTTCGTCCTTCAAGAATTCAGCCGACGTCCCGGAAAGGTAGTCGAGCGTCCCCTGAATCTGGGAAAGGTCCTTGTCCAGCCTGCTGCGGTCGGACAGCGCATGGTGGAGCACCCCGTCGTAAACGGTAGTCGTCGAAAGCTGTACCAGGAACAGGACTAAACCGACCAAGACGACCACGCGCAGAACAGGCCATGCCTTGAAAAGTATCGCAGGCACGTGCAACGTCATCGACGAAGACGAGTTCTGGAAGTGTATGGTCGTCTTATAAAACTTCACGGGGAGGAAAGATAGTAAAAAGGCTTTTTCTGGCTATCGGGGTAAGGAAAAAATAACCTAGACCGGATTGTCGATGTCCACGAATTTTGCCGAAATTTGCAAAATTTCGCTAATTTCGGCAGCCAAGGCCTGTACGCCAAAAATCTCCGTACGATGGTGCCCGGCCGATATCAGGTTGATTCCGAGTTCCTCGGCGGCGATGGGAGCCTGCTCCTTGAGTTCCCCGGTAATGAACGTATCGCACCCGAGCTGCACGGCTTCCTCGATGCCGCTTGCGCCGGAGCCGCTGCAGATGGCTACCTTCCGAACAGTCTCGCTACCGTACAGGAGGCTGTGCTGCACCCCATGCTCGAAAACTCCGCAGGCAAGGTCCACAAAGCCCTCGCGGGAAACAGGCTCGGCAAACTCCCCCACGACGCCCACGGTGCGTTCGCCCTCGCGCATAAACCCTTCGAGCTTCTCGAGGCCGAGCGCACGGGCTATAAGCACGTTGTTCCCGATTTCCATGTGGCCGTCGAGCGGCAGGTGGTAGCCGTAAAGCGAGATGCCGTTCTGCATCAGGCGGCGCATGCGCTCGCCGAACTTGCCCACGAGCACGCGGTTCTCGCCCTGCCAGAACCCGTTCGGGTGGTGGACAATAATGCAGTCCGCATGTTCCTCGATTGCCGCATCGATAAGCCTGTCACGGAAGGATACTCCCGTCACGATTTTGGTCACCTTGTCGGACGCCTCCACGCAGAGGCCATCCACACAGTAGTCCTTGAACGCGTGCGGTTCAAGAAGGTCGTTCAGCCAGCCGGAAAAATCAGATATGTTCATACCCAGAAAATAGCAAAAAAGAGAAAAATGACCGAACCGAACCTCACCCGCCCGTCCGGAGTTGTCAAACCTTATGCGCTTTTGTACATTTATGCATAGAAAACCAAAAAACGTTTTTTCAGCGCTTGGGGAAGCTCAAAAATGCGACTTTCTTTTCGGTGCTGTTAACAAAGGAGCCCAGCAATGGCACACTATCTATTTACCTCTGAATCCGTGTCCAAGGGACACCCGGACAAGGTTGCCGACCAGATTTCCGATTCCATCCTCGACGCCTGCCTCGCACAGGACCCGAAGAGCCGCGTGGCCTGCGAAACGCTCGTGAACACGGGCCTCGTCGTGATTTCCGGCGAAATCACCACCAAGGCGAACGTCGATTTCCAGGAAGTCGCCCGCAACACCATCAAGAATATCGGCTACGTGAACCCCGACCTGCAGTTCGACTACAAGGGCTGCGCCGTGCTCGTCGCGATGGACAAGCAGTCCCCCGACATCGCGCAGGGCGTGGATGCCAAGGCCGCCGACGGCAAGAAGGATGACAAGCAGGGCGCCGGTGACCAGGGCATGATGTTCGGTTACGCCGTGAACGAGACGCCGGAACTGATGCCCCTCCCGATCAGCCTCGCCCACAAGCTCATGGAAAAGATCCAGGAACTCCGCGAACAGGGCAAGATCAAGTGGCTGCGCCCGGACGCCAAGTCGCAGGTGACTGTGGAATACGACGAGAACGACAAGCCCGTACGCGTGGACACCGTCGTGATTTCTACCCAGCACGATGAATTCGTGAACGGCAAGGAACTCAAGCACGCCGTGATCGAAAAGGAAATCATCGAGAAACTCATCAAGAAGGTCATCCCGGCCAAGCTCCTCGACAAGAATACCCGCTACCTCGTGAACCCGACCGGCAAGTTCGTCGTGGGCGGCCCGCACGGCGACTGCGGCCTCACCGGACGCAAGATTATCGTGGACACCTACGGCGGCATGGGCCGCCATGGCGGTGGCGCATTCAGCGGCAAGGACCCCTCCAAGGTGGACCGCAGTGCAGCATACGCTGCCCGCTACGTAGCGAAGAACATTGTGGCTGCAGGCCTCGCCTACCGTTGCGAAGTCCAGCTCGCCTACGCCATCGGTTACAGCAAGCCCGTGTCCGTGCTCGTGAACACCTTCGGTACCGGTAAGATTGGCGATCGCAAGATCGAAGAAATCGTCGCGAAGAACTTCGACCTTTCCCCGGCAGGCATCGAGAAGATGCTCGACCTGAGGAAGCCCGGCTACGTGGAGACCGCCGCGCTCGGCCATTTTGGCCGCACCGGCAAGCGCTTCACGTGGGAAAAAACGGACAAGGCTGCTGTTCTTAAGAAAGCTGCTAAGGTGTAGCCGTCGCTCATTGAGCAGCGCAAGCGACACTCAAGATATGAAAACAGCCTCGAAACGAGGCTGTTTTTTTTGGACTACATGAATAGAACTAAAGGATTTTTGTGAAATTGATCGTCTTGCACATAGCATTGATGACAACGATGTCGATTTCAGTTGTTGCACCGGGATAGACCGGCGTAACCTCGCAAGCGAGGAAGTAATTGACACCCTTGACCACCTGAGTCGCAAGCAGCGCAAAAGGCTTGACATCCGAGCCCACGAAGCCCGCCATGACCACATTGAATTCCTTCATGACTTCATCGGGAACAGGGACCTTGGCATCGATGACAATTCCGCCATAACTGGGAATCGTGCTGCCTTCCAGAACTCGCTGAATGGAAACAAGGGTCACCTCGGGAAGGCCCCCAGAAACCGGCTTTATGTTAATGATAATAACAACAATGTTCTTGGAACCTTCCGCATTCATGATTGTCTGTTCAGCAAGAATGGCATAGTTGATACCATTGACAACCTGACTACCAAGGCAGGCGATGGGCTTATACGTAGCCCCCATAAGGTGAGTCACCTTACCAAACGCCGTAGCAAGTTCCTGAGGCATTGGCCCAGTGCTCGCGCCGACTTTCCATGCGCCTACTTTCTGGATATCTTCCATTTTAAATCTCCTTCTTAAGATTTTTTTGTTATTGGTTTTACAACTTACAACGTTATTTTATTTGTAAGCAATTCCAATATAAAATAATAAGCACGAAAACAAAATGTAAAAAATTATAAGCATTTTTAGCAAATACATCAATCACATTATCATGAAGTTACTTTGTTATTAATTCATATTACTTTGTATTAATTTTGAATTATTCCACACACATCATTTTTCTTAAAACAAAAAAGGCCCCGAAAACAATTCGGAGCCATTCCTTTTTATAACACTTACAAATCCAGGTCTATTTTGCCACCATAAAGAATTGCTTGTTAGCCCCAGGTGCCGTTGTCCATACCAGATACACTCCGCCACGGAGCCCTCTTGAAAGTTCTCCCACATCATGAAGCAGCGATTGCGGGACATTCTTCAAATTGCGAACGACCTTTCCATCGACACCGTAAATGCTCACGTCACACGAAGATTCCTGCAACGCGCCACCCGAAATCATCGGAACCGCAAGCGTCCCCGAAGAATCCTTTTCCACGAGCGTCACATCGAACTGGTCGATGTTCGGGCCATCTTTGCCATCGACAGTCGCGAACTTGACCGTATTCTCGCCGGCAACCAAATCCAGGTTCACCGACGCCGTTCCCCACGTGGTCCACGAAACCGTAGCTTCAAAGCCGAACTCCGCTTTTGACTCTCCGGCGCTAATGGCGAGCACGCGCTCTTCGCCGGAGCCGTTCGAGAAATCAATATCGAACTTGTAGAGGCCCGCGACATCCACCTTCACGGGAATCGTGAAATCGCCACCCTTATCGAAATTCACGTATCCTTCGCCATTGAAACCGACATTGCTGTTTTCGACAACGCCACCGTTAATCGAGCCCTTTTCGGCCTGGTAAGCTTTTTCAGCAAGCTTTTCTACGCTGCTGGAACTCGCCGGGGTCACGGAGGAACTGGACGCAGGGGTCGATTCGTCGCAGGCGGTAGGACTAGCGAGGGTTGCACCTGCATTCGCCTTCACGGCGGCCTCCACCTGGTTCGCTGGAAGGGCGAAGGAATAGTCGTAGGGCGGAGTGAAGGACGTCCCCTGCCCCTTGGTATTACCCGAGCAGTTCGTAAAGATATTGTCGATGACTTCGTTGCCACCGCTGCCGTCAGTATTGTTGCCGTTGTAAATCGGGTCGTTTTCGTCAATAAACACGTTCTTCTCGGTGCGCACGTGACACTGGACGCCGGCGGAGACGCCGAGGACCGCTGTACCCGCGGTGATGGAGGAGTTGCCGGTGTAGAGGTTGTTGATCACGTGGACGTTGCCGTAGCGGCAGCGGGGCTTTCTCTGGTTGGCGGCCACCCACCAGTTGAACATGAAGGTGATGTTGAGTTTACCGACGCTCGCGGGTTCGTCGTCGGAACTCGCAATCAGGTTTGAAAGATTGTGGTTGCTCTTGCGGGTATAGCCGAACTTGCACCAAGTAAACGTTACGTTGTCTGCACCCTTCACCACATCGGCGTTACCGTCCTGGCCATCCCAGAATTCGCAGTGGTCCACCCAGATGTTCTGCGCGTTTTCGATGTTGAAATTGTCCCACGCCTGGTCGGCGTTAGAGCCCGGGCCCTTGATGACGATGTTCCTGAGAATGATGTTGGACGCCTTCTTGATGTAGACCACGGCCTTGAGTTCCGTACCTGGCCTTAGGCCAATGATGGTCTTGTTGCTACCGGTGATGTCCACGCGGTCGCCGGATTTTCCGTTCCAGCCGCTACCCAGCGTACCGTCGATGTAGATAACCCGCGGGGAAGAATCCTTGGCGTACTTTTGAAGGTCTGCCAGGGTTGTCACGGTGATAGGGGTCGCGTTTCCGCCACCAGTCACTTCGAAGGGGGTCGACGTACGGCCCAAACGGGTCGCCCAGCCGATGGGTTTGCACTGGTCAACCGCGGCAGACGCGCATACCGCGAATCCAACCGCAAGCAAGAATATTTTCGACAGGATTTTCATTCCAAACGTCCCAAAAATGACGCCAGCCAACGCGGCTGCAGTCCTGAATAAGAAAATACTCTCTTTTTAAGGCTTTTTTCAGCGGAATCAACGATTTTTTTCTTAATCGTTGTACGTTCTACAACTCCGCTAGAGCACGAAAACGGCCAACGCCACCGTCAATCCCGCAAAAACGAGGAATACGGGCAAAAGCAGGAGCATGCACAAAAACCCGACTTTCAAGTCGTAGAAGAACATTTTCCACCAGCCGCGGCGCGTCTTGCAGGTTTCGGCACGGCACTCGGGGCAAACATTCCCTACCCTGTTGCGCACTCGGATAGCGAGGTTACTCTGCAAGGGGGACATTCCCACCTTGTCGTTGAAGGGCTTATTACATCTGGAGCAGGTTGCTTGCATACCTGAAATGTAGTAAAAACAATCTGAAACACATGTAAGTGGTTCACTTCCGCTTCACGACGATGAGCAGGACGGAGCCGAGAATCAGGAGTATGCCCGCGACAAGCCTTCCCGTGAGGATTTCGCCGAAAACGAGCACGCCTATCGCCACGGCCGTCACGGGTTCAAGCGCACCGAGAATTGCCGTGGGCGTAGATCCGATAATCTTGACCGCCTTCACCATGAATATAAGCGAAAGTACTGTAGGCACAAGGCCCAGCATAAAGCCCCAGCCCCAAGAACTCGCCTGCGTAAAGAGCGGCGGGAGCCCCGAGCCGAGCGTCACCGAATAGAGCAGCAGGAACACGAGGCAAAAACAGATGGCGTAGAACGTCATTTTCACCGCACCCATCTGGAGGTTCACGCGGTTTGCCATCACCATGTAAATCGCATATGAAATCGAAGAAGCAAATACGAGCGCAAGGCCAGCCGTACTGAGCGGCACTCCATTGCCACCGCGGTACAAAAGCGCCACGCCCGCCATCGAGATAGCAATAGAAACAATTGTCCACGCCTTGATTTTCTCCTTGAAGAAAATCGCCATAAGCACCGAGACTTCGAGCGGGTACAGGAACAAGAGCGTTGAAGCAAGCCCCGCATCCATATATTTAAACGAAGCGTAATATGTAAGCGAGCTCACCGCAAAGAGGAATCCGAACATAACAAGCGCGCCGAATTCCTTGAGCGAAATCTTGAAATGCGAGCCCTTCGCAATGACAACAACAAAAAGGAGAAGCGCCGCCGTAAAGAAGCGGTAAAAGAGGACGCTCTCGGGAGAATAGCCCTGCGCATACAGGTTCAGCGCACCGAGCGGGTTCGTGCCGTAACAGATGGCGGAAAGGGCCGCAAGGAGGAATCCCTTTAAAACGGAGATCCCCGCCTTCGCGGGGATGACTATATGAGGTGTGCGGGGCATACTAAATCGCAAATTTGGTCGCGTCGGCAAGCTGCACGCTCGCGATGCGGGAAATACCCTTGATTTCCTGCGTCACACCGTAGAGCATGTCGGCTTCGGCCATGGTACGCTTGTTATGCGTTACCACGATGAACAAGGTCTGCTTGCTGAATTCGCGGAGGAGCGCCATGAAGCGGCCCACGTTGGCATCGTCAAGCGGGCCGTCGACTTCGTCCAGCACGCAGTACGGCGAGGGCTTTTCCATGTAGATGGCAAACAGCAAGGCCGTCGCGGTAAGCGCGTGCTCACCGCCAGAGAGCGCCTTGATACCGCGCATCTTCTTGCCGGTCGGGCGGACGTTGATTTCGATGTCGGCATCCAAGATGTCCATGGGCTTGCCGTTCTCGTCGAGTTTCTCGACAAGGTTCATCTTGGTTTCGCCGTTCAGGAACAACTTGCTGAACACGAACTGGAAATTCTTCTGGATGCGTTCGAACGTCTCGAGGTAGCGGCTACGGGCGATATCGTCGAGTTTCGCGATAGTGCGGTCGAGCGAGGCGCGGGCGCGGTCCAGGTCGTTGAACTGGATTTCCACTTCTTCCAGACGCTTCTTCTCGTCTTCGTAGTCTTCCATCACGTTCACGTTGATGGGGCCCAAATCCTTGATTTTACCGCGCAAGTCACGAATTTCGCGGTCGGCCTCAGGCTGGCTGTATTCCACGCGTTCAACGCCCTCGGGATTGGAGAGGTCCACAGAATAGTCGTTCGCAATGCGTTCGTTCAGACGGTCGAGATTGGACTGCAGGGCGTCTTGACGGCGGCCCACTTCATTCAGTTCCTTCATCTTCTCGATCATCTCGTCGCGAATGCGATCAAGTTCGTCGCGCCAGGCATTCAAATCCCCGCTCACGACTTCGTAACGTTCGCGGGCAATATCCCTGCGGCCTTCGAGTTCACGCAACGCACCGTCCTGGGATTCGGCCTTGCCCGAAAGCTCGCGCACGTCGTCTTCGGACTTGGACATCGAAACGATGTTCTTCTCGATTTCGTCTTGGCGGGAACGTGCCGCATTCTCGAAATACTCGACCTGTTCCGCGATACTGCGCAGGCGGTCGGCGTTCTGGGCGAGTTTCGCACTCTTGTTCTGCGCGGAACGTTCCAGGTCGCGGACTTCTTCGTCTTTTTCGCGGTAAAGCGTCTCTTGCTCGCTGAGTTCGTCGTTCACGCGGGAGTAGCTGTCTTCGGCTTTCTCCGCCGCGGCTTCGGCTTCGGCGAGTTCGGCATCGCTGCTCTTGGTGGCGGCGGCAGCTTCGATGCGGGACTGCGCCGCAGAAATTTCGCCCTGCAGTTGCTGCAGGCGGCGGTCAAGGCCGTCGGCGACGTTCTGCTGGATCTGGATGCCGGCGTTGCCGCCGCGGACGCTTTCCGTCTTTTCACGGATTTCTTCGGCAACGGATTCGAGCATACGTGTATCTTCGTCCACCAGGCCCTGCAAGCGCTCGATATCGGATTCCTTCTGGGCGATTTCGCCCTGGACGCCTTCCAAAAGCTTGGTCGCCTCGGCAATCTCGTTCTTGCGGCTGAGCGTACCGCTACCCGACGCCCCGCTGCTCACGAGCCCGCTCGTGCGGACAATGGCGTTCGGGGCGACAAAGCACAAATCCTGGCCGCGGAATTCACGGGCCAAGGCAAGCGCATTTTGCACAGAATCAACAACAAAGTAGCGGCTGAGCATCGCCGAGACAAAACCGGAAATCTGCTCGTCCGCCTTCACAAAGCGGTTAAGGCAACCGACAACACCCGGACGTTCGATACTGCCGGAATACGGCTCGGCAGAACCATCGGCAAGCGCCATCAGGGCACGGCCCACATTCTCGCCTTCAAGCGCCCCCGCAATCTCTGCGGCAGCGGAATCGTTCAGTACAACGACGGCATCGAGAATATCGCCAAGGGCGGCCTCCACGCGGGAAGCGTATTCGGCATCGGCCTCGATACGTTCCGAGAGCAGCCCGCCAATCAAATTCGGCTTGTTTTCCTTGAGCCAGCGGCTCGCATCGGAGCCCTCGTTCGCCACGCTCTGGAGCACGTCGATTCTCGACTGCAGGCGGGCGTCCTCGTTTTTCAGTTCCTGTAACTTCTGCACGGCCTCGTTCAGTTCGGCCTTCTCGCCTTCCAGGCGTTCCTCGCGCGAAGCCTTCTGTTCCTCGAGAATCTCGATTTCGCGGGAAGCCTCGTCGACACCCCTGCGGATATCGTCGATAGCAGACATGGCCTCGTCCTTCTGCCCGGAGACGGTCTGCAGTTCGGCATTCCATTTTTCGAGGTTGCCGCGGAGCATGTCGGTTTCGGCGTCCATGCGTTCAAAACGTCCCTTCAAGGCATTCAGCCTGTTGGCCGCCTGCACACGCTCGTTGGAAAGTTCGCGGGACTGACCACGAAGGTCATCAAGCCTGTCGCGCATCACCTGGAGCGTTTCGCGTTCGCGTTCCAGCAGGGCGTTCATCTCGTCAACATCGCTATCGCTGCTGAGGACCGCATTCTCTTCTTCCAGGCGGGCCTTTTCGGATTCCAAATCGGCAATCTTGTTACGGCCAATCTCGATTTCGCTGCGGGCCTTCTCGTTCACGCCTTCCAAGGCCGAGATGGAGTCACGCAAGCGCATAATGTTGTTGTTCAAGTCGTTGAGCGCGATAGTCGCGTTCTGCACCTCGCGTTCCAAATCGCGGAAGGCGTTTTCGTCTTCGCTGATGGCGAGTTTCTTCTCGTCAATCTTTGTCTGGAGTTCCGTGCACTTCGTTTTCGCGGACTCCACCTCGTGGTTCATGCGGCGGCTCGTCGTATCGAGCGTCGCGAGGCTTTCCTTGTAGTCCTCGAACTTGTCGAGACTCACGGACAAATCAAGTTCACGCAGGCGCGTATTGAGCTTCTTGTACTCGCTCACCTTCTCGGCCTGGGTTTCGTACATGCGCACGGAGCGGCGGACGCTTCTCAGGTTGTCCTCCACGCGTTCCATGTCCATCTGCACGCGTTCCAGCTGGCGCACGGCCTCTTTCCTCTGCTGGCGGTACTTGCTCACGCCGGCAGCTTCTTCAAACAAGATGCGGCGGTCGTCGGCCTTGTCGCTGAGCACCGCCTTGATCATGTCGGCGTTCATCTGGGAATACGTGCTCGAACCGAGGCCCGAATCAAAAAGCAGGGCATGCACGTCACGCAGGCGGCATTCCTGGTTGTTGATGAGGTATTCACCGGAACCGTCCCTGTGGACGCGGCGGGTCACGATGACTTCGGAATATTCAGACGCCAAGGTTCCGTCACTATTGTCTATGACTATAGAAACTTCGGCAAGGCTCATGGCGGCACGTTCTTCGGTACCGCTGAAAATCACGTCCTGCATCTTGCTCATACGGAGCGATGCAGCCTTCTGTTCACCCAGCACCCAACGGATGGCGTCGGTAATGTTTGACTTTCCGCAACCGTTCGGCCCGACCACGGCGGTAAGGCCCTTCGTGGGGAAATTGATTTCGGTCCTTTGCGCAAAGGACTTGAATCCAAAAATCTTTAGCTTTGTAATCTGCACTGATTGTTAATGTAGCAAAATAGTAAGCAGTAGTTAGTGAGCGATAATTGGTGGTTAGGGGTTAGGGTTGCGTCACTTGAATTCCAGGTGCAACCTGTGCCCTTTTTCGCTATCCGAAACAACGAGAAACTCGCTTCCACCGTCGAATTCCAAATCTTCGATATCGTACGAACCTTCGACCGAAGCCTTTCCGGAGGCTGGCTCGATAACCCGGATACGGATATTGAACGTTCCGACCCAATCTTCCTCGTACACGCGGCTGCGCTCGCCCGGGGCAATCGTATCGCGAATCCACGGCCTGATGGACGAACCGTCTTCGGACACGACATCGATACCGACGATAGTGCTCGAGGAGCGGTTTTCTACCTGGAGGCGCGTCGAAGGATCCAGGAACCAGTGGCTAAGACAACCGGTAAGGCTGAAAGTTGCCAAGGCGAATACGGCCAACAAGGCCAAACGTCTCGCGGATGCAATCATGCTGGAGCAAATCACTTGGCACCTCCCCCGTATGTAGTCTTTTCATAGCGGACACCCTTGGCCTCGAGCGTCTTGGGAGCCGAGCCCGTAGCCTGGTCGAGGTGGATCTTGCCGTCGTCCTTCGGCCAGTTGTCCTTGTTCTTCTTGTCGAGTTTCATGGTTTCCATCGGAGCGGACCTGGGAGCACCGCGGCTAAACAGGAATCCGTCGATTGTCGCCATGCTGAACTTGAATTCCGCGATGAACGTACCCTTGGCACGGTAGAGGTGGTTGTACTCGTACGCCGAATTGTAACCGATTCGCACAAAAAGCAGGTCGATGGCACCGCCCCACAAGAGGTCGGCAGCACCGCTTCGCACGTTACGGCGCAGGCAGGTCGCCTCGAAACCTATCATGCGGGAAGGGTCCGGATAGTACTTGAGGGCCGCAGAATGGAATTCCCTGCTCGGGAAATCAAAAGAGACTTCGCCATAAAGGCGCTGGGCAATCAGGTTCTGTTCCCAGGTAACGCGCACGGAATCGTCGCCGTCGTCACCGCCGTTATACAGGGCCACCTCCAAGTTGGGCAGGTAGGTCAGGGGGCCGCTGCGGCGACCGCCGTAAACTTCGCGGGATTCCAAATCCATCGAGATGCGCAGGCTACGCCAGTCGGTCCGGTGGAAACTTCCCTGGACACTCGTATGTCCCCAGCGCAAGTGCGCCCAACTGTAGAGAAGGGAATCGTTCTCGTCGGGATAAATATCGCCCACATGCTCGACGTTCTGGTGCTGCATACCGGCCGCCACGGTAAGGTCCATCGCAGCCTGCGTGTAGCTGAAGCCCCACGTGGTCACGGAGCGCACCGCCGAGAAATCGTTGTAATACGGGAACAAAACAAAGTCTTCGCCGTCCCATCCCGAACGCTCAAACCACAGCAAGAAACCGAGGTAGTTGTTCTTCGAGATTTCGCCAGCACCGAATCCGGCCATGTGGTGACGGAAAGCAAAGCCGTCATGTTCGCCATACTCGCTCTTGAGGGGCGTCTGGGACACGAGCGGCATGTAGTTGAAACCGAAATCCAGGTAACCGCCACGGCCGCCACGGAGTACGTCACGGATTTCGCCTAGCTGGTTGTCGCGCATCGTTGCACCGCCAACGGCAAGCGCATCGATCGAGACCGCATCGGCAAGGGCCTGCCCCGCCAATAACGGCAACGCACAAGCAAGAATCTTTAAGGTATTGCGAAGTTTCATCATGACAAATATACTAGAATACGACAAGATCGTTCTTGTGGATAAGTTCGTCCGGGACATCCTTACCCAGGATTTCGTGGACCTGGGCGGTTTTCTTGCGCAAAACGAGCTTGAGTGTCTCGCTGTCAAAGCCGGCTACACCGCGCGCGACCGCGTCACCCGACGGGCTCAGGACCTCAATCAAGTCGCCCTTGTCGAAATGCTTCTTCACCGCACACACACCCACGGGCAACAGGCTCGAGTGCTTTTCACGCAGAGCCTTCACGCCGCCCTCGTCCACCACCACGGCCCCGCGCGGAGTCGTGATAAAGCTGAGCCAGCGCTGGCGGCTGTTGAGCTTTTTCTTGGAACCCACAAAGAGCGTTCCCTGCGCATTTTCGAAAAGCACCTGGTGCGGCAAAACCTTCATGCCGCTCGCGAGGAAGGCGTTGCAGCCGCTCTTCGTCACGTTGCGGATGGCTTCGAGCTTGCTGCGCATGCCGCCGGTACTCACGGCAGAACCCGTCTCGCCAGGCTTTCCTGCAAGGGCGAGCACTGCAGGCGTAATCTCGGGCACAAAGCGCAACAGGCGGGCGTTCGGGTTCTTCTTCGGGTTGTCGTCGAAGAGGCCGTCTTCGTCCGTGAAAATCAAAAGCAAGTCGGCATCGAGGAACAATGCCACGTCGCTCGAAAGCTTGTCGTTGTCGCCCACCTTGATTTCGGCGATGGCAAGCGAATCGTTCTCGTTGATTATCGGAACAATCTTACGGGCAAGCATCGCCTTGATGGTGTTCTGCAAGTTCTTGTAGCGGGTGCGGTCGCGAAAATCGTCGGCCGACAAAAGGATCTGCCCCACCGAGAGCTGCACCCAGCGGAACATTTCACGGTAGGCGTACATGAGGTCGATCTGGCCAACGGCGGCGCAGGCCTGTTTTTCGGCAAGCACCGTCGGCTTTTCCTTGTAGCCCAGCTGGCTCATGCCGGTGCCCACGGCACCGCTTGTGACAATCACGACTTCCTTGCCCGCCTCCATGAGGCGTGCGACGGAATCGGCAAGTTTCTGGATATAGCGGGTACGAACACCGCCCTTCTCGGAATCCACCAAAATACGGGACCCGATTTTCACCACGATACGGCGGGACTCATCTAAAATATTCTTACGAAGTTCACTCATACAACTAAAAAATAGAATGTATCAGCGCAACGAAAAAAATTGTCGAGGAAAAACTAGCGGAAAACAGCCGTTTGGCCATTTTCAAACCGGACGAGAACCGGTTTACCCTGCGCCTTGAAGTTCCCTTGCCAAGTACCGTCGTAGAGATAGACTCCGTTCAAGTCAAATACGCGATACCGCATTCCCGGCATAACGGACGGCGCCATAAAAGTCACCGGCTCAAAAATCCGCAAAGGTTTCTCGGAAGTATCCGCAAGAATCTTTTTTTGAGGGAGGCGGGCTGCGTCCTCATCGGAAAGTCCGCTACTCAAACCGCCTCCATACGGTCCCCAATTAGGACACTGCGAAGGATCTGTATCACATACTTTTTTATGGAGAATGTGACGATTATTCATTTGCAGCGAATCCGGCAAAATGCGGTCCAATAAGCGCTGAGCACTGTCCTTCGTCATAACGATAATTCCCCATTCGACCCATTTTATGAACTCATAGCGCAATATTTCCGTCAAGGAACGCGTATTCGGAGCCGTTTGCAAGGCATAAACAGAAGCTTGTGCAATACGAGGCATAAAGAACACTGCAACAGCAGTATCCAATGTCGAGTAATATGCTAAACCCTTTTCCAGCGAACAGTTGATATAGGACGTATCAACATTGCACGTTTTTGTCGTATCAATATTCAGATACCCATTCTCAAAACTAATGCCCGCATCAATAGAGAAAATATTAGACCACGCCAAAGCGGCGAGGAACACGACGCACGCCAACAACAGTTTCATACCACGCCTCCATTGTTAAACCAAGTCTATAACCATGATTATGCGGATTCACGATTAGCGGAAAACGGCAGTCCTTCCGTTATCGAACTTGAGAATGACCGGTTTTCCCTGTGCCGTAAAGCTACCGTTCCAAGTGCCACGGTACAGATAAATTCCGTTCATGTCAAAAGCCTTGTAGATGGTTCCCGGGGGAACGTTTCCCATGCCCTGAATTTCCTTGCCAAATTTATGTGGCAAAGAAGTCGTACCCGGATTTTCGGATTCCGCATTCAGCAAAATCTTTTTTTGCGGGAGACGACCCGCATCCTCTGCAGGAATACCGCTACCACCGCCGGCAGCGCCCGTTGCATGATAACAGTTTTTGGGATTTTCTTCACATTTCTTTTTAAAGAATATGTCCATATTGACTATATCACTTGATTCAGGAACAATCAAATCTATCGTCTTTTGAGCGCTATCCTTTGACATAACAAGAATGCCCCATTTCTGCCAATTCATGAACTCATAGCGCAAAACCTGTGCCATTACATAATAGAGCGAATCATGCGGAACCCAGCAATAGATTTTAATTTCAGGAACACGAGGTTTTGAAAAAACAGCACAATTGGTATCCAATGTTGAATAATACGCAAGGCCATAATCAAGCCAGCTACGAACATACATGGTATCAACATCAGGCGTTTTTACCGTATCTATATTCAGATAATCTTTTTCAAATTGTAGGCTAGAATACCAAAGACCTACAACAGACCACGCCGAAGTAGCGAGGAACACGACGCACGCCAACAACAGTTTCATACCACGCCTCCATTGTTAAACCAAGTCTATAACCATGATTATGCGGATTCACGACTAGCGGAAAACGGCAGTCCTTCCGTTATCGAACTTGAGGATGACCGGTTTCCCCTGAGCCGTAAAGCGACCGTTCCAAGTACCGCGGTACAGAAAAAATCCATTCATGTCAAAAGCCTTGTAGATGGTTCCTGGCGGAACGTTTCCTACGCCCTGAATATCCTTGCCGAATTTATGAGGCAAAGAAGTCGTACCCGGATCTTTGGATTCCGCATTCAGCAAAACCTTTTTTTGCGGAAGGCGGGCAACGTCATCTTCAGAAAAATCCGGTGAACCGCTCCCACCCCAAAGGATCTCTCCTTGGCATGCCGAGATCATTTCCTCATCGCAAACCTTTTTATGGATAATTTTACGTCCCTGAACATCTCTCGCTTCCGGCAAGATACGATCCAGCAAACGTTGGGCACTATCCTTTGTCATCTTGATAATACCCCACTCCTGCCATTTCATAAACTCATAACGCAGAACTGCCGTCATCTTGAAATCATATCCCGCGGCAGCTTGTCTTTGTTCGTCCACATTCAAGGATTTAAAAAGCTGCACCCTTGTGATTAACGGATTGAAAAGCACAGCGAAAGTGGTGTCCATCGTAGAATAGTACGCAAGACCTCTGTCCTGCGAGCAGTTGATATAGGTCGTATCCACATTGCAAATCTTTGCAGTGTCTACTTCCAAATACCCTTTTTCGAACTGGAACTCCGTCCAAATAAGGTTTACGCTGGACCACGCCGAA
>Ga0310697_10000225_pt1 | contig 81120 bp, 58 predicted proteins | sample 172DNAGHGlowgp2_FD_203883 | JGI IMG/M metagenome (GOLD analysis project Ga0310697, IMG submission 203883) | Sheep rumen microbial communities from Palmerston North, Manawatu-Wanganui, New Zealand - 1728 DNA GHGlow gp2 (v2) (version 2) | ecosystem: Host-associated > Mammals > Digestive system >...
CAAGAAATGATTCTTGAAGAAATTTGCAAGCATCCTTTCACTACTCGCGAACAACTTGCTAAGGTCATCGGCATCACGCCAGATGGCATCAAGAAGCAGCTGGATAAGATGAAGAAAGCAAAGCGCATCAAGCATGTCGGGCCGACGAAAGGCGGTCATTGGGAAATCATATCAGAATAAAGCTATGGACACATCAGAAACAGGACTCGAAAAGATAATTGTCGATTGGCTCGTGCAGCACAATGGCTATGTGCAAGAGACTCCACATGCTTTCAACAAGGACTTTGCCCTCGTTGACAAGTGGGTGGAACGATTCGTTACAGAAACTCAACCGGAAAAGGTTGAGCAGTCAATGTGTTTCGCATCGCCAAGTGAACGATTGAAGTTCTTCACTCGTTTGAGTAACGAGATAACCAAACGCGGAGTATCTGATGTGCTTCGCAAGGGATATAAGTTCAACGGCTCGACGTTCGATCTGTATTATCCATTGCCGTCAGAACTGAATCCAAGTGCCAAGGTGGCCTACGAGCATAACATCTTCGGAGTCATCCGTCAGGTGATGTACTCAAAGATGAATACCAACGAGATAGACTTTGTGGTGTTCATCAATGGCTTGCCACTTGCCACCTTTGAGTTGAAGAACAACTATACGGGGCAGACCTACGAGAATGCCATCATGCAGTATCGTACAGACCGTGACCCGAAGGAACTGCTGTTGCAGAAGAAACGTTGTGCTGTCCACTTCGCGCTGGATGACTGCCAGGTATGGATGTGTACAGCTTTGGAAGGAAAAGAATCCTGGTTCCTGCCCTTCAACTGTGGTGTGAATGGCGGTGCTGGCAATCCTGTCATCGAGGGCGACACCATGACCTCGTATCTGTGGAAGGATATATTGACTAAGCCAACGCTCTCGAATATCATAGAGAACTTTGCTCAGGTGATAACAAGCGAAGACAAGAAGACCCACAAGGTGAAGGAAACCGTCATCTGGCCACGCTATCACCAGCTGGATGCCGTCAGGTCGTTGCTCCGTGTCACAAAGATGTCACCCATCGGCAGAAGGTTCCTCATTCAGCATAGTGCAGGCAGCGGCAAGTCGAACTCGATTACTTGGCTTGCCTATCAACTTGTCACCTTGCTTCAACCCAATCAGGAGCCATTCTTTGACAGCATCATCGTGGTGACCGACCGTGTAAACCTCGACAAGCAGATACGCGACAATATCAATGCCTTCCAGCGTCTGAGCAACCTTGTAGGATGGGCAGATAAGTCAGGAACCTTGCGTGAGTTGTTGACAGGCGGCAAGAAGATCATTATCTCTACCATTTTCAAGTTCTCGTTCATACTTGATGAAATCGGCAGTTCACTGAAAGACAAGCGCTTTGCCATCATCATTGACGAGGCACACAGCAGCCAGAATGGTTCGCTGTCGGCAAACCTTGCAACAGGTATCTCTGGAAATGCAGCACCTGCCATACCTTTGAGCACAGGCTTTACATCTGAGGAAGAGGGTTATCCAATGATGGCTGCGGAGGGTTTTGAAGCCCCCTATGGTGAACCAGAAGACATCGAGGACAAGATCCACCGAATCATAAAGGGAAGGAAGATGGCAAAGAATGCCAACTACTATGCTTTTACCGCAACGCCCAAAAACAAGACCCTGGAAATGTTCGGCGACAGGGTTGAGCGCATTGGTGAAGAACCTCTGTACATACCATTCCATGAATATACTATGAAGCAAGCCATCGAGGAGGGCTTCATCCTTGACGTGCTGAAGAACTATACGCCTTATTCTTCTTATTATCGTGTACTGAAGGCTGTTGAAGATGATCCAGAGTACGATAAGAAGAAAGCACTAGGCAAGATTCGCTCTTATGTGGAACGTCAGCCGGAAACGATTGAGAAGAAGGCTGAAATCATCGTTGAGCACTTCTGCAAGAAGGTGTATATGAAGATTGGAGGTCATGCTCGTGCCATGGTGATAACCAGCAGCATCGAGCGTGCCATTGAGTTCTACAAGGTGATAAGCAAGATGCTTGAAGAGCGCAACAGTCCATTCAAGGCTATTGTGGCATTCACAGATAAGGTGATAGACGGCAAGGTCGTTACTGAAGCGGAACTTAATGGCTTCCCATCCGCCGAGATAGAACAGCGCATCGAGCAAGAACCTTACCGTTTCCTGATTGTGGCAGATAAATTCCAGACTGGCTATGACCAGCCGCTGTTGCATACGATGTATGTGGATAAGCAGATTAGTGACCTGAAGGCTGTGCAGACTCTTTCACGTCTTAACCGTTGTCACCCTAAAAAGCAAGACACTTTTGTGCTTGACTTTGCCAATGACCCTGAGGTGATTCGCCAGGCGTTCCAGCGATACTACAAGACAACCATCCTTGAAGGCGAGTCCGATGTCAACAAACTGAATGATCTTACTGAAACCATTGAGGGCTTCAACTTCTACACCCAGGATGACGTTGAAACTGTAGCAACCCTCAAACTGATGGGTACGGATGAGGACCGTCCGAAGATTGACTCCATTATTGATGCCGTTGTTGTTCGCTTCAAGGAAGAATTGAATGAGGATGAACAGATTAAGTGTAAGAGTGCCATCAAGAACTTCAACCGCTGCTATCCTTACTTCTCTGCCATTATGCCCTACGAGAGCCCGGAATGGGAGAAGCAATTTGTCTACTATTCGCTTCTAGTCAAGAAATTGCCAAAGCTTAAGATTGACGACAATACAGATGGACTACTTGACAACATTGACTTCGACAAATATCGCATAGTCAAAGAAGAAGAACGGTCTATTGCGCTCGAAAATGAGGACACTTCCGTCAAACCTGTTCCTGTTGGGACTGGTGGTGGTAAGCCACAGCCAGAGATGGATGCTCTGTCAAACATTGTGAAGGACTTCAACGACATTTATGGCAACATCGAATGGAAAAACCGTGATGAAGTACAACGACAGATAGAGGAACTTCCAGCTCGTATTGCCACCAGCGTTGATTTCGTCAATGCCGTCCGCAATGGCGACAAGCAAGTGGCACAGATTACCTTCAATGATGACATCATTAACATCGTAGCAGGAATGCTCGAAGAGAAGACGGAGTTCGTGCAGACATACTTTGCAAATCCAGACTTCCAGAACTTTGTGAATGCAAGGGTGTTTCAGGCTGCGGTTAGTCAGTTGTCAGGACAAAGACTCTAAATAAAGACAGGTAAAACAAATATAAAAGTCCCATTGAATTTGACACATCTTCGCCTCAAACAGATATAATTCTCGATAGCATCAGTTATGAGCATGTTGTAGAGCGGAATTCAAATTTAGAAAACACTTTTCTTAAAGGTACTAGGGATTGGTATAATTTAATAGAATGTCAAGCCACTAAAGAAAACTACGTTTCCCCCTTTCTTACTTTGAATTTTGTGTATGATGCCTGATAAACGGTGAGGGGGTATCGGAGATTTACCGATACAGACGGTACCGTCTATCTGCTGGTGACGAATTTCAACGGCGACAACAGCGGACGCGTAATCGGCCGACTGGACGGTAGGCGCTTCAAGGTGAGCGTGTCGCTGGAGCAAAACAACAGCGCCGCCTTCCGCTTGCAGCACGAAAAGCGACGCATTAGGGTTTATCCTATGCAAGATTAGGGTTTTCCCCTTGGTCGGTTCGAAGGAATTTCGTAATTTTGCGGCAGAATTTCCAAAGATGAAAGCAATGACGAATAATAATTTCACCACAGAGATACAGAGGTTTTTTCGTTTCTGTGACTCTGTAGTGAGTTATAAAAAGAAGAAAGATATGAAGAAGGTTTTGATTATCGCTTTGGGCGCAGTAATGTTGATGAGTAGCTGCCACACTTCCAATACGGCAGCAGGTGCTTATACCGGAGCACAGTTTGGTCACGTCATCGGTTCTGCCATTGGTGGCATCACAGGCGGCTGGCGTGGTCATGATGTTGGGTCACTCATCGGAACGGTGGGTGGCATGGCCGCTGGCGCTGTAATAGGTAATGCCATAGATAAGGCTGAAGCTAAGAAATATGAGAAGCGACAGGAGGAGACTTATCAGCGACACAGGATGCAACGTCATCAGGACAGCGGTTACGATCCGGAGGGTAGGGGCGATGACCGTATCACGTTCTCTAACGACCCGTCATCGGATCTGGAGATTCGTCATGCAGGAATCTTTGAAAAACAACGCGACGGTGTGTTGACGCGTGGCGAAGAGTGCTCGGTAGTGTTTGAGATATTCAATACCTCTGACCGCACCATCTATGACGTGCGTCCGTTGGTAGAGGATGTGACGGGCAATAAACACGTCAACATATCACCCAACTTGCGAATAGAAAGCATAGCGCCCCATAAGGGCATACGCTATACCGCCACTATCTTGGCAGACAAGAAACTGAAAGACGGAGAAATATTGGTACGGGTTGGAGTGGCTCAGGGCGATCAGGAACTGACCTCGCAGACACGGGAGTTCACCGTACCCACGGCAAAGGAGGCTCGTTAGACAGACTATCCCATGGTGTCCAAGTGCTGACACCATGAGTGGGCTGTAGTAAATAAACAGGTGTACATACCTCAATGATAACCTCGGCAAAACCTTTCATGGTGATGTCGAGGTCTTTTGCTGCTCGCCACGACAGGTCGATAATACGTTTGCGGATATGAGGACCACGGTCGTTGACACGTACGATGACCGACTGGTCAGTATCTGTGCGAGTAACTTTCAGTATAGTGCCGAAAGGGTAGTCGCGGTGGGCGCAGGTCAAGCTGTCGTGATGATAGAGTTCTCCACTTGCTGTATGACGTCCTGTCCATGAATGCCCATAATAAGAAGCAATGCCTCTCTGCATTGCTTGCGCATGCAAAAGTGAAAAGTGAAAAGTGAAAAATGAAGAATTTGCTACCGCACACCAAAGCAAGAGACACACTATAATGCCTCGCTTACTAAATATGGCGGTAGCGAATCCTTCACTTTTCATTTCTCATTTCTCATTTACACAATGCCCTGAGCCATCATGGCATGTGCAACCTTCATGAAGCCAGCCACGTTGGCACCCTTGACATAGTTGATGTAACCATCCTCCTTGCCGTACTTGACGCACTGCTCATGGATGCCGGCCATAATTTGATGAAGCTTTTGGTCGACCTCTTCAGCAGTCCATGACATACGCATGGAGTTCTGTGTCATCTCAAGACCTGAGGTGGCTACACCACCAGCGTTGACGGCCTTACCTGGAGCGAAGAGTTGATGGGCAGCGATAAACTTATTCACAGCCTCGGCGGTGCAACCCATATTTGACACCTCGGCTACGCACAACGGCTTGTTGGCCAGGATCGCATCGGCATCAGCACCGTTGAGCTCGTTCTGGGTAGCACAAGGCAGATAGATGTCGGCCTTTGCCTCCCAGGGTTTCTTGCCTGCATAGAACGTAGAGCCGGGGAACTCGTCGGCATAAGGAGCGCAGACATCGTTGCCACTGGCACGAAGCTCCAACATATATTCTATCTTCTCGTCGTTCAAACCGGCAGGATCGTAGATATAACCGTCAGGACCAGAGATGGTAATCACCTTGGCACCCAGTTCGGTAGCCTTCTTAGCAGCGCCCCATGCCACGTTACCGAAGCCGGAGAGAGCCACGGTCTTGCCCTTGATGTCCATGCCGTGGGTCTTCATCATGTGGTTTACAAAATAGAGCGCACCGAAACCGGTAGCCTCTGGACGCAGGATAGAACCGCCCCATTCCAGACCTTTACCGGTCAGGGTGGCACCATGGAACTGGCTGGTCAGTTTTTTATACATACCAAAGAGGTAGCCAATCTCACGACCGCCAACACCGATGTCACCAGCGGGAACGTCCATATCGGGACCTATCACCTTATACAATTCGCACATGAAGGCCTGACAGAAACGCATAATCTCTGCATCGCTCTTACCGCGGGGAGCAAAGTCGCTACCACCCTTACCACCACCCATGGGCAGTGTGGTCAGAGCATTCTTGAAGGTCTGCTCGAAACCGAGGAACTTCAGAATAGAGAGGTTGACAGAGGGATGGAAACGCAAGCCGCCTTTGTACGGGCCAATAGCACTGTTGAACTGTACACGATAGCCGATGTTCACTTGAACCTCGCCTTTGTCGTCGACCCAGGGCACACGGAATGTCGTGATGCGCTCGGGCTCTACGATACGTTCTACAATCTTGGCCTTCTCGAATTCAGGATGCTGGTTGTAAACATCCTTGATAGATTCCAGTACCTCACGTACTGCCTGCAAGAATTCCAACTCGCCCGGATGCTTCTGCTCCAGTGCTTTCATGATTTTCTCAACTTCCATAGCGTAATAAATTTAAAGTTTGTCTAATAGGTAATAAACCTTGCGCAAAAATAGGAAAATTTCCGTTACCATCCAAATAAAAAATGGAAAAAGTTTCCTTTTCCACTTTCATTTTGTTATTTTTTACTTTGCCCTGCACGCTTTTACGTTTTTTTTCGTACATTTGTACCGATGAAAACGCAATTCCTGATAGCGGCAGCTACTAGTGGGTCGGGCAAGACCACTATTGCTCGTGGACTGATGGCACTCCTTACACAGGAGGGTTATCGGGTGCAGCCATTCAAGTGCGGTCCCGATTACATCGATACGAAGTTTCATGCTGTCGTGTGTGGTCGTCCATCGATAAACCTCGATACATTCATGGCGACTCCCGATCATGTGAGAGCCCTTTATCGTCATTATGCTGAAGGCGCCGACATCTGTATTGTAGAAGGTATGATGGGTATGTACGACGGCTATGACCGTGATTTGGGATCCTCTGCCGAGATAGCTTGTGTGCTGAACCTTCCTGTAGTGCTGGTGGTCAATGCTCGTAGTGCGGCCTATTCGATGGCTCCTTTGTTACAGGGCTTTATTCACTTCCGTAAGGATGTCAGGGTGTCAGGTGTCATCTTCAATCAGGTAGGCTCTCCACGCCATGAAGCCATGTTACGTCAGGTATGTGATGATTTGAAAGTGACTTGTTATGGATGCTTGCCAAAGCGAAAGGAATTGGAACAGGAATCCAGGTATCTGGGACTCGATTTCTCCCAAGATACAGGGTATCAGCAACTTGTAGAACTTATGAAGACTCACGTAGAATGGGAACAACTGCTAAAACTCTCATAGCCAGCAATGCCGAGTCGTTCTCGTTTATCTATCAGGAGACGATCGACGTGTTTTTGGGAAACAGGGGAGATATGGTGGCATTCTTCGACCCCGAAACGGAGGTGCCCTGTCTGGATGATACCGACCTGCTCTATCTGCCTGGCGGCTATCCTGAGAAACACTTGGAAGCGTTGGTGGAAAATGCCGCCTGTCGTCAGGCTATCAAAGACTATGCAGAGCGAGACGGACGTATCTTGGCAGAGTGTGGCGGTATGATGTATCTGTGCAAAGCTATCGTCGATGATAGTGGGACGTATCCTATGTGCGGTGTGCTACCCTATACGATAACCGCTCGTCACGCCGACCGGCAGTTGTCACTTGGTTATCGGCGTTTCGTACTCAATGGAAAGGAATATCGGGGCCATGAGTTCCATTATACGCGTTTCCTGGGTGAGGTACCGCCGTCGGTCTGTCAGGTCTATAATGCGAAGGGGGAACCTGTTGATACCCCTGTCTTTCAATATAAAAACGTGTTAGCCAGTTATACACATCTGTATCCGAATGAAAACAATATATACTAAAACGGGAGATGAAGGCATGACGAGCCTGCGAGGTGGTGTCCGCGTGCCGAAAGATGACCTGCGCATCGAGGTCAATGGACAGCTCGACATGCTCAACTCGCTGTTGGGCATGTGTTCAATTCACAATGAACAGTTGATTGAAGAGGTGCAACTAGAGTTGATGGTGGTGATGAGTCATGTGGCAACCCCCGATGGAGAGAAGAATCCTCGGCCATTACATTGCGATGAACTGACGGCACGAATGGAACGTCGCATCGATGAGCTACGTGGCCATGAAGCAACCGGTTTTGTTGTTCCCCATGGCATGCTCCATGTGGCGCGTGCCCAAGCCCGTACTGCTGAACGCCGCCTGTGGTCGTTATATCGTGAGCATCCCCTTGACGAGAGTATCCTGCGCATGATGAATCGTCTGAGTGACTTCCTGTTTGCATTGGCCCTTTCAGTGAAATAGATTGTCGGAATAACAATATTACGACATAACGAAAATAATAGAAAGAATGACAGAAAAGAAAAGGCTTCACCCCCTGATGCTGGCCGGTACAGGCAGCGATGTCGGCAAGAGCGTATTGGCGGCTGCCCTTTGTAGAATCTTTCTTCAGGACGGCTATCATCCGGCTCCTTTCAAAGCTCAAAACATGGCACTCAACTCCTTTGCTACCCCCGACGGGCTGGAGATAGGACGAGCACAGGCGGTGCAGGCTGAAGCTGCCGGCATCCCTTGCCATACGGATATGAACCCGCTGTTGCTGAAACCACAGAGCGACCATACCTCTCAGGTGGTACTGCATGGTAAGCCTATCGGCAATCGTGATGCCTATGACTTTTGGAGAAGAGAGGAAAGAGGAGAGAGGAGAGAGGAGAGAGGTATGTTTTCGAGGTACGAGGTACGAGGTGCGAGGTACGAGGTTAGAAATCCGTGTCCATCCGTGTCCATCCGTGCCAAGAGTGGTACGAGGTGCGAGGAGAGAGGAGAGAGGAGAGAGGAGGGAAATGGGCGAGTAGAGGAGATAGACTTCCGCAAGGAGGTATGTGATGCTTTCGACCGCTTGTCAGCAAAATATAATCCCATTGTGATGGAGGGAGCAGGCAGTATTTCAGAGATTAACCTGCGTGACCATGACCTGGTAAATATGCCGATGGCGCGCCATGCCAATGCCGATGTCATCCTGGTGGGAGATATCGATCGTGGCGGTGTCTTTGCCTCGGTGTATGGCAGTATCGCTTTGCAGACGGAGGAAGACCGTAAGCGCATAAAAGGTATCATCATCAATAAGTTTCGTGGTGATCTCCGTCTCTTTGACAAGGGACGTGAGATGTTGGAACAGATTTGTGGCGTGCCCGTCTTAGGTGTCGTACCTTATTTTAAGGATATCCATATCGAAGAAGAAGATAGTGTGTCGCTGGCTCAGAAATCTGTTCAGGCTGAGCGAGGATGTGTCAATATAGCGGTGGTGATGTTGCGTCACCTGTCAAACTATACCGACTTCGATGCTTTAGAACAAGATTCCCGTGTACATCTTTACTATACCAATAATGTCGATGAGGTCAGTAAGGCCGACATCATCATCCTGCCTGGCTCTAAGTCGACGCTCGATGATCTGTATGAGTTGCGGCGCAATGGTGTGGCAAAGGCTATTATCTCAGCCTATCGACAAGGCGCTACCGTACTGGGCATCTGTGGCGGTTATCAGATGATGGGTATTGAGGTGTGCGACCCCGACCATGTGGAAGGCGACATCGAGCGGTTGCCAGGTCTGGCGCTTCTGCCTACCACTACCACGATGAGTGGGGAGAAACGCACACAACAGGTGAAGTTCAGGATGGTGGATGGAATAGACAGGAATAATGAGAATAGTGGCTATGAGATTCACATGGGACATACCAAACCCTATGGGGAAACCAAGGCGAACCCCTTTGCCATCCTCGATGACGGACGGGAAGACGGCTATGTAGTCAATGAGCGATGCATGGGCACCTATATCCATGGTGTACTGGATAATCAGAGTGTCGTCGACCGTCTGTTGGCTCCCTTCTCCGACAGGATATCCCAGCAGGGAACACCCTTTGACTATCAGACTTTCAAGGAAGAACAGTACGACCTGTTGGCTGACCATGTGCGTCGTCATGTGGACATGGAAAAGCTGTACGCAATCTTAGAAGGAGAACGTAAATCGTCAAATAGTAAATAAAAAAGATGCTTAGCGGACACGGAGACGATATCTATAGATACCCGGATATTCGGGTGAACTTCAGTTCGAATATCTGTCAACATGCCAATCACAGCCTGTTGAAAGCACATCTTATGGCACGTTTCGAAGTGATAGCCAACTATCCCGAACCCGAGGCGTGGACTTTGGAGCAGGCCTTAGCACGGAAGCACGGCATTGCTGCCGACAGCGTGCTGGTGACTAACGGTGCTACGGAGGCTATCTATCTCATTGCACAGGCCTATCGCCATCTGCCATTCCGTATCATCCATCCCACGTTTAGTGAGTATGAGGATGCTTGCCGGATGTATGGTTTGCGACAAGGAAGAGGAGGCCTTATATGGCTCTGTTGTCCTAATAACCCCGATGGTAGTTTACATCAATTGAAAATGACCGACGACAACGAACTGTTGGTCATCGATCAAGCCTATGAATGCTATACACCGGCTAAGATGATGACTGCTGCTGAGGCTGTTGAGAACGGACGAGTCATCCAGTTGCATTCCATGACAAAGACCTATGCAGTGCCTGGGCTCCGCTTAGGTTATATCACTGCTTCACCTGCTGTTATCCAACGTCTACGCACCTGTCTGCGTCCGTGGTCGGTTAACGCCTTGGCTATCGAAGCTGCCCTTTTCCTTCTGCAACATGATGAGTTGATAGTCACTCCCGACTTTGTAGAAAGCCAGCGGCTCAATCGGCTGTTGAATAAGATTGACGGTGTGGCAGCACTTCCCACCGAGACCAATTATATGTTGTGTAGGATAGAACAGTGTAGCGCTGCCCAGCTGAAGGACTATCTGGCTCGAGAACATGGGATGCTCATCCGTGATGCCTCTAATTTCAGAGGCCTTAATGAGCATTTCTTCCGCATTGCCTCACAATTGCCTGAAGAGAATGACGCACTGCTGGAAGCAATAAGGCAATTTTCAATTAACAATTAACAGTGAACGATTAGTGTGATTGAGTTGTTGTTTGATATCTCGTTATGGGTGTTGCCAATAGCCCTTTTAGTAGGGTGGCTGCTCGACCTGTTGATAGGCGACCCATCTTGGTTGCCCCATCCTGTTGTGCTATTTGGAAAGATGATAGCATGGGGAGAACAACGGTTGAATAAAGGCCATCACCGCAAACTGAAAGGTGGCGTGCTGGCTGTCCTATTGGTGCTACTCGTCTTCTTCGTGGCTTTTGTCCTCTGCCGTTGGCTGCAGCAGTGGGCGGTGCTCTACGGTCTCTTTGTCGCCATCACCGTGTTCTTTTGTTTGGCAGGTACCACCCTCATCCGTGAGGTTCGCGATGTGTTTCTTGCCCTCGACCGCTCTTTGGATGATGGTCGTCGCCAGGTGGCCCGCATCGTAGGGCGCGACACCTCTGAACTGTCGGCACAGGAAGTGAGGACAGCAGCGTTAGAGACTCTTGCCGAAAACCTCAGCGATGGTGTGATAGCTCCGCTCTTCTGGCTTTTGTTCCTTGGCCCCGCCGGTATGTTGGCTTATAAGATGGTGAATACGCTCGACTCGATGATAGGCTATCGCACCGAACGCTATAAAGACTTCGGTTGCGTGGCAGCCCATCAGGATGATGTGGCTAATTACATGCCTGCACGGTTGACTGCCTTGCTCATGATTCTCCCGTCGCTTTTCACTTCCCGCCTCTCCCTCTTTTCTTTCGTCCGTGCCAACGGACGAAATCACGCCAGTCCCAACAGTGGCTACCCCGAGGCAGCCCTTGCCGGTATCCTCGACTGCAGGTTCGGGGGCCCGCATTACTACTTCGGTCAACTCTTCGACAAACCGTTTATAGGCTCTAATCCCCGAGAACTCACCACAGCCGACATGCGTAAGGCCGTCAGCGTGAACCGCAAGGCTGAAGTGCTTATGGTTGTCATAGTAATAACTCTAATCATCTTACTACAGATATGGAAAACCAATATGTAAAACAGTTCCCTGAGATGTTGAAGGGGAAAACCATCATGTATGTCCATGGCTTCGGTTCCAGCGGACAGTCGGGCACCGTCAGTCGTCTGCGCACAGTCTTCCCCAATACGAAGGTGGTGGCTCCTGACCTGCCCGTGCATCCTGAGGAGGCACAGGCATTACTTCAAAAACTGTGTCATGACGAGAAGCCCCAACTGATATTAGGTACTTCGATGGGCGGTATGTATACCGAACAGCTTTATGGCTTTGACCGCATCTGCATGAATCCCGCCCTCTGTATTGCTGATACGATGGCAGCCCATGGGATGACAGGCATCCAGCAGTTTCAGAACCCCCGACAAGATGGGGTGCAGGAGTTTTATGTAGACAAGGCAATGGTGAAGGAATACCGTGAGGTCTCTGAGCAGCGCTTCTCGGGTCTCACTGACGAGGAGCGTCAGCGTGTCTTTGGTCTCTTCGGTGACCAGGACGATGTGGTAGACACCTTTGATATGTTTCAGAAGGAGTACCCCAACGCCATTCATTTTCATGGTGGCCATCGTATGGACGACCGCTCGTTCATGCATTCCGTGGTACCCGTCATCCGGTGGATGGACGACCGCCAGGAAGGTCGTGAGCGTCCTATAATATATATAGGTATAGAGTGTCTCATGGATGCTTTTCGCAAACCGACCAGCAGTTCCCAGAAAGCCATCCGTCAGCTCATTGAAGTCTACCAAGTGTATTTCGTGGGAGAGAGCGACGAGGCACAATGGCTTGAGGAGTTTATCAACGTGCCGGCATGGCATCATACTGTTTACACTCACCGGCGCGACCTGCTGTATGGCGACTATCTTGTCAGCAAACGAAAAGAGGGCGACACGATGGCCACCCTCATTCAGTATGGTTCCGACACGTTTAAGACGTGGGAGGATATCATCGATTACTTCTCACTCCTCGGAGGGCAGTAATACCAGTCCCTCTTGTTTCTTACCGTCCATCATAATCTTGAGAGGACGAGAGAACCGCACGTGGCGCACGTGTTCAGTCTCCTCGATAGCAGGCATGCTGTCGAGGATTTCTTTTTGCATCACGCCCTCTCCCGTGTAGGTGTTGATGGTGAAATAGCCTACGCCAAAGGAGGTGAGGTTCTGGAAGAAGTGGGTGCCTTGCGACGGGTCCACATGATAGTTCTTCAGTCCTGCCTCGACGATAACGCGAGAAGCCGAAATATGGGGCCACTTCACGGGGATGCCTAACCAATAGTCACTCGACCCCCATCGTCCCGGTCCTATCAGGATGTAGTTCTTACCCTCATCCAGGAAACGGCGGTTGATTTGTTCTATCTCCACCGCTATCTGTGGGTTGTTGGCAGCGGTGAAGTTATCATCGGTCTTCACATAGACCACGTCGCACACATCTTCCGAGATACCGTGACCGAGTGAATTGTGCGAGCGCAGCAGGCACTCCTCGTCGGGAATCTTCTGCAGGTCTTCATCGAGCACCTGTTTAGAGTCAACGATAGGACGGATCTGCAGCAAGTAGAGTTTTCCGGTGCGGTCGCCATTCAGATTGCACGCAAACTCTATCTCCACCGGACGTTTCATCTCGTCGGCTCCCAGCTTCTGCACCATCTGGAGCAGTTCCGGCAGTGGGAAGATGCCCTGTTGCAGTACACCGCAGAAGGTGATGACCTTACGTCCTCCCTCGTAGATGCCGTCACGGATGACCTGGTCCATGGGGTCGTAGGTCGAGGCGATATACTGCAGCGAGCCGTCTTTCTCTGCCTGTTTTACGCGGAGGTTGAGGATGTTGAAGCCATCATCCACTTTGAAGTCGTTGCTCACGTGGGTCATGTCGAGGGCATAGAAACGCGTCTGTGTATCGCGCAGGGCCGTTTCCATCTCACTCGTCTGTAGCACCTGATGCGGATGATAGGGCGACACGCGGAGTGTCTGTCCGCCGTCCACGATATATTTTCCCAGTCCTAAAGCCAGTGATGCGATACCCTCCTCTGCCGTCTCGTCGCCGATGGGGTAGTAGTTGAGCGAGCGCAGCACACCCGAGAACGTGGGGTAGTAGAGGTTGTCATATTGTCGGCCTGCCACCTCCTGTAGTATGACTGCCATCTTCTCCTGGTCGATGATGTTAGAGGTAGCAGTCATGTATGCCTTGGAGTCACGATAGTACACTGAGGCATAGACACTCTTGATAGCCGATGCCATCATGTGGAGCATGGCCTCGCGGTCGTCGCTGTAAGGTATCATATAGGTGGCATAGATGCCGGCGAAGGGCTGATAGTGGGAGTCCTCGAGGAGTGATGAGGAGCGCACGGCGATAGGCGACTTCACCGCTTCGAAGAAGGTCATGAAGTCCTCGATGAGGTTATCGGGCAGTTGCGCCTTCAGGAAGTGTTGCAGTATGATGTCATCGGGCGCATCGCTGAGTGCGATACCCCACAGGTCGTTGCTGTCCATGAACTCATCGAAGAAGTCGGTACAGAGCACCACTGTCTTAGGGATCGACACCTGTGCGTTCTCAAACTGGTTGAGTTCCGGATGCCGTTTGATGATATTGTCGAGGAATGCCAGGCCACGTCCCTTGCCGCCTAACGAACCGTCGCCGATGCGTGCGAAATGCGCAAAGCGGTCGTACTTCAGTCGGTCGAAGACCGCCACCACACCGATGTTCTTCATCCTTCGGTACTGTACGATGGCATCGAAGATAATCTGTCGGTGGGCATCCACATCCTGCAGCTTGTGCCATGTGACGTGTTTCAGGAACTGTGAGACGGGGAAAATGGCCCGTGCCGTGAGCCAGCGGCTCATGTGGTTACGGCGGATGTGTCGCATCAGCGAGTCGTGGGGAATCTTGAAGATGTTGTCCTGCAGTTCCTTGAGCGATGACACACGCATCACCTCCTCACGGGTCACCGGGTCACGGAAGATAAAGTCGCCGAAGCCCATGTGCTCCTCCATGATATGGCGCAGGTCGACGTTCATCTTCTTCGAGTTTTTATCGATGAAATGGAAGTTTTCTGCCTCCGCCTTCGCCTTGTTCACCGTCTCGCTGCTGTCGAGAATCAACGGCACGTATTCATCGCGGCGTCTTATCTCCCGCAACAGTTTCAGACCAGCCTCGGGGTCGCCCTCCTCCACATGCGACAGCCGCCCGACAGGTGTCTTCATCGGGAATCGCGTGTCACTGATCACGCCCAGCGTGTTCTCGTGGTATTTCTCGTAGATGCGCATGGCCTCTTCATAGTTGGTGGCCAGCACCACCTTGGGGCGTCCGCGCTTGCGTTGTGCAGCAGCGTGGGGGTTGAGTGCTTCTGTGGAGAAGCGTTTCGACTGCTGTAGTATATAATTATAAAGGTAGGGCAACATGGATGAGTAGAAGCGTATGTTGTCTTCTACCAGCAGAATCATCTGTACGCCCGCCTCTTTCATGTCGTGCTCTATGTTCATGCGGTCCTCTATCAGTTTGATGATGGAGAGAATGAGGTTGGTGTTGCCCAACCAGCAGAACACATAGTCGAAGATGGACATGTCCTCATCCTGCATACGTCGTGTGATGCCGTGCGAGAAGGGAGTCAGTACCACGCAGGGAATGTTGGGGTTGATGGCTTTCACCTCACGAGCCACGGTAAAGGCGTCGTTGTCGGCTGTACCAGGCATACAGATGACCAGGTCGATGGTCTTGGTCTGCAGTACCTGATAGGCCTCATCGGTGGTCGACACCTGCGTGAAGGTTGGCGGGTATCGCAGTCCCAGTTCTGTATACTCATCAAAGATTTTCTCGTCCACGCGTCCGTCGTCCTCCAGCATGAAGGCGTCATAGGGGTTTGCGACGATAAGCACGTTGAAGATACGCCGTGTCATCAGGTTGTCAAACGACACGTCCTTCAGTAGAAAAGAGTTCCACTCCTGCGGGATATTTGCCATAGTAACTGTTGTTTTGGCTGCAAAGGTAATGCAAAAGCGACAAATGACCAAAATATTCCCTTCCTTTTTATTCACGGAGCGCTTCAACGCGAAGCGTGCTTTTGGTCAACCACGAAGAGCATGATCATCATATTGGTGACTGAAGTCATCGATACTGTTGACTTTAGTCGTCGATATTGACGACTTTAGTCACCAACCTTGTTGACTATAGTCGCCAACCTGATCATCTTGCCGTTCTCGGTTGACAAAGTTACTACTCGTGGTTGACGAGCATGCTGCTTTCATTTGTCAAGCATGTTGTTTTCATTTGGTCGAAATAAAAAAATGCCATTTTATTTTGTTATATGCTCAGTTCTTTGTAACTTTGCACCCGCAATTGGAAACCTGTGCCCGCAACGACAGGGCCTGGTGCAAGGGAAACGGGTGAGAGTCCCGTACAGTACCTGCTGCTGTAATCCTCATTTAAGAGGTTTGCTTGTATAACGCCACTGAACCATTGAACATTGAACATTGAACATTGAACATTGAACATTGAACATTGAGCATTGAGCATTGAACATTGGTCGGGAAGGCAAAGCAGACTGAGGAAAGTCAGAAGACCTGCCAATATATAATAAGGTGTACGCATCGCTCAGGAATAAGCGAAGGCGTGAAATGTAATTTTTGAATGAAACGTCGATTAAGACTGGCTCTTAGCTCTCTGCTATTGGCCACTGGCATGATGGGACAAACGACGATTGAGGGCGACAGTCTTCAAGAGGTGGTCGTGACGGGTACTGGTACGCAGCACCTGTTGCGCACTGCGCCTGTTCAGACCGAGGTGATTACCCGTCGTGACCTGGAACAATATGGCGGACGTAGTATCGAGGATATTCTGAGCGGGCTGTCCGCCTCGTTTGCTTTCAATGAAGACGATATGGGCAGTCAGATGCAGATGAACGGACTGGGTAACTCATATATCCTCGTGCTTGTTGACGGTAAACGCTTGCATGGCGACAATGGCGGTGAGAACGATCTCGGTCAGATCAACCCCGCCCGTATTGATCACATCGAGATAGTGAAGGGAGCAGCCTCTGCCCTCTACGGCTCAGATGCCATCGCAGGCGTCATCAATATCATCACCCGCAAGCAGGAGCACAGCCAACAGTTGGAGAACAACACCCGCGTGGGCAGCTATGGCGACCTGCGCCAGCATAACGCCGTGGGATTTACTTTAGGCAAATTCTCATCGCTTACCAACGCCCATTTCCGCCGTACTGACGGATGGCGCAACTTCACGATGGAGGCTCCAGAGCGCTATGGCGGACGTGTTATCACCAACACGATGAACAAGACCGTCAGCAAGAACCAGCTGTGGCAACTCAGCGAGCGGCTCTCCTATCAGCCCTCCAAGGGTATGGAGGTCTATGCCGAGGGGATGCTTTATCACAAGCATATCTATCACCCGCGGGGAGGCGACTCCGAGGTGGCCCATTACTACGACCTGTCGTATGATGATGCGGCGGCTGCCGCAGGATGGTCATGGGCGATGCCTCACGGCCAGCTGCTGACTGCCGATGTGACGTGGAACCGTCATGCCTACTATTATGACTACACCTCGCCGAATGGCGTTATCGATGAAACCGACCCCTCACCTTATGCGCCCATCTACTTTGATGGCGACCGTGTCTTGCAGTCGGACCAGCGACGCACGATGGTGCAGTTGAAAGGTGTCTTCCCCTTGCCCCAACAGCGTCTCAGTGTGGGTTATGACTATCGCTACGACTGGCTGAAAGCCCCTAAGCGCGTGGCCGACGGAACAGCCACCGACTGGACACAGGCGCTCTACGCTCAGGATGAGTGGTCTCCCTTGGACAACCTGAATGTCACCGCAGGTCTGCGACTCGATGACAACCAGCAGTTCGGCCTTCATCTGACGCCCAAGGTCAGTGCTATGCTCTCACTGGGCGACGTGACGTTGCGTGCGTCATGGGCACAAGGCTTCAAGTCGCCTACACCCAAGGAACTGCACTATCGCTATATGAGCACGATGGCGGGCCTTTGTCTGGGAAATACCAGTCTGAAGCCCCAGCAGAGCAACTATTTCTCGCTGAGTGCTGAGTACAGAGTGAGCACGATGAGTGCCAGCGTGACCGGCTATTATAATAAGGTAGACCACATGATAAGCCTTGTCAGCATCCCGTTGTCGCAGGCCCCCGGTGAGTATGTCATACAGTATATGCCCCAACTGGTGCAGCAGTATAAGAATCTGGAGGATGCCTATACCACCGGTGTCGATGTCAATGTGAAATGGAACATAGGCAAGGAAGTGCAGGTCGGCGGCAGTTACAGTCTGTTACAGGCGCGTGGCAGCGTCTACGATGAAGAGAAAGAGGCTCTCCGGCGTATCACCATCAACGGCACAGCCCACCACAAGGGTAGTGTCTATGCCACCTGGAACCATCGCTTCAGTCGCAACTACCGACTGGGTATCGGTCTCTACGGACGTGCCTCTACCAAGCGCTATTACGAGAAGCACGGCGACGGCAAGGGCTATCAGCTGTGGCGACTGACAACCACCCATGACCTGGGACATAGTAAGACGTTGACCTGGCGTGCTGAGGCAGGTATCGACAATATCTTTAATTATGTCGATGATACGCCCCATGGCCTACATGTAGGCACCACCACGGCAGGCACCACTGTCTATGCCTCGCTTATCATTCGCTTTAATCATGGAAAGAAAATAAAATACAATCAACATTATTCAACTATTAAATCTAACAGAAATGAAGAAGATTAAGTTTCTCTTGATGGCTTTCGTGGCCATGACACTATGTGCAGGCTTCACCGCTTGCAGCGATGATGATGACAACGAGTCATCAAACAATTTCGTGAAGTACATGAACTCTGTCGAGTCTCAGGTAAAGAACAAGAAGGCAAAGAGCGGCAACAAGAAAGCCCTGTTGCTGGTGGCTTTCGGTTCTACTTGGGAGAATGCCCACAAGACCTTCAAGGGTATCGTGAACGACTATGAGAGTGATGCTTCCTTCAAGGACTACGATGTTTATTTCGCTTTCACCTCGGCTATCTGCATCAACCGCAGCCGCGAGGGTGAGAACTATGCCAGCCAGGACTTCTATGCCCCCAACTACTGGCTTGAGGCTATCGGCCGTCAGAAGTACGACGAGGTGCGTGTGCAGTCGCTCCATGTCATCCCGGGTGAGGAGTTCCTCCGCTTGCGCGACTCTTATATCAAGGACTTCAAGAACAATATCTACAACGACCTCGATCCCAAGTATCTGGAGAACGTCAAGGTATTCATTGGCGGCCCTCTGATGGCTGAAGAGGACGATGTAGAAGCTGTTGCCAATGTGCTGAGCAGTGAGTTTGGCAAGTATGCCCAGGGCGACAATATCATGACATTCTTAGGCCATGGCAACCCCGAGGGCTACAACTACGGCAACGGTAACATCCGTTACAACCAGTTGGAGACAGCTCTTCAGCAGAAGAACCCCAACTTCTTCGTGGCTACAGTAGACCAGGAGGATAACCTGCTCGAAGACCTCTTTGAACGTATGCAGGCTCAGAACAAGGTGAAGAGTGGTGCTACCATGACCCTTCATGCGCTGATGTGTATCGCCGGTGACCATGCTCATAATGATATGTCGGGCATCGAGAACGAGGGCGACAGCTGGCGTGAGTTCTTCGCTGAGCAGGGCTTCAAGTGCCAGTACGACGGCAATGATGCCAATGCTTCCAACAACTGCATCTTGAAGGGCCTGGGCGACTATGCTGCCATCCGTGCTATCTGGAAACAGCACACCAAGGATGCCGAGGAGATGTTCGCTGAAGAAGAAGAATAATTATTTATACGTGTATTATTATATAAGTTGATTTCTGGAGGTGTTGTCGTGAGACAATACCTCCATGCCTGTATTATAAAAATGATGAAGATAAATCCAAGACAAATAGCTACCCTGTGCCTGTTGATGGCATTGACAACGTCTCTCGCGCAGATCCAAAAGACGGAGCGGAAAGACTCGTCTGCGGTAGCACGCAGCTACGACTTAAACCCCGTTGTGATAACCGGCACCGGAACCTATCACCGTGCCGACAACTCGCCCGTGGCAGTGAAGGTGATTACGCCACAAGAGTTGAAGAACACCCAGGCAACGACGCTTCAGGACGCCCTGCAGCGGCTGACCACCAATATCACTGCACATACCAGTGGCATGGGCACGTTTATCAATTTCAACGGCATCAGCGATGACTATCTGGTGATACTCGAGAATGGTAAGCGCGTCAGTGGCGACGACCGCTGGAGCCGTCTGAGTCTGGATAATGTGAAGCGTATCGAGATCTTCAGCGGGGCTGCGTCGATACTCTATGGTAGTGATGCCATCGCCGGTGTCATCAATATCATCACAGACGACAGTCAGGCTCCCGTTGCTGCCTCTGTAGGTACTAAGGTGATGAGCAAGGGCCGTATGGATGAGGATGTCAATGTCGATGTGAACATTGGCAAGTTCTCGTCGCGCACCTCATATTCTCGCCACCAGGCCGACAACTGGCAGGTCAACCGCTATCAGGCCTTCAGCGAGGGCGATAACGAAGTGTTGAAACTCACGGGTCGCCCCATGTCGGCAGGCTTCCGCAGCGATAATATTAGTGAGAAACTGGAGTGGCGTTTCAATGACCAGTGGTCGGTCTATGTGCGTGGATCCTATTACGATTATCTGACCAGTCGTCCGCAGTCGGCCACCTACTTCACACAGAAGACCACCACCGATGCCGTCACCAAGGAGAAGACGTACTCCTATACCCCGAAGCAGGCTTATACCTACGACCTCCACCACACCTCTTATACTTATGGCGGCGGTGTGCGCTGGGTACCCAACAATCGCACCCACCTGTATCTCGATGTCTATAGCGACAACTTCGTATCGAAGTACGACTACTGGCAGACCGCCGAGAAGGAGTCGTACGATGAGACCCGCAAGCGCACGCATTATGTCAACGAGACCCTGCGAGGCATCTTCCGTCTCAACTCCTGGAATAAGCTGTCGGCAGGTATCGAGATGGTACAGGAGAGCCTGAACAGTCAGAGCGATAATATCGACTTCGAGACCACCAATACCTACAATGTCTTTGCTCAGGACGAGATACAGATTATCGGCGGACTGGAAGCCGTCATCGGTGCCCGCTATACGTACAACGATAATTTCCACTCGGCATTTACGCCCAGTGCCGGCCTGTTCTATCATGTAGGCGACTTCCGCTTCCGTGCCAACTATGCCGGCAGTTATCGTACGCCGACGCTGTCGCAACTCTATGCCACCGACCAGGCGAAGACCACCAGTCGCTACACGCTTTACAACACCTCGCTGAAACCTGAGAAGAACCATTTCTTCACCCTCAATGCGGAGTACGGCAACCGTTGGATGAGCATCAGTGTCAGTGGCTTCTACAATAAGATACGCGACATGATCAACTACCGTACGATGACACAGGCAGAGATTGATGCCGATGCCTCGCTCACGGCACTGCAGGATGAGGGTTGGACCACCATCCGTCAGCGCGACAATATCGACCGTGCTACCCTGCGTGGCGTCAGTGCCTCGGTGAAACTGCTGCTGCCTTATGGATTCACCATCGGTGGCGGGTACACCTTCACCGACTCAGAGGCTGAGACGCAGACTCTCGACAAGAAGACACAGCAGTATGTGGTCACCACAAGCGATGTCGACAAGAGCGTGCGTCATGTGGGTAATGTGATGGCATCATGGGATAAGACGTGGAAGAACTACCATCTCAACGTGACCATCGACGGCCACATGCAGGGAAAGCGTTACAGCAGCACTTATGGCTATGCCGACGCTATCAGTCAGTGGAACCTCTTCACACGTCATATCGTGAAACTGCGCCACTGCTCCTTGGAACCAGGCTTGGGCGTTGAGAATATCTTCAACCAGCGCGATACTGCTCCTTGGAACTCTAACTTCTCGACGATCAACCCAGGGCGCTCACTGGTGGCCAGTCTGAGACTGAGTTATTAAATTCGGAATTCAAAGCGCATAATAAAAAATATTTTGTATCTTTGCACCCATGAAGGGTAAGATAATAGTAGCAGGCATAGGTCCTGGTAGCAAAGATGACATCACCCCCGCCGTACTCGAAGCAGTACGCGGGGCTGATGTCATTGTTGGTTATAAGTATTACTTCCAGTTTGTCGAACCGTATGTCCGTGAGGGATGCCAGTGCATTGATACCGGCATGAAGCGCGAGCGTGAGAGGGCAGAACAAGCCTTCCTACTGGCCGAACAGGGCAAGACCGTCGTTGTCATCTCTTCCGGTGATGCCGGCATCTACGGCATGACACCGCTCATCTATGAGATGCAGCGCGAGCGCAGCGCCGCGGCAAAAGGGCACCCTGAGCACAGCAGTGCGGTCGGAGGTTCAGCCTCCGACATCAGCATCGAGGTTCTCCCCGGCATCTCCGCCTTTCAGAAGGCCGCCTCACTGTTGGGTGCTCCCATCGGCCACGATACCTGTATCATCTCGCTCAGCGACCTGATGACCCCCTGGGCAGTCATCGAACGTCGCATCCGTGCGGCTGCCGTAGGCGACTTCGTGACAGCCGTCTATAATCCTAAGTCTATCGGTCGCTACTGGCAGTTGTACCGTTTACTCGAAGTGTTCCTATCCAATGGTCGCAGCGCGGATACCCCTGTGGGTTATGTGCGTCAGGCCGGTCGTGACGACCAGGAGGTGAAGGTGACCACCCTTGGTGCCTTTGACCCTGAGGATGTTGATATGTTCACCGTCATCATTATCGGCAACAGCCAGTCGTATATCGCTGATGGCAAGATTATCACGCCCCGTGGTTACTATCGTGAGGAACCGTCAGCTGCGGAAGGGGTGGGCAGGTCGATCATGATGCAGTCATTCCGCACCATCCTCTCTGAGATGAAGCATCCCGACGTACCCCGTTGGCGCCTCTGGCCTTTGCTCCATGCCATCCACACCACTGTGGATTTCTCTATGGAAGACTGCCTATGGATGGACGACCGCGCCACTGAGATAATATATAATAAGGTAACCGACGGCAGCCTGCGACATATCGTGACCGATGTGACGATGGCAGCCAGTGGCATTCGCAAGGGAGCCTTGGAGCGGCTGGGCATCGAGGTACACTGTTATATCAACGACCCGCGCTCTAAACAGATAGCCCAGGAAAAAGGCATCACCCGCAGTCAGGCGTGTATGCAACTGGCTGCCGAGGAGTATCCCGATGCCCTCTTCGTGGTGGGTAATGCGCCCACGGCCCTTTTTGAGATCTGTGACCTCGTGCATAAAGGCAAGCTTCATCCCGCAGGCATCATTGCTGCCCCCGTGGGGTTTGTTCATGTGTGCGAAAGCAAACATGCCGTCAAGACGTTGCGCCACATTCCCAAGATCATTGTCGAAGGGCGCAAAGGAGGCAGCAACCTCGCTGCCACGCTCTGCAATGCCATCCTGACCTATGACGATGCTGAGCAGTTGAAGCCGGGGAGGGATGTTTAGGTGTTAGGTGTTAAGTGTTAGGTGTTAAGTGTTAGGCGATGAGGTTTGTTGTTATTGGAATCACGGATAATCCGAAGCCCTTTTTCCAGCCTGAGGTGCTGGATGTCATTCGTCATGGAAGAGTGTTCTCTGGCGGCAAACGACATCATGAACTTGTAGCGTCATTGCTGCCAGAAGATGCGCAGTGGATAGATATTACCGTACCCTTGGACAACGTCTTTGAGCAGTACCGAGCCATATCAAAACAAGTTATTATCTTCGCCAGCGGCGACCCGCTCTTCTTTGGCTTTGCCAACACCATCCGCAGGGAGATGCCCGATGCAGAGATCACGGTCTATCCGTCGTTCAACTCCCTCCAGCTCTTGGCCCACCGCTTAGTGATGCCCTACCACGATATGCGTATCGTCTCACTGACGGGACGCCCCTGGCCCGAGTTTGACCGTGCCCTCATAGAACGGACGCCTAAGATAGGCATCCTCACCGACCGTGAGCATACGCCTGCTGCCATCGCCCGACGCATGCTCGACTATGGCTATACCTATTATAATATATATGTAGGCGAACACTTAGGCAACCCTGAACAGGAGCGCATCAGCCGGATGACCCTCAACGAGGCTGCTGAGCGAGAGTTCTCCATGCCCAACTGTGTGATTATTTCGAGGTACGAGGTACAAGGTACGAGGTACGAGAATAGACCTGCCAGCAAAACTGACCTCGCACCTCGTACCTCGCACCTCGTACCTCGATACTACGGTATTCCCGACGCCGCCTTCACCCTTCTCGACGGGCGTGAGAAGATGATTACCAAGATGCCCATCCGCTTACTGTCGTTACAGGCCCTCGACCTGCCCCGTCGCCATGTGCTCTGGGACATCGGCTTCTGCACCGGCAGCATCAGCATCGAGGCCCGTCTGCTCTTTCCCCATCTGCAGATAGAAGCCTTCGAGATACGTCCGGAGTGCGAGGCCATCATCCGTGAGAATGCCCGTCGCTTTGGTGCTCCTGGCATCAACGTCCATATCGGCGACTTCATGGCGTACGACCTCGCACCTCGAACCACTCTTGGCACGGATGGACACGGATGTACACGGATTTCTAACCTCGTACCTCGTACCTCGTACCTCGCACCTCGAACACATACCCCGCACCCCGAACCTCTCATTTCCCCCGATGCCGTCTTCATCGGCGGACATGGCGGCAGACTTAAAGAGATGATGGCGAAGGTCAAAGACTATCTCGCCCCGGGCGGCATCATCGTGATGAACAGCGTGAAGGCACCTAAGGTGACTACCGACAGCCATCGTCTGTGGGACGAGGCATGCGCTGAACTGGGACTATTGCAGGAGCCGCCTCTACACATACAGTTGAACGACCACCACCCCATAACAATATTGAAATGCAGAAAAGAATAGCAGTGATACAGATTAGTGAGGCGGGCAGTGACATAGCTGCCACGCTGCGAAGTGAGCTGAATGCCGAAGTCATCGCCCGTGGTGATGTAGGCAAAGAGTGGCACGAGTATGATGCTTTCGTGTTCATTGGTGCTATGGGCATCTGCGTACGTACCATCGCTCCTTATGTCGACGATAAGCATACCGACCCCGCGGTGGTGTGTGTCGACAGTCTCGGCAAGCATGCCATCTCGGTACTCAGCGGACATGTGGGCGGTGCCAATGACCTGACCAGCCGTCTGGCAGAGATTCTCGGAGCCGATGCCGTCATCACCACCCAGAGTGATAATGCTGGCCTGTGGGCCCTCGACACTTTCGAAGAGCGTTTCGGATGGCCCATTGCCAGCGAGGACGACATGAACAAGTGTATCTTCGCCTTTGTCAACCGCAAGCCGACGGCTCTGCTGATAGAGGCACGTGATGAGGGCACCGACTATCTGGTGGCTACCAAGCCCGACCATGTCACCATCATCAATGATATCAGTGAGGCCGACCCCCAGAAATACAGACTCCTCATCATCGTATCACCCTATATCCGTTTTGCGCCCCACGGTATGCTCGAACTCCATTTCGTGCCGATGGTAGGTACTATCGGTTTCGGACTGGCCCATCATCCAGAGGATTATGAATCTATTGTCGATCAGATAGACGAGGCGTTTGCCAATCGTGGCATCCTCCCATGTGCCAATCGCTATTGCACCATCGATGTGAAGGCCGACGAGGAATTTGTCAGTCTGCTGCGTGAAGATGATAAGGAGGTTGTCTTCTTCACGGCAGAAGAGTTGGCACAGGTGGAAGTGCCCACTCCCAGCGATGTCGTTCAGAAACATGTAGGCACGCCCAGCGTCTGTGAGGCAGCCGCCATCCTGGGTTCCAACCACGGCCAGCTCGTCATTTCCAAGATTAAAGGTAAGAACTGGACGGCAGCGCTCGCTATACCTATTGACCATTTACCATTGACCATTGACCATTCGGATAAAACCCAAAGCTTAGCTAATAATGGTCAATGGTCAATGGTCAATGGTCAATGGTCAATGGTCAATGGTCAATGGTCAATGGTCAATGGTCAATGTCCTCACATCGAGATAGTGGGTGCCGGTCCTGGCGACCCCGACCTCATCTCCGTGCGTGGCAGGAAGATGTTGGAGAAGGCCGACCTCATCCTCTATGCCGGCAGTCTGGTGCCAAAGGCGTTGACCGACTGCCACAAGGCGGGTGCCGTGGTGCGTTCTTCAGCCGACATGACGCTTGAAGAACAGTGTGCACTGATGAAGGAGTTCTACGACAAGGGTAAGTTCATCGTGCGCCTGCATACCGGCGACCCCTGCATCTTCGGTGCTATTCAGGAACAGATGGCCTTCTTCGATGCCAACGGGATGTCGTATCATATCACCCCGGGCATCTCGTCATTCCTTGCTGCTGCCGCCGAGTTGCGGTCGCAGTTCACCATCCCTGAGCGCACGCAGACCATCATCCTCACCCGTGGTGAAGGGCGCACACCCATGCCCGAGAAAGAGAAACTCCATCTGCTGGCGCGTAGTCAGAGCACCATGTGCATCTTCCTCTCAGCAGCCATCGTCGATGATGTGCAGAAAGAACTGTTGCAAGAGTACCCCGAGGATACCCCTGTGGCAGCCTGCTACCATCTCACCTGGCCCGACCAGCACATCTATCGCGGTGTGTTGAAAGACCTGGCGAAGATCGTTCACGACAATAACCTCACGCTCACTACTATGCTCGTAGTAGGCGAGGCCATCGACAACCGTCAGGGCCTCTCTGCCCTTTACGACAAGCACTTCACGCATCTGTTCAGAAAGGGGAGATAAAAAATGATCTTAGTCTTCGGTGGAACAACGGAAGGCCGCAAGGCGGTGGAGGTGCTGGAAGAAGCCGGCACCCGCTACTACTATTCCACGAAGACCGGCGAGCAAGATATCACGCTGCATCACGGGGAGCGCATCGACGGTGCCCTCGACCGTGATGCAATGCTTCGTTTCTGCAGAGAGCATGATATCCGCCTGTTGGTCGATGCCGCCCATCCCTTCGCCTCGCAGTTGCATGCGACGGTGGCGGCTGTGGCCGAAGAGCTCTGTTTGCCCCTCATCCGCTACGATCGCATCTATCCGCCCCACGATGCCCAATTCATCTATTGCAAGGACTTCGATGACGCTATCCGTCGTTTAGAGGAGCAGCAAGTGCATCGTCTGTTGGCGCTGACCGGCACCAATACGATGAGTAAACTGCGTCCCTTCTGGCAGCACCATGAGTGCTGGTGGCGTATCTTAGACCGTGAGAGTTCGCGCCAGGTGGCGCTTGACCAACAGTTTCCCGCAGACCATTTGGTCTATTACGGTCACGACGACACCACCGCCCTGTTGCAGCAGTTGCATCCCGATGCCATCCTGACGAAGGAGAGCGGACTCAGTGGCGGTTTTACGGAAAAGGTAGAGGCAGCCAAACGAGCCGGTGTCAAAGTCTTCGTCATAGAGCATCCTGCCTATCCGATATCTACGGTGTCAATGGGCAATGTTCAATGTTCAATGGTCAATGTTCAATGTTCAATGGTCAATGGTCAATGTTCAATGTTCAATGGTCAATGTTCAATGGTCAATGTTCAATGTTCAATGGTGAACGGTCCTCACGGTCTGCGCCGTGCAGTGGAACAACTCCTCCCCGACTTCTTCCCCCTGCATAGCGGCCTTACCACCGGCACCTGTGCCACCGCCGCTGCCATCGCCGCCTGCTATCTAAAATTCCCCTCCCTTGGGGAGGGGCAGGGGGTGGGTCTCCCCTCCCTTGGGGAGGGGCAGAGGGTGGGTCTCCCCTCCCAAGTCCCCGTCATACTGCCCAATGGCGAGACCATCAGCGTGCCTGTGGGCTATGGCGACGATTATGCCTACGTCATCAAAGACAGTGGCGACGATCCTGACGTGACCAACGGTATCGAGATAAGGGCGAAGGTCGTGGGCAATGAACAATTGACAATTAACAATGTTCAATGTTCAATGGTCAATGGTCAATTGACAATCATCGCCGGTGAAGGCATCGGCCATTTCACCCTCCCCGGTTTCGACTATCCGCCGGGCGAACCCGCCATCAACAAAGGGCCGCGTGAGATGATTCGCCAAAACCTCTCTTCTCTCTCCTCGAAAACATACCTCGCACCTTGTACCACTCTTGGCACGGATGGACACGGATGGACACGGATTTCTAACCTCGCACCTCGAAAACACACCTCGTACCTCTCTCCTCTAATTATTCGCCTCTCCGTCCCCTATGGCGAAGAGATAGCACGTCGCACCTTCAATCCCCGACTGGGCATTGAGGGCGGCATCTCCATCATCGGTGTCTCGGGCATCATCAAACCCTTCAGCGAAGAGGCGTTCATCGACAGCATCCGCAAGTGTATGCAGGTGGCTAAGGCCTCGGGTGCCGACCGTGTGGTCATCAACAGTGGTGCGAAGAGTGAGCGTTTCGTGCGTGAGCGTTATCCCGACTTGCCCCGTCAGGCCTTCGTAGAATATGGTAATTACATCGGTGAGACATTGAAGATAGCCCATGAACTTCAGTTCCCCAATGTCACCCTCGGCGTGATGTTGGGCAAGGCGGTGAAACTCGCTGAGGGTCAGCTCGACACCCATAGTAAAAAGGGCACCATGAACCGTGAGTTCATCGCCCAGATGCTACGTGAGGCCTCTCTCTCCTCTCTCCTCTCTCCTCTCTCCTCTAAAATCACCCTTGCCCGAGAACTGTGGGAGCACCTCTCTGCCGACGAGCGACAAGCCTTTGCCGCTGTCGTCATCCGCCACTGCGAGGAGCACTGCCGTCCGCTACTGCCCCATGGCCAGCTCACCATCCTCCTCATCGCCGAGGATGGCACCATCTATCCCGCTCAGTGACCACGGATTATACACGGCTTATTTTCGAACACGTATAACACGAATAATACGAATATTGGTTTTCGCTCGGTTTATACTAACTTTGGCTTCGCCGAAGTTTCTCTCGTTCGAAAGAGGAAAATAATTTTTTCTGTTTTTATTTTGCTCTTTGCTCACTTATTCGTAACTTTGCAAATTGATATTAGAATTATGGATTCACTTGAACCGATAAAAACGTAGAATTTATGAAATTCGTGGTCGACGAGTAATGCTCGATTCTGACCTTGCGGAGCTATATTGTGTTGAGACAAAAAATCTGAAAAGAGCTGTAAAGAGAAACATTGAACGTTTTCCTGATGATTTTATGTTTGTGTTGACCAAAGAGGAATATGATTCTTTAAGGTGCCAAAATTTCACCTTAAAGGCTGGTCGGGGTGAACATAGCAAGTATCTTCCATTTGCATTTACACGTGAAGGCATTGCAATGCTTTCAGGCCTTTTGCGGTCTGATATTGCTGTTCAGGCCAATATCAACATTATGCGTGCCTTTTTCCAGATGCAGGAGGCTTTGCTTATTGTTAGTAATACTCAGCTACAGTTGGAACAGATTCGTGTAGAAATCAAGCAGTTGCGTACTGATATGAATGACATTCTGGCAGATCAAAATGATATCAATGAGATGACACGCGCTCAATTGGATGCTATTAGTCTTGCTTTGAGTGAGCTACAGAGTCAGGATGATTATCCTAAAGGTCTTCCTGAAATAGGCTATACTGCAATTCAAAAGCGGCGTGAAATAGAAAAGTAATAATAGCCGAAAAAAATCAAAAGGAGAACTTTTTCGGCTTTTTATTTTGTTCTTTGCTCGCTTATTCGTAACTCTGACTATCGTCGAAGTTCTTGGACAAGCCAAGCGAAACGTGTTTCGAGTCCTGTCGCTTGAAAGAAAAAATAAAAATTCTTTGTTTTTATTTTGTTCTTTGCTCGCTTATTCGTAACTTTGTAGCCGAATACGAAAATGATCCGATTTGATACGATAAAACGGAATGAAATGACTGCCTCTTCCCAGAGAATGGGGGGGGGTAAATCCCTTTATCTAACTTTACCACACCATAAGGCAACCCATATCGCCCTGTCGCCCCTGGCCCCACGCCATCGCGTCAGGGCTTCCTTGTGTCGTGCCCTTTAGTCCTGCGATATGTAATTGCAGCAAATAGAAAATTAACTATACAACAAATTAAAATAATACACATTATGTTAAAACATTCACATTTATTCAAAACACTCTTCCTGCTGTTAGCAGTGGTGGCAGGGGGGAATGCGTGGGCAGAAACTGTGACTATATGGAGTGAAGACTTTTCTGGCTATTCTGCTGATGATGTGCCCTCAGGAACAATTACCCTTCCTCATACAGGAACCACATTACATGCGAACGGAACTTTAACGTATGCTTGCGCTAATGGAAACGGAACAAGTCCAAGTGCTACTAAAGTTTGGGCTGAAAAACTTGCGGGTGGAACCTCACCAGAGTTATTAGTCGGAAAATATGGCAAAAGTGGAAACACTGGAGGTAAGTTTACAGCTACTGTTCCATTAAATAATATTGAAGGAACATTAACTCTCAAATTTAATACAAATAAACAAAAGTTGCATGTATATAGCACCACAACAGGTGTTAGCGGAGAATATGATGCAACGCCAGCTGCAGCTGGTCAGCAAACTGCTACTTTTACAGGCATTACGTCTGATATGACCTCTATCACTCTGGTCTTTCAGGCATATTCAAGCAATGTAAGATTGGATAATATCATTTTAGAAGGTACATCAACTGCACCTTCTTACACCATCACCGCAATTTCCAACAATGATGCATGGGGTACTGTCTCCGGCACCACTACTATAACAGCTTCGCCTAAGGATGGTTATAAAGTAGTGGCTGACGATGGAGGTTATACTGTGACAAGCGGCACTGCAACAGTGACTAACAACGGTGACAATACATTCAGCGTGAGCGCAAGCAGCGATTGTACTGTTCGTATTAACTTCGAGGCTATTCCAACTCACACTTTGTCATATTCCATTTCTCCCGTTGCAGCAGCTGGCACGGTGACTTTGAGCTCTTCATCGGTTCGTGAGGGCTCTACAGCTACGGCTACAGCAGCTGCTAATGCAGGTTATAAGTTCACTAGTTGGTCAATCTCTGGAACAGGTGCTACACTTTCGAGCACTTCAGATAATCCTACAACCGTTACTATGGGTACTGCTGATGCTACTGTAACAGCAAACTTCACGGCCGTAACTACATACCCCGTACATTGGAGCGTGAATGGCAACGAAGTAAAAACAGACAATGTTGAAGAGAATACAGCTATAGAATTCCCGACTGCTATAGGCGGCGTACCTGCTGGATACACACTGACTGGTTGGGTAGCTGCTGCTAACAAAATTGATACTCCTACAGACACTGATCCTAAAGCCAATTATGTAAAGTCTGCCAATGCAACAGCAGAGGTTACTTATTATGCTGTGATGGCTTTAGTTGGTACTAGTGATGCAAATGGTGAGTTGGCCAACAGTGATATAACATCCACATTTGAAGATCATGCATATGGTGATGCGGAGGAAAGTGCCATTGTAGATGATGTGACATGGACTTTTAGGGGAAATAGGGGCGGAGCTAATCCATGGATTCAGATTCGTTCAGATGCTACACCATCTTATGTGAAGGTTGGTGTTGATGGCTATATTAATAGTGTCAAATTACAAATATCCAATGCGTCGAATTCATCAGGAGGTGTTAATGATATTTCAAAGCATGGCGATTTTAGTGGAACTGTTTACTTGGAATCGTCGTACCAAAGTTCACCTTCAGGTGAATTGGCGTCATCTACGGTTCCAGCATCTGCTAAAGAAGTGACTTTGAATATTACAAATTCTAAGTCATCAGAAATTTGTATTCAAACCTCTGGTCCTGCAAGAATATGGAATATCGTTGCTTATTATACAAGTAATGTTTATTCGGGTTTCTGCACCTCTGTGCCTGATGCAAGTGTGACCGTATCTGCTGCCAGCTATGCAACATTCTGCGACCTTGTGGCTCGTGACTTCAGTGCTTCGAAAATTACTGTTTACACTGCTAAGTCAATTGGTACCAGTGTGCAACTGACTGAGGTGACCGACGGTATCGTTCCTGCTAACACTGGCGTTATTCTGTATAAAGACGGTGGTACAGGTACTGCTAAGAACATTCCTGCTGCTGTGACCGCTAAGACAACGCTTGCTGACAACGAACTGATTGGTGTCAACGAGGTAACAAACGTGGCATACGCTGGTGAGGGCTCTAAGAAGAACTTCATCCTGTCTAAAGAGAGCGCAGGCGTAGGCTTCTACAAGGCTGCTGCCGAAGGTGCTAACCTCGCTGCTCATCGTGCTTATCTGAGCACTGAGAATGTTGCCGCTGCACGTGAGTTCCTGGGCTTTACTGATGATGAGACCACAGGAATCGAGACGGTGAACAATGTTCAATGTTCAATGTTCAATGGTCAATGTTTCGACCTGCAGGGTCGCCGTGTGGCTCAGCCTACCAAGGGACTGTACATTGTGAATGGACGCAAGGTCGTGATTAAGTGAGAATAAAGCAGAGCTTGCTCATGCTTTATCGAGCGTGAGCGAGCTCGAGCAAAGCTCAAAGTCTTTGTACAATAATGTTGTCCAAAGTTGTAATTGTTGTCGAATATAATTATAAAGGAGAAACAAGTTATGAAAAAGCAATATATGGAACCCACACTCTCTGTAGTGGATATAAAAATAGCAAGTCCGTTGCTCGATGCTTCACTTCCTGTTGTTAAAGATCAGGAAGCCTCACATGATGAAACTGAGTATACAAAATCTCTGTCTCATAGCTCCAGCATCTGGGACGAAGAGGAATAGCACTCCGTGGCCATCCGTGGCCATCAGTGCCTGAAAGAAAAATCTGTCTGGGGGCTAATGGACAGACTTGGTGCCGAGAGGCACGTGAGGCCCCAACCATTTTATTAAAGGTTTTAAAGATTTAATTAAATGAAGGTTCTCCAGCCCGTGAGGGTCGGAGAACCTTTTTTCGTATGTGCGTGTGGTTGAAGCTTACTATCTACATGTCTTCCATTGAAAGACATATCTGGCTGACGGTGTATTTAGACAGTTCCTTGGCTATCGTAGCTGTCTTTTCTGACAGACCTGTGAGACTGCATTTTCTGCGCTGCCTTTTGATCTCTGCTACTACGGCAGTGTTGTCGATGTCGTTCAGGGCTATCATGTCGATTTCGTTTTCTCCCTTACGGTCCCAGTAGTTGCCAATTTGCGTCACTCGTTCCTCTTCCATCCACTTTTGTCGGAAGTATTGTTCAAGTACCAGTCCTGAATATTGCTCATAGCCTTTTTCTACGATTTCGAGAAGCAGGTCGTTGCGTTCCATTTCTACTAACGCCTGGTTGCGTATGATGAATCGAAACCAGAATCGCAGGAAACAGTCGTTCAACTGCCATCTGGTATTTCTACCACCGGGTTTGCTGAATATTGACTGCTTGCGCTGAATGTAGCTATAGTCCTGTTCCAGATTGTTAAGATATGCTCCTGTGTTTTTGCCTATGATGCTGTCTATCTCGTTCTGGGTTGTCATGCCTGAGGCTATCAGTTGCAGAATACTCATATAGTTGGTATAGTCTTTCCCGAATTCCGACATGATGAGTTCTGTACCTTCGGAGAGATAAGGTGAACCGGCTTGGGTGGCCCAATGTAGCATTTTTGACTTCGTTGTGGCTTTTGCATCCATCAGCCAGGCTACATATTTGGCCACACCTCCTGTTAGCATGTACAGGCATAGCAGGTCTTCGGGGGTGTATTTGGGATTGTGGTCGTGTAGTATTTGTTTGAGTATGTCGATGCGGAATGGCTGCATGTTCAGTCTGCAATCCTGACGGCCATACAGAGGTTCGTCTTCGTGGTCAAAAATTTTGTGCATCATGTTGTAGATGCTACCACATACTATCATGTTTACTCTTGCCTTTTCGTGATAGCGGTCCCAAAGGTCTTGGATGTGGCTGAGAATAGCTGGATTCACTTTCAGGAAATTCTGAAACTCGTCGAATATTACAGTGAAATGATGCTGCAGCCCGAAGCGTAACAGCTGTTCAAAGAACTGGTCAAATGATTCCAGATGGCCGAATATTTGTAATCCAAGAGATTGCTCAGCCGCCTCTTGAAACTTTCCTGTGAGCACGCGCTCATTATCTTTCGATACATAAAGGTAAAGAAATGATTGTTCGCCTGTGTCAAAATTCTTTGTCAGTAGCGTGGTCTTCCCGATGCGCCGACGCCCGACGAGAACCGTCATACGTCCCCGCTCTGATGTCTGTTCCCAATTTGTTTGGAGGATGCTCAGCTCCTTCTCCCTGTCGTAGAATCTCATATTTAATGCTCGTTAATTTAATAGCCGTTAAGTTAATGTCGGTTGCAAAGATAATAAATGTTTTGCAATTAACAATGGTTTTGCAAAAATAGTCGGCAAAAAACTTGCGTTTCGCCTGCAAATTTAGTTTCTTTTCCCCCGTCTCTGTGACTCCGTGTCTCTGTGGTAGGTTAGGAAAAGGAGGAAACGATAAAAAATCCTGAATAGTTTTGGCTGTTCAGGATTTTTTGTGTATTTTTGCAGCGTGTTCATTGGCTGACAGTCATCAGATCTGTTTTTACAGCCCTTTGGACGCGACATTTTTTTTGCTCAATATCTCCGACGAACTGCGACCTCAAAAGAGATTTTCGTGAGCAATATCTAATCAGCATTGTAGTATGCGCTTAAGGCGTAGACTGCACCATAGTTGATTAGAGGCTGTCGCAGGCCTGTCGGAGATATGGCAGAGTCTGCGCTTTTTTTGTATCCCTACATCAAAGTCTCCCCCGCTGAATTAAGAAACTAAAACAAAATAATTAACTCAATTACTAACTAATAATTTACAAAATGAAAAAGAAACTATTAACTTTATTGACGCTCCTGATAGGAGTGTGTAGTGGAGCGTGGGCGACTACTGAAACTGTGTCTTGGACGGACATGGCGACTACAAATCATAATGCAAATAAGGCTGGAAGTGCTACTTCCGCAAATCTGACACCTGCTAGTGGTGTCGTTACTGGTTTGAATACAAATGGAACGGTTACTAAAGATTTTGGTTCTGGGAGTACGACCTATTATCGCTATAATGGCTTTGCAGTTGGTGAAGATGTGTCAAAATACTTTGAGTATTCTTTCTCAGTAGCTTCTGGTTATGCATTTACGCCTTCAAAAATAACTGTTGGTTGGGCACCTAATGGTGGCAAAGCTGTATGTTTTAATATCTATGCAGGAACGTCAGCTTCTAATCTTGTTAAGATAGGACAATTAATTCATAATTCAGACAACACCTATGCCACTGATGAACATACAACCTTTACAGCATTGGGAGAAAATACAAACTTTACAATGATTCGTCTTGTACCTTGTGGCAAGGCAAGTAGCATCATATTGAATTCTGTAGCTATTGAAGGTTCTTTGGTCACTGATAGCCGCTCTGTTGTAGCCCTGTCCTTCGCTTCGACATCTGGAAGTGTTGACGTTGCAGATATTGGTGCAACTTTGCCAACACTTACAACGGATCCCAATGTAACGGCTATAACCAATAACATATCTTATTCTAGTAGTAACACAGGGGTTGCAACTGTTAATCCTTCTACAGGAGTACTTGCATTGATTGGCATTGGCACTACCACAATTACTGCCTCTTTTGCAGGAGATGCTACTTATATGCCCGCTTCTGATACTTATACACTTACCGTCACAGATCGCACAAAACTTGGCTATGCAGAGGTCTTGAATCCTGATAACAAGACGGTTGGTGCTCGTTGGACTTTTGGCATTAACCATGCTTCCGTATCGGCTCCTTTGTTTGGGTCTCAAGTTAATAATTATCCTGCACGTAGTTCTACCATGTATTTGAATGGTACTGCTGCTGCTAACCAGTATGCCTCTACGAGCACCTGGTATAAAACCGTTAATGAAGCCGCATATCAAGACAACCAATGGGTGGGATATGATATTACCGTTGAAGATGGCTATGCTTTGAACCTGACCAATCTGGCTGCACGTCTTCTCCTTTCAGATGATGTGACACTCAAGTGGAAAGTTGTCATTACTGACAAGAATTATACTCAACTCTATACTTCTACTGACCAGACAACTACACGTGCTTCAACAGCCGATTTGTCTCAGAGTCTATCGCTGTCAACACTTACAGGAACTGTACATGTTCGCGTTTATATGCATTCTACTGGCTCAACTAAAGGCTTTAGTATCGAGAAACTGATTCTGACTGGTGCTACTGTAGTTGACCCCCGACCTGAGTACACTATTACATTTGCAGAAGGAACAGGGTCTGGAACAGCCCCTGCTGACGTCACTATACGCGAAGGCGAGACCTTCTTCTTCCCTGCAGCCCCCTTGTTGTATAAGACTGGCAGCACGCTGACTGCATGGAATGACGGAACAAGCAATCATAATGTCGGTACATCAGTAGCAGTAAATGCCGACATAGACCTGACCGCTCAGTTTACTGCCAACACTGTTGCCCTTGGCGATGAAGCAACAACAGTTGAATGGACGTTTAAGACAGCCAACGGAGCTCCGACTATTGCACTGGAAGGAAATTCTGGCGTTTATTCTAAGCGCACCCTTATTGGAGAGACTCCATTTGATGCATTAATGACGATTGATGCTACGTCTGGAAAGTTTAATAATTCTGGAAATGCGACTTATGCACAAGTGAACGCCGATACAAAGTTCACTATTCCTGCCGTGAAAGGTATGGTTGTTACTATATCTTGCAATCAGCCGACAACAGCAGTAACAAATGCCACCTTTGATGGCGATGATGCTACATCTTTTGATGGAAGTGCTAGAACTCTTACATATACATACGAAGGAACTAAATCAAGTATTGATGTCATTGTTAAAGTCGGGGGACTCTATCCTGATGGTATCTCTGTTGTCTATCCTATGGGTAAATACACGAAGCCAACTATCGTGAAAGGCGACTTTAGTTTTGAGAACAAAGGATACAAAGTTACTATTACAAAGACTGAAGGTGACAATCTGATGGTATCAACCGATGGTTCTGCCTATACTGCTCAGACATCTCCTTATGTGACCTATGCTACTGAAACGACAACATTCTATGCAAAGACTACGGGCAGCGAAAAAGAGGATTCTAAGGTTGCTAGTCTTGAAGTTACCAATACATTTAATATTGCAAAGCCCTATATAGCTTGGGTATATGAAAATGGATATGGCTCTGCTAATTATGCCTTTAACACAGACCCCATGGTAAGTGCTTTACAGAGCATTTATAATGTTGTAGAGATAAAATTAGCTCAAAGTACCGATCCAACGACGGCTACTGACATTTCAAACGCAGATCTTATTGTCTGCACGGAGGCAATGGCAGGTAATAAAACATTGTCTAATAAAATGGAAGATTATGTTGGTACCACACCGATGATTGGCCTGAAGTTCTTTAACTATACCAGCGGACGTTGGGATTGGGGTACACCTGCTAATCCTTCGTCAACGACATTGGGCTTTACTCCAAGCTCTACTCTATACAAGGTACTTGATGGTGTAACCTACGAGAACGACGGTACAATTAGGCTTGCAACGCAGTCATTAAATAGTGGCAGCCAGAAGAATGTTGTACAGACCGTAACATGGTCTTCAGCTCCTTCTGGCAAGGTTGACATGGGTACTGCTGACAACAAGATTGCTATGCATTGCGCAACAAAATACTTCGGTCTTGGTTTGTCATCAGACTGCTGGCAATACTATACCGCTAATGCGATTACCATCGTCAAGAATGCTGCTGCTATGCTGATTGCCGGTGAGGCTCTTGATGCTGAGGTGGCTACCGTGAGTGGCGAGATCACCGCCTCTGGCTATAACACCTTCTCAAGCAGTTATGCTCTTGACCTCTCGACCATCGCTAATGGTACGGCTTACGTGGCATCTTCTGTGACTGACGGTAAGGTGGTGCTGACAAAGGTTGCTGATAAGATTGTGGCTGCCGGTACTGGACTGATGATTGCAGGTACTGCCGGTGATGACTTTACCATCAACACTACTGCTGACGCTGCTACATTCACTGGCGACAACCTGTTCGTGGGTATGCCTAACGGTGGTGAAGTGGCTGTGGCTGGCGAAGGCTACAACTACGTATTCGGATGGACAGAGGTGGCTAATCCTGGTTTCTACAAGGTGGTTTCTGACCTGCCTTCACTGGAAGCTGGCAAGGCTTACCTGCACACTACTGCTGAACTGGGTGCTACTTCTGCCCGCCTCGCTCTGAGCTTCGAGGATGAGGAGACCACTGGCATCGAGAACCTCACCCCAGCCCTCTCCCAAGGCGAGGGAGCTTTCTACGACCTGCAGGGTCGCCGCGTGGCTCAGCCTCAAAAGGGTCTGTACATCGTGAATGGTAAGAAAATTGTGGTTAAATAATCGGAAAGGAGGAACATGATATGAAAAAGTATTATATTAAACCTATAACAGAGAATATCAAGGTTAATCTGGAGAGTCACCTGCTTACCATCTCAGGAGGTGACGATACTAAGAACGCTACAACGAATGGTGAATACACCACAAGTGGTGGCATCACCCTCGGTGGTCACAACAACTCCATCTGGGACGAAGAAGAGGAGTATTAAACACAAAATAGAAGTCCCCTTTCGGGGCATATTAAATAGTTTTTTAACGCTCGCAGTCCGAGAGGATGTAAGAGTCGTTAGTTAGTGAAAAAAAAGAAAGTGGCGGCTGTCCGTGAGGATGGCCGCCACTGCTAGTACGCCCAGCATGGGCGTACGCTATAGGATGCTTACCAAAAGTCAGGCTTGTTTTCTGCGCTTGAAGAGGACGCTGGCCACGACGGGGGCACCGATGAGGGCGGTGACAGAGTTGACGGGCAGGGCGCCTTCGTAGCCCGGCAGACGGGCGATGAGGTTACAGAAGAGGGCGAGGAGGGCACCCATGAACATGGTGGCAGGCATGAGGATGCGATGATCGCTGGTGCGGAAGAGGGCGCGACAGAGGTGGGGCACGGCGAGGCCGATGAACATCACGGGACCGCAATAGGCGGTGACGATGGCGACGAGGAGGCCCGACGAACAGATGACGAGCAGACGGGTGCGACGTATGTTGATGCCCAGGTTCTGGGCGTAGCGGTCGCCAAGGAGCAGGAGGTTCATCTGTTTAACGAGGAGCATCGACAGCGGCAGGAGCACGGCCATCACTGCGGAGAAGAGCCACACCTGTCCGGCAGAGACGCGGGCGAAGGAGCCGAGTCCCCAGACGACATAGGCGCGCACGTCTTCATCGATGGAGAAGAACTTCAGCACACCGATGATGGCGGTGGCGAGATAGCCTATCATCACACCGATGATGAGCAGGGTGACAGAGCTCTGCACCTTGCCCGATACCCAGGCGATGAGGCCGAGGACGGCCAGTGAACCGATGATGGCTGCCACGCTCATGGCAGCATCGCCCACAAGACCGAGCTCGCTGAGGGCTACGCCTCCCAACTGTCCGCTGAGCAGTACGACGAAGGCGACGCCAAGGGCTGCACCGTTGGAGATGCCCAGCACGGAGGGACCTGCCAGCGGGTTGCGGAAGACGGTTTGCATCTGCAGTCCGCTGACGGCGAGACCGGCACCTGCCATGAGTGCCGTGACGGTCTGTGGCAGTCGTGACTTCCAGATGATGTTATAGTTGATGATATGAGAATCGTCGCCCGTTAGGATGCGCAGGGTGTCGCCTGGCGTTATCTCCACGGTTCCCAGTAGCAGGTTGATGATGAACAGGGCAACTATTAGCACCACCAATACGGTCATCCATGCAAGCGTTTTCTTCATAATAATATCAATTCTCAATTCTCAATTGTCAATTTCTTATAGAACGTCGGCTGATAGTCGGCAGGCATCAGTTCGGGATGGAAGGCGTAGATGAAGTCGGCAAGCAACAGGTCGGGGTGCATGGGCGTGCGCTCACGGAATGCCGACTGGCGTATGTCGCAGGCGATGACGTGGCGGTCGCGGAAGGCACGGAAGTCGGCATAGCGGCTGTCGATGTCGTTCATCACCTCATAAGTGAAGTTATCCTGCGTGCTCAGCGTGGTCCAGTAGTCGGCATCGGCAGCCTTGGCATACATCTCCTCAAACTCCAGTTTGATGTCGCTGGTGGCTTGGTTGTCGTCCATCACATAGCGGGCGCCGGCATCGCGCAACATCTGTGCCTGTACGCTCTGTCCACCCTCGGCACACCAGAGGCCTTCGAGCATGCGGCCATTCATCACCACTGGGCGCTCCGACACCGTGTCGGTCTTCTGCTTCAGTGCCATATAGCGACTGGTGAGGGCGTTGAAGTAGTCGTTGGCCTGCTGTTCCTGACCGGTGAAGAGTGCCACAAACTTTATCCACTCCGCCTGTCCCAAGGCCGTAGACTCCTTGTAGCCGTAGTAGGGCACAAGGGGTACGTCGCTGTCGGTAAGGGCATCGTAGCCGCCTCGCTTGGAGGGCGAGATGAAGATGAGGTCGGGCTGTGCGGCGATGATGAGCTCACGGTCGAAGTTACCCTCCATACCTATCTGTACGATGCGTCCGTCCTTGATGCGTCGCTTCACCTCAGCGTTCTGTAAGGTGCGCGCGCTGTTCATGCCCGACACACGGTCGAGGGCATTCAGTTCGACGAAGCCCGACAGCTGGGGCAGGGTCATCACGATACAGTGCTCGATGGGCACGGAGATCTTGACATAGCCCTGTGGCAGAGGGTCGGTGCGCTTGCCACGTGGCACTAAGGCGAAGTGCTTGGTGTCCTTGGCATTGTCTGACTGAGGGTCGCTGACGGTGAGGAACTTCACCCCGTCGCCACGCTCTTTCACAGCGAATCCCTTCGCATATTGCAGTGTGAGGTCGCTGCCCTCGGCAGTGCCCGACTTTCGCTTGGCACATCCACAGACGGCGATGAGTATCACAAGGTATATGAGCTTTTTCATCTTGATTTGTATTTTTCGTTTTATGCTGCAAAGTTACTACTTTTTTTTGAACGCTCTCTTGATTTACGTCAAATAATTGTCAGAAACATAACAAAATGGCTGATAATACTTGTGAGATAATATAATAAGGTGTAACTTTGCATCGTGTTTTTCATAGTATTAGATTTAAGGTTAACAAAAGGTTGGGTCACAGCGGTGACCCTTTTTTTTGTCCTTTTTTGAACACATCTGATAAAAAAACTTCTTTTATTTGTTGTCTGTTTCAAAATAATTGCCTATTTTTGCCTTCGAAAAACGTATTTTGTCTTAACTAATAATCAGGCTTATGAAAAAGTATTTTGCAGAGTGTGTAGGTACGTTTGTACTGACGTTTCTTGGATGCGGCGCAGCTGTAGCCCTGGGTTGTGGAAGTGATACTGCTTCTATCGTAGGTACCGCTATGGCCTTCGGTCTGGCCGTTATCGCCATGGCTTATACCATCGGTGGTATCAGCGGTTGCCATATCAACCCTGCCATTACGTTGGGTCAGTATCTGACAGGCCGTATGAATGCGAAGGATTGCGGCATGTATATGGTGTTCCAGGTGATTGGTGCTATCCTGGCAGCCGCAGTGTTGTCGCTGATTGTTTCCACTGGCGATCCCAGTCCCGTGCTGACGACGAAGACAGGTGCTAATGCCTGTGCCTTTGGTGTGACCAACGGTCTGATTGTCGAGATAGTGCTCACAGCACTCTTCGTGCTCGTGGTGCTGGGTGCTACCTCAAAGGTGAATGGCGCTACCAACAATTTCGCCGGCCTTGCCATCGGTCTGTCACTCATCCTCATCCACCTGGTAGGCATTCACTTCACAGGTACGTCAGTGAACCCTGCCCGTTCTATCGGTCCCGCTCTCTTCGAGGGTGGCAAGGCTCTGGAGCAGCTCTGGGTCTTCATCGTAGGTCCGTTTGTTGGTGGTGCTCTGGCAGCAGGTATCTGGAAGTTTATCCATCCCGAGAAGAAGTAATTACAATAGTTTTATTATTATTAAAAAATCCGAATTGCCTTGGCAGTTCGGATTTTTCATTGTACCTTTGCGCAGACAAAAACAAAACAGAAGGTATGAAAAGATTATGGATAACGTTGGCATTTCTTGTGGCCGTATTCTCACTCTCGGCACAGAAGAAATGGACGTTGCAGGATTGTCTGGACTATGCCAGAGAGAATAACATTACCTTACAGAAAGCCCGTTTGCAACAGCAACAGGCAGCCGAGGAGGTCAAGAGCGCCAAAGCAGCCCTTTTGCCCTCAGTGAGTGCGTCGACCAACCAGAGCGTAGGCTATCGTCCCTGGCAGGATGACGGGGTGACAACGGTGACCAACGGTCAGGTCAACGCCAAGGTGGATAAGGTGTATTACAACGGCTCCTACGGCGTGAATGCTCAGTGGACTGTGTGGAACGGTAACCGCAACCGTAACAACATCCGACTCAGTGAGGTGGCTCAGCAGAAAGCCGAGAGCGACTATCTGGCATCGTGTAAAACGATAGAGGAGCGCATCAGTCAGCTCTACGTACAGCTGCTCTATCTCAAAGAGGCCATCAAGGTGAACGAGGCCAACCTGGAGACGGCAAAGAAGAATGAAGAGCGAGGACGCGAGATGGTCGATGTGGGCAAGATGTCGAGAGCCGACCTGGCGCAGTTGACTGCCCAGCGTGCCACGGATGAATACAACGTAGTGGAGGCGCAGAGCCAGTTGGCAAGCTATAAGTTGCAACTGAAGCAGCTCTTGGAACTCACTAATAGCGAGCCATTCGATATAGCCGACTCTGCTCCTATTGATGACCAGGCGCTGGAAACGATTCCAGCACTGAATGATGTCTACGAGAAGGCACTCAGCGGTAGACCCGAGATACAAAGTGCGAAACTGAATATCCAAAGCAGCGATATCAGTCTGAAGATAGCCAAAGCAGGATGGATGCCCAGTCTGAACGTGGCGGGAAGTGTCAGTACAGGCCATAACTCCTTGTCAAAACTGGCATGGGGCACGCAGATGAAATCCAACTTCGACGCGATGGCAGGACTGACACTGAGTGTGCCTATCTTCGACCAGCGACAGACCAAGACGGCTGTCAACAAGGCACGCATCCAACAGCAGCAGGCACAACTCGACCTGCTGGACCAGCAGAAACAGCTCTATCAGACGATAGAGTCTTTCTGGCTCGATGCTACCACCAATCAACAGAAGTATCGCACTGCCCTTGCCACCTTAGAGAGTGAGCAGCAGAGCTATGACCTGCTACAGGAGCAGTTCCGCTTGGGACTGAAGAATATCGTAGAACTGATGACGGGTAAGGATCGCCTGTTGGCTGTCCAGCAGAATCTGTTGCAGAGCAAGTATATGACTATGCTCAACATAGATATGCTTCGTTTGTATGAACATTGAACATTGAAGATAGAACATTGAAAATATGAAAAAAACGGTTTATCTGTCGCTCTGTCTTTTCACAGCTTTTCTGCTGACAGGGTGCAAGAAGGAAACAAAAGTGTCGTTTAATACGGCAAAGGTAGAGGTGGGTGCCATACAGACCACCATCACCGCTACGGGAACTATCGAGCCTGTGACCAGCGTAACGGTAGGTACACAGGTCAGCGGTATCGTGTCGAAGCTCTACGTAGACTATAACTCGTTAGTGAAGAAAGGACAGATTATCGCCGAACTCGATAAGACCAACCTGACCAGCGAGTTGAATACGGCGAAGGCTAACCTGTCGTCGGCACAGAGCTCACTCGACTACGAACTTAATAATTATAATAGGTATAAGACACTGTACGAGAAGGGACTGGTCAGCGCCGATGAGTTTGAGACCGCTAAGCTGAGTTATCTGAGGGCAAAGGAACAGGTGACTACTGCCCGTGAGAACGTACAGAAGGCGCAGACCAACCTGGGCTATGCCACTATCACCTCACCCATCGACGGCGTGGTGCTGTCGAAGGCGGTAGAGGAGGGACAGACCGTGGCGTCGTCGTTCTCAACGCCCGAGCTCTTCATCATCGCGCAGGACCTTACCAATATGCGTGTCATTGCCGATATCGATGAGGCCGACATCGGTGGGGTGAAGGAAGGCCAGCGCGTCTCGTTTACCGTGGATGCCTTCCCCGATGATCACTTTGAGGGCATGGTGACACAGGTGCGCCAGCAGGCCACCACGTCGAGCAATGTGGTGACCTATGAGGTGGTTATCTCTGCCCCTAACAATGATCTCAAACTGAAACCCGGACTGACTGCCAACGTCACTATCTTCACCTTAGAGAAAAACAACGTGCTGCTGGTGCCTGCCAAGGCTCTGCTCTTCATGCCTAACGAGGCTATCCTGAAGGAGGGACAGAAGATCGAGGATGTGGAAGCACCTCATAAGTTGTGGACACTGGAAGGAAGCACATTCAAGGCACATGCCGTAGAGACCGGCACCACCAATGGCGTGGTGACAGAGATAGTGGGCGGCATCAGTGAAGGTGCTGAGGTGCTCACCGACTTCAGTATAGAGGGTGGTGAACAGGAGAATAACCAGACGGGTAGTCCGTTCATGCCGAAACCAAAGGATAATAAAAAGAAATAAAGAGCCTACCCAAGCCCTCCCCAAGGGAGGGGTGTCTGTTTAGACAGATAGACAGTAGGTGATACTCTAATAAGAGAGATGGAAAAAACGAATTCACAATATGTAAACGAACATCCCTCCCTTGGGGAGGGCTTGGATGGGCCATCCAGGAAGGTGGTCATCGAACTTCGCGACGTGAGACGCTACTTCCAGGTAGGCTCCGAGACGGTGAAGGCATTGCGGGGTGTCTCGTTCAAGATCTACGAGGGTGAGTTTGTCACTATACAGGGAACATCGGGCTCGGGAAAGTCTACCCTGCTCAACCAGTTGGGATGTCTCGATACCCCTACCAGTGGTGAGTACTACCTCGATGGCGTCGATGTGCGTTCAATGTCAAAGACACAGCGGGCCCATCTGCGCAACCGCAAGATAGGTTTCGTGTTCCAGAACTATAACCTCCTGCCGAAGACTACGGCTGTGGAGAATGTGGAACTGCCGCTGATGTATAATAACAAATACTCTGCCAAGGAGCGCAAGGCTGCCGCGGTGAAAGCACTGCAGGCAGTGGGACTGGGCGACCGACTGGAGCACCGCTCTAATCAGATGTCGGGCGGACAGATGCAGCGCGTAGCCATCGCACGTGCCTTGGTCAACGAACCCGCTGTGCTGTTGGCCGACGAAGCCACCGGTAACCTCGACACCCGTACGTCGTTCGAGATGCTGGTGCTCTTCCAGGAGCTTTATCATCAGGGACATACCATCATCTTCGTCACACATAACCCTGAGATTGCCGAGTATGCCAGTCGTAATATCGTCTTGCGCGACGGCAAGATACGTGAGGATACCGTCAACTCCAATATCAAGTCGGCTGCAGAGGCACTCGCCCAACTGCCGAAGCCACAGGATGACTAAGGCTTCGTAATCCCGTAATTCCGTAATTCCGTAATTCCGAAATATCGAAATATCGAAAGAAAAAACAAAAAATGAATATCCTTAACCTTTTCAAAGTAAGCCTTCGCGCCATAGCCAGCAATAAGATGCGGTCGTTCCTCTCCATGCTGGGCATCATCATCGGAGTGGCTGCCGTCATCATCATGATGGCTATAGGACAGGGGTCGAAAGAGAGTATCCGTCAGGAACTGTCGACCATGGGCACCAACCTGCTGAATATCCGTCCCGGCGCGGATATGCGGGGTGGCGTGCGCCAAGACCCTTCGGCTATGCAGACACTGAAGATGACCGACTATCAGCGCATAGTAGCCGAAAAGAAATACGTGACGAAGGTGTCGCCCGAGGTGACGGCGAGCGGACAGGTCATCTACGGTAATAACAATACGATGACCACCGTCTATGGTGAGTCGACCGACTATCTGGACATCAAGCTGTGGACAGTGGAGAAAGGTACCTGCTTCAATGAGGAGGATATCAAGAAAGCGGCTAAGGTGGTGGTCGTCGGTAAGACCATCGTCGATGAACTATTTGGCGATGATATCGATCCTATTGGAAAGACCATCCGTTTCAAGAGCATCCCCATGCGTATCGTCGGCGTGCTGAAGTCGAAAGGCTACAACTCGTGGGGTATGGACCAGGACAACCTGATTATCGCACCTTATACTACGGTGATGAAACGTATCGCCGCACAGACCTATTTCTCGAGTATCAACTGTTCGGCAGTGACCGAGGAGATGTCTGACGCTGCCATCGAGGAACTGACGCAGATACTACGTGACAACCATAAACTGAAAGAAGGACAGGAAGATGACTTCACCATTCGCTCTCAGGCTGAGATGATGGAGACGATGTCGAGCACGATGGATACGGTGACGCTCATCCTCGTCGTCGCTGCCGCTTTCTCACTGCTCGTGGCAGGTATCGGCATCATGAATATCATGTTGGTCAGTGTCACCGAGCGCACCAAGGAGATAGGCCTGCGCATGGCCGTCGGTGCCACCGGACCCGTCATCTCGTTCCAGTTCTTAATAGAGTCGGTGCTCATCTCCGTCACAGGCGGCATCATCGGCATCTTGATAGGCTGTACGGTCAGTGAGTTTGGCGCTAAGGCCGTAGGCATCCCCAGTAGCGTGCCCATGTGGGCTATCTACGTGTCGTTCCTCGTCTGCGTGTTCCTTGGTGTCCTCTTCGGCTACATCCCGGCACAGAAGGCTGCCAACATGGATCCCATCGAAGCTATCAGGCATGAGTGATTCTTTAGTTCATAGTTCTTAGTTCATAGTTCTTAGTTCATAGTTTAGAGTGTTAAGTGAAAATGACAAATGGCGGGGTGGGGAAGGAGTGAAATGTAAATAAATCAAAAAAATGTGAGGGAGAGATAAAAACTCTCAACTCTCAACTTCCTACTCTCAACTTATTTTATTAACTTTGCGGTCGATTTGGGGGGAAAGCCTCGAAGTATCGGAATCCCGGAATCCCGGAATAACGGAATAACGGAATATCGAATCCTCGAAATATCGAAATATCGAAACCTCGAAATATCGAAACATCGAAATAACGAAATAATTTAAAAAACAAAAAAAACAATGGTAAATTACAAAGATCTGGGTCTTGTTAATACCCGCGAGATGTTTAAGAGAGCAGTAGCCGGTGGCTATGCTATCCCCGCTTTCAACTTCAACACAATGGAGCAGATGCAGGCCATCGTTCAGGCTGCTGTTGAGACAAAGTCACCTGTCATCATGCAGGTTTCTAAGGGCGCACGCAATTATGCCAACGCTACTATCCTGCGCTATATGGCTGAGGGTGCTGTGGCTTATGCTAAGGAACTGGGTTGCGAGCATCCTGAAATCGTGCTCCACCTGGACCACGGTGACAGCTTCGAGCTCTGCAAGGACTGTATCGACATGGGCTTCTCTTCAGTGATGTACGACGGCAGTTCACTGCCTTACGAGGAGAACATCCGTATCTCTCGTCAGGTGGTAGAGTATGCTCATAAGTATGATGTCACCGTTGAGTGTGAACTCGGCGTGCTGGCAGGTGTTGAGGATGAGGTTGCCTCTGAGGTGAGCCACTACACCAAGCCCGAGGAAGTGATTGACTTCGCTACTCGTACCGGCTGTGACTCTCTGGCTATCTCTATCGGTACTTCTCACGGCGCTTATAAGTTCAAGCCCGAGCAGTGCACACGCGACCCGAAGACTGGTAGGCTCGTTCCTCCTCCATTGGCATTCGACGTGCTGCATGAGATTGAGAAGAAGTTGCCCGGATTCCCCATCGTGCTCCACGGTTCTTCTTCAGTGCCCCAGGACGAGGTAGACACCATCAACAAGTATGGCGGCAACCTGCCCGATGCAGTAGGTATCCCTGAGGAGCAGCTCCGCGAGGCTTCTAAGAGCGCTGTTTGCAAGATCAACATCGACTCTGACTCTCGTCTGGCTATGACCGCTGCTATTCGTAAGTATCTGGCTGAGCATCCCGATCACTTCGATCCTCGTCAGTATCTGAAGCCCGCTCGTGAGAACATGAAGAAGATGTACATCCACAAGATTGTGAATGTGCTGGGCTCTGACGGCAAACTGGCACAGCAATAATATCTAATAGGAAAACATAAATGAAAGGACTGCGTAATGCTTCGGCATGCGCAGTCCTTTTTTTTTATATTTGTTAAGGAGTTATAGTGGCTATAGTGGCTATAGTGGCTATAGTAATTATATTTTGTTACTTTTTTTTCTTCTGAGGCTCTTCCGGTGCCGCGCTCACGCGACGGTTGGTGTTGTCGGCAATGACCTGTCGCACGATATCGGTAATCTGTTGCTTCAGCTCGTTGATAAACTGCGCCGGATCGTATTTCTTCGCCTCTATGTCGCGCAACTTCTTCTCCCAGATACCAGTCAGTTCGGCACTCTTCAACAGCTCCTCACGAATGAGGTCAATGAGTTCTATGCCCGTCGGTGTGGCTACCAGTCGTTTACGCTCCTTACGTATATAATGGCGCTTGAAGAGCGTCTCGATGATGGCAGCACGTGTAGAGGGTCGCCCTATGCCATTCTCCTTCAAGGCCGCGCGCAGTGTCTCGTCGTCTACCAGTTTGCCGGCGGTCTCCATCGCCCTTAGGAGGGTAGCCTCTGTAAAATAAGGTGGTGGTGTGGTCCACTTCTCGCTGAGTGTGGGTTTGTGGTCACCGCTCTCGCCTTTGACGAAGGCGGGGAGGGTGCGCTCTTGGGTGTCTTGGTTGGCCGGGTTTTCCGGAGATTCCGGATTTCCCGGGTTTTCCGGAGATTCCGGATTTTCCGGATTATCCGGATTTTCCGGGGTGTCCTTTGCGTAGACTTGGCGCCAGCCCGGATCGAGGATGGTGCGGCCGGTGACCTTAAATTCGATGGCTTGTTGCGACTCAGTCGCAACAGACGGTGAAGAGGGTGCATCAGTCGCAACAGACGGTGCGGGCTTTACCTCTCCCAGTACTGTGGTCTGTGCGTATTTACAGTCGGGATAGAAGACGGCGATGAATCGACGGGCTATGAGGTCGTAGACCTTTCGTTGCAGGTCGGTGAGGCTCTGCGGTATCTGTCCTGTCGGTATGATGGCGTGGTGGTCGGTCACCTTTGAGGAGTCGAAGACCTTCTTCGACTTAGTGAGCGGTTTTCCGCCCAGCGGCTTTATCAGTTCGGCGTAAGGTGCTATGCCTGCGAACTTCACCTGAAAGAGGCCGTTCATGGTCTGTGGACACTTGGCATAGACATCGTCGCTGAGGAAGGTGGTGTCGACACGCGGATAGGTGGTCAACTTCATCTCATAGAGCTGTTGGATGAGGTTGAGCGTCATCTCAGCCGAGAAGCCGAACTTCTTGTTACAGTCGACCTGCAGTGAGGTGAGGTCGTAGAGCGATGGCGGCTGTTCCTTGCCGTTCTTCTTCTGTACGTCGGTGATGGTGAAGGGTCTGCCTTCTATGGCTGCAAAGGCCTTCTCGCCCTCCTCCTTGGACGTGAACTTTCCTTTCGTGGCGGTGAAGAGCGTGTCGCGATAGATGGTGGCGAGCACCCAGTAAGGCTCAGGTTTGAAGTTGTCGATCTCTTTCTGTCGGTTGACAATCAGTGCGAGGGTAGGCGTCTGCACTCGACCGATGCTGAGCACCTGTCGGTTCTGTCCGTACTTGATGGTATAGAGTCGTGTGGCATTGATGCCCAGCAGCCAGTCGCCGATGGCGCGGCTAAGTCCCGCCAGGTAGAGCGACTGGTATTCGTTTTGGTCTTTCAGTGTAGCGAAGCCCTCTCGGATGGCTTCATCGGTCATCGATGAGATCCAGAGACGTTGTACCGGACACTTCGCCTGTGCCTTCTGCATGACCCATCGCTGGATGAGTTCACCCTCCTGTCCGGCGTCACCGCAGTTGATGATACCGTCGGCAGCCTGCATCAGTCGTTCTATGACGGCAAACTGCTTCTTCACGCCTTGGTCTTCCTTCAGTCGGATGCCAAACTTCGGTGGAATCATCGGCAGAGACGACAGGCTCCAGGCACGCCACATCGGTGTATAGTCCTCGGGCATCTTCAGTTCACAAAGATGTCCGAAGGTCCATGTCACCTGGTAGCCATTTCCTTCATAGTATCCGTCACGTCGGGCGGTGGCTCCTATGATGCGTGCGATGTCTCCGGCAACACTGGGTTTCTCTGCTATACAGACGATCATGGTTCTTGTATTTACGATTTGACTATTTACGATTTACGTCAAATCGTAAATCAATGATAGGGCTTCATGACTTTTCCGGCAGGGCTGAAGTCGATGAGCGTCATGTCGAAGACGAGCACGCTATGGGCGGGAATGGAGCCGTTCTCACTCTCTCCATAGCCCAGTTCACTGGGTATGTAGATGCGCCAGTAGTCTCCACGATGCATGTTCTGTATGGCCGTAGTCCATCCGGTGATGAGGTTGGAGAGCTTGAACCTTGTGGTATAGTTGGTACGGGCATCGTATTTGCCATACACCGTGCCGTCGAAGACATAGCCTTCGGCATAGCTGGCTGAAGGCAGCAGGCGTCCCTGGTAGCTGACGCGTATGGAGTCAGTGAACATCGGGCTGTCGGTCTCTGTGCCCGTCTCTATCTTCTTGGCGTAGATATAGTCCGAAGCCTTTCCTTCTGTTGTGTCGTCGAGGGTATAGCTCTTGATCTTCATCCATTCGGCAGGTGCCTGTCGGAGTGAGTCTTCGAGAGTGGCGAAGAAAGTCTCGTTGCGCACCTTCCAGTTGGCATACTCTTCTTCCTCGCCGGTGTTCTCGCTACAGGAGACCCCCACCCAGCCTCCCCCTATGAGGGGCAGGAGTATATAGAATAACTTTCTAGATAATTCAATAAAATATTGTTTCATATAGTCTTTTCCGATATGGTCTTTATACTCCCCTCCAAAATAGGGAGGGTAGGGGGTGGGTTGTTACAGTTTCTTCAGCAGACTGGTGATGCTCACCTTGTCCTCGATAATCTTCACGAGGTCTTCAATCTTCACGCGCTCCTGCTGCATGGTATCGCGGAAACGCAGGGTGACGCAACCGTCGTTCAGCGTGTCGTGGTCTACGGTGACGCAGTATGGTGTGCCGATGGCATCCTGACGGCGATAGCGCTTGCCGATAGAATCCTTCTCGTCGTACTGTGTGTTGAAGTGGAACTTCAGGTCGTTGACGATCTCGCGGGCTTTCTCGGGCAGTCCGTCCTTCTTTACCAGCGGCATCACAGCCAGTTTCACGGGAGCCAGTGCTGCTGGCAACTTCAGTACCACGCGTGTCTCGCCGTTCTCCAGTTTCTCCTCCTCGTAGCTGTGGCACATCACTGAGAGGAACATACGGTCTACACCGATTGAGGTCTCGATGACAAACGGAGTGTAGCTCTCGTTGGTCTGTGGGTCGAAGTATTTGATAGACTTGCCTGAGAACTTCTCGTGCTGTGAGAGGTCGAAGTTGGTACGGCTGTGGATGCCCTCCACCTCCTTGAAGCCGAACGGCATCTTAAACTCGATGTCGGTAGCGGCATTGGCATAGTGAGCCAGTTTGTCGTGGTCGTGGAAACGGTAGTTCTCTGCGCCGAAGCCCAGGTTCAGGTGCCACTTCATGCGGGTCTCCTTCCACTTGGGGAACCACTCCAGTTCGGTGCCTGGCTGTACGAAGAACTGCATCTCCATCTGTTCGAACTCACGCATGCGGAAGATGAACTGACGTGCCACGATCTCGTTGCGGAAGGCCTTTCCTATCTGTGCGATGCCGAAGGGAATCTTCATGCGACCGGTCTTCTGCACGTTCAGGTAGTTGACGAAGATACCCTGGGCCGTTTCCGGACGCAGGTAGATCTTCATGGAGCCGTCGGCAGTAGAGCCCATCTCGGTAGAGAACATCAGGTTGAACTGACGCACCTCGGTCCAGTTCTTGGTGCCGCTGATGGGGTCGACAATCTCCTCGTCGAGGATAATCTGGCGCAGTGCCTCCAGGTCGGGACCCTGCATGGCAGCCGCATAGCGCTCGTGCAGGGCGTCGCGCTTCTGCTTGGTCTCCTTCACACGCTCGCTGGTCTCCAGGTATTTAGCTTCGTCGAACGACTCGCCAAAGCGCTTGCGAGCCTTCTCCACTTCCTTCTGTATCTTCTCGTCGTACTTGGCAATCTGGTCCTCAATGAGCACATCGGCACGATAGCGCTTCTTAGAGTCGCGGTTGTCGATGAGAGGGTCGTTGAAAGCGTCGACGTGACCCGAGGCCTTCCAGATGGTGGGGTGCATGAAGATAGCCGAGTCGATGCCCACGATATTGTCGTGCAGCAGAACCATCGACTTCCACCAGTACTCTTTAATGTTATTCTTCAACTCTACGCCCATCTGTCCGTAGTCATAGACTGCGCCCAGTCCGTCGTAGATATCGCTTGAGGGGAACACGAATCCATACTCCTTGCAATGCGATACAATCTTCTTAAAAACGTCTTCTTGTGCCATATAAATAATGTATTATTCGAATAATTGGCTGCAAAGGTACAAAATATAATTGAGAATGAGCCAATAGGCATTGTTAATTTAGGTTTATTTCAACTTCAAACGCCTTTGCTTTCATATTCATGCGGCAACTACGTCGGGATAATTAGGAAAGGGAGGCAACCGCTTGACTTAGGTCACGCGACCTCTTGACTTAAGTCACGCGACCTCTTGACCTAGGTCACGTGACCGCTTGACTTAGGTCACGCGGTAACATTCCCTCCACTTTTGAGTTGATGTGTAGTATTCAAGACTTTAGACTTCCGGCACTCTTGAAGCGGAAATACTATCGTTTTAACTCCCCAAACACTCTAAATCCTTCACTTCTAATAAATAAAAACCTCCATTCCATTTGCATTTCTCTCGATTTTTTTGTAATTTTGTAGCCCAAAGAAACAATCTATCGCAATGGACGACGAAATAAAAGACCTGAACTTAGAGAATGGCGAGGAGCAAGAAATGGAAGACGCTCCCGAGGGCCATTCCGACTATAAACCCGTGAACCGGTTTGATGCTGCCGTGGTGCATCACCTGAGCGGCATGTACCAGAACTGGTTTCTGGACTATGCCTCTTACGTGATACTGGAGCGTGCCGTTCCCCATATCGAAGACGGACTGAAACCCGTGCAGCGCCGCATCCTGCACTCGATGAAGCGCATGGACGACGGCCGCTATAACAAGGTGGCAAATATCGTGGGACACACCATGCAGTTTCACCCCCACGGCGACGCCTCTATCGGCGATGCCCTGGTGCAGTTGGGACAGAAGGACCTGTTGGTCGACACCCAGGGCAACTGGGGTAACATCCTGACCGGCGACCGTGCCGCCGCCCCCCGATATATCGAAGCCCGTCTGTCGAAGTTCGCCCTTGACACCGTGTTCAACCCGAAGACCACCGAGTGGCAGCTCTCGTACGACGGCCGCAACAAGGAGCCCATCACCCTGCCCGTGAAGTACCCCCTGCTGTTGGCACAGGGTGCCGAGGGCATCGCCGTAGGTCTGTCGTCGAAGATCCTGCCCCATAACTTCTGCGAGATCTGTGATGCCGCCATCGCCTATCTGCACGGCGAGGAGTTCCAGTTGTATCCCGACTTCCAGACCGGCGGCAGTATCGATGTTTCGAAATACAACGACGGTCAGCGTGGCGGCGTACTGAAGGTACGTGCCAAGATAGAGAAGCTCGACCAGAAGACACTCGTCATCCGCGAGCTGCCCTTTACCAAGACCGTCTCCACGCTCTGCGAAAGCATCACGAAAGCCATTGAGAAAGGCAAGATCAAGGCCCGCCGCGTCGACGACCTCACCTCGGCACAGGTGGAGGTGCTGGTGCATCTGGCTCCTGGCGTCAGCAGCGACAAGACCATCGATGCCCTCTATGCCTTCACCGACTGCGAGATCAATATCTCGCCCAACTGCTGTGTCATCAAGGACGAGAAACCGCAGTTCCTCACCGTCTCCGATGTGCTGCGCCACTCCACCGACCGTACCAAGGAACTCATCCGCCAGGAGTTGGAGATACACAAGAACGAGCTGCTGGAACAGTATCACTTCCAGTCGCTGGAGAAGATCTTCATCGAGGAGCGCATCTATAAGGACAAGAAGTTTGAACAGGCACCCACCGTCGATGCCGTCTGCGAACATATCGACGAGCGGCTGACACCCTATTATCCCACGCTGGTGCGCGAGGTGACGAAGGACGACATCCTGAAGTTGCTTGAGATTAAGATGCAGCGCATCCTGAAGTTCAACAAGGACAAGGCCGACGAGCTGATGGCGCGCATCAAGGCCGAGATTGAGGATATCGACTACCGACTGGCCCATCTGGTCGACGAGACCGCCGCCTGGTTCCAGTTTCTCAAGGATAAATACGGCAAAGACCATCCCCGCCTCACGGAGATCAAGAACTTCGACACCATCGAGGCCACCAAGGTGGCTGAAGCCAACCAGAAACTCTATATCAACCGTTCGGAAGGCTTTATCGGCACAGGACTGAAGAAAGACGAGTTCGTATGCAACTGCAGCGACATCGACGATGTCATCATCTTCTATCGTGACGGTAAATTCAAGGTGGTGCGCGTGGCAGAAAAGCTGTTCGTCGGCAAGAACGTGATGTGGCTTGGCGTCTTCAAGAAGAACGACAAGCGCACCATCTACAACGTGGTGTATCGCGACGGCAAGACAGGGCCGTGCTATATCAAACGCTTCAATGTGACGAGTGTCACACGAGAGCGTGAGGTAGACATCACACAGGGCACGCCCGGATCGCGCATCCTCTACTTCACCGCCAACCCCAATGGTGAGGCCGAGGTCATCAAGGTGACCCTCGACGCCTCCGTGCTGGAGAAACATCCACGCATGAGCATCTTCCTCGAACGCTCCTTTGCTACGATAGATATCAAGGGACGCACCTCAAAAGGCAATCTCCTGACGAAGTTCCCCGTACATCGCATCACCCTGAAGTCGCAAGGACACTCTACGCTGGGCGGACGCAAGGTGTGGTTCGACCCCGACGTGAACCGTCTGAACTACGACGAGCACGGACGACTGCTGGGTGAGTTCTTCGATGAAGACCAGATCCTGGTGGTGCTGCCCAATGGCGACTACTATCTGACCAACTTCGACCTGAACAACCACTATGAGGACAGTATCCTGCGCATCGAGAAATATCAGGCCGACAAGGTGTGGACCGCCGTGCTCTTCGATGCCGACAATCAGGGCTATCCCTATATGAAACGCTTCCAGATGGATGCTACGAAGCGCAAGCAGAACTTCCTGGGCGAGAACCCGTCGTCGAAACTGGTGCTGCTCAGCGATGTGGTCTATCCGCTCGTCAAGGTCACCTATGGCGGTGTCGACGAGTATCGTGGCTCAGAAGAGATCGATGCCGAACAGTTTATTGCCGTGAAGGGCTTCAAGGCCAAAGGCAAGCGCATCTCCACCTGGCAGATAGAGAGCATCGAGGAACTGGAACCGACACGATTCCCCGAGGAAGAGGAAGCCCCCCTTTCGTCCCCCGAGGGTGAGGCCCCCCTTTCGTCCCCCGAGGGGGACACAATAGACTCTGCCCTTGATACTATAGAAGCCCCCTCGGGGGCCGTAGGGGGGGCTAAGAGTCAGCAACAGATTGTCGATGAGATGACCGGACAGTTAAGTTTCGACTTCTAAAGAGTGGTATCATGAGATTCAAAATCGCTGTCATCCTGACTGTCTTGCCTTTCTGCATGGCTGTCGCACAAAAGAGCTATCAGATAGGTGTCGGTCCTACGGACATCCTCGACACCTACCTGTCGCAGGAGAAATTCACTGGAACGGGACTGACCTTCCTGACGCTGAATGAATATCAGAAAGAGGGACGGCTATGGTATACGCTGGTGCAAAACCAGGTGAACCTGTCGCTCGTAGAGGACCGTGCAGGTAATGAGTCGACGATAGAGGGCTGCTACGATTTGTATATCGGACGCTACCGCTCACTGCTGAATGCCTCGTCGCCCTTCACCCTGCAGGTCGGCGGATTGCTGAACGTCGGAGTGGGATTTATCTACAATACCCGCAACAGTAATAATATAGCACAGGCGAGAGTTGGCTTGCAGATGATGCCATCGGCCATAGGCAGCTATACCTTCCCACTGCTCAAGCGAAAGGCTGTGGTGCGCTACGAACTCGACCTGCCTCTGGTAGGCATCGCCTTCAGTCCTAACTACGGACAGTCGTACTACGAGATATTCTCACTCGGCAACTATGATCACAACGTGGTGCCCACCACCTTCGTCTCGGCACCCTACTTCCGTCAGCAACTGTCGTTCGCCTATAGCATAGGCAAGCGTACGGCTCTCTCGGTAGGCTATCTGGGCGACTATCAGCAACTGCGCGTGAACAATCTGAAACAGCATGTCTATTCGCACAGGGTGATGATAGGCATTACGAGAATCCTTAATACACATAGCCGATGAAGCACCTTTATAATATCCTTATATTTATCACCGTCTCAATGTTGGCTGCCTGTGTCGATGAAGAGCAGTTTGACGATACACCCCAGGGCAACTTCGAGGCGCTGTGGAGGATTATCGATGAGCACTACTGTTTCCTGGACTATAAGCACGAGGCGTATGGGCTGGACTGGGATGCCGTCTATAATAAATATAAGGTACGCGTGGATAAGCAGATGAGCGACCTGCAGCTCTTCGAGGTGTTGACACAGATGCTTGCCGAACTGCGCGACGGTCACGTGAACCTCTCGGCATCGCACGACTACGGGCGCTACTGGTCGTGGTACGAGGACTATCCCACCAACTATAGTGATTCACTCTATCGGCGCTATATGGGTACCGACTATAAGATAGCCTCCAGCCTTTACTATCGCATCCTCGATGATAATATAGGCTACGTGCGCTATGAGAGTTTCAAGTCGGCCATAGGTGAGGGTAATCTTGACGAGGTGCTGATGTATCTGGCTGTCTGTCGCGGACTGATAATTGACATCCGTGAGAACGGCGGAGGCGACCTGACCAATGCCGAGAAACTGGCTGCACGCTTTACAAACGAAAAGACACTGGTGGGCTATATACAACACAAGACGGGCAAGGGACATAGCGACTTCTCCAGCATGGAACCTCGCTACCTGGAACCGGCGTCGGGGCTGCGATGGCAGAAACCAGTGGTACTGCTCACCAACCGCCACGTCTATTCTGCAGCCAATGAGTTTACTATGTATATGAGGGCGCTGCCACAGGTCACCATCGTAGGCGACCATACCGGAGGGGGTGCCGGCATGCCGTTTAGCAGTTCGCTGCCCAATGGCTGGAATGTGCGCTTCTCAGCGGTGCCCATGTACGATGCCGACAAACAGTCGATGGAATTTGGCATCGAACCCGATTACCTGGTTCAGCAGACCGATGAGGATTTTCAGCGGGGCAAGGATACGCTCATTGAGTTTGCACGTCATTTTTTGTCTAAATAATTTTGGTATTACAGAAAAAAGCATTACCTTTGCACCGCCATTACGAAATCATGGCACCGATCTGTCGGCATAGCTCAGTTGGTTAGAGTATCACCTTGACATGGTGGGGGTCCTTGGTCCGAATCCAAGTGTCGACACAAGTTATTCGGCGATGGCAGTGTTGTCATCGTTTTTTTATGCTGAACGCGCCTGTGGCGGAATTGGTAGACGCGCTAGACTTAGGATCTAGTATCTCGCGATGTGCAGGTTCGAGTCCTGTCAGGCGCACAGTATCCCCTCCCTTCTTTCTAAAAAAATAACGACAACTACGATGAGTTGCCGTTATTGACAGTGTGGGCAGATGCCTTTGATGAGGTAGTTGGCCGACGTGACAGTGAATCCTTCCGGCACTTCGACGGGAGGCAGTGGACTGTCGGTCAGGCAATAGGTGCGGCGGCATCGCTCACAGTAGAAATGCAAGTGCAGGTCATCGTCATCTCCGTCGTCATGGCTATGACAGAGTTCGTAACGCACCCCGTTGCCGCCATCTTCTATCACATGAACGAGATGATGCTCTTTGAAAAGCGTCAAAGCACGGAAGATTCCCGACTTCTCAATAGACAGTATCTTATATTCCAGTTCCATCAGTGACATCGGACGACTGGCTTCCGCCAGTGTCCGAGCCACGAGGATACGGTTGGTCGTCGGTTTGACGCCGTGATGCTCCAGCAGCGTCTCTATCTCTTCATGTCCCACGCCCATTTCGTAAAAGAGGTGAAAACCGTGACAGGACGGTTAGTCCAACTTATAGGTGACGGTGGTCACTACGCGAATCTTCTTGATGTAGGGCGTGTTCTGGTCGCGGTCCTCAATCTCAAACTGTCCCTGACCAGCCGTCTGGATGCCGTTAAGCTCGCTGTTGCTGGCTTTTGCAAACTCTTCAGCGGTCTTCTCGGCATTCTTGATAGCCTCGGACATCATCTCGAGTTTCATCGCCTGGAACGAGGTGAACTCATACGAAGGATAACCACTCTCGATGGCTACCCCCTGTTCCAGCAGGTCACCTTGTTTGTAAATCACTTCATTGACCTTCTGCACATCCTTGGTGTAGACGGTCACCGTGGTACTGGCGGTGTAGCGATAGTTCTTACGGTTCTCACTCCAGGTGTTAGCCTCAAGGTCGTTGACGGTCGGCGGGTTGATGGTGATGTCCTTCTCATTGAGGCCATTGTTCACCAGGAACGTCTTGATCTTCTGAGCCTGAGTACTGATGCGGACATAGAGCTGGGGCAGGTCATCGCCCATCTCGGTAGTGCTGATGCTCCACGTCACCTGATCGGCATTCACTTCACGCTCAGCCAGACCTTTCACAGTCACTTGGCGGTCTTTATTGGCAAAGTTGTCAATACCGCATTTGATAAACCATCCTAAAAAAATCATTCCGATAGCCAGGATGCAGGCTTCCTTAATTCTGTTCATGGTGCTCTTTTATTTGTTTTTTATAGGGACTATAGTTATTATAGGGACTATAGTTGTTATAGGAGCTATAGTTATTTTACATTACCCACCTTGATGAGATACTCTGCTATCTGAACGGCGTTGAGGGCGGCACCCTTGCGAATCTGGTCGCCAGAGAGCCACAGCGTCAGTCCATTCTCATCAGCAAGGTCCTTGCGTACACGTCCTACGAAGACATCGTCCTTGCCGGCAGTATGCAGCGGCATGGGGTAGGTGAGGGTAGAGGGGTCGTCAACGAGGGTGCAGCCAGGAGCATTGGCGATGGCCTGCTGAGCCTCTTCTACGCTGATGGGACGCTCGGTCTCTATCCATACGCTCTCAGAGTGGCTGCGCAGTGATGACACACGAACACAGGTGGCTGAGCAGCGTGCATCGGTATGCATAATCTTCTGCGTCTCGTTGAACATCTTCATCTCTTCCTTCGTGTAGCCGTTGGGCTGGAAGACGTCAATCTGGGGGATGACATTATAGGCCAGCTGATGAGGGAATTTCTTGATGGTCTTCACCTCGCCGGTCTCCACAATCTCACGATACTGCTGTTCCAGTTCGGCCATAGCAGCGGCACCGGCACCCGATGCACTCTGATAGGAACTGACACGGATGCGCTTGATGTGGCTGAGTTGCTCCAAGGGCTTGAGAACCACCACCATCATGATTGTGGTGCAATTGGGATTGGCAATGATGCCACGAGGACGGTTGAGACCATCTTCCGCATTACACTCAGGTACTACCAAGGGTACGTCATCGTCCATGCGGAACGCACTCGAGTTGTCGATCATCACACAGCCATAGCGGGTGATGTCGTCAGCAAACTCTTTCGATGTGCCGGCTCCGGCTGAGGTGAAGGCGATGTCGATGTCCTTAAAGTCGTCACCATGCTTCAGCAGTTTGACTTCGATTTCCTTACCCTGAAAACAATACTTACGTCCGGCGGAGCGCTCTGAGCCGAAGAGCACCAGTTCGTCCATCGGGAACTTTCTCTCGTCAAGAATTCTCAGAAACTCCTGACCAACGGCGCCACTTGCGCCAACAATAGCTACTTTCATCTTTTACCTAGTTAAGAATCTGCCTGCAAAGTTAATAAAAAATAGAACACGAAGACACAGTGAAGCTGAGTTTTTTGTTTTTTTATAAAAATTCTTTGTATTGAGCACAACTTTTCGTACCTTTGCAGACGAAATGAAGCTCCTGCTAACAACCAATGCCCTCGTGCAAGACCCCACGATGATTTTCTTCGTGGTGTTGTTGATAATACTGTTTGCTCCAATCATTATGAGCAAACTACGTATTCCCCATATCATCGGCATGGTGTTGGCAGGTGTGCTGATAGGACAGCATGGGCTGAATATCCTGGAGCGTGATGACTCCTTTGAACTTTTCGGACGTGTGGGATTGCTTTATATCATGTTTCTCGCAGGTTTGGAGATGAATCTCAGTGACCTTAAGAAGTATGGTGCCCGCATGTTAGTCTTTGGCTTGTTGACCTTCTTTGTGCCCTTTGTCTTAGGCTACTTCGTCAGTAACGGTCTCTTGCACTATACCCCCTCAGCCTCTATGCTGTTGGCGTGTATCTTGTCGTCAAACACGCTGATAGCCTATCCCATTGTGGGGAAATATGGTTTGCAGAAGCATCGCTCGGTAGTGCTCAGCGTGGGCTCGTCGATGCTGGCACTCTCCTTGGCGCTTATCGTCATCGCAGCGTTCTCGGCAGCCTATGAAGGCAGTGCAAACACCGTATTCTGGTTGGTCTTCATAGGTAAGGTCGTCGCCTTCTGCACGCTATCGGCATTTATATTGCCCAGGCTCACCCGATGGTTCTTCAGTAGGTATAACGACTCGGTGATGCTGTTCACCTATACCATGTCGGTATTGTTCCTGAGTGCAGCCATCAGCGCAGCTATCGGACTTGAAGGTATCTTCGGCGCATTTCTTGCAGGTTTGATACTCAACCGTTTCATTCCTGGTGTGTCGCCACTGATGAACCGTGTGGAGTTTATAGGCAACGCCCTGTTTATCCCCTATTTTCTGATTGGTGTCGGTATGTTGATCAACGTCAGTGTCATGTTTGATGATATGGCTACGGTGTGGGTGGTGGCTTGTATCGTCTTTTTCGGTACTTTCGGAAAAGCCATTGCTGCCTACCTGTCGTGTTTTATCTTCCGATTGCCGCTGTCCTCCGGACACATGATGTTTGGCATGACCACTGCTCATGCTGCCGGCTCTATCGCCATGGTGATGGTGGGGATGCGTCTGCTGTCGGCCGACGGTATGCCCCTTGTCGACAATACGATGCTCAATGGTGTGGTGATGATGATTCTGTTTACATGTATTATCAGCTCCATCACAGTCGATCAGGCTTCCCAGAAGATTCTGTTGCGTGAGAAGTTGCACGCCTCTGAAGAGGAAGAACACCGCGGCGACGATGAAAAGATACTGTTGCCCTTGCAGCATGAGGAAGATGCCGACAATCTGGTGAAGTTAGCTATACTGATGCGTAACAAACGCCTTGACCGCGGACTGATAGGTATCAATGTGGTCTACGACGATCAGTATAGTGACGATAACCGTGCCCGTGGTCGTCAGGTGCTCGACGCGGCAGTAAGGACAGCCAGTTCTGCTGATGTGCGTATTCAGACCCAAAGCCGTCTGGCAACAAATATCGCCAATGGCATCAAGCATGCCTTCAAGGAGAACGACGCTTCTGAGATTATCATGGGCATGCACCGCAGGAAATCGCCATCGGACTCGTTCTGGGGCGCATATACGCAGGGACTGATAGCAGATATCAATCGGCAAATCATGATCTGCAGTATCAAACAACCGCTGAACACCTTGCGACGTATTGTCGTGGCCGTGCCCTCACGTGTGGAGTTTGAGTCGGGTTTTTATCGCTGGATAGAGCGACTGGCACGATTGGCCGAGAACCTGGGATGTCGTATCGTCTTTCACGGACGTCATGATTGCCTGTCGTTGATTTGCGATTATATAGAACATCGTCATTCGCAGGTGAGAGCCGAGTATGAGCACATGGAGCATTGGAAGGAACTGACGTCTCTGGGCAGTCAGGTGAAAGCCGATCATTTGTTGGTAGTCATCTCAGCACGCATGGGAACAGTGTCATACAAAGCGACCTTTGAGTATCTGCCTCGCGAACTGACGCAATACTTCCCTGAATGTTCCATGATGATAGTCTATCCCGACCAAAACGGGCAGCCACAGGATGCTATGACCTTCACGGCTCCCCAGCAACAGACAGATGAGAGTGCTTATGCCCAGCTCATCGGATGGCTACAGAGGATGATAAGAAAGAGATAGTTTCTATAGTTCCTATAGTTCCTATAGTTTCTATAGTATCTATAGTTCCTATAAAAAAATAAAAAAAATAGATGATAGTAACAGAGAATATTACCAAGAGTTTCGGTTCGCTTCAGGTATTGAAGGGCATCAATCTGGACATCCGGAAGGGTGAGGTGGTCAGCATCGTAGGGCCGAGTGGCGCGGGCAAGACGACGCTTCTTCAGATTATAGGAACACTCGACCGTCCTGACTCCGGAAGGGTGTGTGTCGATGGCATTGATGTCACATCGCTCTCACAGAAAGCCTTGAGCGACTTCCGCAACCGTCACCTGGGCTTCGTGTTCCAGTTTCATCAATTACTCCCGGAATTCACGGCTATTGAGAATATCATGATTCCTGCTTTTATAGCAGGCGTCTCAAACAAACAGGCTAAGCAGCGTGCAGAGGAGTTGTTGCGCTTCCTGGGACTGGCTGACCGGGCACATCATAAACCTGCTGAACTCTCAGGAGGAGAAAAGCAACGTGTGGCCGTGGCAAGAGCCCTGGTTAATAATCCTGCGGTCATATTAGCCGATGAACCGTCAGGCTCTCTCGATTCGAAGAACAAGGAGGAACTGCATCAGCTGTTCTTCGATCTGCGTGACCAGTTTGGGCAGACGTTTGTCATCGTGACACATGACGAGCATCTGGCTACGATAACCGACCGCACTATCCATATGGTGGATGGAGTGATTACAACTAATAATTAACAATTATCAGTAGGGATGATAAAACTTGGTGACTATAATACTCTGAAAATACTGCGACGTGCCGAGCAGGGTTTCTATCTGGAAGGTGATGAAACAGGAGACATCCTACTCCCTAACAGGTATATCGCTCCTGGCATGCGTATCGGTGGTGAGATAGAGGTCTTTATCTATCTCGATCAGGAGGAGCGCCCCATTGCGACAACTGAGAAGCCTTTCGCTAAAGTAGGCGAGTTTGCTTGTCTGGAGGTGGCGTGGACCAACCAATATGGGGCTTTCCTGAGATGGGGACTGATGAAAGACCTGTTCTGTCCATTCCGTGAACAGAAACAACGCATGGAGATAGGCCGACGCTATATCGTCTATGTGAAGATTGACGATGAGAGTTATCGCTTGATGGCCACTGCAAAGGTTGATAAACTGATTGAGACACCCTCAGTCGATGACTTGTCGCAACTGCAACATGGACAGGAAGTAGACTGCTTGGTATGGCAGAAAACGGACTTGGGATTCAAAACCATTATCAATAACCGCTTTCAGGGTCAGCTCTACGATAACCAGATCTTCTGTCCCTTGCATGGTGGAGACCGTTTGACGGCCTATGTCGATCATGTGCGTCAAGATGGCAAGATAGATCTCACGCTGCAACCCACAGGTCGTCAACAGACACTCGACTTTGCGGAAGTCTTGTTGCGTTTCCTGTATGAGAATAACGGCTACTGTGATATGGACGACCACTCACCTGCTGAACTCATTGCCGATCGTTTCAAGGTCAGTAAGAAAGTATTTAAGAAAGCTGTCGGCGACCTATATCGTCGCCGACTGATAACAATAGAAAACGATGGCTTACACTTGGTTTGAGTGTAAGCCATCGCTTTTTATTTCGGTTGTTCTGCTTCTAATCTGTCAACAGCACCTGTCAGCGGATTGAGCCACAGATGGGTTGTATAGCGTTTGTTGAAGAGTTCGCCACTAAGCAGTTCCACGTTACCAAACTGTGCGGCAGGCATCTCTTGTGTATGGATAGCCTCGATGCCTTGATAGACCGTAGAGAGCATGCGTCCTGGAACGTTCACATAGATACCTGTTTCCACCGGTTTCTTTTTGTTCTTTGCGGCAGCCTCTTCATTAGTGGCGGGCACAGCTTTCAAGTCCTCTACACTAATATAATAAGGTGCTCCCGACAAATCGTCCTTGTCCACCAGACCATTCACTTGCGAAAGGCGGAACAGCAATTGGCGGTTGATGTTTCCATCGGGGATGACAGTGATGACGTGAGAGGTGGTGTCGCATGTCACTTTTCCTGTGAACAGCGATGTCAGGGTGTTCTCCTGCTGTTCCAGTTGGCTGAGCATCAGTCTCATCTGATTCCCGTCCTGTGGCATGAAGTCGGCCTGTCCTTTAATCAGCAGGTTGCGGTTCTCTCGGAGGTCATAGATCTCACGGGCAGTGAGCTCTGCCATCTTTGCAGTACTGCCTGCTACGAGAATCTCTTCTGTCATATACTGGCGTGGGTTGATCTCTGCCGGCTTGGGTGCTGCTGTGAATGGCTTAAACGGTTCTTCGGCTATGGGCTCAGCATTGATGGCTAACAGTCGACCGTCGTCAGACAGCGCCACGTTGGCTGCCACTGTCTTGGCATTAAACTTCACGGCAAAGCGCTTGGTGGTGTCTGCAACACCCAATGGCGCTTGCTTGATGGCAATGACACGATAGCTGACGCTTGGTTCCAGACTGACATCACTGCGTCTGAGATAACGCTGCGCATATCGTGCGAAGTCGCCTGGCTTGTAGCTGCTCTTTTCTACCAGTACCTGTACTTGTATGGCGGTCTTAGGCAGGAAATAAATGGCACCGTCGGTGGTAACGCCCGGTTGGTACTGAACCAACTGTGTCTGTGCTGATGAAGTGAGGAGTGAGAAATGAAAAGCGAAAAGGAAAAAAAGCAAATACCAGTTTCCCCGCTTTTCTCCAAATAATCTTGATAATATCTTCATTGTCGTATCGTTTGATTACTTTGTGTTTTTACTTTCTTACCTTCAAAAAAGCCTTCGGCAAATAGTTGATGATGTCACTGGCGATGAGGCTCTCTTCACCAAGCTCTTCGGCAGCCAGATCACCAGCCAGCCCATGTAGATAGACACCCAGTATACATGCCTCACGCTGTTTGTATCCGCGAGCCAGGAGAGCAGTGATGATACCTGTCAGCACGTCACCGCTACCTGCAGTAGCCATACCGGCATTGCCGGTAGAGTTGAAGGCGACGTGGCCGTCGGGCATGCAGATGGCCGTATAGTGGCCTTTCAAGATGACGTAGCCTTGTATCTGCTCTGCCAGTTGTAGTGCTTTCGTCATGCGTTCATAACTGTCGATGCTCTGTCCTAAGAGACGCTCCAGCTCCTTGACATGCGGTGTGAGAATCATCCCTTTAGGTAGCTGTTGCAGCCAAGGCTTGTGGCTTGCCAGGATATTGATGACATCAGCATCGGCAACAACAGGGCATTGGGCGCGTCGCAACTGTGTGATAGTGGCGATACAGGTCTGTTCGTGAGAACCTATTCCAGGTCCGATACCCAGTGCCTGAAAGTCTTCTGTCGGAATCGTCTCAGAGAAGATGGTCTCCTCGCGGTCTATCTGGAGCACGGCCTCAGGTACCGATGACTGTAAAATGGCGATATTACGTTTTGGTGTGTGAATGGTGACCTTGCCTGCACCTGCTCTTAAACAAGCGCGTGTACAGAGGATGGCAGCCCCTGCCATACCATAACTACCTGCTACTATCAGTGCATGGCCCATACTTCCTTTATGTGCAAAGGGTGAGCGTGGCTTCAAGAGTGATGAGACGTAGTCTTTGTCTACCAACGTAAATTGTGAGTCTGTTTTCTCGATGCCAGTGGGATGTATGCCAATATCCAAGACCTTCAGTTCACCGACGTTAGGCTGGTTCTCTGCAAAGAAGAACGAGAGCTTGGGCTGCTGGAAGGTCAGTGTCAGTGTAGCATGAATGATATTTGCCCGAATGTTGTAGCTGTTGCCCTCTGTCATCAATCCCGACGGCACATCAATACTTACCACTTGTGCAGATGCGCTGTTGATGTATTTCACCAAGGAAGCAAAACCGCCTGCCAGTGGCTTGTTGATGCCCGATCCGAAGAGACCGTCGATAACCAGAGTATCCTTATTTAACTTTGGCGGGTCAAACTCTAACGTCACCTCCGTCAGTTTGTTGTTCTTCTTCTCAAGGAGTCTGCGCTTATTCTCAGCACAGTCTGCCGACAGACTACCGGAAATGTTGAAGAGGAAGGTCTCCACATCATAGCCTCTGTCAATAAGCAGACGAGCCACAGCCAGAGCATCACCACCGTTGTTGCCGGGGCCGGCAAATACGATCGTACGGGTTTCTTTCGTCCATCGTTCTGTGATTGTCCTTACGACAGCCAATGCTGCTCGCTCCATCAAATCAATTGATTTAATGGGCTCGTTGGCTATAGTGTATTTGTCGAGTTCGTGTATTTGAGTAGCAGTGAAAATCTTCATAACGATGCAAAATTACTAATTTCTTGGCAGATGGTGGTCTTTTTTCGCTTTTTTTTGTAATTTTGCATCAAAATTTAATTAAAACAGGTAATATGAGCAGAGTAACTATCAAGGACAAGACGTTTGAGACTTCTATTCCGGAGTCAGAAATCCTGCAAAGAGTAAAGGCTGTGGCAGCACGTATCAACAAAGACATGGAGGGTAGGAATCCTCTTTTCCTTGCCGTTCTCAACGGTGCCTTCGTCTTTGCAGCCGACTTGATGCGTGAGATTACCATACCATGCGAGATCTCGTTCGTGAAACTGGCATCTTATCAGGGCACCACTTCCACTGGAAAAGTCACTGAGGTGATTGGTATCAATGAAGACCTGGCAGGTCGCGACATCATCATTGTAGAGGATATCGTAGATACAGGTCTGACGATGAAACGGATGGTAGAGACCCTGGGTACCCGTAAGCCCGCTTCTGTTCAGATCTGCGCTCTGCTTGTGAAGCCAGAGAAACTTCAAGTCGAATTGGACATCAAATATGCTGCTTTGGAAATCCCCAATGATTTTATTGTAGGCTACGGCTTCGACTATGATCAGCAGGGACGTAATCTGAGAGACATTTACACTTTGGTAAAAGAGTGAAAAGGTAAAAGAGTAAAAAGGATAAATAAAGATATAAAAGATGAAGAATATAGTGATTTTCGGTGCTCCCGGTTCAGGCAAGGGAACACAGAGCGACAAACTCATAGAGAAGTATGGACTGAAGCACATCTCTACTGGTGATGTGCTGCGTGCAGAGATTAAAAACGGTACCGAACTGGGCAAGACGGCTCAGCAGTTTATTGACCAGGGACAGTTGATTCCCGACGACCTGATGGTGAGCATCCTTGCATCGGTCTACGACTCATTCGGTCGTGAGCATAAGGGCGTCATCTTCGACGGTTTCCCCCGCACCATCCCTCAGGCAGAGGCTCTGAAGCAGATGCTGGCTGAGCGTGGCGATGCTGTGGCAGCCATGATTGAACTCGACGTGCCCGAGGATGAACTGATGAAACGCCTCATTCTGCGTGGCCAGCAGAGCGGACGTGCCGACGACAATGAGGATACCATCAAGAAGCGCCTCGTGGTTTATCATTCCCAGACCCAGCCCCTCATCGAGTGGTACAACAAGGAAGGTCTGCACCATCATATCGACGGACTGGGCAGCCTCGACCGCATCTTCGGTGATATCTGCGCTGTGGTGGATAATCTATAATATCTAGTAGAACTAGTACAACTAGTACCACTAGAAATAACCCCCCCCAAAAAACATAATGGAAAGCAATTTTGTAGACTACGTAAAAATACTTTGTCGCTCAGGAAAAGGCGGACGAGGCAGCATGCATCTGCGCCACGTGAAGTACAACCCTAACGGCGGACCCGACGGCGGCGACGGCGGCAAGGGCGGCAGCATCATACTTCGTGGCAATCACAACTACTGGACACTGTTGCACCTGCGCTACGAGCGCCATATCTTCGCCGAGCATGGTGGCAATGGCGGTAAGGATAAATGTCACGGTACGGACGGCAAGGATGTGTATATCGATGTGCCCTGTGGTACGGTGGTCTACGATGCTGAGACTGGCAAATATGTCTGCGACGTCACCTATGACGGTCAGGAGATAGTACTGTTGAAAGGTGGCCGTGGCGGACTGGGTAATTTCCAGTTCCGCACGGCCACAAACCAGGCTCCCCGCTATGCGCAGCCTGGCGAACCCATGCAGGAGATGACGGTCATCCTGGAACTGAAACTGTTGGCCGATGTGGGACTCGTGGGCTTCCCAAATGCCGGAAAGTCGACGCTCGTCTCGGCCCTTTCCAATGCCCGTCCGAAGATAGCCAACTATCCTTTCACCACGATGGAACCGTCACTCGGCATTGTGGGCTATCGTGACAATAAGTCGTTTGTGATGGCCGACATCCCCGGTATTATCGAGGGAGCCAGTGAGGGTAGAGGACTCGGCCTGCGCTTCCTGCGCCATATAGAGCGCAACTCACTGCTACTCTTCATGGTGCCCGGCGATACCGATGACATCAAGCGCGAATACGAGATATTGCTTAATGAGCTTCGCCAGTTCAATCCCGAGATGCTCTCCAAGCACCGTGTGCTCGCCATCACCAAATGTGACCTTCTCGATGAGGAATTGATAGAAATGCTCCGAGAGACCCTGCCCGATGACCTGCCCGTCGTGTTCATCTCAGCCGTCACCGGCTTCGGACTGGAAGAACTGAAGGATGTGCTGTGGCGTGAGTTGAATGCCGAGAGCAACAAACTTCAGTCGATTACTCAGGATGATGTACTGGTGCATCGCGACAAGGATATCAGTCGTCCCGAGGAGTTTGAAGGCCTAGAGGATATTGACGATGTTGTCGATGTTGATGATCTGGACGATGTAGAATACATTGACGACATCGAAGATTTTGAATACGAGGAAGATGAAGAAAAATAGTCAGATATTTTGTCAATTCATATTTAATCTGTATTTTTGTGGCGTAAAAGCAAGTAACCTTAAAATAATAACAAACTTATGCGGAAAAAACTATTGTTTTTGATGGTGCTGTTGCTGACTGCGATATCAGCAGTGGCGCAGATTACCACGTCGAGTATGTCGGGCGTTGTTACCTTTGAAGGTAGCGATGAGACTATCATTGGCGCTACGGTGCAGGCTATACATGAGCCTTCGGGCACACGCTACACGGCCATCACCAATGCGAATGGTCGATTCTCTATCCAGGGAATGCGTACTGGTGGTCCTTACGCTGTGACGGTTACCTACATTGGTCATGAGACCAAGACCTTGCGTGGCATCACCCTTCAGTTGGCTGAGAACTACAATCTGGATGTATGGCTTTCAGAGAACTCTACCGAGCTTTCTGAGGTGGTTGTCAGTGGTAAGGCTTCGAAGTTTGCTGCCGAGAAGACGGGTGCTTCGACCAACATCACCAGTGCGCAAATCACCTCACTGCCTACGGTCAATCGTTCTGTTTATGACATCACCCGTCTGTCACCTTATGGTGGTAACGGAATGAGTTTTTCCGGTATGAACGGAAAGATGAGCAATTTCACCGTGGATGGTGCTAACTTCAACAACAACTTCGGCTTGACCGAGAATCTGCCTGGCGGTGGTAACCCCATCTCTATTGATGCTATCGAGGAGATGCAGGTTGTCATCTCTCCTTTTGATGTACGTCAGACCAACTTCATCGGTGGCGGCGTGAACGCTATCACGAAGTCGGGTACCAACACCTTCAGGGGAACGGCTTACGTCTACCACAAGAATGAAAATATGCAGGGTGACGCTATTGAGCGTGAGCAGTTGCCTGGTACACGCGAAAAAGACCAAACGACAACCTATGGTCTGACTATTGGTGGGCCAATCATCAAAGACAAACTGTTCTTCTTCGTCAGTGGTGAAATGGTAAAGTCACCAACGGTTGTCAATCGCTGGCGTGGTAGCGACAATGGCGCATATGATGCTGATAAATACTTGTCTCGTACATCGATTCAAGATTTGGCAGCTGTATCCTCTTTTGTGAAAGAACGCTATGGCTATGATACAGGTTCGTGGACAGATTTCTCGGAAGACGACGATACTTATAAGGTCTTGGCACGTTTGGACTGGAATATTAGCGACAAACATCATCTGGCAGCTCGCTATAACTACACTAAGAGCCGTTCGTGGAAAATTCCTTCTACATCCGTTGATGGTGGTACACTGCCTTATTCACGTATGTCACTCTATAGTATGTCTTTTGCCAATTCACTGTATGCTATGGATAATTATGTTCATAGCTTCTCTCTCGATCTGAACAGCCGTATAACCGACAATCTTACCAACCAGTTCTTAGCTACATACTCGAAGATTGACGATATTCGCGATTCTCGATCAAGCGAATTTCCCTTTATAGATATCCTTGATGGTGAGGGTAATAACTATATGGCCCTGGGTTATGAACTTTTTACATGGAATAATGCTGTTCATAACAACGTGCTCAACATCAAGGACGACATCACATACACACTTGGCAGGCATAACCTCATGTTCGGTATCAATTTCGAACATCAGATGGCTGACAACCAGTATATGCGAAATGGCACAGGTTATTATCGTTATGAGAGTATGTCGGATTTCATGAACGGTGCCTCACCTTCTGTAGTCGCACTGACTTATGGCTATGACGGTAACCCCGATCCTGCCGCTCGCGTTCAGTTCAACCAGTGGGGTGTCTATGCTCAGGATGACTGGAAAGTAACTGACCGACTCAAGCTGAACTATGGTCTGCGCTTTGATGGCCTGTTCTTTAATGATAAGGACATCGCCACCAATGTCAACTTCCTTGAATTAGACTATCTCGGAAGACGCGTCGATACAGGCAAATGGCCTAATGCAGCATATTCGTTCTCTCCCCGTGTGGGCTTCTCTTGGGATGTCTTCGGCGACCGTTCACTGAAGATCCGTGGTGGCTCAGGTCTGTTCTTGGGCCGTCTGCCTCTGGTGTTCTTTACCAACATGCCGACCAATTCAAATGTCCTCCAGTTCATTGGCAAGTGGAACGCTACAGGTACAAGTGCCACATCCCTGGATATGTCGCAGTTTGCCGGTGGACTAAAGGTAGATGCTCAAGGACGTCCTACAGCAGCAGCCCTGCGCGACTATCTCATTGAGAATGGTATTGGCGATAATACCTACACGCCGCGTCCTGAGGGCGGAAGGATAAATGGCAGCCCCAATGCTGTCGTTGAGGACTTTAAGATGCCACAGGTATGGAAGACCTCATTGGCTATCGACTATCAGTTGCCCGTGTCGTTCCCCTTCACAGTAACGGCAGAGGGCGTGTTCAACAAGACTGTCAATGGTGTGTATATCTCAGATTGGAGCTTGCGCGATGTAGGTGGCTATGCACGTCTGAACGGTGCCGACAACCGCGCTTTATACCAGAACTATAAGTACACCTATACTTATACCGACAACAATGGCAATCAGCGGGTTGATAATATGCCTTCAGCCTATGTCCTTGAGAATACCAGTAAAGGCTATGGCTGGACAGCCTCTTTAGAGCTGAATGCACAGCCGGCAGATTGGGTCAGCCTGATGGCAGCCTATACCCACACCGTGCAGAAGGAGCTTACCGGAATGCCCGGAGCAAATGCTTCATCTGCTTTCTCGTATATCCCCTCGGTAAGTGGACCTAACTTCCTGAAACTGCACAACTCACAGTTTGTGACACCCGACCGTTTTATCGTCTCGGCAACACTGCATGATAAGAGCAACAACCACTACTCATTGATCTATGAATCATGGCGCGGCGGTTACAACAACTCTTATATGCTGGCTAACGACATGAATGGAGATGGCAACAGCTATGACCTGATTTATATCCCTGATGAAAGTCAGGTAGGCTATTATGAAGATGGTACGCTGTATGGTTCAGGAGCCTTCCGCTTTGCAAGTCGCGATGACATGAAGCGTTTCATGGACTTTGCACATAATGACGACTATCTGAAGAACCATCAGGGAGAGTATGCCGAGGCTTACAGCGTCTACTCACCTTGGGTGCATCGTATTGACTTCAGCTATAAGCACGACTTCAAGTTGCGCATTGGTGAAACCAGCCATAAGCTGCAACTCAGTTTCGATATGAAAAACGTACTCAATTTCTTCAACTCCAGCTGGGGTGTTAGCAAACAGATGAATCCTGACCTGAATCAGGGTCGCATCTTGAAGTACGAGGGCGTGGATGCTGATGGCTACGCATTGTTCTCTACTCCAAAAGCAGTTAATGGAAACGCCAAGACATGGACTCCTTATCATGCTATCGGACAGTGCTGGTATGCTTCTGTAGGTGTTAAATATTTCTTCAACTAAAATAATGATGATCTTATGAAACTGAAATATTTTTATCTGTTGCTTCTGGCAATTTGTGGTGTGATGACAAGTTGCTCCGACGACAATGATGAAACAAGAGTGCTCGGTGATCTGCAGGTGTCTTCATCATACGTTACCCTTAATATCAGTGGTGGACAGACGGCCATCACCGTGACTTCAGCTGCCGACTGGACCATCGTGGCCGAAGATGTACCCCAGTGGCTGACCATCACGCCGATGACAGGTACGGCAGGCACTACTAAGGTAATATTCTCTGCCGAAGCAGGGCTCTACGGACAAGTGGCCAGTGTGCGCCTGCAGAGTGGTGCTAATATCCAAGAGATCAACGTGCAGCAGGGACTTCCTACTCCTGAACTGGCTACCTGCAAGGAAATCATTGATGGACCTGAGGGAAAGAGCTTCCGCGTGAAAGGTACTGTGAAGTCGATAGCCAACACGACCTATGGCAACTGGTATCTGCAAGATGAAACCGGCGAGGTTTATATCTATGGTACACTCGATAAGGACGGCAAGACCAAGAACTTCAGCAGCCTCGGCATCGAGGTGGGTGACGTGGTCACTGTCGAAGGCCCCAAGAAACTCTATAATGGTACCGTCGAACTGGTCGACGTCACAGTGGTTAGCATCGAAAAGACTCTTGTAAAGATACTTAGCGGAAATGAAACGACCATCGGTAAAGAAGGTGGCGAACTCAAAGTCGAGGTGGAATATAAGGGTATTGGTCTCGTGCCAGCTGTTGCAGCTGACTGTGACTGGATTCACTTTGTTAGCATGAGTCTCACTCCAGGTACTCCATCTGCTATTGATCCCAATCCGGCAAGCAAGGCTGTTGTTCTGTTCAATGTCGATGCTAATGCTAGTGAATCAAGAACGGGCATTATCACTTTTGAGTCATCACAGCTGATGGAGAATAACGAAACGGGTAAGCAGTCGGTCTATTCGTCTACACTGAACTATACCGTGAAGCAGGAAACTGCCATTACTAATCCTGCCAAGGGTGATGGCTCCAAGGCTAATCCTTACAACGTGCCTGCTGTCCTCGAATACGTTAATGGCCTGGGCGCAGACGTGAAATCTGAGAGCGATGTGTATGTAGAGGGCATTATCTCTAGCATCAAGTACACCTATAGCGCACAGTTTGGCACAGCTACTTACAACATCTCTGTGGATGGCAATGAAGAAAATATCTTCACAGTATATGGTAGTTACTTCTTCGACAATAAGCCATGGGAAGAAGGCCAGACTCAGATCCAGGTTGGCGACAAGGTCGTTGTTTGTGGTAAGGTTATCAACTACAAGGGCACTACACCTGAATTTTCTAACAAAGAAAACTGGTTGGTGTCGCTCAACGGCGTTACTGGAGAAGGTGGCGAGCAGGGCAATGACGAGGCAGGCACACAGGGTAACCCCTATGATGTAGAGGCTGTCGTAGCCGTTGCTTCAAAGTTGGAGGCTGGTCAGACTACCGAGGAAGATTGTTACTTCAAAGGTAAGATCTCAAGCATCAAGTACACCTTTGATGCGCAACATGGTACGGCTACGTTCTTCGTCTCTAATGACGGATCTGCCGAGAGTACCCAGTTCCAGGTCTACTCAACCTATTATCTTGGCAATCGTGCCTGGGCCGATGGCGACAAGCAAATTGCTGTAGGTGATGAAGTGGTGATATGTGGAAAACTTACCAACTACAACGGCACACTCGAGACTGCTAGCAAAAAGAGCTACATCTACTCGCTGAATGGTGCAACCAACTGAATAGAAAAACCCTAACGAGAGAGATTTTTCTATTTTTCGCTCCCTAACATCCTTCCGTGATGTTGGGGAGTTTTTTTGTTATCTATTGTTCATCCCATTCCTTGAATGGCAGTTCCAACTGAATCCAGCGCGATTGATGACTGTCGCCGTTGATGAAACTTCCATCTTCGTTTTGCAGACTGCTGCCTGGGTTCGACACGCTGAGTCCCAGCAGTCTGATTGCATGAGCCGAACTGTAGCTTACCTCGCTCAGTAGTTGTTGTACCAAGGGCATCATTTCCTCCTGCGTATGCAACGTGTGGCCCACTGTGATGCTGCGGGTAATCTGCTGAAAGTCGGCATATTTTACTTTCAGTGTCAGCGTATGCCCCTCAAATTCTGCCTTGGCTATGCGCCGTTCCAGTTCTATGGCAGTGTGCCGTAGCTCTTCAGCTATCTGGTCAGCATCGTATAGGTCGGTCATGTATGTACGCTCACATCCGCACGACTTGCGTTCCCACTCGGTCACCACCTGACGGTTGTCAATGCCTCGGGCGAAGTCGTAGAACACGCACCCCATCTTGCCAAACACCTGTACAAGATGCTGCTGCGACTGATGTCTGAGGTCGCTGCCTGTGAAGATACCCATGCGGTGCATCTTCTCAGCTGTTTTCTTGCCTACGCCCCAGATGCGGGTCACGTCGAGTTGGTCAATGAAACTCTGAGCCTTGTCGGGGTGTATCACGCAGAGACCGTCGGGCTTGCGGTAGTCACTGGCAATCTTTGCCAGAAACTTGCAGTAGCTCACGCCAGCCGAAGCCGTCAGTTGCGTCTCCTGCTTGATGCGCTGTTTTATCTCTCGGGCAATGTCAACAGCCAGTGGAATGCCCTTCTTGTTCTCTGTCACATCGAGAAAGGCCTCGTCGAGCGACAGCGGTTCTATCAGGTCTGTATAGTCGTGGAAGATTGCGTGTATCTGTCGGCTCACCTCTTTGTACTTCTCAAAGTGGGGCGGAACGATGATGAGTTGCTGACAGAGCCGTTTAGCCACCTGGATAGACTGTGCCGAGTGTACGCCGAAGCGACGTGCCTCGTAACTCGCCGTCGACACCACACCACGCTCAGCATCCCAGCCCACGGCTATAGGCTTGCCGCGCAACTCCGGGTTGTCGCGCTGCTCCACAGCTGCAAAGAACTGGTCCATGTCTACGTGTATGATTTTCCGCTCGGTGCCCATAGCAATCTGCAAAGATACACAAAACCGGGGGTAGCACAAAAGATTTCTGTCATTTTTTCCTGTTGTTGTATGTTTCATAACAAAAAAATCGTAATTTTGCAATCATAAAACACTTGATACGAAATAGGCATAAAAGCACATGGAACAAAATAAGGATTTGCTGGTGGCATGGGACTTCGTGGAAAATACGGGGCGCAGCATTTTTCTGACCGGTAAGGCTGGCACGGGCAAGACGACATTTCTGAAGGCTGTGGTGGAACACTCGCGCAAGCGACCCATCGTGGTGGCACCGACGGGTGTGGCGGCGATTAATGCGGGCGGCGTGACCATCCACTCGTTCTTCCAACTCCCATTCTCGCCTTATGTGCCAGGGGCGAAGGTGGAGTCGAAGTTCGACTTCGGGCGCGAGAAACGCAAGATCATCGCCTCCATCGACCTGCTGATCATCGATGAGATCTCGATGGTGCGTGCCGACTTGCTCGATGCCATCGATAGCGTGCTGCGCCGCTTCCGCGACCGCTATCAACCTTTTGGCGGTGTGCAACTACTGATGATTGGTGATCTGGCACAACTGACGCCTGTTGTCACACCCGAGGACGAGCAAGTGCTTAAGCCATACTACGATACGCCGTATTTCTTTGGCTCCAAAGCCTTGCAGCAGGTTGACTACGTCACCATCCAACTGGAGCATGTCTATCGCCAGCAGGATTCCAAGTTCATAGAGATACTGAATCAAGTGCGCAGCGGCTATCCCTCACAAGAGGTGTTGGATGCGCTAAATAAGAGAGTACAAGCCTCCCCAAGCCTTGGAGAGGATCATCGTCATGAGTCTTCCGCCATCCGTCTCACCACCCACAACAACCTCGCCAACTTCTACAACGAGTCGGAACTACAGAAGTTGCCCGGCCGTGCGTTCCAGTATCAGGCAGAAGTGAAGGGCACGTTCCCCGACTACTCCTATCCCACGGCGGAGACGTTGGTGCTGAAGCAGGGCGCACAGGTGATGTTCGTCAAGAACGACCCGTCGGGCGAGCACCGCTATTACAACGGCCGCATCGGACATATTCAGGAGATTAGCGAGAAGCGATTAACGGTGTACTGCCAAGGCGACGCTGATGCCATCGAGGTGGAACTTTTAGAATGGGAGAACACCCGCTATACGCTGAACGAGAAGACGCGTGAGATAGAGGCAGAGGTACAGGGCACCTTCCGACAATTTCCACTGCGACTAGCATGGGCCATCACCATCCACAAGAGTCAGGGCCTTACCTTCGACCGTGCTATCATAGATGCCAACCAGTCGTTTGCCCCTGGTCAGGTGTATGTGGCGTTGAGCCGTTGCCGTTCGCTGGAGGGTCTGGTGCTGGCATCTCCCTTGCAGGCTCGTGCCATCATCAACGACGAGCGTGTAGATTCCTACATCGCCCAACAGGAATCGGAGGCACAGCGCAGCATCAGGCAGTTGTCACAACTGAAACAGGAGTACGAGCGCTACCTGCTGCTGCAACTCTTCGATTTCCGCTCGCTGCTCTATCAGCAGGAGACGATGGTGCGCCTCTTTGCCGAGTTCTTCTACCACAGCCATGCTTCGCTGAAACAACTCCACGACCAAGCTCTTCTTGACCTCCGCCAGAAGGTTATCGATGTGGCCGCTAAGTGGCAACAGAAGATACAGGCAACGGATATTGAGGGGCTGCACGATGCCGACTTCCTCGACCGTGTGAAGCGCAGTGCCGACTATTTTGCCGACATGCTGAACACCATTCTCGCCAAACCCCTGGAACTCACCGCCAAGGTGGAGACCAACAACAAGCAGGCCGCCCGTCGCCTCGGTAACGCCCTGCCCGACGAGCGGCAGACATGGCTCTCGCGTCGCTACCTGCTGACAAAGATAGCGGAAAAAGGTTTTACTGTCACCACCTATCTGAAGGAAAAACAGATGTCGATGCTTGACGCATTGGATGCCGACATGCCCCCTAAGTCAGGGGGCGATAGGGGTCTGAACAAGCGTAGGAAAAACAAACGAGCCTCTTCAGACCCCCAACCCCTTAACTTAGGAGGCTTGAATACCTCCAAAGAAGTAAAACCCAAGACGTGGGAGGTGAGTCTCGCCCTCTACCGTCAGCACAAGTCGCCTGAGGACATCGCCCATGAGCGGAACCTTACCCTTGGCACCGTCATCGGTCATCTGGTGCGCTACGTCGATAGCGGCGAGGTGGATTTCAACGATCTCGTCTCCCGCGAACACCAACTCATTATCGCCAACGTCATCCGCAAGATAGGTACCTCCGACGGCACGACCGCCATCAAGAACCTCTGTCCGTCCGACATCACCTACGACGAAATCCGGCTGATGCTGTCGCGAGGATAGAGGTCCGGACACTCCTTCTCGCGCAGCCTCCTTTCGCGCCCACTCACCACCAGCGTAACAAGGTAAGTGCCGCGGCCATAGTAGTCATGTCCCGGATTTCGTGGACGGTATGCCGATGTCATTATTTCGCAGATAAAGATACACTATTTGATACTTACTGCCAAATGATTAGCCAGAATTACTTTTATCTAAGCGTTTCTCCATAGCCAGGCATCACTCTCGCTCCTCACTGCTTATAGCCATAGTCGTGGCATACTCTGAGTGGACTGTTTGAGTATGCTACGAGTATGGGTAGGACTTGCCAAGGGCTTGACTGCACTATGAGAGAAAGCAATTGTCTCTCCATTTGCCACTTCATTTTATAGATTTTAACGCTTCACTCAATGATATTAATGTTTCTTCCTTCGTTATAACACCAGAAGAAAGAATACCGGCATAGTTTTTGTCTATCATTATTTTATAAAGATTCTCCAGAGAGTATGTTTTTATTGAAACATAGAGTTTCATTAGACCTAACGCTAATAAAGCATTAGCAGAGAAAAAGAATAATCCATGTTCACGTAGTACGTTATAGAATAGTTTTCCACGCGGACCAGCCGTAGACCCTGTTATACTATATGGTAATAAATCACTTTCTTTACCTCCAATGACAAGGAACTTAGCTCTTTTTACGTCATCTGGGACTTGAGCCAATTCCGTTTCATAAGCAACCATTTGAGATTCATATCTACCTTCTCCCATCATGTGTGCGAAATCCACCTTTGTCTCAGCCACAAAAAGAAACTTATCCTTAATATTTAATAAAGTGACATCCAAACGCCCTCCTCTGTCGCGTTGTGATATTTGCAACCCAACTTCAAGAGCCACGCGTGGTTCCATAGATGAACTTAGGAATTTCAACGCATTAGCAGTCCATACAGCGATGTTTTCTGTCTCTTTTACTGACGTAAAATCTTCAAAACTTTTATACTTTACTGATAGCTGAGACAATGGTACCTTTGGAAGATGAATAAATTCTCCCTTGAACAACTTTGAAACCTCGACAGAAAGGCTTTCGAGTTCTTCTTGGCTTATGTCATAACAGAATTCTAACGGGTGATACTTCTTTGAGATTAGTATTTTGTTTCCAATACATCCAAACACGCAGAACAAGCAGTTTACACATATTTCATCCTTTACAACAAATCGTGCGTGACCGTCTTTTTGACTTTTGAGGCAACTAATTTTAATGGGCACACTATGACGCTGAACACCCTTTGTATGTTTTACGTCGTCCATAAAATCTTCCAAATATGAATACTTGTACATTGGAATAACGATGCAAGGTGCATCACTTTGCGTATCTGCGTATAAACAAAACTTAGCCATTGAATTCATATTTGTTTAATGTGTTAATCAAAACCTGAGGTGCTCCAACCTGCAACTCTTTTATGTTCAGTCCTTTTATGGGCTGCAGTCGACTTTGACCATTCGTTATTCTCAAAACATACGGTATGCCTGCCATGAAAGCTATTTCGATTTCCGTACTAATTGTATCTTCAAGATCATCGTCAGAGACAACAAATAGGTTAGGATATGAACGCATGATTTCTATTATTTCGTCGACAGCTATCGTAGTGCTATTTTCGTAAGCCAAATTCAACAGATAAAGAATGGCGAAACGGCGGTTTTTTATTTTTTCTTCGTAGTAACGTGTTGCTTCTCTAACCGACATCATCCCGTTTTCTCTTAGACAGAAATTCATTTTAGTCAGATTATCATAGTTCAAAGGATGTTCAGTCGTTTTAACAGAGGGGAAATCAATGATTTCATAGACTTGTTCCATTCGATGTTCTCTGTTGATATAATCTCTATAAGCTATTTGTGGATAAGGTGAATCCATAGGTTTTACATTGATAGGTTTTATAAAGCCTGCAGTAGTGAGCCAAGCAATAATACAAGATCTTGTTCTAGTATTAGTATCTTGCGTTGAACCAGCTGAAAGCAGTACTCTCTCTCCGTTATGATTAACATATTCCTCTGGTTTTGGATATCCTACCCTGATGTCACCTGTATTGAATTTGTCTCCGATTTCATAATTTCTTTCTAACCATGACAAAACACCAACAACTGGGCCATAGTTCTGAACAGCTTTTTTAATAATATGATGCATTTCTTCTGAATCATACTTTGTTGCGGAGAACTTGTATCCAAACGATGTTATTTTAACCTTTCTTCCTATTCTTTCCACAAATCCTAATGCATGCATTGCATTGATAGTATTACTAACCTCTTTAGATTTTGTAGAATCTGATAAAACGCCATTGGTAATTGAGCATCCTGCATCGTCAAGTGGATTCTCTTTAAATCTACAATAATGTCCAGCTATGTCGTCTTCTTTCAACAATGTACAGAATGAATGGATATTTTCGCCACACCTATCAAACTTCACATCTTTCAGGTTAAAAGGTTTACCATAGGATCCGAATTTCGCCACAATAAGTTGAGCTAAAGCATGTAAGCATTCGATTCTAGCTGCTGCTGTTCTGTTAATAAGAAACGCCATAGTTATAGGATTTTTTTATATGTTACATTTAGACCTAATGACAAGATTGTATCATTTATAATTCCATTGTCAACATCTTCTGTGTATATTAACACCGCGTCTACACCGAGATTAGAATATTGTTTAGAAATATGCTCTTTAATTCTAACAAGATCTAAAGCATTACTGTCAGTATTGAATTTGTTGGTTTTCTTATAGAGAATTATCTTATTCTTCATAACACCAACTAAATCAATCCTCCTTGCCCGTTGGCCAAATTCCCACTCATAGTTTACACGTACATAGGGTTTAATGTTTTCCGATTCTAAGACATGCGCAAAGTAAACGAAATAATCTATTTCTTTTTTGCAGGGATGTGTTAACAGATACTGTTTTGTTCCACCATCTGCTTTACCATTTATAATTGATTCTAGTGAGCTGTTAATGTTTATTCGTTGAATAGGCATAATTGTGAAGCGTAGCCATTAAGTTTTTTATTGATGAGTTTGATATACTCAGGATTAAGTTCAAATCCTATTGACTTTCTCCCTAATTCTTGAGCCGCTAAAAGAGTTGTTCCCGTCCCTGCAAAGGGATCAAGCACAGTATCACCCCAAAAACTGTATAGTTTGATAAGCCTCATGGGGAGTTCTTTCGGAAATGGAGCAGGATGCCCCTCTGCCTTCGCTTTAGCTGGCTGCATCTCCCAGATAGAGTTAATTGCCCATTTCTGCCATTCTTCCGTAGTCAGTTTCGATTTTTCCTTTATTTCTTTTGAAACGGGCTTACGTTTGCCTTCTTTTGAGAAAACAGTAATCCATTCATAAGGATAAGTAGAGAAAATATTGGGTGGATATGGATAGCTGCCAAAGGAACTGAATCGGGCAATTTTCCTTTTATCCCAAATATACAGGCCAAATTGAAACATACAGCCTGTACTATCCATGAACCTCTCTATGTCACCAAGTACTAGTCTTGTTTCGCGTCTCTCAAATCTT
>Ga0310697_10000227_pt1 | contig 81055 bp, 65 predicted proteins | sample 172DNAGHGlowgp2_FD_203883 | JGI IMG/M metagenome (GOLD analysis project Ga0310697, IMG submission 203883) | Sheep rumen microbial communities from Palmerston North, Manawatu-Wanganui, New Zealand - 1728 DNA GHGlow gp2 (v2) (version 2) | ecosystem: Host-associated > Mammals > Digestive system >...
AACAATTCAGGTGGTTATTGCATCGGGGTCCCACCTCTTCCCATTCCGAACAGAGAAGTTAAGCCCGACTGCGCCGATGGTACTGCAATGCAATGCGGGAGAGTAGGAGGCCGCCATTTTTTTCAGAGAAGCCCTGATTCAGCAATGAGTCAGGGCTTTTTCGTTTTGTTTAACTCAAGCTTCTCAAGTTGATTATTGAGTTATTTTCCTCATTTATTTTCCTCTGTCACTACCCTCACTCTGTCACCCGCTGCTGATAATCAGACAGTTAGGAGTGATGGTAGCGGTGACAGTGGTGAGGGTAGTGAGAGGATGATTCGTTCTGAAATAGTTTGATGGCGTTTATCGCTGCTTCACCAGATAGACAGTGCCTTTATTACTGCGTTTCCTACGCAGATGGGGCATCTGCGATAGTGAGCGTCCGAAGGATAGAAGACAGTCTGGAGGAATGATGTTACGGGTTTGTCGTCGCAGATTGTCCAAAATGGTGGTGGCTGTGAGCCATTCGCCATTCTGCTCATTGTTGGTTGGTTCATAGTATTCTATGAAACACTGCTCGGCTGGCGACACTTGTTGGTACTTGCGGTTGTGCTCAATGATGGCTTTGCTCTCGTTGTCGTCGAACCAATATCGCTCACCGCTGTCGAGCGCATTCATAATCTGAGCGTATAGTTGTTCGTGGCAGGGTGGTGTGGTAGTGTTGATAGGAGCCGTCAGTTCCACTACGAAGAAACGGCGTGAGCCCGACGGATCGGTCAGCAGATCGCTCATGTTGCTCGTGGCGATGAATGAGGCGTGCCGTGGCAGCTCCTCCAGGTGTTTGCCATAGGGCCGCTTCGTCTTGACCACTGCCATCTGCATCATATTCTTCAGGAATCCCTGCTGCTGTTGGCGGCTTATCTGGTTGAACTCGTCGATATTGATAAGCAGCAACTGATGCATAGCTAGAAGCATCTGCCGTTTTTCAGCGATGTTGAGTCCGTCGGTATAGCCCCATTGCAGTTCGGGTGGCAGCAGTTGACGGCAGAAGGTGCTCTTGTGAAAGCCCTGCGCACCGACAATCACGGGCGCCACGGCATTGCCAAAACTGGGATTCAGTCCGCGCCACTGTGCCACCACAGCCAACAGCCACCGGCGAAACCAGGCATGCCATTGTGGCAGTTTCGTCTTCACCGTGTCTGCCAGAAGGCTGATATGGTCCTGTCCGTCCCATTTCTCTTTCACCCGCTGCAGGTAGTCGTCTATAGGGTTGTAGTCGCTGATGGCGTTGGAAACCAGATAGCGTCGTGTCTCGTTGGCCCATACGTTGATGCCTTTCAAACGTGCTTCCATGGTAAGACTATTAAGGTCGCGCTCATCGACGGTATGCCAGTTGCCGCTGTTTGCCTTCATTTCCGTGCATCCTATGAGGGTATTGAAGCGGAACTGGTAGTCGTGTTCCAGCATGTCGATGAGCTGTCGGGTCTCGTTGCCCGTCGTAGGCCTGTCCTTTTTCAGTTCGGTTGCCAACTCTTTCTTGATATTGTTTTTCATGTTTTCTACAGCCTTTTTCTCGGTCAGAAGAAGATAAGGTCTTGTGTTTTTCTGTTTCATTGTTGTTTTGGTATTAAAATATTAAGTAATAAGTGTCCGGAGGCGGCGGACAAAGTGTCCGCAGGCTTCGAAGCGGATGAACGGAGTATGCGTACATGTAGAACGGAGTATACGTACATGTAGAACGGGGTATGCGCTCACTTGCTACGCATATTAAAGTAACTGTGAATGGTGGGGTATATAATCGAACTGCAATTCCTTGCGATAGTGTTCGAAGACGGGCGGCTCGTTATAGCCCATCTCAGCCATGATGTTTGCTATCTGCTGTTGCTCTTCTGGCGTGAGTGTCAGTTCTCCGTTGTTGTAACGGTAGTAGTTAGATCGTCCTCGCAGCGCTGTGGCTATGCGTTTCTTCAGTGGCGCATAGTCCTTGTGATACACCTTGTCGTAGAGTCGGTTCAGTCCCCATGCTGTTGTGACGGGCTCGCATGAGGCGAACCACTGGCATTTTCCGTCTTGAAGGGCCAATGGTGTGATACATGTTGTACGCTCTGTGTTGTTAGGCAATATCTGAGCGACGTGGTGTCGCAGGCAATCCTCTGCCAACGGACAGTTGTTGTTGAAACATACGGCCCAATTGTAGGGCACATTGCTGAAATCGAGATTAATAATGTGTTTCATGGTTTTTGGTATGATTAAATGTTTAAACAATAAAAAAATTGTCATCCTTGTGTTTTCGTTTGCAAAGGTACAATAAAAGGGATGCGATGTCAAGAGTTAGGCTGTTAAAAAATCTTAATACCTAAATATCTTTTACAGTATCTGTCACTACTGTAACCCCATCTGTCACCCCTAACTTGCTGACTATCAGTGACGGGTGACAGAGTGAGGGTAGTGACAGAGAAGTAAAAGATCACTCCACCTCTGCCTTTTGGTTTTGGCGGGGGGTGAGTGGTAAAAAATTAGTACCTTTTTTATTTCTTGACGAAAATGCCGAACTTTTTTATTAAAAATATTTGGTTGTTAGTTGAGAAAGTGCTATTTTTGCAGATGTTTTAGTATTATAATACAAATTATAGAAACTCTATATCTTATGAAGAAACGGTCTTTTTTCCTGTTATTAGCGTTTTTTACCGTCTTTTACGCTTTTGCCGCAGGGGCAAAATCTGCCCAGATACGTAAAGTTTGGTTAGAACATGGTGTTACGTTGAATAGCAAAACTGCAATGAAGGTCCATTGCGATTTTAGTGTGAAAGGCATGAAGAGTCTTACAGGCCATATGGGTATTTGGATTAAGGATACAAATAATAATTGGATTTCTGTTGACGGAAATGCAACCTCAAGAACTGGGACGAAATATTTCAAATGGGACTATACACCAGGATACGATGATGCCTTTTATTCTGATTATTGGTATGCTCCTTATGTTTCTCAACTTCATTTTTCTCCAGGTAAGAATACCTACTATGCTGTTGTATGTATTTATGATAACAATGGTGAGATTTTAGCGCAAAGTGATCCTGTGGAATTTTCAGGGACGGGAGCCTCAAATAGTAATAGAAATGTTAATAACAGTGTTCAGCAACAACAGAAAGTTAATGTTAAACAGCAGACTTGGCGTGAAGAATTAGGCTATGGCATGTTTGCCATTAATATAGGTGATCCAAACGGTGCAAGATCACGTACCATATATCGTGCCTGCGTGGCTTGTCGTGGAAGTGTAACGTGTAACAATTGTTATGGCAGTGGACGTTGTCCCATTTGTAATGGACGTGGTGGTATTGTTTCTGCCGGTTATGGCAATTATTATCCTTGTATGTCATGTGGACAATCTGGACGTTGTTGTATTTGTAAGGGCACGGGAAAATGTGCCTGCTCGAATTATGAGTATCCAGGTTATATGCCAGGTTCTACTATGGTCGTAGATGCTCGTGGGCAGATTATATACAATAGTGGTAGTTACTCGGGAGACTCTTCTGTTGATACCCATTCCTCATCTTCTTCACGTTCCAATTCATCTAGCTCATGTTACAAATGTCATGGTACGGGCGTGGATCCTTCTCAAAGTTCTGGGGGTAACATGTCACAGTGGGTTGCCCATTACAATTCTTCTGGTAGTAAGTGTCCCTATTGTGGTGGCTATAATGAGCATTGGCATACGAAATGTGCTCATTGCAACGTGCCGTAATTGTTTTTCCCGCTGGTTGTTATAGTTGCTGTAAAAAACACTCCACCCCTGCCTTTTGGTTTTGGCGGGGGTGGAGTGGTTAACTATGGCAGATGCCAAATGGTTTTTCTATCGTGATGTTATTCCGCTTTCTTTTCTATGTAATAATTGGGCTTTGACGGTTCTACGACACAATTGGTAATTCCAATCATAGTAATCGTTTTACTTAAGCTTACATTATTGCAACTTTTTTCAGTTCATTGGTAATGGCGCGATTGATAAAATCGTTGATGGTTGTGCCTGAACTTGCCACAAATGCAGCAACGCGAGAGTGCAACTCTGATGGCATTCTTAAATTAAGCTTGCCGCTATATGGTTTCTGAGGTTCCGTACCATCAGCCCTGCACCCTTCAATATAACTGTCAATGCCAGCCTCGAAGTCTTGCCTGAGTTCATCAAGCGTCTGTCCTTCATAGGCAATCAGGTCCTTGCCCATGCCTTGTACCTTACCAACCAGGCAGTTGTCCTCACGGCTATATTCCACGCTGCCCTTATAGCCTTTGTACTCCAAATAATCCATAGTTTACCTCCTTTATTTATTCAGGTGCAGATAAATCGCTCTACCATTATCACCTTTCACCCTGCATTTTATGCAAAGGTACTAAACTTGGTATTAACTGCCAAATGTTTGAGAATAATTATTTTACTAATTCGTATTTAAGCATATTTTCAAGAATATGGCTTTTGTAATATATCTTAAGAATATCCCTTAGTGAATCTAGATCGCCATTTAGGTCTACGTAATCATACACCTTGTGCATGTTTCTACCCTTACCTTCTATTTGGTACGTATTCAGTTCCGTATCAATTTGGTATACTCCGTAAGTCAAACTTCCAACATAATTTTTAGTCGTTTGTGCTTCTGATAATATTTTCTTCCACAAATTCATTAGTTCCTCCTCAGATTCATCTAGCTCCATTTTTTTTAGTGTCTCTGAGGCCAATGTGCCTTCGTCAAAACACAGCTCGTTTCTATAATGTCTTCCATCGGTTCCATCGAATGAAATGCATTTATTCTGTCCTGTTAGACATGTATATATTAGGCAGCATTTAAGGAAGTTCTGATCTTGAATATATGAATTACCTTTATCGCAAGTGGTGAAAAATACTTCCTTTTCATACCATTTGTCCATTGGTAAAAGTTTAGCAACAAACAACGGAAGTTTTTCCATGAAATTATCACGTCTTAACCAAAAACCATATGAATTCTTTAGTGCTGTGTCAAAATTAGTTCGAACAAGGTTATATTGTTTAGGATCTATCATAAAACTCTTTGCCACCATATAAGCTATAATGTTTTCGTTAAATTTCGGTTTTCTGCCTTTGGAATATATCCAATCTTTCTTCTCGTATCCGTTAGCACCGACAACTGCTATTGAAGTTTCTGCTTCAATGTCTGTTGAGTCTTCGCGTTTATCACTTAAGTCTGATATGTTATGATAAACTTTAGGAACCTGTATGTCATGCTCTTCTTCTCTGACAATGACATTTTGTGAGACGTCAATATCATACGCCTGCAAGTGAATACATTCAGATTTTGGTACGTCTTCATTAGACCAATAGATGCATGAGATGACGCTGGGACTCGCATGGAAGTGAGCACGATTAAAAGCATAGCCTGCCATGAATCGTTTATCTACTAAATGAATGTTCTTGAAGTATTTTACAGGTGAAAATAAAATGTAACTATCAGTAGGTTGTCTTAGATAGTATTTGAAGGCAGACCATATAAATAAATTCATGATGTCCCTTGCCACGGCTTGCTGGCCACCAAGTCCCAACTTTACGATTTCCTTTTTGAACTCTTTTGAAACAAATGAATCTTTGCGTGTCGTCTGCGCTCTCTTTGATGGGTCATCACCCTCTACAAAAGATATTGCAGAACTATCCTGAAATGGAGGATTCTCGAAAAGAATAATTGTGACTTTCTCGTTATTAATATATGACGAGATTGTTGGATTCTTGATAAATTCTTCACTTGTAGCATCTGCATTTGACACTTTTCCATTCTCATAGATTACATTCGCTTCTGTGGGTGGTATAATCTCTTTAACTAAATCGCCAATTCTTTCTTGAAGTACCTTGTACTCATAATACTCATAAGTTGATACAATGCAATGGCTAATAATATCGTCACCATTTGGGTCTTTTAGTCCAATAAGTGATTCTTCAAGGTTACCTGTACCTGCACTTCTGTCTAAAATGATATAATCATTACCACTAGGAACTCTCTTTATAGCATCAAGCACAAATGAAGTGGCTTGTTTTGCATAGATGACGGGGGTGTAATAAGCTCCTAGTTCCTTTTTCGAGAGACGATCATTAAGACAATCCATCAAAAACTTAAACCTTTCATTTGACTTGCCTGTATATGGATTGATAAGTCCTTTGAAATGACGTGGTTTTCTGATTTCCCCTGTTACTTTCACTGCTGTTCCGCTCGTGTCACCGATAAAATCGCCTTTACTGGCCGTAGGTAGTTCTCTGTAATACCTTTCAGACCAACCAACAATGCAATTCTCGTCAATGTCTATAGGAATATACATCTCCTCAGGGTCCTTTTTTACACGTTTTAGAATCTTTTTTAATTTGGCTGAATCCTGCTCTATGCTATAATCCAGTTTTTCGTATTTAGCAGAGGTGAAGAATCCCTTGTTTTTCTTGGAAGAGGCACCTGTATATATGTGATGTATGTCTTTATGGAAGTCAATTGAATTGAAAATATATGCAATAGTGGAATTCAGATCAACTAAAACAATGGTCGCAGGAATAGATTCTCCATGTATCCTCATTTTTGATAAATACTTAATTGCTTGAAATAATACTTCATTGGTGTTTTCAATATTCTTTTTGAATTCTAAAATATTACCATTATATATACCATCCGTATAGTCAATCAGTACAGAATTGTCTTCGTCAAAAGGAATACTAAAGTTTTCAAAAAACTCTATTTGTCCATCTCTCTCAGTATTATAAGGTGTATTAAAATTAGCCATGATGCTACTACGTGTTTCTGACTAATACCCCAATGCCAGAATGGTTAGTAATCATATTGTCCGAGCCACATAAACGAAAAGTGGGGTATCTACACCTGCCTGTTCCACCGTTTAGGCCGTCGGAAACCATCCAAATAGAACGAGACAGAATAGATACCCACACTGGAGTATATACAGAATGCACCCAAAAGTGTGCCAGTGAGGGCATGGTTAGCCCTCGGCACACTCCGGCTGCGTATATACACACCCGTAGGCGTCACCTCTGCATCTGTCTTTGATTTGGATTTGAATTTCCGACGTTCAAACGGTCAAAAACAAAGCGCCTGGTGTCGCTTTTCCAATATGTAGTGCTCTGCCCGCTGGCTTCATATATCTCGGTGTATATTCTAGTCGCCATAGGCAGATGCAAGTGCAAAAGTACTAAAAAAAATGGAAACAAGCAAAAATGTTGGATAAATGCTTGCAAAAATAAAAAATATTGGCTATCTTTGCAACGTGAAAGGTGGAACCAAGTAGAGCCACGATGTGCGGAACGGTGGCATGGCTACGGAAACGTAGAGATGATGAGCAATTCGACCTTGCCACTTGGTTTCCTTCACTTGAATATAGAGCTGGTCACGTGTGGCCAGCTTTTATATTTTGTGATATTTGGCTAGTGTGAACTCGGCAGGGTCTTTAATCTTGGTAGCCGTGATAAAGTTCACCAACTTTACCACTTCGCGACTAACCTTCATTCTGTAATTGGGATGAATAATGTATTTCGATACGTCATCGGTATAGATAAAGCACTCTCCATCGTAATATAATTCCATAGCGTATCTGTTGCGTGGAAAAGCAATTAGTTCTGCTTCAGATACTACCAAACCTTTGGCCTTCTTCGACGAGCGCATACAATGTAACAACTGTTTGGCACTCATATACAGTTCATCGCTGGCAAGTTCGATATGGCATTCATTAGCAAACTGCCTCATGCGTTGTTCGATTGTCCCTATGCTAAAGGGCTGAACGGAAGAAAACCCCTTCTGGCGTATGTCATCAAGAACGGTTGCTATTTGCTTTTCTATAGAGTGAATTTCTGTTTCCATTACAAATGCAAAAGTACTAAAAAAAATGGAAACAAGCAAAAAAGTTGGATAAAAGCTTGCAAAAATAAAAAGCCACCCATGGAGGTGGCTTTTTTGTGTGTAATGCTTTTTTCAGAACTGGCAGGGGAGGGCCAGGAGCTGATACATCAGCGTGCGGGCTAAGCGCTCGTGTCCAAGGTTGTTGGGGTGCAGGCGGTCGTTGTCGCCATTATTATAATAGCGCACGTGCTCGTCCATGAGAGGGAAGAGGCCGCTGGTGGCACTCCAGTCGATGACAGGCACTGCCCATACGTCACCAGCCTCTCTGGATGCCTGGACGTATGCATCGAGGTAGAGACCGCAGGCGTTGGTAAAGTCCTCCGTTGGCTGCCAGTTCTTCTCGTTGGGATAGAATCCGCCACGATGGATAGGGGTGAGGATGACAATCTGCTTGGTGGGGTACATACGCTTCACCTTGTCGAGCGCTATGTTGATGCGTCCGCGATAGGTGTCCTTGTTCATATCGGGCGTGCGGCGCATGCGCTTCTGCAGCGTCTTGGGCTGTCCGATGGCAGCCTCTACCATCTCTTCCTTCTCAGTATACCATTCCCCTAAGGGCACCCCCTTGTTGTAGTCGTTGGTGCCCATAAAGATGATGATGGCATCGATAGAGTCGCCATGCTGCTGATAGCAGAGGTCGGCCTGGCGTGGGATGTCGTTCCATTGCCGTCCGCTGACGCCATAGACATAGGGCGTGATGCCAAGCCATTCTTTCAGCCAAGCCCAGTATTTCTTGTTGGCTGCCTTGTTGCGTGGGTCAGTGATGGAATCGCCAAAGTAGGCCACCTTCTTGTTCTGCCACGGATGCTGGAAGGTGAACTGTGCAGCTATCGGCATGGCGAGCAGCAAGCCGAGTGCAATGGTAAAGATTTTTTTCTTATTCATATTTTATATGGTTAGTGTTAATTATCAATTGTCAACTGTCAACTCTCTTGCTCTTGCCAGTGCCAGGTCGATGTGGTTGCAGATGTTCTCCTCGCCTAACAGCTGTTGGAAGCCGTTACGCATCAGTACAGCCTCTACCTTCTCTGTCACGCCTGAGAGCACGATGGTGATACCTTCCTTCTGGCTCATCAGGCACATGTTCTCCAGATTATGCAGACCGGTAGAGTCGATGAACGGTACCTTACGCATGCGGATGATGCGCACCTTGGGTCGCTGTCCGTAGCGTGCCATGATATCTTCGAAGCGGTTGCCGGCACCGAAGAAGTAAGGACCGTTGATCTCGTAGACCTCCACACCGGCAGGAATGCTGAGGTGCTCCAGGTTGCCACGTTCCATGTCGGCATCCTCGTTGAGGTCGATCTCATCGTAGATAGCCTTCACATCGGTCGTCTCTGACATGCGCTTCATGAACAGCAGACAAGCACAGATGATACCCACCTCGATGGCCACGGTGAGGTCGAAGATGATGGTGAGCAGGAAGGTGAGCACCAGTACGGTGACGTCGCTCTTGGGATTGCGCATCAGTGCGAGGAACGAGCGCCATCCGCTCATGCCATAGCTCACCACGACGAGCACGCCAGCGAGACATGCCATGGGGATATACTGTGCCAGTGGCATGAGGAAGAGGAAGATGAGCAACAATACTATGGCATGTATGATGCCCGCAATAGGTGTGCGTCCGCCATTGTTGATATTCGTCATGGTGCGGGCGATGGCACCTGTTGCCGGTATGCCACCGAAGAGGGGTGATGCGATATTGGCCAGTCCCTGTCCGATGAGTTCGGTGTTCGAGTTATGATGGTCACCGATGACACCGTCGGCCACCGTTGCTGAAAGCAATGACTCAATAGCACCAAGCATGGCGATGGTCAGAGCCGGTGATACCAGATTCTTGATGGTGTCCCATGTCAGTGAGGGTACCACCATATCGGGCATGGCCGACTTGATAGAGAATCGGTCGCCGATAGTCTCTATACTGCTGATGCCTGCATATTGCTTGAGCAGCAGTACTGCTACCGTCATTACAATGATGGCGATGAGTGAGCCGGGAAGTGCCTTGATAAATGATAAATGAGACTTGAAAAACGAGGAATGGGTCAGCAACGGCCATGCAGCGATAATAATGACGCTGATGATACCTACGCCTGCACTCCATGGGTCTATGCCTCCCATGTTCTGGAAGTAGGCTATCCACTTCTCGATGAAGTCGGACGGAACACTGGTCATTTGCATGCCCAACAAGTCTTTTACCTGTGTGGTAAAGATAGTGACGGCGATACCGCTGGTGAAACCAACGATGATGGGGTAGGGAATATACTTGATGATGGTGCCCAGTCGTAGCAGTCCGAAACCGATGAGGAAGACACCTGCCATCAGTGTGGCGATGGTGAGTCCCTGCATGCCGTATTGGTTGATGATGCCTGCCACGATGACGATGAATGCGCCCGTGGGACCACCTATCTGCACCTTGCTGCCACCGCATGCCGAGATGATGAGTCCGGCTACGATAGCGGTGATGATACCCTTCTCGGGCGATACGCCTGAGGCAATGGCAAAGGCGATGGCCAGTGGCAAGGCTACGATGCCTACGATGAGACCCGCCATAAGGTCGGCTGTCAGTGTCTGTCGGTTGTACTTCTTGAGTGCCGAAATCAACTTCGGCTTGAAATCCAGTGTCTTCACAATCTTTCTACTTTTATACCTTAATTCTTTTTATTCTCGCTGCAAAGGTACAAAAAATAAATAAGGTAGCACGCGTGTACTACCTTATTTATTATATAAAGAAATGTTTTCTTGATTTACTTCTGCTTCAGCAGATCGCGAATCTCGGCCAGCAGCTCTTCCTGAGTAGGTCCGGCAGGAGCTGCGGGAGCAGCAGCCTCTTCCTCTTTCTTCTTCAGGTTGCTCATCTTGTTGATGCCTTTCAGTACCATGAAGATACAGAATGCTACGATAAGGAAGTCAACGATATTCTGAATGAAACGGCCATAGAACAACTCGGCTTCGCCCACCTTTGCTGAGAGTGCAGAGAAGTCGACCTTACCAACAACCATACCCACGAGAGGCATCAACACATCGTCTACCAGAGAACTTACGATCTTACCGAAAGCAGCACCGATAATCACACCTACTGCCATGTCCATCACGTTACCGCGCATGGCAAATTCCTTGAATTCTTTAATCAGTCCCATAGTTTTTAATTTTTAATGTTAAATGGTTAATATTCAATGATCTGTTTTGTCAATCACTATCAATCTATGTTCTCCTATTTGTAAAATGCAGTTTGCAATCATCTTTCGTTTTGGAGCATAAAGGGGCAATTTCTTTTAATTCTTGTTACTCCTTTCTCCATTTTTTTAGATTTCAGTTGCAAATATAAGAAAAAAATCGTAACTTTGTGCCCGAAAACAAAAAAAAGTGCCTTTCGAGGTACAAAAAAGATTGAAATTTTATACAAACCCTTTTAATATTAAGTAAAAAATGACAAAAGTAGCAATTAACGGCTTTGGCCGTATCGGTCGCCTCGCATTCCGTCAGATGTTCGAGGCAGAAGGTTATGAAGTAGTAGCTATCAACGACCTGACCAGCCCCAAGATGCTGGCTCATCTGCTGAAGTATGACACCGCTCAGGGTGGTTTCTGCGGTAAGTTCGGTGAGAACAAGCACACTGTTGAGGCAGGTGAGGACTTCATCGTTGTTGATGGCAAGAAGATTACTATCTACGCTATTCCTAACGCTGCTGAGCTGCCTTGGGGTAAGCTTGATGTTGACGTTGTTCTGGAGTGCACAGGTTTCTACACTTCTAAGGAGAAGGCTTCTGCTCACCTGACAGCTGGTGCCAAGAAGGTTGTGATCTCTGCTCCTGCCGGCAACGATCTGCCCACTATCGTTTACAACGTAAACCACAAGACTCTGACTCCTGCCGACACCGTGATTAGCGCTGCATCTTGCACCACTAACTGTCTGGCTCCTATGACCAAGGCTCTGAACGACTTTGCTCCTATCCAGAGCGGTATCATGACTACTGTTCACGCTTACACTGGCGACCAGATGATTCTCGACGGTCCTCAGCGCAAGGGTGATGTTCAGCGTGCCCGTGCAGGTGCTCAGAACATCGTTCCTAACTCAACAGGTGCTGCCAAGGCTATCGGTCTGGTTATCCCCGAGCTGAATGGTAAGCTGATCGGTGCTGCACAGCGCGTTCCCACTCCTACAGGTTCTACCACTATCCTGCACGCTGTTGTGAAGGGTGAGGTTACTGTTGAGGATATCAATGCTGCTATGAAGGCTGCTCAGAACGAGAGCTTCGGTTACACCGAGGAGAAGCTCGTTTCAAGCGACATCATCGGTATGAAGTTCGGTTCACTGTTCGATGCTAACCAGACCATGGTTTCTAAGATTGGTGATGGCAACTCTCTCGTACAGGTTGTTGCTTGGTACGACAATGAGAACTCATACACTTCTCAGATGGTTCGCACCATCAAGTACCTCGCTGAGCTGAAATAATCTTAGCTGAAGCGTATAATAAAAAAGTCGTTCGATATTCGTCGAACGGCTTTTTTTGTTGATTACTACTGAGTTGTTTGATTTTTTTTGTACCTTTGCAGCCGATATGGAAAAGAATGTTTCAGGTAACGACAGTCGTCAGCCGCTCTATGCCCATCTGTCGATGTTTGCGGCCTGTGCCATTTGGGGACTGATGGCTCCACTTGGCAAGGATGCGATGACCCATGGGCTCGATGGTCCTTCTATGGTGATGCTACGCGTATCGGGCGGAGCTTTGTTGTTTTGGATTGCTTCTCTCTTTGTGAAGCGTGAACACGTACCCTTGAAACATGTCTTTATTTTTGCCGGTGCAGCCGTCTTCGGTATAGTGTGCAACCAGTGCGGCTATACTATCGGGCTGTCGCTTACATCACCCATCAATGCCAGTATTGTCACCACGTCGATGCCTATCTTCGCCATGATACTGGCTGCCCTCATCTTGAAGGAACCCATCACCAGCAAGAAAGTGCTGGGTGTGTTGCTGGGTTGCAGCGGTGCACTGATGTTGATTCTCACATCTATGTCGCATGCCAGTGATAAGGTGGGCGATATCCGTGGTGACCTCTGTTGCCTGGGCGCTCAGTTCTCCTACGCCCTTTACTTGTCGCTGTGTAATAAGTTCATTCGCCAATACAGCATTTTCACTGTCAACAAGTGGATGTTTCTCTGGGCTACCGTCATTCTTTTCCCGTTGACTGGTACGCATACGCTATCTATGCTCCAAAATCCCTTATCCACGAAGACCATACTCGAGACGGCTTATGTTATTGTCTTCGGTACCTTTATAGGCTATATCTTAGTCATTAAGGCCCAGAAGGTGCTACGCCCAACGGTGGTGGCTGCCTACAACTACGTGCAGCCAGTGGTTGCAGTCGTTGTCAGTGTGCTGGCAGGCCTCGGTGTACTCATGTGGACGCATGCCCTTGCCGTCGTCCTCGTCTTCAGTGGCGTTACACTGGTGACAAAGTCGAGGAGTCGTAGGGATATGGAAAAGGTGAAAGAGTGAGAATGTTATTCAATAAATCCGTCCATGATAGCGGTGGGAGTACCCTTGCTGTCAAAGGCTTTCACCCGTTTTGCCATTGCCAATAGTGCATAAATTAGACTGCTTGTCCTTGTTCTTCAGATAGTTGGCAAAGATGCGGGCGGCACTCTCCACCTTGGCGGCACAGGGTCGCGTCTTGTAATACTCCGCCGTGCGTGCTGAGGCCACATAGCTGGAGTGAGCCTTCTCGTGCCCCTTGATGCCCAGGATTTCGGCACAGATGAGGCTGCCGTTCTCAGCTTCCGACTGTGCCAACAGTTCCTGTACCACCTTGTAGCAAGCCGACTTGCCTTCGCGGTCGCTGCCCTCCGTCTGTCCGCAGTCCAGACCTACGAGCATCACGATGCCCGACACGGCGCCACACATCATCCTCAGTCGTCCCACACCACCTCCAAAACCGGCAGCAATGCGTTTTGCCATCGTCTCATCGAGTCCATAGAGGTCGGCAAAGGCTGCCACCACACTCTGGCAACAGCCGTAGCCAGCCATGAAGTTATCTACGGCACGTGCCACTCTCTCGTCTAGTTCTTTGTCTGTCATTGTCGTTATGCTAAATATGATTATTTTATCTGTTGTTGCATCCATTCCCAGCATTTCTGCTGACTGCTGGGGAAACGCCAATGTCCGCTTGAGGGCGTGATGTCTTTCTGTTTAGGCGCTGTGATCTCGTTCCATGCAGCCCATACCGAGGTGGGCGAACACGTGTCGTCGTTATAGCCCCATGACATGAAGGTTGGCACTTTTAGTATGCGTGCGAAGTTGACCACGTCGTAGTATTGCAACGTCTTCACCGTCTGAGCGTCGGGTATTTCGGTACGTCCGTCCTTGTAGAAGCCAGAAAAGAATTTTGGCCATCCGCCAGCGCGATGGTGCAGGAAGCCTGTGAGGTCGCAGAGGGCAGGGTAGAAGGGCGCACACGCCGTGACCTTCTCGTTGAGGGCTGCCGTGATGATGGTCAGTGCGCCGCCCTGCGAACCGCCGGTGACGATGACATTCTTGCCATCCCACTGAGGCAACGAGCACAGGAAGTCGACCACACGGGCACAACCTACATACACATCTTTATAGTAATAGGCGTCGCGCGATGCCATATCACGACTTATATAGCCATCGCACTTCTTCCGCTCTTCAGCATAGGCCTCATCGCCGAGCAACTGGTTGTTGTCGTGTATCTCTATCTTCATGTAGATACAGTCCCGCTCGGGGTAGTAGTCAGAGGGATAAATCTTCTGACTGCCGGCACCGGGAGGACAGAGAACGACGGGAAACTGCGAAGTGTGAGGCGTGAGGTCGGAGGTGCGAGGCATGGTGAGATAGCCCTGCATCCACTTGTTCTTGCCTACGTGCAGCCTGACGAGCTTGGTGACGTATCGGTCGTTGGTGGCATCGGGGATGTCGGTGTATTCCGCATCGAGCGCCACCTTACGGGCTTCCTTCAGCGCCTTCTGCCAGAACTGCTCGAAGTCGGCAGGCATCGCGGTGAAGGTCTTGATCTGTTCTGGATCGTATGCCACCTTCACCAGGTCCTTATAGGTCTTGCCGTTAGCTTTGAACTCATACTGGCAGGCGAGGAATCCGGGGGCGTTTAGTGTGCCCATGCGAAGCACTGCCTCGCCATCGATGAACGTTGTGGAGTCGTAGGCCGCTGGCATGAGCATTTCGGAACCCACCTTATAATATATCGTGCGACCATTGACCGGCACGCCCCCTTCGCGAGCCTTCACCGTAAGATGTGCCTCCTGTCCCAACAGGTAGTGGCTGTCGGGATGATTAGGCGTGGCGATAGTCTCTACGAACGGCTTGCGAGCATCGCCAAACTCTTGTCGGAACTGCTGTGCCTGCACTGTCGGGGCAAGAACTGCAGTGAGCACAAAGAAGAAAATCAGTCTTTTCATGTCGGTATGTTTTTGTTTATAAAGTAGGTAAGTATTTCTTGTTAACTGAAAGAAGCAATCGAATCGGCTTCAAACGGCAAGAACGTCGGGTTGGTGACTTAAGTCGTCGGAATCGTTGACTTTAGTCGCCAATCTCGTTGACTTCAGTCGACGACTTTGTTGACTTTAGTCAACGAGGTGATCTCTTTGCCGTTTTCAGTTGATGATAGCATGGTTTTCAGTTGATGGGAATGCGGTCTTGTATAGGGATGACGTAGAACTGACGGTCTTTCTCCGTATCGATCATCCACTGGTCAAAGATGATGTGGTCGTCGAGCGCTTTGATGCGCAGCGTATGTTTGCCTTCCGACAGACTGACGGGCGTCTTGCGAAGAGCCTGTCCGCGCAGCACGTTCTGCTTCCATCGCTCCGAGCGGTAAGGTTCTTTCAGTGAGATGATGATGGGCTCTTGATTGTCAATCTGCAGGGAGTAACGCAGGTCGCCTCGGTCGCTGGGTTGCGTGGGAATCATCGCGGTGTAGAGCGACGACGCAGGCTTTGTCGTTTCAAAGCGATATTCCAGCCAACCGCCTTTAGGTATTGAGACAGCCTTCATGGAGTGGCCCAGCATGTCGATGGTTTTGACGTCGGCCGAGGCCTGGTCGTAGTCGGCAGCATTGCGGGCGATGCCGGTGAAGGGGATGGAGTCTTCTGACAGTTTGCCATATACGTCCTCAAAGACAGGCAGAGAGCGTGGTGCAGCCGACATCAAGCCTTGCCACTTGCCATCGGCGAGGGCATTGTATTGCGCAGTGAGTTGCTGTATTTCTTCGTAGGCGCGATGACTCTCTGACGCATCACTCACCATCTTGCGCGTCATGGCAGCAGCGGCGTAGACGGGATAGACGATATGCGCAAAGTAGGCATCCTGCAGTTCTGGACGGATGAGCAGTCGGCAGCGGTCTACCACTGCCTTCATTCTTCCGAATTGCTCGAGACGTTCAGCAGCTTCCTGACGTGTCAGTTCGATGTCACCTACGACAGATTTTCCTCCCGGATAGCGCTTCTTGTCGAGTTCCACCTGTGTCCATCCCATGAACTCCGGTTTGCGAATGGCATTCAGATGGTAGAAATCTTTCATCACCGGCAGCAGTTGTCTGCCCACCTCCTGTCCGAACTGGCAGCACAACCATCGTTCCAAATGCTCCTCCAAAGTAATCACTTTTTTCTCTCTTGAAGACGGGGCGGGGGAGAGACTGTTTATATCCCATGCCATGTCCAGAAACAGTTCCAGGTCATACGCCGCCACCTTCGGGTCGTGCACGTTGGCAATCCATAGTCGTCGACAGTTGTTGTCATAGGCCGTCCGCATCTCGCTGTAGATGAGTCCAGGCTGTGTGGTGGTAAGCCATAGGTGGTCGTGGGGACGTCCCCAGTACGACAGGTGATAATACACACCACCACCTCCCTTTCGCTTCTGCTGCTGCGCATCGGGCAGACGTGTCAGGTAGCCGTAGTTATCGTCGCACCACATCAGACAAACGTCATCGGGTACGCGCAGTCCGCTTTCGTAGATTTCCAGTACCTCCTTATAAGGTATGAAGACCTGAGGCACTGTCTCCACCTTTTTATTATAATACTTACGGATCAGTTCCCGCTGGTCGTCAATGACCTGTTGCAGTCCGTTGAGTTTCTCTTCTGGTGTCTTCACACCCTCCATCGAACCGTCGTGGATGCCACGCATACCAATGGTAAACAGTTCCTCACTGCCTTTCACCTCCTTCAGTCGTTCTGTCCAGTATCTCTTCACCTCGTCGCGGTTGGTGATGTAGTTGTAGGCACCACGCTGAGCATGATTCCATTCGGCCACGTTATTGCGCAACAGAGGCTCGCAGTGGCTGCTGCCGATGAGGATGCCACATGAGTCGGCCACCTCCTTATTACCCTTGACAGTAAAAAAGCCCGTGCCCCCTTCATGCATGGCAGGCCAGATGGTGTTGGCACGCAAGCGTAACAATAGTTTGAAGATCTCCTTGTAGGTCTTAGGACCTATGCTGACGTTCTCCTTGGGCATACCAGACCCTTTGCCCAGTCGCTCAAACGTCTTTACCGACCAGTTGCGCAGGCTCCAGTCCTCGTCGTTGATGAATATGCCGCGATATTGAACGCTGGGCGTATGCTCCATGGAGAATGTATCGGGCAGACTGAGACATGACTTTCGCTCGGGTACCACGTCGCCCCACCAAATCCACGGCGACACACCCGCCATGCGACTCAGTTCCAGAATGCCGTAGGCACATCCGCGTCCATTATGACCTTCTATTACTATCTGTTTGTCTCCGTTGATGCTGATGCGGAAGCCGTCGTCCTTGCCTTTCTGCTGAATGATGCGTATGGATGCCTTCGCCTTTGCTACGGGACGCATGCCCGTCACTTGCAGCATGTCGTCCTCAAACATCTGTAGCGCTGTCATCACCACGGGGTCAACTTTTCCCTGAATCTCGTAGTTCACTGGCTGTTGTCCGTCAAACCACACCACATCGTCGGCCCAAGCCTGTATGCTTGCGCACAGTGAGAGTGCTATGAATACATTTCTGGCTTTCATTTTGTTGTAGATTAGTATTTTTGTTTGCAAAGTTACGAAATAAATGGAAAAAGTAAATAGAAACACAAATAAAAAAACTTGAAAACGTTTACAATCACTTTTTTTAGAAGGTGTAAATGATATTTTTTAATGAATTAACCATCTTTAACTTTTAGAGGAGGATAAAACAATTTCTTTTGTTTACTTTTGCATAGATTTTAGGAGTTTTAACGGCTCTTGCTCCCCTAATCACATAAGAAATGAATGAGCCTTAACTAATTAAACCAACAACTTTTTATGAAAAAATTAGCTCTTTGTGCATTCGCAGCCTTTGCAATGGCCGCTTGCACCACCACTATCAAGACCGCAAAAACAGTTGACTCTCCCGCCCAGTTGCTGTCTGCCACTGTTGCCGACCTCGAAGTGTCGCCCAACCGTGTTGTCGTGGAATTTGTGCCTTCAAAGGAAATTCAGCGCGCAGGTGTTGAGAACGTGAAGCGTGCTGCTGAGCAGGAAGCCTTGAAGAAGGGTAATGATGATGTGCTGGTGAATGCCGAGTACACTATTCAGCAGACCAACAATTGGATCTTTGGTAAGACCATCGACAAGGTAATCGTTAGTGGTCACCCCGCAAAATACAAGAACTATCGTTCGCTCGGTGATGAAGTTTGGACCGATCCCGTGTTCCGCGGAACCTATCAGAACGACATCAAGAAGAATAACGGTGGTTTCCTGAAGGGCTTGTTCAAGTAATAATGGAGGCCAACGACTATGAAAAAAGCATTTGCGTATATTGCTGTCGCGGTGCTCGCCCTGTCGTCGTGCCAAACCATGGTGAAAACTGCTAAAACTGTCGATGCGCAGTCGAACATTAAAAGTATCACCGTGGCCGACCTCAAGGTGGCCGATAAGCGCGTCACGGCGACTATTGCCGACGTGAGCAGCGATCTCCGTCGCGGTGGCGAAAAGAATGTGAAACAGGCTGTCGAACAGAAGGCTTTGTCTGAAAACGGCGGTGGCGACCTGTTGGTTGACCCCCAGTATGTGGTTACCAAATCCAAGGGGTTGTTTGGCTCGAAAATCAAGTCGATTACTGTCTCTGGACGTCCGGCTTGGTACCAGAACTTCCGTTCGCTCAACGACTCTATTTGGAACAACCCTGCCTTCCGTCAAGTGGTACCCGTAGACAACCAGTTTGAGCGCAATACCTTCATTCGCCCTACCTTTGGAGTAAAGGGCAGCACTGAGCAGAAGTATCCCTCTTTTCGCCGAAAAGGATGGCATGGCAATGTGGACCTCTACTTCGGTGGCGGAGATTTTGATGGCAGGGATAATGATGAGGGCGTAGACTTCTCGTTTGTTGCCACTGCCAATATAGGCTATCAGTTTGGTCCCTACTTCTACTATGGCATTGGCTCTGGTTATGGCACTTTCGACGTAGAGCATTTTGGAGATAACATCGAGATGGTGCCCTTCTTCAACGACCTCCGTTTCTACCTCTCGCGTAAGGCCAGTACGTTTTACGTCGACGTGAAATTGGGTTCTGCCTTCCCTGTAGGTGATATCGCCAAGCACCTCGATGAATTAGAAAAGTCACTCTTCTTTTCACCCTCAATTGGCTATAGCTTAGGTAATCTCGATTTGAGTGCCTACTATATGCTTTGGGATTTTGAAGGTAACTATAAAGACAATAATTCGTACTATGGACGATGGACCCAGAACTTTTCGATGAACACATGGGGTCTTAAATTAGGCCTTCGATTCTAATCAAGAAGTGTATTAAAAAATTGATATTAACCCCGAAAGCAGTTGTCTGACTTTCGGGGTTAAGTTGTTTTGCTTGCAAAGTTACGAAATAAATGGAAAAAGTAAATAGAAGTGCAAATAAAAAACACGAAAACGTTTGCAGTCACGACTTTTTTTCGTACTTTTGCCATCGGTATGAAAGATCTGATTACGATATTGGGACCCACTGCCAGCGGCAAGACCCCTCTTGCTGTAGCACTGGCTCGGAAAATCGACGGAGAAATCATCTCAGCCGACTCCCGACAGGTGTACCGCAGGATGGATATTGGCACGGGCAAAGACCTTGCGGATTATTCAATAACCGATGAACAGGGCAGGGCGACGACCATTCCTTACCATCTGATAGACATCTGCGAACCAGGCACGAAGTATAATCTCTTTCAGTATCAGCAGGATTTCCAGAAAGCCTATGAGGACATCGTCAGACGGGGCAAACGCCCTATTCTCTGCGGTGGCACGGGGCTCTATATAGAAGCCGTGCTGAAGGGCTACCAGCTCTCGCCCGTGCCCCAGAATCCTGAGTTACGTCATCAGTTGGAAGACAAGTCGCTTGCCGAACTGACCGAGATGCTGCGTGAACTGAAGACTAAGAACGGCTCCGAGATGCATAATACTACCGACGTGGATACAGCGCAGCGGGCTATCAGGGCCATTGAGATAGAAATGGGGTCGATGACTTCGAGGTGCGAGGTACGAGGTACGAGGTACGAGGATAGTTCTGCCGATGGGTCTGACCTCGCATCTCGTACCTCGATTATCATCGGCGTCAACATCGACCGCGAGTTGCGCCGTGAGAAGATTACCCGCCGATTGAAAGCCCGTCTGGAAGAAGGCATGGTCGACGAGGTGCGGGGGCTGCTGACTGAGGGCATCCCTGCAGAAGACCTTATCTATTACGGGTTGGAATATAAATACTTAACAGAATACATCGTCGGAAGACTCAGCTACGACGAGATGTTCCGACAGTTGGAGATAGCTATCCATCAGTTTGCCAAGCGCCAGATGACCTGGTTCCGTGGTATGGAGCGCCGTGGGTTTAAGATTCATTGGATTGATGCCACGTGGCCCATGGAAGAGAAAGTAAACGCAATACAGGAAATAATAAATAGTAAATAGTACATTGGAAAATAGTAAATCAAGATGGGGTATCGTGTATTGCCCTCGAAACGGTAGGAGTAGCAAGCGCAAACGCTGGGAGCGGTTGCAGCATGAGTTGGACGCACGTGGCGTGGCGTACGACTTTGTGCAGAGCGAGAACTCCGAAAGCGTGGAACGCCTCGTTACTATGCTTATTCATAATGGTTATAAGACCATTGTCGTGGTGGGAGGCGATTCGGCCCTTAACGATGCCGTGAACTGTCTGATGCGAGAAGAGAAGCATGTACGAGACAGTATTGCTCTTGGTGTGGTGCCCAATGGGTTGCTCAATGACTTTGCACGTTTTTGGAACTTCAAGGAAGATGACGATGCGAAGACTGTTGAGATGCTGATGAAACATCATGTCAGGAGGGTCGACCTGGGGTGTATCCGTTATACTAATAAAAAAGAGGAGAGCAGACATCGTTATTTCCTGAACTGCGTGAATATCGGTACCACTGCCGATATCATGAATCTGCGTCAGCAAACCCGCAAGGTCTTCGGTTCCGAGATGCTGTCGTTTGTCTCGTCAGTTATTATCAAGGTGTTTCATAGGAAAGACTACAAGGTCAGGCTGCGAGTGAATGACGAGGTGGTCGATCGTCGCGTGATGACCATCTGCGTAGGTAATGCGCATGGCTACGGTCAGACCCCCAGTGCTGTACCATATAATGGCATGCTGGATGTGTCGGTGGTCTACGATCCCCAGGTGCTTCAGCTGTTCAGTGGCTTGTGGCTGCTTATCTCCGGCCGCTTGCTGAATCACAACAGTGTGCATCCCTACCGCACTCGCGAATTGGTGATTGAGGATGCGTCGAAAGCATTGGTGGGTATTGATGGCCGACTGATGGACACACCTCTAGGGAGCTATCGTATCACGGTAGAACAGGAAGTCATCAATTTCTTGATACCATCATAAGGGTGGGGTATTAGCCCATCTCCGAGATGCGGTGAAGCTTAGCTTCGTCGACGAACTGAATTTTCCTGCCAACAACCTTGATAAGTCCCTCGTCTACAAAACTTGAGAGGGTGCGAATAGCATTGCTCGTGGTCATGTTGGCGATGTCGGCTAAACTCTGACGGCTGAGATAAACAGCAAGTGTGATGCCGTCACGTTCTACGCCATACTTCTCTTTCAGACGTATAAGGATCTCTGCCATTCGAGCGCGTATATGCTTGTGCCCCAGACTAATAGTTCTTTTCACTGAGAGGCTTAGTAGAGTTGCGAGTTCTTGAATAAAAACCTGTGCAATCTTATTGTTTTCCCATATAAGGTGAAAGATGAAATCTATGGGGATAAATGCCAGTTCCGTGTTGTCTCCGGCAATCGCAGTGGCTTGGTAATTGTCGTTTGTGAATGCTTCGCGATAAGCAAAGATACTGCCTGGCTCTACCATTCGGATAATCTGTTGATAGTCGCCCACGCCGCTGCCATAGATGGCCACATGCCCTTTAACTAGAAAAATGAGATATGATGGAGTGTCGCCTTTCTGGTAAACTGTTTCTTTGTCATTATAAGACTTAATTGTCAGGAGCTTTATCAGTTCCTGTCTTTCATCATCAGTCATAACATCCCATAGTTGGGTAATAGACCGTGCGACGCGTTCTTTCTTTAAGCCTAGATCCATATTTATCAATACAAATGGTGTGATTTGCAAAGGTAGCATTTTTCCTGTAAATAAACAAAAAAAACTGTAAAAATGATGATTTTTCCCCGAAAAACAAAAAAAATTACAAATTTATTTTGCTGTCTGCTCAAAAATGCGTACTTTTGGAGTGCAATCTAAAACAGAATATCTAAACAAATTACTAAAACCTTAAAATAGGAACTATGAGTTATTTACGATTCGAGAAAGCCGTGATGACTAATCTTGAGGAGAGTCTGCGACGCGAATTGCTTCGTACGAACCGTAGTGGCGCCTATAGCAGTTCTACGCTGGTAGACTGTAACACGCGCAAATACCACGGTCTGCTGGTAGTACCTGTACCTGAAATTGACGATGAGAACCATGTGCTCTTGTCGTCGTTTGATTGTACGGTTGTCCAGCACGGAGCAGAGTTCAACTTAGGTCTCCACAAGTATCAAGGCAACCATTTCAGTCCGAATGGCCATAAGTACATTCGGGAGTTTGATGCAAGTTTAGTACCGACGACAACGTATCGTGTGGGTGGCGTTATTCTGAAACGCGAGACTATTTTCCAGGCCTATGAGGACCGCATCCTTATCCGCTATACGCTAGAAGATGCCCATTCGGCCACTACCTTGCGCTTCCGTCCTTTCCTGGCTTTCCGCTCTGTACGTCAGTTTACCCACGAGAACTCTGTGGCCAGTCGTGAGTACCATGCCGTAGACAATGGTATCAAGACCTGTATGTATAAAGGATACCCTGATCTGTACATGCAGTTCAACAAGAAGAACGAGTTTATCTTCCAGCCCGACTGGTATCGTGGTGTGGAGTATCCTAAGGAGCAGGAGCGTGGCTATGCTTCTAACGAGGACCTCTACGTACCCGGTTACTTTGAAATACCCATCAAGAAAGGCGAAAGTATTATCTTCTCGGCCTCGACGTCACAGATTAAGTCGTCAACGCTGAAGAAACTGTTCCAAGAGGAGATAGATGTTCGCGTGCCCCGCGATAACTTCTACCACTGTCTGGTGACTGCTGCTCACCAGTTCCATAACCGTCAGGCCGATGATACCCGTTATTTGCTGGCAGGCTATCCTTGGTTCAAGTGTCGTGCACGCGATACCTTTATTTCTCTGCCTGGTCTGACTCTCGCCATTGAGGAGAACGATTACTTTGAGTTAGTTATGCAGACCGCTGAGAAGGGCCTTCGTGAGTTTATGGAAGGCAAGCCTTTGAGCGTGAAGATCTATGAGATGGAACAGCCCGACGTACCTCTTTGGTGCGTATGGTCTCTTCAGCAATATTCTAAGTACGCTGGTCGTGAGAAGTGTTTTGAAAAGTATGGCCAGTTGTTGAAAGACATCGTTGCTTATATCGAAAAGGACGGTCATCCCAATCTTCGTCTTGATGATAACGGACTGTTGTATGCCAATGGCCGCGACAAGGCCATCACGTGGATGAACTCCACTGCCAATGGACGTCCTGTCGTTCCCCGCTCAGGCTATATCGTAGAATTCAATGCACTGTGGTATAATGCTTTGAAGTTCTGTGCTTCGATGGCAGCCGACAATAACGACACCAAGGCTGTAGAGCATCTGGAAGCCCTGGCAGCCAAGACAAAGAAATCCTTTGTCGAGACCTTTGTCAATGACTATGGCTATCTGCTCGACTATGTCGACGGCAATATGATGGACTGGAGTGTCCGTCCCAATCAGATTTTTGCCGTTGCTCTCGACTATTCACCACTGTCACAGCAGCAGATGAAGAACGTAGTCGATATATGTACTCGAGAACTCCTCACACCGAAGGGACTGCGCTCGCTCTCACCAAAGAGCGGTGGCTACAACCCGATGTACGTCGGTCCGCAGACACAGCGTGACTATGCTTACCATCAGGGTACGGCATGGCCTTGGCTGGGCGGCTTCTACATGGAGGCCTGTCTGAAACTCTACAAGCGCACCCGCCTGTCGTTTGTTGAGCGCCAGATGGTGGGCTATGAGGATGAGATAGACTATCATGCTATAGGCACTATCTCAGAACTTTTTGACGGTAATCCGCCCTTCCATGGACGTGGTGCCATGTCGTTTGCTATGAACGTGGCCGAGATTCTACGCACAATGAAGTTGCTCGAGAAATATTCATACCAAAAATAAGGAGGAGACGCTATGAAAGTTTTAATGTTTGGATGGGAGTATCCTCCTCATGTGTTTGGTGGACTCGCCACAGCTAACTATGGAATATCTGAAGGTTTGAAGGCTCAGGGCGACATGGATATCGCGCTCTGTCTGCCTCATCCTTTCGGTGATGAAAGTCAGCATGCAGCACGCATTATTGCTATGAATGCCGTGCCTATTGCTTGGCGTGATGTGAACCGTGACTATGTGCAGAGTCGCGTGGGCAACATTATGGATCCTGACTACTATTTCAAGTGTCGTGACCATTTATATGCCGACTTCAACTATATGCATGTGAACGACCTCGGTTGTATGGAGTTTGCGGGAGGTTATCCTTCCAACCTGCACGAGGAGATCAACAACTACTCTATTATCGCAGGTGTCGTGGCACGTACCGAAGAGTTTGATATCATCCACGCTCATGACTGGTTGACATTCCCTGCCGGCATTCATGCCAAGCAGGTTAGTGGTAAACCGCTGTGCATCCATGTTCATGCCACCGACTTTGACCGTTCTCGTGGTAACGTCAATCCCACTGTGTATTCTATTGAGAAGAATGGTATGGACAATGCCGATTGTATCATGTGCGTCAGTGAGCTGACCCGCCAGACAGTCATCCACCAGTACCATCAGGATCCGCGCAAGTGCTTTACCGTGCATAATGCTGTCTATCCTCTGCCTGAAGAGTATCAGGCCATCCCGCGTCCCGACCATACTAACAAGGAGAAGGTAGTGACATTCCTGGGTCGTATCACGATGCAGAAAGGTCCCGAATACTTTGTTGAGGCTGCCAACATGGTGCTCCATCGCACCCGTAACGTACGCTTCTGTATGGCTGGTTCGGGCGATATGATGAATGCAATGATACAATTGGCAGCCGAGCGTGGCATTGCCGACCGTTTCCACTTCCCCGGTTTCATGCGAGGCAAACAGGTGTATGAGTGCCTGAAGGACTCCGACGTCTATGTCATGCCGTCGGTATCCGAGCCATTCGGCATCTCGCCGCTGGAGGCCATGCAGTGCGGTACCCCCTCCATCATCTCAAAGCAGTCTGGCTGTGCAGAGATTCTGACCAACTGTATCAAGGTGGACTATTGGGATATCCACGCCCTTGCCGATGCTATATACTCCATCTGCGCCAACGATTCGCTCTTCCACTATCTCAAGGATGAAGGTAAGCGCGAGGTCGACCAAATCACTTGGGAGAAGGTAGGCCGTTGGATTCGCACCCTCTATAGGAGAACCTTAGGCTGGGAAGAGGCCTAAGGCGTAACAACGTCATAACGTCATAATGACATAACGACATAACGAACAAAACGAAAAAGAATTATGAAAACAATTTGTTTATATTTTGAGATACATCAGATCATTCATCTGAAGCGCTACCGTTTCTTTGACATCGGTACCGATCATTATTATTATGATGACTACGAGAATGAACGTAGCATCAGTGACATTGCTGAGCGCAGCTATATGCCGGCACTGAATACCTTGCAACAGATGATCAAGGAGAACGGCAAGTATTTTAAGGTGGCATTCTCGCTCTCGGGCGTTGGTATCGAACAGTTGGAGATGCATGCTCCTCAGGTACTCGAGAAGTTACAGGAACTGAATGAGACCGGTTGCGTGGAGTTCCTCGCCGAGCCCTACAGCCATGGTCTGTCGTCACTCGCTAATGAAGAGGCTTTTGCCCGCGACATGAAGAAGCAGATGAAGAAGATGGAGGAATACTTCGGCAAGACACCTACCGTGGCCCGTAACTCTTCGCTCATCTATAGTGATGATATTGGTGCCCAGATAGCAGCTCTTGGCTTCAAGGGTATGCTCACCGAAGGTGCCAAGCATGTTCTGGGATGGAAGTCACCCCACTACGTCTACAACTGTAACATTGCTCCCAATCTGAAGCTGTTGCTCCGCGACGTAGAGCTTTCTGACGACATCTCACTCCGCTTTAATAATGCCGAGTGGGAGGGCTATCCTCTCTTCGCTGATGCCTATATCGATCGTATTGCCCGTCTGCCAGAGGAAGAGCAGGTCATCAATATCTTCATGGAACTCTCAGCACTGGGTATCGCTCAGCCGCTCAGCTCTAATATCCTGGAATTCCTTAAAGCACTGCCGGTATGTGCTAAGCAGAAAGGCATCACCTTCTCTACACCGACAGAGATATGCATGAAGACCAAGAGCGTAGGTGCTATCGATGTGCCCGACACCCTGTCGTGGGTTGACGAGGAGCGTGACTGCTCATGCTGGCTGGGTAACGCCATGCAGCGTGAAGCCTTTAATAAACTCTATTCAGTGGCTGACCGTCTGCTTATAGCCAACGACCCACGCATCAATCAGGACTGGGACTATCTGCAGGCTTCTAATAACTTCCGCTTCATGACCACTAAGCCCTCAAACGTAGGACTTGATCGTGGTATCTACAGTGGTCCGTTCGATGCCTTTACCAACTATATGAACATCCTGGGCGACTTCATCAACAGAGTCAATGCCCTCTATCCTGAGGAGATTGACAACGAACAGCTCAACTCACTCCTGACCACTATCAAGAACCAGGGCGATGAGATTGAGATGAAGGATATTGAGATTGAGCGTCTGAAGGCTAAGTTGGCTAAACTGAATCCTGAGGAGAACGTAGCGGCCCCCAAGAAGGCTCCAGCGAAGAAAGCTGCTCCTAAGAAAGCTCCAGCTAAGAAAGCTGCTGAGGAAAAGAAGTAAGATGAGTTGATATGGCTACGAAACACGTACAATATCAAACTGTAGGAACCTGTTCCAAACTGATTGATGTGACAGCCGACGAGAACGATGTCATACAGCAAGTCTTTTTCCTGGGCGGTTGCAACGGCAATCTGAAAGGTATCGGACAGTTGGTGCGAGGACAGCACATTGATGATGTGATTCGAAAACTCGATGGTGTGCGTTGCGGTACGAAGAATACCTCTTGCCCTGACCAGCTATGCCGTGCCTTGGAGCTGTTGAAGACAGCACCGTTAGAACAGTAGAAGCTAATAGACAATGATTCCCCAGGAGCTATGCGCTTTTGGGGAATTTTTTTTGCCATTGTTTGATTATATTCAAGTATTTTTTGTACCTTTGCCACCTGTAACACAAACCAACCGATAAGAAGATGAGCAATTTGATTCACCCCATCAACTATCAGCGCCTGCTTGACATGCGTCAGACGGAGCAGGGCATCAAGCTGATTAAAGAGTTTTTTCAGGCTAACCTCAGCACCGAATTGCGTCTTCGTCGTGTGACCGCTCCTCTGTTTGTATTGCAGGGACTGGGTATCAACGACGACTTGAACGGCGTGGAGCGCGCTGTGACATTTCCCATCAAGGACCTGGGCGATGCCCGTGCAGAGGTGGTGCACTCCCTGGCTAAATGGAAGCGACTGACGCTTGCAGAGTATCATATTGAAGCTGGCTATGGCATCTATACTGATATGAACGCTATCCGTGCTGATGAGGAACTTGATAACCTCCATTCATTGTACGTAGACCAGTGGGACTGGGAGGCAACGATTCGTCGCGAAGACCGTACGCTTGACTATCTGAAGAACGTTGTGAAACGTATCTATTATGCTATCCGTCGCACGGAATATCTCACATGCGAGACCTATCCGCAGTTGAAACCCTTCCTGCCCGAGAAGATTCATTTCGTACATGCAGAGGAACTGCTACAGATGTATCCCGACAAGACACCTAAGGAACGTGAGGATGCTATCTGTGAGAAATATGGTGCTGTGTTCCTTATCGGCATCGGAGGTAAGTTGTCAAATGGTGAGAAACACGATGGTCGTGCCCCTGACTACGATGACTGGTCGACCATTGCTGAAGACGGACGTATGGGGTTGAATGGCGATATCCTCATCTGGTATCCCATCCTGGGACGTTCGTTCGAGTTGTCGTCCATGGGTATCCGTGTCGACAAGGAGTCGTTGTTACGACAACTGAAGATAGAGCATCAGGAAGAGCGTGAGAAACTCTACTTCCACCAGCAGTTGCTCAATGACCGTCTGCCCCTCTCTATCGGAGGCGGTATAGGTCAGAGCCGTCTATGCATGGTATTGCTCCACAAGGCTCACATTGGTGAGATTCAGGCTTCTATCTGGCCAGATCAGATGCGTGAGGCGTGTCGTGAGTTGGGCATGCCACTCATTTAGTGAACACTGTCCTGTTACCAATGTAACAGCTATAATAGAACTGAATTATGGAATATATCGTTTCGGCACGAAAATACCGTCCTATGTCTTTCGACACCGTTGTAGGGCAGGCGGCTCTGACCACCACATTGAAGAATGCGGTGAAGAGCGGCAAACTGGCACATGCCTACCTGTTCTGCGGACCACGAGGCGTGGGAAAAACCACTTGTGCCCGTATCTTTGCTAAGGCCATCAACTGTCAGAATCCGACCGCCGATGGTGAGGCATGCAATGAGTGTGAGAGCTGTCGGTCGTTCAACGAGCAACGTTCATTGAATATCTTTGAGCTCGATGCTGCGTCCAACAACTCAGTAGAGCATATCAAGACGCTGATGGAGCAGACTCGCATTCCGCCACAAGTAGGTAAATACAAGGTCTTTATCATCGACGAGGTTCACATGCTTTCTACGGCAGCCTTCAACGCCTTCCTGAAGACTTTGGAGGAGCCTCCTGCACATGTCATCTTTATCTTGGCTACTACGGAGAAGCACAAGATTCTTCCCACTATTTTGAGCCGTTGCCAGATATACGACTTCGAGCGTATGACGGTTCAGAATACCATCGACCATCTGAAAATGGTGGCTGATAAGGAGGGTGTCACCTACGAGGATGAGGCTTTAGCAGTGATTGCTGAGAAGGCCGATGGCGGTATGCGCGATGCCCTTTCCATCTTCGACCAGGCAGTGTCGTTCTGTCAGGGCAATATCACCTACCAGCGTGTCATCGAGGATTTGAATGTGCTCGACTCCGATAATTACTTCCGTATTGTGGATTTGTCGTTGGAGAATAAGGTGTCAGAGGTCATGGTATTGCTCAATACCGTTATCAACAATGGCTTCGATGGCGGTTTGCTCATTCAGGGACTTGCTAAGCACGTGAGAAACCTGATGATGGCTAAAGACCCGCAGACCCTGTCATTGCTCGAAGTAAGCGAGAAAGCCCGTGAGCGATATATGGAGCAGGCAAAGCGTACAGGACAACAGTTCCTCTATCAGGCCTTGCGACTGATGAACCAGTGTGATATTAACTACCGTCAGTCCAGTAACAAGCGACTGCTGGTGGAGTTGACGCTGATTGAGATAGCGCAGATTACGCAGCCCGACGAGGGGCCAGCTAATGGGCGTAAGCCCAGAAGATTGAAATCCCTGTTCAGACAACTGATTCCTCAGACTCAGCCCAAGCAGTCGGCTCCACAGGTGGCCGCGACTGAGCCTAAGAATCATCAGAGTGTTCAGAGTGTTCCGAATACTCAGAGTACTCCGAAAGAGATAATTACCTCAAGGCCTTCTATCAAGATGGGTCAGTTGGGCATCTCATGGAGCCGTCTTTCGCGTACTTCCCATCCGCAAGCGGAGAGTGCAGGAACAGATGCTGCCAATGAGACTGCCGAGGTCATAGTCGAGAAGAACAAACCGTTCACACTAGACGATCTGATGCTCCAATGGTTGGCAATGTGTAATCGTATGCCCCAGCAGTATAGCGGACTGGCAGCACGTATGAAGAATATGAACCCTGCCATTCTTGAGGCTCCTGCTATCGAAGTGGTTGTCCCTAACGAGATAATCCTTGCGGAGATGGAGCAAATCAAGGGCCGATTGTTGAGAACCTTGAAAGACAATCTGCACAACGCCGAGATAACGCTTTCTCTCCGTGTGGCAGTACAAGGTGAGAAGGTGAAGGTACTTACGCGCCGAGAGCAGTTTGATCAGTTGAGTCACGACAATCCCGTTGTTGACAAACTAAGAGAAGCCTTTGATTTGGAGTTAGCGTAGTTTTTATAGAAATAAGTGAAAAGTGATATGAGAATACAGAAGGTGAAGGACGTCTTCATGAAGATTGTCAAGGTAAAGTACAAGAAGTACATCATCACTGTTGTGCTTGGAGTCTTGTTAGTAGGTATTCTGGGAGATAATAGTGTACTTGCGCATCGTCGTAACAAACAGCGTATAGCCGAGCTGAAACGTGAAAAGGCACGCTATATGGAAGACTATCAGCGTTCTCAGGCTAAGATTTATTTGTTTCAGACCGACATTCGTGAGGTTCAGCGCGTAGGGCGTGAGCGTCATCTGATGAAGATGCCCGATGAGGATATCTTCGTGCTCAGCGACGACACCATTCATTCTGAAAGTAATGCAAGCCATGAAACAGCTAAGTAAATTACAGAGTTTCATCTTCGCCTTGGGAGCGGTGCTGATGGTGGTTGGTGCTGCGATGGGTATGTTTGTGCCCGGTGTAGCCCCTTATGTTTTTAGTGGCGGGGCCTTGTGTTATGTCAGTATGCAACTTCTCCAGACCTACGAAGGCTCTAATTTCACTATACGCCGTCTGCGCCGCATCATGATTCTGAGTGATGTGTTTCTGCTCCTTACTGGTCTGCTGATGTTTTTGAACAACGGGAATCCGTTGCAACTTGATCATATCACCTATGTCTCCTATATCAAAGGCAACTGGGTGCCGTTGCTCTTAATAGCCGCCGTCCTACAATTCTATACGACATACAGAATCAGTTCAGAACTGGAACGAGAGGCAAAAAAAATCTAAAAGTTTGCGCAATATCTTAAATTGCGCAAACTTTTTTTTCTACTTCGCAAGAACATTGTATATTTGCATTCGAAAGCAAATCAATGCGAAATAGTCTATGAATAGAATATTTTTTGTGTTTGCCACCATTCTGGCGCTGACATCATGTGCCGAGGCCTTCGAGACCTACCAGATTCAAGGTTCGTCGATGGTTTCTATGGATCATGATAATAAGTTGGCCCTGAAGGTGTTCAAGGATGACCGTCTGGCCGACTTCGATTCTTGTGAAGTTGTTCATGGCAACTTCAGTTTTGTGGGCCGTTTCGACACCACCCAATTAGGCTTTCTGGTGACCGAGGATATGCTGTCGCCTGTACCTTTGATTATCGAGTCAGGCGGTATGATTACTGTAAGCCTGCAGCGTGGCATGAACCGTGTTAGCGGTACGCCATTGAACGATAAACTTTACGAGTACCTTGAACACTATAACCAGTTGCGCAACTACTCTATGACGATGAAGGCTCGCAGTAAGGAGATGAATCACCTGCGTGACGAGATGGACAGCCTGGAGACCCATTTTATTATTGAGAACTCCGACAATCTGGCTGGGATGTTCGCCTTCATGCAGATGGTATCGGAGTTGGTGGAAAGACAGATGCTTATTACGCCACAGTTGGAGCTGATCATGCAACAGGCCTCTGAATCGTTCAGAAACAACCCCTATGTGAGCAATTATTATAAGGCAGCCAAGCACTATATGAACAATCAACAGTCCAACAAACTCCCTGTGGCACTGCCTGTTAACGAGGAAACCGAAAAACCGAAATGAGAATACTAATCAAAGGAGGACATCTTGTCAACGAAGGACATTCATTTATAGGGTCACTTGTCATTGACGGTGACCATATTGTTGAGATACTGAAAGGAAAGGAAACTTATCCCGCAGAACCGGTCGACCGTACGATTGATGCTGCGGGATGCTATGTTTTGCCAGGTGTGATAGACAGTCACGTTCATTTCCGTGAGCCGGGACTGACCGAGAAAGCTACCATAGAGAGTGAGAGTAGGGCTGCCGCTGCCGGTGGCGTGACCACCTTTTTCGATATGCCCAACACATTGCCGCAGACTACCACTTTAGAAGCCTTGGATGAGAAGTTCCGCCTTGCGGCGAAGAGTAGTCATGTGAACTATTCCTTCTTCTTCGGTGCCACTAACGACAATGTCAAGCTCTTCGGTCAACTCGACCCCCATCGCATCCCGGGTATCAAGTTGTTTATGGGTTCTTCCACCGGCAATATGCTGGTAGACCAGGACAAGGCGTTAGATGCCATCTTCAAGACAGCCACGCTGCCTATCATGGCCCATTGCGAAGATACTTCTATCATCAATCAGAATATGGCGTTGGCCAAGGAGGGTAGCGATGATCCTGATATCAGCCTTCATCCTTTCATCCGTAGTGAGGAAGCTTGTCTGACTTCAACTCAGAAAGCTGTTGCACTGGCGCATCGTCATCATGCCCGTCTGCATGTGGCACATGTCTCTACTGCCGAAGAATTGGAACTGTTCAATGTTCAATCTTCAATGTTCGATGGTCAATCTGTCACTGCAGAAGCCTGCGTGGGTTACCTGATATTCTCCACTCTCGACTATCCTCGTTTAGGCGCTCGTATCAAAGTAAATCCCGCCATCAAGAGCCCTGTCGACCAGTTTATGTTGCGTGAAGCCCTGAACGATGGGCGTATCACGACCGTAGCCACCGATCACGCTCCCCATCTGCTCAGTCAGAAACAAGGTGGTTGTGTGAAAGCCGTCTCCGGTATGCCGATGATTCAGTTCTCGCTGGTCACCATGCTTGAACTCGTCGATGCCGGTATTCTCAGTATCGAGCGGGTGGTAGAGTTGATGTCCCACAATCCCGCTCGTCTCTTTGAGATGCGTCAGCGTGGATTCCTTCGTCCCGGCTTTAAGGCCGATATTGCTATCGTGCGTCGTAGTACACCATGGACTGTCACACCCGATGTCATTGAGAGCAAGTGCGGCTGGAGTCCCATGGAGGGGCATCAATACCAGTGGCATGTGGAGAAAACTATGTGTAATGGACACCTTGTATATAATAATGGCAAGGTGGATAGCAGTTATATAGGTGAGGCTGTAGCATTCAGATGATCATCCATTACGACATAGCCGACGTCAAGCCCTATATCAACTGGGTCTACTTCTATCATGCGTGGCAGTTGCAGCAGCCAGCGGAGCAACAGCGTATCCGTATGGAGGCTGAGTCGTTTCTTGAAGCCTGTTCTTCCCGTTATCAGAGTCATGCGCTCTTCCATTTGTATGATGCCTATAGTGATGGTGATGATGTGGTTCTTCTTGTAGGAGAGGGGAGTGGTGAGAGAGGAGAGAAACTGCCTTTCTTGCGCCAGCAACAAGCGGGGAGCGACTACCTCTGTCTGGCCGATTTCATAGCCCCTAGAAACGATTCTCGAAATTCACCACAGAGACACAGAGACACAGAGCCTCCCCTCTCCTTTGGGGAGGGGTCGGGGGAGGAGTGTCAACTCGGCCTCTTTGCCACCAGTGTTGACAGTAAGATGGTGAGCGACTTTGAAGAGGACCCCTATAATAGGATGATGGCACAACTATTGGCCGATCGACTGGCTGAAGCCACAGCCGAGCGTTTGCACGAACAGGTGAGAAAAACGATTTGGGGTTATGCCAAAGACGAGCAGTTGACCATTCCCGAGATGTTGCAAGAGCGTTTTCAGGGCATCCGTCCCGCAGTGGGCTATCCTTCGCTGCCCGATGCCAGTTTGAACTTCCTGCTCGACCGTCTGCTCCAGTTCTCCCAAATAGACATCACGCTTACCGAGAGTGGCGCCATGTGTCCCCATGCCAGTGTCTCCGGATTGATGATAAGTCATGCTGAGAGCCACTATTTCACTGTGGGCAAGATAGGTGAAGACCAGTTGTGCGACTATGCGCATCGCCGTGACCTACCCATAGAAACCATTCGTAAATTCTTAGCTGCCAACCTATGATAGCCAGACTATTGTTACCCCTCGTACTCATCATCCTTCTCACAGCCTATTATCTGGACCGTGTCTATTGGCGTAATGGGAAACAGTGGTGCCGAGTGATGGGGTGGGGCATTGCTGTTGTAGCGATGTATGCCACGATAGCGCAGTCCCTGACACGCGATTATTTTCCTAACAATATCAACGCTCTCTTCTGGTATCTCCACCTGCTCTGTGTTGTCGTAGTGCCAGCATCGCTCTTTACGCTTTGTCTGTTTCTGGGCCGCCGGCTGAAACGTCAGCGTCGTGGCGTCGTGGTAGGCGTTGTCCTTGCGGTGCTCTTCGCCGGTGTCTATCTTTATGGCACTTTCATTGGGTCGCAACGTTTTGAGACGGTCTCCTTCCGATATGTCCATCACGCTGTTCCTGCGGCTTTCAACGGCTACAAGATAGTACAGTTTGGAGATGCCCATGTGGGGTCATATACCGGTCAACGCAAGGATCTTCTTCGCGATGCCGTCAATCATATCAACGAGCAACATGCCGACCTTGTAGTCTTCACGGGCGACCTGCAGAACAAGGGTGCTGAAGAGATTGATGCCCATCGCCAGTTGCTGAGTTCCATTCGTGCCAAGGACGGTGTCATTGCCGTCTTGGGAAATCATGACTATGCAGAGTATATTGGAGGCTCCAAGGCTGAGAAAGAAGCGCGCAGTGCCCTAACCCGTGAGGCTATCCGTAAGTTGGGGTGGACCCTGCTATGCAATGAACACCTGGTCATCCATCGCGGTAATGACTCCATTGTCATTGCCGGTATGGAGAACGATGGCGAGGGTCGCTTCCCCTGTTTGGGCAATATCGCCAAGACGTTGGAGGGCGTCAGCAATGATGCTTTCGTCATTATGCTGGAGCATGATCCCACCTCGTGGCGACGTAAGATACTACCTTTCTCGCACGCCCAACTGACCCTCAGCGGACATACCCATGGTGGACAACTCTCTGTCCTCGGTTTGTCGCCAGCGGGATTGAAGTATAAGGAATACGCAGGTCGCTACGACCAGAACCAGCGCACCCTTTATGTCACCAAGGGCATGGGAGGTGTCATTCCCTTCCGCTTGGGGGCACCGAGGGAAATAGTGACTATTACAATTAGCAATTAACAGATAGCATGAGTCCTCGACTATTGAGCATTATCCCTTGACCATTAACTATAGAAATGAAATACTTATACTACGCTTATCAACTCTGTATTGCCCTTCCGCTGGGCATCATCGTAACCATCCTCACGGCCCTTAGTATCGTCATAGGCTGCTCTTTGGGTTTTGGCCATTTCTGGGGCTATTACCCTGGGCGTTGGTGGTCCAGAATCATCCTTTGGCTGCTGTTCATTCCTGTCAAGGTCGATGGACATCAGCATCTGGAAAAGAAACAGTCGTATGTCTTTGTTTCCAACCATCAGGGGGCCTTTGATATCTTCCTCATCTATGGCTATCTGGGCCGCAATTTCAAGTGGATGATGAAGTATCAGTTGCGCAAGATACCCTTTGTTGGTTGGGCTTGCGAGAAGTCTCATCAGATTTTCGTAGACAAGCGAGGCCCTAAGAAGATTAAGGCAACCTATGACGCAGCTCGTCAGACGTTGCAGGGCGGCACCAGCGTCACTGTCTTTCCCGAGGGTGCCCGCACCTTTACCGGTCATATGGGCGTCTTTAAGAAAGGAGCCTTTGCTTTGGCTGATGAGTTGCAGTTACCCGTAGTGCCATTGACCATCAACGGTTCTTTCGATGTGTTACCCCGCATGCGTGGTTTCAGCTTTATCACGTGGCATCGTCTCACCCTTACCCTCCATGAGCCCATTTATCCTGTGGGACAAGGTGCCGAGAATATCGAGTCCACAAAAAATCAGGCCTATGACTCGGTAATGTCAGCCATAGTGCCTGAATATCAAGGTTTCGTGGAGAATCCGGATCAGTGACTTATCTTCGGGTACTTCCTGAACCATCCATCCCAGCGTAGGCGCATCACGCCGAAGAACGCTTCTGAGAAGATGCCGCCCGACATCTTCGACGTACCTTCCCTGCGGTTGACAAACACCACGGGTACCTCTTTGATCTTGAATCCTATCTTATAGGCAGTGAACTTCATCTCAATCTGGAAGGCATAGCCCTTGAAGCGTATCTTGTCGAGTTCGATGGTCTGTAGCACGCGTCGCCTGTAGCATTTGAATCCCGCTGTCGTGTCGTGTACTTTGAATCCTGTGATGAAGCGCACGTATTTCGAGGCGAAGTAACTCATCAGCACACGTCCCATAGGCCAGTTCACCACATTGACGCCACTCACATAGCGTGAACCGATGGCCACGTCGTTGCCCCCCTCAGGGTTGGCCTCCGTCTTAGGTGCACATGCACTGTAGAGGCGAGGCAGGTCGTTGGGGTCGTGACTGAAGTCGGCATCCATCTCGAAGACATACTCGTAGTCATGTTCTAATGCCCATTTGAATCCCGTGATATAGGCTGTTCCCAGTCCCAGCTTGCCGCTACGCTCCAGGATAAACAGTCGGTCACTGAACTCCTTTGCCATCAGTCCTTTTACGATAGCCGCAGTGCCGTCGGGCGACCCGTCATCGATGACCAAAATATGGAAACACTTATCCAGTCCGAAGACGGCACGTATGATTTTCTCTATGTTCTCCTTCTCATTATAAGTAGGAATGATGACGATGCTGTCGCTCTGATTTGTAGTACGTTCTGATGCTACGGTCTCCTTATATCGTTCCATGAGCCATTCGTCTTGTTCCTCTATGGTCATATTGCTATTGTCAAGGAGAATGGCGTCATCGGCTTGCTTCAGAGGTGACACCTCACGGTGAGAGTCGATGTAGTCACGCTCTTCAACGTTTTTCAGGATATCGTCGAAGTCGGCAGGCATGCCCTTTTGTATCAGTTCATCATAACGTCGCTGTGCACGTACCTTTGCTGAGGCTGTGACAAAGATTTTCAGTTCGGCATGCGGGAACACTACGGTGCCGATGTCTCTACCATCCATGACCACACCACCTCCCTGTCCCATCTGCTGTTGCTGGGCAACCATTGCAGTACGAACAAAAGGTACTGCGGCGATAGGGCTGACGTGGTTCGACACTTCCAGTGAGCGTATCTCCTTCTCCACGCACTCGTCATTGAGATAGGCATCGGCGTGTCCTGTGGCTTCGTTGAGACGGAAGTCTACATGAATCTGTGGCATCTGGGCTTGTAGCTCTGCCGTCTTCACGGTGCCGTCAGCATTGAATAAGTCGTGGCGCATGGCGTAGAGCGTCACGCAGCGGTACATAGCTCCTGTGTCAACATACACGTAGCCTAGTCTTCGTGCCAGTTGCTTTGCCATTGTGCTCTTTCCGCATGAAGAGTGTCCATCGATTGCAATTGTTATCTTTTTCATTGTCTTCTATGTTTTTATTTATGCTCTTTTCAAATTCTTATGAGGGTCGACCCTTGGACAATCTTCTCTCCGTCAAGTTGGATAGCATAGACGGCCTGTGGCAGATGTGCGAGGGTGACGGGGTATTGAGACTGATGGGCGGGCAGTGTCTTGTCAAGAATACAATGTCCGTTCATCGTAAATAGTCGTAGTCGGAATGGCTGGTCTATGTGTTCCGTAAAACGAATCAGTAACGTGCCATTCTCTATGCTGATATGAGCTTTGGTCTGCTGTTTTGAAATCTCATTGATACCGCTGAGTCTCAGTATGTCGAGGAGTCCGGCATAGGCGTCAATCTCGCCATACCCATAGATGTTGTTGGGATAGTCGAGCGATGTGTCAATCTGTCGGCATGTGCGTTTCAGCACCTCCATAATCTGTTCCCGTGTGAGGTCGGGCTTTGCCTGTAGCCACATGGCAATGATACCAGCCACCGCCGGACTCGACATCGACGTACCGCTTTCCACTTGCCAACCGTATGTCCTTCCGTTGTAGTCGAATAGCGAGTTACACCATATCAGAGTATTCCTGTCGTTGTGTGTCTCCATGTAATGACTGCTGAACGCCGATATGACATTGGTGCCTGCAGCCACCACGTCGGGTTTGATGCGTCCGTCGAAGGTAGGACCAACTGACGAGTGTTTGCTGATGAATCCTTCGGTATTACCGTCCATGGGCATCCATTCTCCCATATAGTTTGTGGTGCCGGTGCGATAGCTGTTGTTGCCCACACAGATGACACACGGTGCACTGGCAGGTGATAGTATGTTGTGTGTGTACTCTCCTGCGTTCAAGGCGGGATTCAAGTTGTTGGTGGTAAAGGTGCCATTACCTCTGTAGACCTCCACGTCAGCCCCTTCTCCTACAACCTCGATAGACAGTGGAACCTTCGTGACACTCCCTTCAAGTGTTGATACCTTCACGTCATAACAGGTCTCCTCTGCGATGTAGCACGAAGGGTAACCTTCCACGGCGACTGTCAGTGAGTGATCTCCTCCGTCGATGGGGAACCTTAGAACCAGACAAGAGTCTTCCCTCTCCACCACTTGGCGCGTAGGTATTGATAAGGTATCCCTATCATTGGTATAAACGACGAGTCGTATGGTAAAGTCGTCCGCCGACTTCAGCGTGCTCATGACATTCTGTTCTGTGCTGCTGAGGAACGTGCCCATCGATAGTTGCCCCTTGGGTTTATGGAACCACGACTTCACCATTCCTTGGTTACCCGCTGATGATACGATGATATGCCCTGGTCCTATCAGACTGTCGAGCATCTCGTAGTATAGTTGGTCGTATCCCCAGAAGTCCTGCGAAGACCCTTCGCTGAAGGAGATGACGCAAGGCTTTCCTATGGCATCGGCATAGTCGAAGATGTACTTGAATCCCAGTGCGTCAGTGGCAAAGGTGTATTTATAATAGTCTGCCGAGTCGATGAGCTCGATGTCGTTTGTCACGGCATTGGCAACCAGGCAGATGTCGCTCTCGTAAGCCAGTCCCCGATAGTTGGTGTTGTATCCGCTTCCTGCAGCGATGCCCGCCGTGTGTGTGCCATGCGTCTGGATGTATCCGTCACGACAGCATCCAAGTGCTTTCAACTCATCTTCTGATGTGTAGTCACGCCCTACATACAGTTTACTGCCCACGGTGTCTTTCGACAGCATATCCCAAAGCCGCTGAATACGGTATTGTGTCATGTCGCGCGAGTAGAAAGTGGGGTGGGTGAGGTCGAAGCCTACATCCATCAGTCCCATCAAGACACCTTTACCCGTATACGCCTGTGGCAGTTGTTGTCCTACGTAGATGGGGTCTGCATTGACGCAAAACGCCACTGTATCAAGTTGCAGTCTGTTGCCCCAGTTGGCTTCTATGCGTTTCACCCTGTTGTCATTTGATAGTGCCCCCATGCTGTTCAGTGGTATGTCGGCGATGTAGATATTGCCCACCTTTGCCAACTGTCGGCAGCCGTTATTGCTGAGTACTTCATCAGCATCATCGCTGATGCGTATGAAGGCGCAGATGGATGATGGTTTGGATTGTGAGTGTTGAGACTTTGATGTTGCATGATGCCTACTGCTATGTGTCCTTACCAGTTGTCTCAGCCGTGGTGACAACTTGCCATAGTGTGGTTGTTGTGCAGCGACGTTGGTCAACAGGAATAGGCAGTATAATAAGGTGCAGTAGAGTCGTCTCATATGCCGGTTCTTTTAATATGCAGCGACAAAATTACAATAAAAAGTGAAAACGGCAAAGTTTTTGTTCTAAATGTTTTGGCGCTTTCCGTTTTTTTACCTAAATTTGCAAACAGATTGCTAACCTTGACAAATTTATGAAGTACATAGCACTGCCCGATGATTCTGTTCGCAGGCTTTCGTTTTATCTGGCCATGGAAGAGTATGTTGCTCGTCATGATGATGATGGCGACAGTTTTTTCATGTGGCAGGTAAAACCCAGTGTAATCTTCGGTCGCCATCAGGTGCTTCACAACGAGGTCAACGTGGACTATTGTCATGAGCACGGCATTGAGCTCTATCGTCGTAAGAGTGGCGGTGGATGTGTCTATGCCGACATGAGCAATGTGATGTTCTCGTATATCACGCGAGAGGGTAATGTCAATATGGCCTTCAACCGTTTTGTAGGTATGGTGCTGTTGGTACTCAGGAAGATGGGCATTGAGGCTGTAGGGACTACCCACAACGATATCATGATAGGCGACCGCAAGGTGAGTGGAACCGCCTGTTATCATCTGTCAGGCTGTTCTATTGTCCATTCCACCATGCTCTACGATACCGATATGGAGAATATGTTGCGAGCCATCACCCCTAGCACGGAGAAGTTGCAGTCGAAGGGCATCCAAAGTGTGCGTCAGCGCATCACCCTTCTGAAAGACTACACGACGTTGAGCCTTGATGCTTTCAAGTCACTTGTCAAAGTGACATTGTGCGATGGTGAACGTCAGTTGACGCTCGCCGATGTCAAGGCGATAGAGCAGTTGGAACGCGATTATACTGATATAGAATTTATTCAATTGCATTAAATACTAAGACTATGGGAATCAAACAAGAATTAGAAAGGAGAGTGAAACGGACGTGCCTTTTCGACAAGCATGTGGCTCTTGGCGCTACCATTGTTGAGTTTGGCGGTTTCGACATGCCTCTGTTGTATCAGAGCAGCATCAATCAGGAGCACCATGCCGTCAGAGAGCATGTTGGTGTCTTCGATGTCTCTCACATGGGTGAGGTCACTGTCAAGGGTGCCGATGCCGAACGCTATGTTCAGCACATCTTCACCAATGACGTAGCCGGTGCACCTGTAGGAAAAATATTCTATGGCATGATGTGCTATGAGAATGGTGGCACCGTCGACGATCTGCTGGTTTATAAGATGGGAGATAATGATTTCTTCCTTGTCATCAATGCCGCCAATATCGACAAGGACTGGGCATGGATGCAGGAGCATGCCAACGGATTCAATATTGATTTACAGAACCGTAGCGACTTCTACGGACAGATTGCAGTGCAAGGTCCCGAGGCAGAAGACACTGTGGAGCGTGTTTTGGGCATTCCCTGTAAGGAACTGGAGTTCTATACCTGCAAGACGGTAGGCGATGTTATTGTCAGTCGCACAGGTTATACCGGTGAAGACGGCTTTGAGATTTATGCTTCGCATGATTACATCATAGAGTGCTGGGACAAGTTGATAACTGCTGGTGTTCAGGCCTGCGGTTTAGGCTGTCGCGACACCCTTCGTTTTGAGGTGGGTCTGCCCCTCTATGGTGATGAACTGACGGCTGAAATCTCTCCTGTAATGGCAGGTCTCTCCATGTTTGTGAAACTCGACAAGGATGAGTTCATCGGTAAAGAGGCACTGCTCAAGCAGAAGACCGAGGGTACGGAAAAGAAACTGGTCGGCATCGAACTGGCTGACAAGGCCATACCCCGTCATGGCTACACCGTATTAAATATGGAAGGCGAGCACGTTGGTGAAGTGACGACCGGCTATCACATGTTATCAGCCGACAAGAGCGTCTGTATGGCGCTCGTTGATAGCGCTTACGCCAAACTCGGGACGCCACTGCAGATTCAGATTCGCAAGAAGGTGTTCCCCGGTGTGGTCGTCAAGAAGCAGTTCTATCAGAAGAGTTATAAAAAATAATTCGAAGCCTCGAAGCCTCGAAATATCGAAATATCGAAAAAATCAAAAAAACTATGGCAAAAGTTATTGAAGGACTCTATTACAGTGAGTCGCACGAGTATGTGAGAGTAGAAGGAAACTATGGTTTCATTGGTATTAGCGACTATGCCCAGCATGCCTTGGGCAATGTGGTATACGTAGATATGCCCGATGTCGACGATGAGGTGGAAGCAGGAGATGAGTTTGGCGCTGTGGAGAGCGTGAAGGCCGCCAGCGACCTGATAGCCCCTGTCAGTGGTACGGTGGTTGAGGTCAATGATGCCCTTGACGATCAGCCCGAGTTAGTCAATCAGGATCCCTATGCCAACTGGATTATCAAGGTGGAGCTGAGCGACAAGACCGAACTCGACAACCTAATGGATGCCCAAGCTTATTCAGCTTTCTGCGAAAAGTAAGACCCACTACAATCCCTCCCCAAGGGAGGGACTAGGTAACTGAATGTATAAACTTGTAATATGGACAATGTGATCAATACCCCCTCCCTTGTGGAGGCTCAGGGGGTGGGTTTTAAGTATTTCCCCCATACAGAAGCCGACCTCACGGCGATGCTTTCGGCAGCAGGGGTCGACTCTCTTGACGCGCTCTATGCTGATGTCCCCGATGCCATCCGTTTCAGGGGTGACTATCAGTTGCCCTCAGAGATGAGCGAACTGGAGGTACGTCAGCTCTTTGAGCAGTTGGGCAGTCAGAACCGTCAGCTGGTATGCTTCGCCGGTGCTGGTGTCTACGACCACTACACGCCGTCGGTTATCCCCAATCTGTTGCAGCGCTCTGAGTTCCTGACCAGTTATACACCTTATCAGGCAGAGATCTCGCAAGGCACCCTACATTATATCTTCGAGTATCAGTCGATGATGGCCGAGTTGACAGGCATGGATATCTCCAATGCCTCGATGTACGACGGCACCACCGCCACTGCCGAAGCCATGATGATGGCGGTAGCTGCCGGTAAGAAGCAGAACAAGGTGTTGGTCAGTGCTACTGTTGACCCTAAAACCCTTGAGGTGCTGAAGACCTACGCCCATTTCCAGGGTATCGAACTGGTGATGATACCCGCCGAAGAAGGTGTCACATCGCTCTCGGCACTCAACAACCAACTCTCCACTCTCGATGGTGTGGCAGGTGTCATCGTACAACAACCCAACTATTTCGGTATTGTAGAAGATTATAAGGGCTTTGCCGATGCTATCCATGCTAAGAAAGCCCTGTTCATCATGAACTCGGTGGCAGCCGACCTCGCCGTGCTGAAGACCCCAGGCGAACAGGGGGCTGATATTGCTGTCGGTGATGGTCAGTCGTTGGGCATTCCCATGCAGTTTGGCGGCCCTTATGTCGGTTATCTATGCTGTACTGAGAAGCTTATCCGCAAGATGCCGGGACGTATCGTAGGCAAGACCGTTGACAATCGCGGCCAGCGTGCCTTTGTCCTGACCTTGCAGGCCCGTGAGCAGCATATCCGTCGTCAGAAAGCTACGTCGAATATCTGTTCCAACCAGTCGCTCATGGCCCTTTGGGTCACTGTCTACTGTGCGCTGATGGGTAAGCAGGGACTTAAAGAAGCCGCCGAACTGAGTTATGCCGGTGCCCACTATCTGTGTGAGCAATTGGTGTCTACCGGTCACTTCTCTCTGGTGTACGATAAGCCCTTCTTCAATGAGTTCGTTGTCCGTTATGACGGAGATGCCGATGCTCTCCAGCGTCGTTTCATTGAGAATGGCATCTTTGGTGGTGTGAAGGTGGCAGACAATCAGATTATGTTTGCTGTCACTGAGAAGAGAACGAAGGAAGAAATAGACAAATTGATTGAACTGGTATGAACAACAGACTATACGGAAACTTGATTTTCGAACTCTCGCAAGAGGGTCGTCGCGGCTATTCTCTTCCTAAGAACCGCTTTGGAAATTATGAGATACCTGCCGAGATGCGCCGCAAGGAAGATGCTCAGTTGCCTGAATGTGATGAGATGACGGTGGTGCGCCATTATACCAATCTCTCTGCCAACAATTTCGGTGTGGACAATGGTTTCTATCCCCTTGGCTCCTGCACCATGAAGTATAATCCCAAGATCAACGAGGAAGTGGCATCGCTGCCTCAGTTCTCTGGCCTGCACCCCCTGCAGCCCTCCGAGACCACACGAGGTGCTGAGGCTGTGTGCACGTTGCTCTGTAAGTCACTCTGCCAACTGACGGGTCTTCATGCCTTCACGCTGAAACCCTTTGCTGGCGCACATGGCGAACTGACTGGTCTGATGGTCATCAAGAAGTATCACGAGAGTCGTGGTGACATGGCTCGCCGTCTGGTCATCGTGCCCGACTCGGCTCATGGCACCAACCCTGCTTCAGCAGCTGTTTGCGGCTTGGAGATTATAGAGGTGAAATCTACACCGGAAGGGCTAGTCTCTCTAGAGGATCTAGAAAAACTAGTGTCTTCAGAAAAAGATCGTATTGCCGCCATGATGATGACCAATCCCAATACGTTGGGACTCTTTGAGAAGCAGATTCCTGCTATTGAGAAACTGGTACACGAAGCTGGTGGCCTGATGTATTACGATGGTGCCAACCTCAACCCGATGTTGGGTGCCGCCCGTCCGGGAGATATGGGTTTCGACGTGATGCATATCAACCTGCACAAGACCTTCTCTACACCCCATGGCGGTGGCGGCCCGGGAGCCGGTCCTGTTGGTGTGCGCAAGGGATTGGAGACGTTCTTCCCCACCGTATCGCCCTATCATGGCAACTTTGCCGTTGCGATGCGTGCCTATGCCTATATCCTCTCCCTCGGTCGTGAGAATGTGAAGATGGTAGGTCCGTTGGCTACACTCAATGCCAATTATATCAAGGAGTGCCTGAAAGATGTCTATGAACTGCCTATCGAGGGATTGTGCAAACATGAGTTTGTCTTCGATGGTTTGAAGGACAAGTCTACTGGTGTCACCACGATGGATGTGGCAAAGCGCCTGCTCGACTACGGCTATCATGCCCCCACCATCTACTTCCCCTTGTTGTTCCATGAGAGCCTGATGATAGAGCCCACTGAGAACGAGTCGAAGGAGACCATCGACGGCTTCATCCAGGTGATGCGTCAGATTGCTGAGGAAGCCAAGACCAATCCCGACGTGGTGAAGTCGGCGCCCCACAACACGCCTATCGGTCGTGTCGATGATGTGTTGGCTGCCAAGCATCCGGTGGTGACGTATCGTCAGATGATAAGCCTCACCCCCGACCCCTCTCCTAGGGGCGAGGGGAGTGAATAGACTTCTAATAGATAGATGATAATGAATAACAATGAAAGAGTAACAACTCCCCTCGCCCCTAGGAGAGGGGAAGGGGGGGAGGCTCCCAATCTCATTATTATTGGAGCAGGTCCCGGTGGCTATCGGGCTGCAGAGCTTGCCGCAAAGCGTGGCTTGAGAGTAACCATTTTTGAAAGTGGCGAAGTGGGAGGCACCTGTCTGAACGTGGGATGTATACCCACTAAGACCTACGTCCATAGTGCTACCTTCGAGGAAGCCCGCCAACGCATGCCACAGGTTGTTGAACAGTTACGCAGTGGGGTAGAGGGCATCCTCTCTCATCCTAACATCACACTTGTCAAAGAGCGAGCTGCATTTGGCGAGACCCCTCTCCTTGTAGAGAGCGTTGAGAAAGGCATACCCATTATCATTGCCACCGGTTCAGAGACGAAGTGGCTTCCTATCGAAGGCATCGACAGTAATCCTTGTGTCGTTGATTCCACAGGGTTGCTGTCACTCGATACCTTACCTAAAAAACTCTGCATCATCGGTGCCGGTGTTATCGGCATGGAGTTTGCCTCAGTGTTCCACCGTTTCGGTTCCGAGGTGACCGTCATCGAGTATTTGAAGGAATGTCTTCCAGCCATTGACAGCGATATAGCCAAACGCCTGCGCAAGCAGATGGAGAAAGAAGGCATCACGTTCCACATGCAGTGTGGCGTGAAAGAGATTGCCGATGGTCATGTTGTCTTTGAGAATAAGAAAGGACAGCGTGAAAGCGTGGATGCCGACGTTATCCTGATGGCTACCGGGCGCAAGCCGCGCACTGCGGGTTTGAACCTCGAAGCACTTGGCATTGAACTCTATCGCAACGGCTCTATCCCCGTAGACGATAGCTATCAAGTCGTAAATAGTAAATCGTCAAAGAGTAAATTGTATGCCATCGGCGATGTGAACGGTCGTCAGATGCTGGCCCATGCAGCAGAGGCGCAGGCAAAGGTTGTGGTGGAGTACATTATGGATGGTAGTGATTCTCACCTCTCACCTCTTGCCTCTCACCTCTCACCTCTTGCCTCTCACCTCTCCGTTATCCCTGCCGCCATCTTCACCACTCCCGAGGCAGCCTGTGTAGGTCCTAGTGAGGATCATCTGAAGGCAGAGGGCATGTCCTACGAATGTCGCAAGGCGTTCTGGCGTGCCAATGGCAAAGCCCTGGCAATGGGCGAGACCGAAGGTTTGTTGAAACTCTTCAGTGAGCCTGATGGTGGTCGCATCCTTGGCTGTCATGCCTACGGAGCCCATAGTGCCGACATCATCCAGGAAGTCAGCGTCCTGATGTGTATGGGAGCTACCGTAGAGCAGTTGCGCCAGATGGTACACATCCATCCCACGCTCTCCGAGATACTGCTGACAGCGGCAGAGTCTTAAACTAAAAAAGACAACTTGGAATCCCAAGTTGTCTTTTTTAGTTGTCCTGTTTATTGCTTTTATTCCTTTTGATTCTTTATCAGTCGAACGTTGTTGAGCGTCAGCTTAGCCGTCTGCTCGTCAATCTCTTTGTCCACCTTATTATATATAATAGTCGTGTTCGAGATGTTGATGTCGTGCACGCAGTCAAGTCCAGCGATGCCCGCAGCCACAATACCCGTCTTACATCCGCGACACACCACGTTGTCTATGTGGATGTCTTGGAAGTTGGGAGCCCAACGGCGCTGCGCCTCGGTATAGGTAGGCACCTTGTCGTTGTCGCTGCCGGCGTGGTTGTTCACGTAGTCGCACTGGAACGAGATAGCCTCGCCGCTGATATCCGCCATCATGATATTGCTGATGTAGATATTCTCAGAGCGTCCGCCACGGTCGAGCGAACTCTTGAAGCGCAGACCTACGTCGGTACCGCTAAACGTGTTGTTGCGCACCACCATGCTACGCATGCCTGCTGCCGTCTCACTGCCGAAAACGAAACCGCCGTGAGCATGGAAAACGGTGTTGTTCTCCACCACGATATCCTCGCAACCGCTGATGGCGTGGGTCTTCGAAGGCTTGCCGCTCTTCATGCAGATGCCGTCATCGCCCACGCTTACGGTCGAGTTGACGATGAGTGCCTGATGACAGTCGCTGAGGTCGATGCCGTCGCCGTTCTGCACGTTCCATTCCGACTTTACCGTGACACCGTCGATGATGATATTCTCGCAGTAGCAGGGATGCAAGTGGAAACGTGGAGAGTTCTGTATGGTGACTCCTTCCACGAGGATGTTCTTGCAGTCGGTGAAGCGCACCAAGTCATTGCGCATCCCCTCCTGTTTCTTGGGGTCGTCGGCAATATCAGGATAACCGCTCTTCATCTGCCAGGGGTACCACAGGTCGCCCTTCTCCGTCACTTGTCCGCCCATCTCCAGGTACTGTTTCCACTCCACGTCGCTCATCTTGCCGCGCTTTACGGGGCGCCACTGTTTGCCGTTGCCGTCGATGATGCCCTCGCCGGTGATGGCGATGTTCGTACGCTTCGAAGCACGTATGCAGGGATTCACACGACTGGAATTGCCGTCGTCGTCAACGTAGAGGCTCTTGTCGGGCGAGAAGTAGATGATGGAATTCTTTTCCAGATGCAGTTCGATGTTATCCTTCAGCATGATAGGACCGGTGAGCCATACGCCCTGAGGTACGATGAGTTTGCCGCCCCCTTTCTTGGTGAGGCGTGAGATGCCTTTGCTGAAAGCCTCCGTGTTGAGTGTCACACCGTCGCCCACGCCACCGCAGTCTTTCAGGTTGACCTCATAGTCGGGTATTTCCACCTCTACTACTTTCTTTACCTTTGTGGGTAGGTCCTTGTAGAACTCGTCATAGTCATCAGCCCAGATACTGCCCAAAGTGGTCAGCAACATGATGCCCAAAGAAATAAATTTTTTCCCCATTTTCTATAATTATTTGTTTCAGTGGTACAAAAATACCTTTTTTTTTACTATTTGAAAAAAAAAACGTAATAATTCTTTGATGTTTTGTGAAATTTAATTATTTTTGTGCAGGATTAAATCCTATTCACATTTTTTATTATTAACAACTTAAAACAAAATTTACTATGAGTGAAGAAATTAACAACAAGGAGTTTCTACAAGTTACTGAAGTGGGTACTTACATGATGAAAGGTGCTGCCAAGTGGATGAATATCATTGCTATTGTAGCAGCTATAATGACGGTAATACTTGCGCTTATGGGATTGTTCATAATGACTAAAGTATTCGTCGCAGGTCTCATATATCTTGTCATTGCTGCTATTTACGCTTACCCGGTAATGAAGACCTTTGGTGTGTCAAAGAACTTTAACCTTGCAGTTGACACGATGAACAACCAAGCTCTTGAAGATGGCTTAAGCAATTTGAAGTCTCTGGCCACCTTCTTCGGTGTTCTGACTATTATCGGTATCGTTTTCTTTATTATAGGTCTTATATCTGGTATTCAGATGATTAATTCAATCTGATAGCGGTTACATTTTTTAATAAACAAATACCCCCAAAAGACTTGCGTTGCAATTGTTCTTTTGGGGGCGTTTTTATTCTGTTACGAGGACGATGGTTGTCCTTCAACCATTCTTATACCAAGTGTCTGATGAGGTCTTCACGGTCGCCGGGCAGCATGTCGATGACAGGCAGTTCGACCATCGTATAGCAACCGGGCTGCTGACGCATGGCAGCACGAGCCACATTGACCAGCACCTGCGCTGTGAGTGCGGGGTTGTTGATCGACATGTTGAACTCGAAGTGCTGGTTCTGCGTCTTACCGCTCACACCCTTGCGCACCAGATGCACACCGTGACCCATGTCACGCACATCATCTACCGACTCCACCTCGAAGACATGCGTCTCGTCGTTAGCAAAGTAAGGATCGGCCTTGATAGCAGCCGTCACCTCGTCGAGCTTGGCACCCTCTTCCAGTTCTACGTACACCATGCGGCGGTGGATGCCCTCACCCAAGGGGATGGTCATCGACAGTGCATTCTTCACACCTGCCTTTGAGCGCACGCAAACGCTGTGACCCATCGACATGCCAGGACCGAAGTTTGTGTAACTCAGTCCCTTAGGAGCCAAGCTCTGCATCAGAGTGCGCACGATAGAGTCGCTGCCTGGATCCCATCCTGCAGCAATCACACTCACCGTTCCTGTCTTCTTGTTGAGTTCCATCAGACGGGCACGATAGTCCACGATGCCGGTATGTATGTCAAACGAGTCGACGGTATTGATGCCCAGTGGCAGAATCTGTTTCGCATATTCCTCGCACGAACGGGTAGGAGTGGCAAGAATAGCCACGTCAACGTCTTTCAACTCGCGAATATCCTTCACCACTTCATACTGAGCCAACTCAGCAGGTTTATCCTGGGCACCGTTTCTGCGAACGACACCTGCAATCTCGAAATCCTTAGCCGCTTCCAATGCCTCGATAGCGTAGCGACCGATGTTGCCGTAACCTACGACGGCTGCTCTAATCTTCTTCATTGTTGTTTTGATGTTGTGTTGTGTTATGTTATAAAATATGGTTGTTTATATGTGGTTGCAAAAGTAATAGTTTTTTGTGATATAACCAACTGTTTTACAGATTTATTTTTCTCTGTTTATATTTTTACAAAAACCTCGATAACCCTTTCGTTCTTGTTGCGACTCCGTCTTGTATGCTATTGATGCATGGTTGCCTTGCAAGCCTGCTTCCAGTCACCCATGCCTCAATACCCTCCATCCCTACGGGATTCAACAAGACCGAAAGAAAAAACTTCCTTGTTAATCCGTGGCCATCCTTGTCAAATAACCAAACGAAATTGCGCCAAATAACCAAATTGTTCTTAAATTCCTTGTGTAATAAAACAACAATGGCGACCATCCTCACGGACGGTCGCCATCATAACTACATTTATGGGCTGACCACGATTCTCGCGAACAAGCCGAAGCCCTTAACTAACAAATACACCTGCGCCTCCGCCCCTCGCGGCCTCTCAGCCCACTCAGGGAGTAGGGCAGGTGTCATCATGAAATTAAAAACTTACTAATGTAAGTGTATCTATTATTCTTCGTCCCAGATAGAACCGCCATGAGAGAGAACGGGACCATCAGGAGTTTCCTCGTTGACGTTGCTTGTACCAGTGTCTCCGTCAATGTTCAGCGTAGAAGCGGCAATTATCTGTTGCAACTCTACCTTAACAATTGTTGTCTTTGGTGCAAAATATATCTTTTTCATTGTATATTCCTCCTTCTTAATTATTTAATGATAACTTTCTTGCCATTCACAATATACAGACCTTTAGTAGGCTGAGCAACCTTGCGACCCTGCAGGTCATAGATGGCTCCCTCGCCTTGGGAGAGGGTTGGTGTGAGGTTCTCGATACCCGTAGTCTCATCGTCGAAGTTGATGGCGATACGTGCAGCTGCAATTGTGGTCTGCAAATAAGCCTTAGAAGATGGCACAACTTTGTCGCTAGCCTTGTAGAAACCAAGTACGCCGCCCTTTGTGCTCAGCACATAGTTGTGATTATCGCTATCAGTGGTGGTAGGAACTGCAACATTAGCACCACGAACGAAAGCATTGTCATCAGCAGCCCATGCAGCTACGCCTGAAGTTACAGGAATGTCGAACGTCTGATCAGCGTCCAAGCCTGTAACTGACTTCAGCAGTACGCCCTCACGAGCAGGAACAGTAGTTACGGCCTTGAATGTAATCGTAGAACCGCTCACCGTAGCCTTATAAGCCTTCAGAGTTGATGAAAGTGAATTGAAGTCCAAGTCATAGTCACTGGCAAAAGTGGCATAGTCTAAGGAAGAGATGGTGACAGGAACACCGGCCAATGTCAGGTGCCAGTCATCGCAACTTGCCCATTTACTGCTTGTAGCATCAACATAATAACCGAACTTCACATCTGAAGTCGCCGTCAGTTCAAAGTCAATAGATGTCCATGACCAGCCGTGATCCAAATCACCACCAGTATTACCCACATGATTGCCTTCAGCATTTTTATCCACTTGTCCTTCAGCATAGACGTAGATTTTGCCAGACTCACAGGCAGCGGTAGCACGCGTAGCTGCCTTAACAGTGTATTTACCGGCTGGGAGTCCATAGACAATTTGATAGGTATCCAATACCTGATTGTTGGCATCAATCAAGAAATTGTCAGGGGCCACATTTGAAACCTCCGATGCAAGTTCAATCACGCGAGAGTTTGTCCAATTAGCGGTGCTGGCAACACCGGCATTGAGGATTATCTTTGTCAAGTCCGTCGAACTGCTGGCCTTAGCCTGTTCTATCTGCCAAGCGGTGTGAGCGGCGTAGACTTCAGCAGCAGTACTGTATGATCCTCCTTCGATATAGGTTGCAAAAGCCTCTGAAGTCTCGTAGTCTTCACAATCCATAATGGCTTTTTCCACATCGGTAGCGGTTCTCATAATAAAAAAGTAGTCGAAGCCATGGCCGTTTTCTGATGTTGTTTTATAACCGCCCTTAGCAATAATATTTGTACTAGCAGTGAGGACAAAGTCTGCATGGTCTTCGACACCAGTTGTGCTACAACTGAAAGAAAGAATTAAATTATCATCTGAAGAAGCAGATTCTTTGTAAACTTTTTCGGTGTTGGCTTTTCCAATAGCACGTGCATAAATGGAATATGATCCTGCTTCAAGAGTCGTAATTGTTTTTTCGTCAAGAACACCGTTTTTCCCTCCAGAACTCCTTGGGTTAAAAGTGGAATGATCATATTGTACAAATCCCTCAACATCTTCTGCCTCTGTATAGAATACACAAATGTTGTCCTGACGATTATAAGTCAGTGTGACATTTACGTTAGCAGTAACGCTAGACAATGTACTATACCAATACGTCCCATCGGCATTGGCATCAGATGACGAGGCATACTTATAAAGTTTGTTTCCGTCTTTGAGGTAGCGTGGATAGTAATAAGTGGGCCTTGCACCCTGATAAATAGTTTGGTCATTGATGAGTTTCTTTGATTTTCCCCCATAACTCTGAGTAACATTAAGTTTATAAGAAGGACGATCGCTCTTTGTATAAACGATGTTATACGTTTTAGCTTCAGTTATTGTTTCAGGCGAAACAGGAGCCCCCTCCTTATAGGTATAAGTGTAAGGGTCTGTATTGCTTACATAATAAGTAGCATCATAAGAAGGGGAATAGGTAGTGCCGGTCTCTACATTTTCCACCTTGTTTGCCTTAATTGTATTACCTAATTCATCTTTGTAGGTAGTGGTTACAACAACGGTTTGTTTAAGAGAAATCTTTTTTAAGAAAGGAGCAGTACCTGCGCCACCAGCGTTAGCGTTGCAATAAATGTATAAATCCTTACTCTCACCTGTATCATTAATGAAATCTTGTGAGACATCTACCCATCCCGAAGCAGATTTTAATGTTGTAGTACTACCATTAAATGTAACACCAATTGTACGATTGGTTGAAAAATACCCTAATACAGTTACTGTACTTCCAGCAGGAACCGACATTTTTACGTAATGATCTGAAGTGGATCCTTCTGTGTCCCATCCAAAACCATCAGTTTGCGTAGTTGCATGCTTAATCTTTCCAGTGGAACTGTGAAAAGTGATGAAATTACCTGTGGTTGCGACAGCACCAGAAGCATCGTAAGACACATCGGCATAACTATTACTTTCTGAAGGCAGTGTAATAGACCCCCAAATAGTAGAATTAGTGAAGTCCCAAGTTTCTCCGCTCCACGCACTTGCCCCTGTCAGCAGTCCGGCTGCGACGAGGAGCGTTTTTGTTAGTAATTGTTTAAGTTTCATAATTGTTTGTTTTGATAATAATTGTAATAATGTTAGTTGAATGTTGTATCTGTCTTTAGTTCTGGTGGCTCTCTCATCGGCAGGCTGCTCACGCAGGGGCACAAAAAAAGAGCGTAAGACTGAAGTACGTCCTACATCTCTGACTTGAGGTCGTGAGAATTACCTAAACATAAAGATATAGTGATACAACAATCCCACGCATAGCGTGAGAGAGTCACCATGTCCATCTTGTATGTTTCTTTGAAATTTCTCACGTTTCAAGTCACAAGACGAAGCACAATGCTTCTCGTTTTATTACCAGCGAAAATAGTGGAGTTCTCGTTGCCTCAGCCACCCTTCGGCGGTCTTCGGAAAGCGTCCCGCATGGGCGCACTATAGAAACTCCGCTGCAAAATTACATAAAAATCCCGAACCGCCAAAGGGATTCGGGAATTATTTTTTTCAGACGCAGTTAATACATTGTCAGTTTTTAGAATTCCAAATTGTTTGTTATAATGCTTCGATTTCTTCAATGGTAAGACCGGTACCCTTTGCTATCTGCTCATTAGACAGTCCCATTGCTTTGAAGTTCTTAGCTATATTCACCGCCTTTTTCCATTCTGCAGTATCTAAAGAGTTCTTCAGGTCACGATAAACCTTGACGCTCTCTTCATAGTCCTGCCGTTCCTCAGGTGTGAATTTTGCAATCTCAGCCTGCTTGAAGAGTTTTTCGAAGACGCGCTCTTGTAGTGATGCTGGACGTTCAAGCAATCTAGAGAGATTGCGAAGCACGAAAAGCCATTTGTCGAACATGGTTTCCAACTGGTCTTCGGTCTTGTTGAACTTAGGCATCTCCAAATATACGAAGGTTAGCTTATCGAAGAACACGTGCTTGTCAGCCGTGTCCATCAGTTTTACCTCATGGTGATAGCACTCATCATCGTACTCGTTATCGGGAAATACGAAATTCAGAATGCCTACGGTATAGACGCTTTTGAGATTGAAGTCCCAGTCGGAGCCACGCTGCCCTTGTTCGCGTATAGGGAATGTGGAATAGAATACGCTGCGGTCTTTGAAATATCGCTGCTCAACTTTCTGCATTTCCACAATAAACTTCTCACCCTCTTCGTTCTCGCAATACACGTCGAAGATGGCTTTGCGGTCGCCATATCCTTCGCCAAGTTTCTCGCTATTGAGATACTTCACGTCCTTAATGACCTGCTCATCGTGGAACAGGGCATTGAGGAAACTGATGAGCAAGTCCTTGTTCATCTCTGTACCGAATAGTTTCTTGAAGCCGAAGTCGGTATATGGATTGATATATTTCTCTCTTTCCATAGGAGTTGTCTTTATTTGGGGGCAAAGTTACGAAAAAGGATCCGAACTGCCAAAGCGATTCGGGAATTATTTTTTGCTCAAGGCGCTGACCATCCGATAAATCCGTTGTAAAGAATTATAGTTGGTGGTCTGTGCAATAAAATGGCGGGGGATGCGTTTATAAGGTTGTATATATACAAAAAAGTGAGGTATGATAGAATATATTAGGGGCGAGCTGACCGAGCTTACTCCTGCACTGGCTACGATTGAGGCTGCCGGGGTAGGCTATGGACTGAATATTTCGCTCAATACTTACAGCGCCTGTCAAGGCAAGAAAGAGGTGAAACTCTACGTCTACGAAGCCATTCGTGAGGATGCCTACGTGCTTTTCGGCTTCTATAATAAAAAGGAACGCGAGATGTTCGAACTGCTCATCACCGTGAGTGGAGTGGGGGCCAACACCGCCCGCATGATGCTCTCGTCGATGAGCGTCGGCGAACTGTGCAATGCCATCTCCACCGGTAATGCCCGACTGATACAGAGCATCAAGGGCATCGGCAAGATGACCGCTCAGCGTATCATCGTGGATCTGAAGGATAAGATAGTGGCTCTGGGCATCGCAGAGGAGATACCTGCCGGCGGCTCGATGGCTGCACCGGTGAACAACGAGGTGAAGGATGAGGCTGTGTCGGCACTCACCATGTTGGGCTTCGCACCGGCGCCCACGCAGAAGGTGGTGGTACAGATACTGCAAGAGCAACCTACCCTGCCGGTAGAACAGGTGGTGAAGTTGGCGTTGAAGCAGATAAAGTAGGGGAAAAAGAGGAAAGAGGAGAGAGGAGAGAGGTGCGAGGTACGAGAATAGAAAAGATGTGAAATCCGTGACCATCCGTGCCAAAAGAAGGAGTAGAAATAGATAATGAAAAAACAGGAAAAAGACCAATGGAAGAAGACTGCATCGTTCTTTGCAAAAGGAATGATGGCACTCGTCGTATTGCTCGGCATTACGGCGTGGGCTTCACCTGTACCCTCATCTCCTGCATCATCAATCTCGTCTTCTGAATCTTTCTCAATAGATATTCATCTAACCGAACATCCCTCCCTGAGGGAGGGCTTGGATAGGCTTTCAGATGGGCTTTCAGATGGGCTTGACACGATAGCTCCCGCCCGCTGGCGCATCCAACCGACGGCACCAATGACTACTGAGGACCTCGACTCTTCGGCACTCGACCTGAAGATGCCAGATAATATCAAGCAGGAGGTGGAATACAACGACTCGCTCAACCTCTATTTCATCGGTTCAAAGATAGGCGACGGTTACCTGAACGCACCCATCATGATGACGCCAGAGGAGTATATGAAATGGAGCGAGCGCCGACAGCGCGAACAGTTCTTCCGCATGAAGGACGCTGAGAACGTGAAGGCGAAGGGCGAGAATAAATTTGACTTCACCGACATGCACTTCGACCTGGGACCAGCTGAGAAGATCTTCGGTCCCGGTGGTGTGAGAGTGAAGACCCAGGGTACCGCTGAACTGAAGGTGGGTGCCACGCTGAAGAATATCGACAATCCCTCGCTGCCTATACGAAACCGTAAGACCACGGCTTTCGACTTCGACGAGAAGATCAACCTGAGCGTCAACGGTAAGGTGGGCGACAAGGTGAACATGAACCTGAACTACAACACCGATGCTACCTTTGACTTCGATACAAAGAACCTGAAACTGAAATACGACGGTAAGGAAGACGAGATTATCAAACTCGTGGAGGCCGGTAACGTCAGCTTCCCCTCGAACAACTCACTGGTGCATGGCGCTACATCGCTCTTCGGATTGCGCACCGACTGGCAGTTTGGTAAACTGAAATTACAGACCGTGGTGTCGCAGAAGAAGTCGACCTCGAAGAGCGTCTCTTCAAAAGGTGGCACACAGACCACACCCTATGAGATTGATGTCGCCGACTATGAAGAGAACCGCCACTTCTTCCTGAACCATTACTTCCGACTGAACTACGACAGGGCGATGACCACACTGCCTAACCTTACGACGGGTATCAAGATCAACCGCGTGGAAGTGTGGGTGACGAATAAGAGTGGTACGACCAGCAACTCACGCAACATCGTGGCTTTCACCGATCTGGGTGAGAATACGTACGTGAAGAATCCGCGATGGAACGTCACTGGCATGGACGTGCCGAGCAATCTGGCTAATGATGTCTATTCGACGCTGGTGAATAATATCGACTCTGCCTCGCGTAATATAGATATGGTGTCGGCAAAGTTGGAAGCCATCGGAGGCCTGACAGGTGGCGTGGACTATGAGAAACTGTCGAGTGCCCGTCTGTTGACCACCAGCGAATATACCATCAACACCGCTTTGGGCTATATCTCACTGAAGACCGGTTTGCAGACCGACCAGGTGCTCGCCGTAGCCTATGAATACACCTATGGCGGACAGACCTATCAGGTGGGTGAGTTCTCTACCGACATCACACAGACCAACAAGTGTCTCTTCGTGAAGTCGCTGAAGAACACGTCGAACAACCCCTCGCAGGGCAACTGGCGCCTGATGATGAAGAACGTGTACTACCTGGCGTCGACGGTGGAGAAAGAGAAGTTTCGCATGGATATCAAGTACCAGAGTGATACCACGGGTACTTATCTCACCTATCTGCCCGAGGAACAGCTGAAGTCGACCACCTTGCTGAAGGTGATGGGACTGGATCGCCTGGATGCTAACATGAAGCCCCATGCCAACGGACAGTTTGACTTCGTGCAGGGCTATACCGTCAGCAATGGACGCGTGTTCCTGCCGGCTGCCGAACCCTTTGGTAACTACCTGCGCAACTACCTGAAGGCGAAGGGAATGGGCGCTGTGGCGGATAAGTACTGCTTCGACCAACTCTATGACTCGACGAAGACCGTAGCGCGCCAGAATGCCGAGAAGGACAAGTTTATCCTCTCGGGACAATTCAAGGGCACGAGTGCGAATGTCATCTCACTGGGTGCCTATAACGTGCCGCAAGGATCGGTGGTGGTGACAGCAGGTGGCGTCACGCTGCAGGAAGGCTCCGACTACTCCGTAGACTATTCTGCAGGCGAGGTGACCATTCTCAACCAGAGCATCATTGATGCAGGAACGAATGTCAACGTGTCGCTGGAGTCGAACAATGACTACGGCATGCAGCGCAAGACGATGTTTGGTGTCAACTGGGAATACGACTTCAACAAGAACTTCTCACTTGGCGGTACACTGCTCCACCTGAGTGAACAGGCACTCACCACAAAGGTGTCGATGGGCGAGGAACCGCTCAACAACACCCTGTGGGGACTGAATATGAACTGGAAACAGGAGAGCCAGTGGCTGACCAACGCACTGAATAAGCTGCCTCTGCTGCACTGCACTCAGCCTTCGCAGATCACCTTCACAGGGGAGTTCGCACAGTTGATTGCAGGTAAGTCGCATGGCACCCAGGACAACGCCAGCTATCTCGATGACTTCGAGAACACGAAGAACCTCCTCGACGTGAGCGACCCCAAGGCGTGGATCCTCGCCAGTGTGCCTACGATGTTCAGCAACCACGACGACAAGGAGGGCGTCTCTTCGGGTTACGACCGTGCGCTGTTGGCATGGTATAACGTCGATCCTATCTTCACCCGACGCTCATCGAGTCTGACACCAGGACATATCAAGGGCGACCTGGAACAACTCTCCAACCACTATATCCGTGAGGTGTATGTGAAGGAGCTCTATCCCAACCGCGACCAGTCGACCTTCAACGGTTCGGTATCGACGCTGCCGGTGCTCAACCTCGCCTATTATCCCAAGGAACGTGGACCGTATAACCTCACCACACAGTTGGACAGCGACGGCTCACTGAAGAACCCATCGCAGAAGTGGGGCGGTATGATGCGCAAACTGGAAACCACCGACTTCGAACAGGCTAACATCGAGTATGTGGAGTTCTGGATGCTCGACCCCTTTATCTATACCCGTAAGGATGGAACGGCAGCACGCCATAGTGGTGAACTCTATCTGAACCTGGGAGAGGTGAGCGAGGATGTGTTGCGCGATGGTAAGAAGTTCTACGAGAGTGGCATGCCCGTCGACGGCACCTCATCTTTTGAGACCACCCAGTGGGGTAAGATTCCCGTACAGGCCACACAGACCTACGCCTTCGCCACCACCAGCGGCTCACGACCGATGCAGGATGTGGGTCTCAATGGTCTTAACAACGATGAGGAACGCACCTACGGCGCCTATGCGGAGTGGTTGAACCAGGTGAGCGGCATCGTGCAGAACGACTCGGTGCTGCAGGCGTGGCGCAACGACCCTGCCGGTGACGACTACCATTACTTCCGCGGTAGCGACTACGATCGTGAGCAGCGCTCTATCATGGATCGCTATAAGCATATCAACAACCCTCAGGGCAACTCACCCGCCAGCGATAACCAGACGGAGAGCTATGACACGTCGTATAAGACAGGACCTGACGTGGAGGATATCAATCAGGACTTCACCCTCAATGAATACGAGCGCTACTACCAGTACCGCATCCCCATCAGCGACGAGGAACTGCAGGCCTACAACCGCGGACAGAAGTCGGACGACAGCTATATCGTAGACCATCGCGACTATAACGCGAAGTTGCGCAACGGCGACTCTGTCACGGTGCGCTGGTACCAATATCGTGTGCCTCTGGCAGAGTATGATGATAAGGTGGGTAGTATCAATGACTTCACCTCGATACGTTTCATGCGTATGTTCCTCACCGGCTTTGAGGAGCCTATCGTGTTGCGCTTCGGTTCTCTCGACCTCGTCAGAGGAGAGTGGCGACAGTACAAGCAGAACCTGCAGACATCGGCAGCAGCCGAGACCGGCGTGCTGGAGATGAGCGCCGTGAACATCGAGGAGAATACCGACCGCAAACCGGTGGCCTACGTGCTGCCGCCAGGTATCACACGTGCCACCGACCCCTCACAGCCACAGCTGACGGAGAATAATGAACAGTCGCTCTGTCTGACGGTGAAGAACCTGTCACAGAACGAGTCGAAGGCGGTCTATAAGAACACCAACCTCGACCTGCGACAGTATAAACGCATGCAGATGTTCGTACATGCCAACCACCTGGTGCCCAACAACACACAGTTGGAGGATAACCAGTTGGCAGTGTTCATCCGTCTGGGCAGCGACTACAAGAGCAACTACTACGAGTATCTCATCCCCTTGAAATTGACACCGGAAGGCAACTACCGGTGGAATGTGCCCAGTGACCGACCGGTGGTATGGCCCGAGGAAAACATGCTCGACATCGACCTCGCTATCTTCACACGACTGAAGAAGGCACGCAATAAAGCACGCGCCGAGGGACTGGCCAGTTATACACAGCTGTTCTCGGAGTACGACCCCAACAAACCGAATAACAAGGTGTCGGTGGTGGGTAATCCTTCCCTGGGCGAGGTGAAGACCATGATTATCGGTGTGCGCAACCTCTCAGGTGAGCTGAAGTCGGGTGAGGTGTGGGTCAACGAGTTGCGACTGAAGGATGCTGTCAACGAAGGCGGTTGGGCGGCCAGCGGTGCCATGAACGTGCAACTGTCAGACTTCGGTAGCGTAAACGTCACCGGACGCTATGTCTCGGAGGGCTTCGGCGGATTGGAGGAAACGGTGATGCAGCGTAGTACCGACAACGAGGCCTCGTACTCAGTGACCGCCAACGTGGAACTCGGAAAACTATTCCCCGACAAGGCGAAGGTGACGGCACCACTGTATTACTCCTATACAAAGGAGACGGTGAGTCCGAAGTATAACCCGTTGGATACGGATATGGAACTCGATGATGCCCTTGAGACTGCTGCCAACAAGCACGAGCGCGACAGCATAGAGTCGATAGCAGTGACTAAGAATATCACACGCAACTTCTCCATCTCAAACGCTCGTATAGGTATCAAGAACAAACGCCATCCTATGCCTTACGACCCCGCTAACTTCTCAGTCAGCTATAGCCACTCACATCGTAACACAACGGGTGAGACAACGGTCTATGAGAACGATGACCAATGGCGCGGATCACTCAACTATACCTATTCGCCGGTGTATAAGACATGGGAGCCGTTCAAGAAGTTGAAGTCAAAGTCGAAGTGGGCTAACTTCCCCAAGGCACTGGGACTGAACTACCTGCCACAGAGCATCTCGTTCAACTCGGAGATGGTGCGCCACTACTATGAGTTGCAGGAGCGTGACTTGGAGAACACGGAGAACCCCAACCTGCCACTGACCTTCTCGGAACAGTTCCTCTGGAACCGTGACTTCTCCATACGCTGGGATCTCACAAAGAACCTGCACATGAACTTCCAGTCGGCTACACATGCAGAGATAGAAGAACCATATACGCCAATCAACAAAGACCTCTATGCCGACAGCTATCAGGCATGGAAAGACTCCGTGTGGCACAGCATCAAGGGACTGGGCGTACCCCTCGACTATCAGCAGTCGTTCACGGCCAGTTATCAGCTGCCGCTCGACAAACTGCCTGTCTTTGACTGGGTGAAGGCCGATGCATCGTATAACGCTACCTATTCGTGGTTGCGTGGTACAGAACTCGACGACGGCACCTCACTGGGCAATACCATCCAGAACAACCGTAACCTGAATGTGAATGGCTCCATCAACTTCGAGACGCTCTATAACCATATACCGTTCCTGAAGAAAGCCAACGAGCGCTTCAAGAAACAGCCACAAACAAAGAAGAAAACTAGTAAATCTAGTAAAACTAGTGAAACTAGTAAAACTAGACAATCTGCTGCCCCCGGCTCCCCCGATGACAAGGCTGCCAAGAAAGAGCAGGCAGCACTGCCCAAGAACAAGAACACCTTCCAGAAGGAAATCAAACTGCTTCCCGACACGGTGCTTGAGGTGCAGCACGGTAAGAAGTCGAAGCGACTCATGGTCAGTGCACGAAATAAGGACGGACGACTCGTCAATGTCAAGTGGAAGACGGTCGACGATAATAAGATAAAGGTGTGGCTGCCTAAGCATGCCGACACTGACAGCGTGGCACAAATCAAACTGAGTGTCACACCGAAGGAACCGCTCGAGAATCAGTGGTGGTATAACCCGGCACAGCAGGGCGCACGTTTCCTGATGATGCTACGCTCGCTCAACGTCAGCTACCGCAACCAGTATGCTATGCAGTTGCCTGGCTTCATACCCAATATCGGCGATGCCTTCGGACAGCGCACAGGAGGCATGATGGCACCAGGTCTTGACTTCGCCTTCGGATTGACGGGCGACAGTTATATCGACAAGGCGCTGGATAATGGTTGGCTGATGTGTGTCGACAGTGTGGCAACACCTGCCAACACCTCGGCAACGGAAGACCTGCAGATCAGGGCGACACTGGAACCGGTGCGTGACATGAAGATTGACCTCACGGCCACACGTACCGTGAACAAGACAAAGAACATTCAGTATATGTATGCTGGCTCGCCTACCACCTTTGGCGGTACGTTCACCATGACGACCATCTCTATCAAGAGCGCGATGGAGGGAATGGGCGATGCCAGCAACGGCTACTACTCGAAGTCGTTCAATGAGTTCTGCAACAAGGTGAACACCTTCCGTGACCGTGTGCAGGCGCAGTATCCGAGTGCTCAGAGTTTTCAGAATACTCAGAATAATCTGACTTCTCCGACGATTCCCGCCAGCCAGAACCCCGTGGATCCTTACAGCGCCGATGTGCTGATTCCGGCATTCCTCTCAACCTATACCATGGGAGGCAGTTCGTCGCTCGACATCTTCCCGGCTATCACCCGACTGTTGCCCAACTGGACCGTGCGCTATGCTGGATTGTCGAAACTGCCATGGCTGCGCGACCACTTCAAGAGCGTCAATATCAACCATGCCTATAAGAGTATCTATAGCGTGGGATCATACGCTTCCTACAGCTCGTGGCTGGAGTATATGGGCGACCTTGGCTACGTGCAGGCGGCTGACGGCAGCTTTACGCCCTCGTCAATGTATAATATCTCGACAGTGAGTATCAACGAGGCCTTCTCACCACTGCTCGGTCTCGACGTGACCTTCAATAACAACCTGACGGCGAAGGTAGAATATAAGACGACCCGTGTGCTCAACCTCTCGATGACCAGTGTGCAGATTAACGAGTCGAAGTCGAAAGACTGGGTCATCGGACTGGGTTATAAGATTAGCAACTTCAACATCTTCGGTTCGGGTACGAGCCATCGTAAGGTGAAGGGCGGTAAGAAGAATAGTAACAATATTGAGAGTAAGGTGCAGTCGACCAGCAAGAAGGGTGGTGTGAACCACGACCTGAATATGCGTTTGGATGTCTCCTTCCGTAAACAAGCTGCTATCACACGCGACATCGCCACTGGCGTTTCGTCGGCTTCAAGCGGTAACTCGGCACTGAAGATCTCGTTCTCGGCTGACTATACCCTGTCGCGATTCCTTACCCTGACGGCTTACTATGATCGCCAAACCAATACCCCGCTGCTGTCGTCGAGCAGTTATCCCACAACGACACAGGACTTCGGAGTCAGCATGAAGTTCTCGCTGACAAGATAATCTAAAGAATCGAAATATCGAGACCTCGAAGCATCGAAACCTCGAATTCTCGAAGCCTCGAAATAACGAAAAAGAATAAAAATGTCCTTCACCCAAATCCTTCTTCAATGGTTCCAAGAGAACGGACGCAGTCTGCCGTGGCGTGAGACGACAGACCCGTATGCCATCTGGTTGTCGGAGATTATCCTGCAACAGACACAGGTGAAGCAGGGATGGACCTATTGGGAACGTTTTATGCGTCGATGGCCCACGGTGGAGGCATTGGCAGCGGCAACAGAGGACGAGGTGTTGAGAGAGTGGCAGGGACTGGGCTATTACTCACGTGCCCGTAACCTGCATTTCGCAGCAAAGCAGATAGTGGCCATGGGAGGCTTCCCCACCACACTCGACGATATCCGTTCATTGAAGGGCGTAGGCGACTATACGGCTGCCGCCATCGGTTCTATTGCCTTCGGACTGCCTGCTGCCGTGGTCGATGGCAATGTGTATAGGGTGTTGAGTCGCTATTTCGGTATCGACACGCCCATCAACACGACGGAAGGGAAAAAGGTGTTTGCTGCCTTGGCACAGAGCCTGTTGCCAATTCAACGTTCCGGACTGTATAACCAGGCCATCATGGACTTTGGGGCTATCCAGTGCACACCGGCAGCGCCACGCTGTCTGCTCTGTCCTTTGCAAGACTCTTGCGTGGCTCTGCGTGAGGGTAGGATAGGGGAACTGCCTGTGAAGCGGAAGACGTTGATGGTGAAGGAACGCCATCTCACGTATGTATATATAAGGTGTAACGGTTTCACGGCTATTCACCGGCGCAAGGCAGGCGACATCTGGCAGGGACTCTATGAGCCGTGGCTTGTGGAGAACAGCCTGTCTGCTGACGAAACCACAAAAGCGGTTGTCCCCGAAGGGGCGCTCTTAATACGGCATAACGTGAAGCACGTCCTCACCCATCGCATCCTGCTGGCCGACTTCTATCTGTGGGAGACACCCCAGCGACCCCAGCTCCCTGATGATTATCTCTGGGTAGAGGAAACGGCACTTGACGACTATGCCGTGCCACGTCTGGTTGAGATGCTATTGGAGACATTGGCTTAGCAAGCGTTAAAAATCACTAATCTCTTACCTGTCAACACTCACCTCTCACCTCTTTTTATTACTTTTGCAAACAGAATGCAGAAAAAAGATTGGATTATCAATATCATACTGGCAGCCCTCGCTATAGTGCTGCTGGTGCTCTGCGTGAGAAGTGTAACCCGCGAGATACAGACAGAAAAGAAAACGAACGAGATCATAGACCATGTCAGAAATCAATAACTACCGACACTGGATGACTATCCGCATCGGACGAGGAACACTCTCGTTCTCAGTGCCTTCGGATGAGGAGGATACCATCATCTTTGAACCTTATGTGGTAAAGAGTGGCATCTCAATGGCTGCCAACCTGCGTGAAGCTTTCAAGTATGCTGACCTGTTGCAGGAACATCCCCAACGAGTACGAGTGCTACTTGACTGTGATGTGTTGATGGTGCCTGTGGAGATGTTCCAGGAACAAGCCATGGAGACCATGTATCGCCATGCCTTCCCCGGACGCGAACAGGAGGTCGTGTCGTACAACGTATTGCCCGACCTCAATGCGGTGGCTATCTTCTCGATAAACAAAGACTTACGCTTGGTCATCGATGATCACTTCAAGGAGGTGAAGCTCATCGTGGCTGCCAGTCCGGTGTGGCGACACCTGCATCAGCGCAGCTTCACAGGGACACGTCGCAAACTATATGGCTACTTCCATGAGAAACAACTCGATATCTTCAGTTTCCAGCAGAACCGCTTCAAGTTCTTCAACTCGTTTGCTGCAGGAAGATCTCACGACTCACTTTATTTTCTGCTCTACGTCTGGAAACAGTTGCAGTTGCAGCCCGAACACGACGAGATGCATATCGTGGGAGATATTCCCGAACAGGAATGGCTTGTAGAGGAGTTGAAGAAATACCTGCAGAAGGCTTACGTCATCAATCCGACAGCCGACTTCAACCGTGCGCCTGTCACAGAGATCAAGGGTATGCCCTTCGATCTTCAAACGCTTTATGTCAAGGGAAGATGAGAGTAATAACAGGAAAATACAAAGGACGCCATTTCGATATTCCCCGTACGTTTAAGGCACGTCCTACGACCGACTTCGCCAAGGAGAATATCTTCAATGTGCTGATACAGTATGTGGACTTTGAGGATGCTACAGCCCTTGACCTCTTCTCGGGTACAGGCAGTATCACGCTCGAACTCCTCTCACGCGGTTGTGCTCAGGTGGTCAGCGTGGAACTCGATCGCGACCATCACCGTTTTATCCTACAGTGCATCGACAAACTGAAGGAGGATGGGCATGTCCAGTGTCTTCGTGCCGATGCGTTCAGGTTCTTGAAGTCGTGCAAGATGAAATTTGACTTTATCTTTGCCGATCCGCCTTATGCCTTGAAGGAACTGTCCACACTGCCCGACTTCGTCTTTGAGAAAGAGCTGTTGAAAGAAGAGGGTATCTTCGTGCTGGAGCATGGCAAGGACTACGACTTCTCCCAGCATCCCCATTTCCTGGAGCACCGCAGTTACGGCAGTGTCAACTTCTCGTTGTTCAAGAGCTGAACCTTTTTAACCCTTTATCTTTAATTACAGTAGCGGTGAGAACAGTCGTGCAACGGATTCCCCAATACGGGTGAGGATGTTGGGCGACTGAAACTTATGTGATGAACTGAGCTCTACTGACTGTTGCTCATCATGGAGAAATACCTTTTTCATGTCATGTGACAAAGGCTCATCGTAGAAGAAGGTGTTGGCCTCGAAGTTGTTCTCAAAGGAACGGAAGTCCACATTCGTAGAACCGCAAGTGCAGACGCTGTCATCGCATACCATCATCTTGGAATGAAGGAAACCGCTTTGGTACAGACCGACCTTGATGCCGGCATTAGCAGCCTCACGCAGATAACTGCGACTGGCCCATTCCGTGATGCGGGCATCACTCTTCAGGGGAACCAGGATGCGTACGTCGACACCCGACTGTGCTGCCATCTGCAAAGCATTATGAACGGCCATTGTGGGAAGGAAATAGGGAGTCTCGATATAGATGTATTTCTTGGCAGCCATGATGATGCGCACGAAGCCTTGCATGATCTCGGGATAACCTGCCGTGGGCGCACTGGTCACGGTCTGGAGAAGACATTGATGATGGACCATGGACCATTTCGGGTAGTATTTCTTCTCGGTCAGCAAGCTGCGGTCTACAAAGTACCAGTCGATGAGGAAGGCGCGCTGCAGCGAGAAGACGCCACGGCCCTCGATGCGCATCATCGTGTCGCGCCAGGGCTGTGTGGAGGTGCCCTTCACATAGCGCAGGGCGATGTTCATGCCACCGATATAGCCCACCTTGCCATCGATAACGATAATCTTACGGTGGTTGCGGTAGTTGGCCTTGCTGGTAAAGCGCGGGAAACGAACGGGCATGAACGGCTCCACCTCAATGCCTTCGATGCGCATACGTTCGAAGAAGGGGGTCTTCACATTCCAACAGCCTACGTCGTCGTAGATGATGCGAACTTCAACACCCTGTCGTGCCTTGGCGATGAGCGCATCTGTCACGAGGTTGCCCAGAGCATCGCTCTCAAAGATATAGATGTCTATGTGGATATGACTCTCTGCCGAGGCAATGTCGCGTAGTAGTCGAGTGAAGAACTCATAGCCATCGGTGAGCACCTCCACCTTATTATTATTAAAGGGGAGTGAGAAACTCTCGTTGACAAACATGTCGATGACGGGCTTGTGAGCCTCAGGCAGTTGCAGGTCGCGTTGTTCCACAAACTCCAGCATGGAGCGTTTGGTAAGCTGGTCCATCGACCGTCGGCTGATATAGCGTTCCTTCCGTCGGTTGATACCGAAGAAGATATAGGCGATGACGCCAAACAGCGGTAGGAAATAAATCACGAGTGCCCACGCCATCGTCTTCGCTGGCTGCCGGTTGTCCAGTACCACATGGATGATAGCCCCAATGACTATCAGTCGCCACAACCAGTATATGATACTTACGACACTCACAGTTTATTTACTATTTGACGATTTACTATTTACTATTCTATCCCAATCAACTTATGCGTTTGCAGTGAGAGGCGCCATTGAGGGTGGCTCTTGATGTATTCCACGCAAGCCTTCGTAATCTCTGCATTGCGTACAGGGTCGCCGGTGTCGCAGGGCTGGAGGTATAACCCCCACCTAACCTCCCCGAGGGGAGGAATTAGAGGAGAGAGGAGAGAGGAGAGAGGAGAGAGAGCAGCAATGTAGGATGAGTAGTGAAGAGTGAGAGCTGCGAGAATAGCCTCAGGGTCAGTATCCTCCTCGAATACGATTTTAATTTCGTCAGGCAATCTCCCCTCACTAATTCCTCCCCTCGGGGAGGTTAGGAGGGGGCTTTCTCCCCTCTCCTTCGGGGAGGGGTAGGGGGAGGGGTCCTTCGGCGACACTGTGAGCCAGTCGAGGTTCTTGGGAGCCGGACGGGTGCCGTTGCTCTCCATCGCCACCTCATAGCCGTGCTGGTGGAGCAGGTCAACGAAAGCCTCGTCCACCTGCAGCGTGGGTTCACCGCCGGTAAGGACGACCAAGATTCCTTGTCGAGGAACGGGGGCACTTTCGTCATCCTCGCACCTCGCACCTCGCACCTCGTACCTCGCACCTCGCACCTCGTACCTCGAAATCTCTTCAAGTATCTCCTCGCCGCTCATCTCGCGATAAGAGTCAAACGCCGTGTCGCAAAACGGACAGCGCAGGTTGCATCCCGCAAAACGGATGAACACTGCCGCCCGTCCCGTATTGCGTCCCTCGCCTTGCAACGAGTAGAATATATCGTTAACCCTATACATTCTTAATTCTTTTTTATCTACTCCCCTCTCCTTGGGGGAGGGGGTGGGGAAGGGGTCACTCCACTTCATACGCTGCCCAGTTGCCTTCGCTCTCCTGGACAGTAGCTTTATAGCACGTGTCTATTTGTTCCACGCACCAACGGGCGATGTTCTCTGCCGTCGGGTTGAACGGCAGCACGTCGTTCAAGTTCTGATGATCCAGTTTTCCTTTGATTTTCTTTTTAATCTCTGTGAAGTCGACCACCATGCCGTTTTGGTTCAGTTGCTCTGCCTTGCAGTAGAGTGTGATAACCCAGTTGTGACCGTGCAGCTGACTGCACTTACTCTCATAGTCGAGCACCAGGTGGTGGCTGGCCGACACTTCAATACGTTTTTGAATGTAATACATAAAATAACATTTTCCGTTTTAAACAATGAGATCGCTGCCCAGTCGTTTGGCCAGGGCATCGCGTATCTCCTTGGTCTCCTTATGTTGTTGTAATAGTTTCATCATTTGCTCCATGCTGTTGCCAGCCTGTCGGAGCTGTTGTTGGATAGACTTCAGCCGTCCCTCGATGATGTCGAGTCGATAGTCCATCACGAGGTGTAAAATCCGTTGGCGCAGACTGCCCTCACGCGGTTGCACGATGAACCGTCCACCCAGGAGGTGGCGGTCGATGGCCAGACGGGTAGCCAGTTGGCTGACCTCCACGTCGGGGTGACTGCAGAAGTAGGTCTCGGCCTTGAAGTGGGCATCGCTGCTGTGGACGACCGCCTCCTCCAGTATCTTGTTGTAGACAGGCTGTGAGAACTGCAGTCCGTCTTGCGACAGGTCGAAGTCGATATACTGTGCAACGTTGAGCGACACTTTCTGTCCGTCGTCTGTCTCCACATCCTCAAAGATAATCTCCTCGCCGTGGCGTATCACCTCGCGGAGGAGAAGGAGTTCAATAGCCTCACCTGCGGCAGCCTCACCCCCGGCCCCTCTCCGAGGGGAGAGGGGAGTGGTTAGATTTGTGGCTTCCCCTTCGCCCTGAGAGTATATACTCCCCTCTCCCCTTGGAGAGGGGTCGGGGGTGAGGCTCTCGGGGGTGAGGCTGTCGAGCTTCCCTATATACTTATTCATCTCGGCGATGAGCGTCTGCTCCTTCATGCCGATGCGCTGCGCGAAGTCCTTGATATAGGTAGAGCGTAGTATCTGGTCGGGAATCACGGCTATGCTCTTCACAATACCGCTGATGCCCTCACTCCGTTTCACGGGGTCGTTGACGTTCTCTACCGTCAACTGACTCTTGAAGGTGATGAAGTCCGTCTGGTGCTCGTCGATATAGCGTTTCAGCTCCTCGGAGGAGTGCTTGCGGGCAAACGAGTCAGGGTCGTCACCGTCGGGCAGCAGCAGCACTTTGATATTCATGCCTTCTGCAAGCAACATGTCAGTGCCTCGCATGGCGGCATGGATGCCGGCCTCGTCGCCGTCGTAGAGCAACGTGATGTTATTGGTGAAGCGGTGCAGGATGTGTATCTGGTGGATGGAGAGTGCCGTACCACTGTTGGCCACCACGTTCTCCACACCAGCCTGGTGCATGGCGATGACGTCGGTATAGCCTTCCACCATGAACACACGGTCTTCCTTCACTATCGCCTTCTTAGCCTGGTAGATGCCGTAGAGCTCGCGCTCCTTGTGATAGATATCCGAGTCGGGTGAGTTGACGTACTTCTGTGCCACACCCTTCGTCCGTGAGTCGAGCACGCGACCGCCAAAGGCCACGACCTTTCCCGACACGTTGAACCAAGGGAAGATAGCACGCCCACGATAACGGTCGATAAGTTGAGGGGAGAAATTGTCTTTGTCCGTTGGACTATCCTCTCTCCTCTCTTCTCTCTCCTCTCTCCTCTCATAACACAGTCCCGTCTTCACCAGAAACTCTGCCTTGTAGCCCTTCTGCAGGGCAGCCTGAGCCAGGGCGTCGCGCTTCTGCGGTGAATAACCCAGTTGGAACTTCTCTATGATATCATCGCGGATGCCACGACTGCGGAAATACTGTTTGCCGATGGCCACACCGTCGGGGTCGTCCTTCAGTATCTGGTGAAACCAGTCCTTTGCCCATTCGTTGACGATGAACATCGACTCGCGCTCGCTCTGTGCCTCGCGCTCCTCGTCGGTCATCTCCTTCTCGATGATTTCGATATTGTATTTCCTCGCCAACCAGCGCAGAGCCTCGGGGTAGGTTATCTGTTCGTGCTCCATCAGGAACCCGGCAGGTGTGCCGCCCTTTCCGCATACGAAGCAATGGCAGATATTCTTGGCGGGACTGACCATGAACGACGGGTTGCGGTCGTCGTGGAAAGGGCACAAGCCTCTATAGTTCACCCCCGCCTTACGCAGCGTGACGAACTCACCCACGACGTCGACAATCTTTGCCGCGTCGATAATCTTGTCAACAGTCGCTCTGTCAATCACGCTGCAAAGGTAGTGCAAACCGAGCGAAAAACCAAAGAAAAACCATTTTTTCTTTGTTTTCCCGAGGTGCAGCCTACTTTCGACGACAGTCAAAGGTAGTGCAAACCGAGCGAAAAACCAAAGAAAAACAAAAATCTTTGTGTTAAAATCGGCAAAAAGCTTGCATTCGCCTTGCAGATTTAGTATCTTTGCAAACTTACACCCAGAAAACACCCTATTTACTGGCATTTTCAGAGCCATCAGTTACACCCCGGTCTAACACCTCGTTAGACCGGGGTGTAATGTTATGTTAGACCCGGGTCTAACGCCCAACGATCTGGCACTTCGTCGCCAGCCATTTGCCGCCTCGCCTTCCGCCATTCGCCATATCGTCTGTCAAGGACAGGCCGTCCGGCCAGTTATTCCTGTGATAGTGGCATTGTTATTATGATTTCAACTCTTTTCTTCTAATTTGTTTGCATATTATTATTTTTTGTTTTATCTTTGCAGCGAAATATATATCAGATTATGTTAGATCGCGCACAAACAATAGAAAAGTTGAAAGGTACTCGCCAGTATCTTAACGAGCACTATGGTGTTCATTCTATGTTCCTTTTCGGTTCTTATGCACGTAATGAGCAAAAAGAAGGTAGCGATGTAGATGTCTGTGTAGAAATGCTCCCAAATTTGTTTAATCGCGCTGGCGTGAAGATATATCTTCAGGAACAATTAGGATGCGAAGTCGATGTGGTAAGGATGAGAGATGGTATGAATCCATTGTTTAAGCAGCAAATACAAAAATATGGAATTAGAGTCTACTGAAAAGATAGCTTTAAATTCTTTTGATAACAAAAAAATCCCGAATCGCTTTGTCGGTTCGGGATTTTTGTGTACCTTTGCCCCGTGTTCACGATGAACACAAGATTTTTTTTGCTCAATTCTCTGCCGAACTGCAACCTCAAAGGAGATTTTACGAGCAATATCAATACACTATTGAAGTGTGCGCTACACTGCGCAGACTTCACCATAAGTGTATTGAGGCTGTTGCAGGCCTGGCAGAGATATGGCAGGTCTGCGCTTTTTTTATGTTTGAATACATAGTGGCGTAGTTGCTGAAGAAAGATTAACTACGGAAACAATGATTTTTACTAACAACTATTATTCAAACAAAAAACAATTATGAAAAGAATTACTTTCTTTAAGTCGCTCCTCGTCGCAGCCGGACTGCTGATGGGGGCAAGCGCGTGGGCAGAAGCAGGTGATGTAACCACAAATGCTAACATTAGTTTTTCTTCTGCTGAAACATCTAACGACAACGTCCTTGAGAATGTAGTGTTTAATGGCACTATAAACTCTATCACTATTGGTCAAGGACAATTTAGAGCAAGTCAAGCTGGGTGGTTGAGTCTTGATGATGCAACAAGCACTATTACTATACCAGAAGCCCAGCGTGCGGGTGCAAAAGATGTTGTTAGAGTGCAATTCAAAAGAGCATGGGGAAATAAGAACGGGATGGGTTCAGGCTTTTCCTTAAAAGATGCTGAGGGTGCATTAATTTGTAACTATACTTATGCTCGTTGGGGTGGTGGTTCAAATTCCTTAAACATAAATATGGATGGTCTTTTGGGTGCAGCTCTAAGCAATGCTCCAATAAAAGAAAGATACACTAGTTTTGATATTACGATTGATTACAAGACACGTACAATAACATCTACTGTTGAGTGCGTGAATAATGATGGAAAGGGTACTCATAAGTCTGAAACTTTCTATGCTACACTTACAAATACTAACCCTATCGCGACTTTTAATGTTTGGGGATATAATGTTGGTGGTAATAAAGATAGAGCAGACATTATTAATGATATTCTGATTACAACTACAGAAGGAGACTATTCTGTTGATGAGTATGACTATACTGTAAATTGGGTGTGTGACGAAGAAATTGTAAAAACCGCAACTCGACAAGGTGAAGCAGACGCTGATATAGCATTGTTAGCATCCGATGATGATCCTTTCTGGGTATCTACAAAAAAATACTTCTTCGTAAGCAGTGATGTTGCGGGCAAAAAAGTTTCTTCTGATGGAAGTACAGTAGTGACAATTAATGTACGTGAGGCTGAAAATTGGGATTATACCATTAATGCAGTAGATGGAAGTAGTAATTTCCTCAAACTAATTACTGCTGGCATTGTAGTGGAAGGAGAAAGTGTTACAATCACTTATCCGCAGAATGTATATGTTAGCAATAAGCTTTATGATATTGCTCTAAATGGAAGTAATCCAAGATTCAAGAGGACTATAACTCCAACAGGAGATGATTATGTAGTAAATCTTACATATAGCAACGGGGTTGTTAATAATGTTATTTATTACACAGAGGCAGAAAATATCACAGGTGTTAGCACTGGTACAAACGTGAATTATGCTTCAATGGATAAATATGGGTATGCTGCAGATTATAAGGAAGTAACAACTCTCCCTGCAGGAAAATATATTGCAAAGGCTCGTTTTGATTGTGGTAACTCCGCTTCGGAAAAACATTATTACTTAAAAGTTGGAGAGAATGTAGTAATGGACGGAGTATGTACAACCCAGTCTCTACAGAATTATACTACAACTGAAGAATTCACTGTGACTTCACCAGCTACTTTGTATTTTAAGGCAGATGGCGGTAGCGCAACAGGTGTGGACTGGTTCTATATTCAGAAGACTAACGAAGTTGCTACCATTGGTGCTACAGGTTGGACAACATTTGCAAGCCCATATGCTCTTAATCTCTCAAGTATGACAGCTTCGACTGGTGATGTTGCTGCTTATTATGCTTCAGCTGTTGGTGATGTAAAAGTTACTATGACTTCTACAGCGTCTGCTGCAGTTGCTGCTGGTACTGGTCTTATGTTGAAGGGTACTGCTAGTGCAACAATCACTATCCCTGTAGTTGCATCTGCCGGTGAAGCAATCTCTGGTAACAAACTCGTTGGTTGCACAACAGAGACTGTTTTAGGCACAAATGCTGATTATTATGTTCTGGTGAACAATAGCGGTACAGCCGAGTTCCAGAGCCTTGCTGACAATGGCGCAACAATTCCTGCTGGCAAAGCATATCTGAATGTTACAGGTGCAGGTGCTCGTCTTAGCATCGCATTCGACGATGAGACCACAGGAATCGAGAACCTCACCCCAACCCTCTCCCAAGGCGAGGGAGCCATCTATGACCTGCAGGGTTGTCGCGTGGCTGCTCCTCAGAAGGGTCTGTATATTGTGAATGGTAAGAAAGTAATCATGAAATAATAAGGAAGGAGGAACATATAATGAAAAAGGTTTATCAGATTCCCACAGCGGAAATAACAAAGATAGAACTGCAGCAGATGATTGCAGAATCAATGACAATCACTAAGAGTGAAACTAACTACGACGGTTTTACTCAGATTGAGTCACGTAGCAGTGGTTCCATCTGGGACGAGGACGAAGAGTACTAATCTCTAACATACAGCAGCCGCAGGGTTAGCCCGTGAGGGTTTTGCCGTGCGGCTGTTTTTTAGTAATTATTTAATTTCATAATGCCCTGTCACTATCTCTTGGGCAGTAATGCGACAGGATGAAGGAGGCAGGGCTTTTGTTAGTTGATTGGGCGACAGCCTGTTCGTGAGAATAGCGTTGGCCCGTAAATGTAGTTTTTTTATGGCGACTGTCCGTGAGGATAGCCGCCATTGCGTTTGTTCCGATATTGCCTTCTTTTATTTCAGGTATTTCGCCAAGGGGCTCTTGGCCTTCTTCAGACCCTTGGCGAAGGACTGGGCGTTCATCTGGGCACCGAGCTTGGAGGCGTGGGTGTGGTCTTTCTTGAAGTACTGGGCACCCGCCTTCTCCTTGATCTCTGCTATCTTAGCCTTAGCCTCTTCCTTGTCCTTCGGAAGACGCTTCACGGCGAACTTCTTGTCGAGGAAGTCGGCTGAGATATTATGCATGTCGATGAACTCCACGCCGGTCTCTTCGACCACCTCACGATACCACTTGCCGTAGCTGTCGTCACGGCGCTCCATCTTTCCACCGGGCCATTCGTTGCGTGGTGTCAGCGAGACGAGGATTGGTGTAGCCCCCTTCTCGCGACAGTCGTCAATCATCTTCTTCAGATACCAGCCGAAGCTGTAGACCACTTCGTAGGTGTCGTTGTCCATGTGATAGACGTGGAGGGTGTCCTTGGTGCCTGGGATGACGCCACGTGCCTTCTTGTCGGTGATGGGACAGATGTCGTTGTGGCCAAACTGTATGGTGACGAAGTCGCCCGGCTTCAGCGAGTTGTAGACCTTGTCCCACAGTCCTTCACGGATGAACGAGCGCGTGGAGCGTCCGGCACGGGCTGCATTCACGAGTGTGATCTTCGACTCGTCGAAGACGGTGGCCGCCTGCGAAGCCCATCCCCACATGCCGTCGTCGTCCTTGTCGGCATTCTTCACGGTAGAGTCGCCAGTGAAGAAGACCACGGGCTTGCGGGAGCTAGAGCTAGATGTACTTGTTTCACTAGTGGCACTATAGCCCCTATCATAGGTTTCAGGCTCCACGTTGCGCATCATTGCCTGGAGCGTCTTCAAGCGTGGGTCGGTGCTGTTCCAGATACCCTCGGCGGCACTCTGTGCGTTCATCTCAGCGCCATACTTCGACGTGTGAATTTTGTCGCCCAGGAAGTGATACTGTTCCTTCCAGTGGCTGTAGGAGTCGAGCTTGCGACCGCTAATCTCGTTCAAGTCAATATAAGGTACGCCCTCGCGCATGGCGATCTCCATGAGCCACTCTGACTGTGGCTTACGTACTATCTTTCCCTTCTCGTCATAGGCATCGCGTGGTGTCAGCGACATCAGGATGGGATGGGCGCCCTTGGCACGGATCTCAGCGATATAACGGTGCATGTAGCCACCGTAGCTGTAGACGGTGTCCTGTCGTTGCGTGCGCTGGTTGAAGCCCACGTAGCAGGTGTCGAGGTCGGTGCCTGGGATGACGGCACGTGCACGTCGCTTGTCGAAGAACTCACCGTTGTCGTTATGTCCGATGGAGACGATCACCCAGTCGCCCGGCTTCAATGCCTCGCGCACAGCCGGCCACAGGTCGCTGTAGAACGTGCGGGTCGACATGCCGCCCAGTGCCTGATTCTCCACGGCAATCTTATCCTCATCGAAATACTTATTGGCGAAGTAGCCCCAGCCCCATTGACCGTTGCTGCCGTTGCCCTTGGTGCCGTTGCGCATCGTGGAGTTGCCGATGAGGAAGAGCACCGGCTGCTGACCCTTGCGCGTGGAGCCCGGAGCAGGGCGTGACATCAGCGCCTTGGCGATAGAGTCGGGGGTGTTGTCCACCACTTTATTTACATCTTCGATAGGGTCGGGTAGGTTGTCGAAGGCCTGGGCAGAAGCCGTCAGTGCCATCATCGACAGTGCGATAGTAGAAAGTAGTTGTTTCATTGTAGTAGTCTTTTTTCTTTTTATTGGCGCAAAGGTACGAAAAAAAATGTAATATTAGTTCGTGTTCTGAAAATATTTCATATCTTTGTGTCGTTATTAAACGATTCTTGTAGAGAAATGAAGAAGATAATACGTCTCATATTGTTGTTGCTGGTGCTTACTGGAGTGGAACCCGTCGGGGCTCAGAAGTTGAATGAACTGGCCAACCGCATCAACCGTTTCAACTACCTTTTCCCTCAGGAGAAGGTGTATGTGCATCTGGACAATACCGGCTATTTTATAGGCGAGACCATCTGGCTGAAAGCCTATGTCATACGAGCCGACGTCCATGTCATGACCAATCTCAGCCGAGTGCTCTATGTTGATTTGGTGTCGCCGTCGGGTGAAGTGGAAGAGACCCTGAAACTACCGATAAAATATGGTATGGCTGAAGGCTCTTTCAATCTGGAGCATCTGTTGAACAGCGGCTTCTACGAGGTGAGGGCCTATACACGCTATATGACTAACTGGGGCGACGAGACCGTGTTCTCGCGCGTGATTCCGATATTCAAGAAGCCAGAGAAGGCGGGCGACTATTCAAACACGGTTATCGACAAGACCGACCACCGCAGGGTGTTGCCCAACTATCGTGAGCAGACGGAGAAACGCAAGTTGAAAGGTGGCTTGAGCGTGATGTTCTATCCTGAGGGCGGTCATCTGTTGAAAGGTGTCCCCTGTCGTGTCGCCTTCGAAGTGCTCGATGAACAGGGACAGGGTGTGCAGATACAAGGACAGTTGCGCCAAGGCACTACGTCGCTCACTACGGTGAGCTCAGGACAGAATGGTCGTGGACTCTTCAGCGTGACACCTGCTGATATGCCCCTTCAGTTGGTGCTGGTCGATGAAAAAGGGCGTGAACGTTCGTTCGACCTCCCCGTGGCTCAGTCGTCAGGTGTAGCCATTCAGGTCGATGCCATCCGACGAGGAGATGTAGAGGTGGTGCTGCAGACATCTGCCGATCGCTATGGCGACTCGTTGGGCATTTCCATCATGGGCAGGGGAAACATGAAGGCCTGCAAGACATTCTGCGCCGCTGATCAGGCCTATATCGCCACGTTCTCCCGCCAACAGATGGACAATGGTGTCAACCATGTCTTTGTCTTTGATGAACAAGGGCATATCCTGGTCGACCGCCTTTTCTTCAAGTATCCCACCGATACTATCAATGCTATTACCTTCAAGGCCGAGGATGAACGACTGGCACCCGGACAGAAGATGACCATCGAGGCACAGAGCCGTCCAAAGAGCTGGTTCTCATTGGCTATCCGCGACTACGATACCGAGGTGAACGGCCCCCAACAACGCGTGGATACCTGGCTCCTGCTGTCGTCAGACCTAAAGGGTTATATTGCCAATGCCGAGTACTATTTAGAGGCTGACGATGAGGCGCATCGACGTGCTACCGACCTGCTGATGATGGTGCAGGGATGGCATCGCTATAGTCCCCGGCAGATGATGAACGATGAGCGCCTGGAGAAGAACGAACCCATCGAGGACCGACTCTTCCTCTTCGGCTTCCTCAACCATCGTCGTACCAAGAAATATCCCTTGGACAATGTCGATCTGAAGGCGACACTCTATAATGGCTATGGAAATGTGCTGAGAGGTGAGACGAAGAGCGACAGTACGGGACACTTCGCTTTCGCCCTGCCCGACTGTGATGGCAAGTGGCGCATGGAGATTAAGTCCCTGCGTGACGGGAAAACCCAGAACTACTATATCGGCATGAACCGTCAGCCTGTTGTCAAGCCCCGTCTGATGGGCTATGCCGAACAGCAGCGACTTCCCTTGGCCAAGGCAGTAGAAGAGGTGCTGCCGATAGACAACTACGACAACCTGTTGCCGTCGGACCTGCGCACCTATCTGTTGGAGGGCGTCACCGTGACAGGACATCATTATATGAGTTCGTGGGAAGATGAGAGCGTTGGTGAAAGCAAGGCGGGCATCCGTTATAACTGTCAGAAGGAGGCCGATGCCTATACTGACTCGGGGAAACCTGTACCCAACTTCTTCGAATGGTTGCAGGAACGTAATAAATACTTCGAGGGCGACAGCTATAATGTGTTCGATGTTGATAACCTATTCAAAGAAGAGATTGGACGCAAGACGCTGTTTCCCGACGACGGATGGACCTATAATCACCGTCCCATCGTATGGATCCTGAACAATGACTTCTATGCTGTGACGATGTATTCAAATACCAGTACCGCGGGTGTACCAGATATACTGAAACACGCCAGTATCCTCGACTTCCCCGACGACCTCGACGATATCAAGAGCGTCTATATCTCAGGCGACGACAATGTCTGGCAACAGTATCTCAGATGGCCCCATCTCAATGGACGCCACCCCGTCACCATCTTCGTCTATAGCGACAGCTTCACATCCAAGAAACAAAAGGGCGTGCGTAAGTCGTATTTCGATGGCTATAGCGTTGACACCTACGATATGCCCGGCTATATGCAACTGCCACCCGCAGAGGATCATCGCCGCACGCTCTATTGGAACCCCACCGTCATCACCGATGCTGAGGGAAAGGCTAAGATAGAGTTCTTCAACAGCAGTACCTGTAAGCGCATCAGTATCTCGGCTGAGGGTATCACACCAAAAGGAAATGTCCTGGTGTATAAGCCATAAATGCACTTTTTGCCCATTTTCTTTTGATAATCGGACAAAAAAGCTTACCTTTGCACCCACTTTATAAAGCAAACATTTTATACATTTTTTATATTATGGCATTAAAGATTGTTGTTCTGGCCAAACAAGTGCCAGACACTCGTAATGTGGGTAAAGATGCAATGACAGCCGAAGGTACTGTAAACCGTGCTGCTTTACCCGCTATCTTCAACCCAGAAGATTTGAATGCATTGGAACAGGCCCTTCGCTTGAAGGAGCAGAATCCAGGCTCAACAGTTGGAATCCTCACGATGGGTCCTCCACGTGCAGGTGAGATTATCCGTCAAGGTCTTTATCGTGGTGCCGATACCGGTTGGTTGCTCACCGACCGTCTCTTCGCTGGTGCCGATACGTTGGCCACCAGTTATGCACTGGCTACCGCTATCAAGAAGATAGGTGATGTAGACATCGTCATTGGTGGTCGTCAGGCTATCGATGGCGATACCGCTCAGGTAGGTCCTCAGGTGGCTGAGAAACTGGGACTCAACCAAGTAACATACGCTGAGGAAGTGCTCAGCGTGAAGGATGGCAAGGCAACTATCAAGCGTGTCATCGATGGTGGCGTGGAGACTGTTGAGGCTCCTCTGCCCGTGGTTATCACGGTGAATGGCAGTGCTGCTCCCTGTCGTCCACAGAATGCCAAGCTGGTGATGAAGTACAAATATGCAACATGTCCGCTTGAGAGAGTGGCCCCCCCTACTGCCCCCGAGGGGGCTTCTAATGCTGCAGGGTCTGTCGTGTCCCCCTCGGGGGACGAAAGGGGGGCTCTGTATGCTGCGCGTCCCTATCTGACGCTGAACCAGTGGAGCGTTGCTGATGTGGATGGCGATGTGAACCAGTGTGGTCTTGCCGGCTCGCCCACTAAGGTGAAGGCTATCAAGAACATCGTGTTCCAGGCTAAGGAGTCGAAGACTTTGACGGCTTCTGATGCTGATATCGAGGGTATGATCAAAGAATTGTTGGACGAGAAGATTATTGGCTAAGAAAGAGGTATGAATAACGTATTTGTATATTGCGAAATAGAAGGCACTACCGTGCAGGAAGTTTCCCAGGAGTTGCTGACCAAAGGTCGCAAACTCGCCAATGAACTGAAGGTGGAACTCCACGCTATCGTTGCCGGCACAGGCATCAAGGGTAAGGTGGAAGATCAGATCCTGCCTTATGGCGTCGACAAACTCTTCGTTTTCGATGCTCCCGAACTGTTCCCCTACACCTCAGCTCCCCACACTGACATCCTGGTGAACCTCTTTAAGGAGGAACAGCCACAGATCTGTCTGATGGGTGCTACCGTCATCGGTCGTGACCTTGGTCCTCGTGTGTCGTCATCGCTGACCTCAGGTCTGACTGCCGACTGCACTGAGCTCGAGATTGGTCCGTATGATGATGCTAAGAATCAGAAGCACTACGACAACCTGCTCTATCAGATTCGTCCTGCCTTTGGCGGAAATATCGTGGCTACCATCGTGAACCCCGACCATCGTCCTCAGATGGCTACAGTCCGCTCTGGCGTGATGCAGAAGGCTATCTACGAGGGTGACTGCAAGAAGGAAGTCGTTTATCCTGAGGTCTCTAAGTACGTCAGCCCCGAGGCTTTCGTGGTGAAGGTACTCACCCACGAGGTGCAGGCTGCCAAGCACAACCTGAAGGGTGCGCCTATCGTGGTTGCCGGTGGTTACGGTATGGGGTCGAAGGAGAACTTCGACATGCTGTTCCAGTTGGCCAAGGTGCTCCATGGTGAGGTGGGTGGTTCTCGTGCCGCTGTTGATGCCGGCTGGCTCGACCACGACCGTCAGATTGGTCAGACAGGTGTTACCGTTCATCCAAAGGTGTATATCGCCTGCGGTATCTCTGGACAGATTCAGCACATCGCTGGTATGCAGGACTCTGGTATCATCATCAGCATCAACAGCGACCCCGATGCTCCTATCAACAAGATTGCCGACTACGTTATTGTTGGTACCGTAGAGGAGGTAGTTCCCAAGCTGATTAAGTACTATAAACAGAACAGTAAATAATAATGTGGAGATAAAAGGAGATAGAAGAAGATAGAGGGAGATAGAAGACAATAGTTATGACGCGGAGATTTGAAGATATTGTTGCTTGGCAAAAGGCTCACCAGTTTGTCGTGATGGTATATCGCACGACTAGGAGTTTTCCAGACTTTGAGAAGTTTGGACTTTCTTCTCAGTTTCAGCGTGCTGCAGTGTCTATTGCTGCTAATATAGCGGAAGGCTATAAGAAGGTAAGCAAAGCGGATAAGCTGCGCTTCTTTAATATTTCTCAAGGTAGTCTTGAAGAATGTAGGTATTACTGCATTTTGTCAAAAGACCTGGGCTATATCAACGAACCGGTGTATCAGCAACTTGTTCAGACCATTCTTGACACTAGCTATATGCTTAATGCTTATATCAAAGGTGTCATAGACAATAACAGCATTCAAGACTAATGTCCTCTATCTCCTACTATCTTCTTTTATCTCCATCTATCTCCTTAAAAACAAAAGAAAATGGCAAACTATTATACTGATCATCCTGAGATCGGGTTCTATTTGAACCACCCCCTGATGGCTCGTATCGTTGAGCTGAAAGAAAAGGGTTTCGCTGATGCGAAAGAATATGACTACGCTCCCGTTGACCTGGGCGATGC
>Ga0310697_10000228_pt1 | contig 80654 bp, 58 predicted proteins | sample 172DNAGHGlowgp2_FD_203883 | JGI IMG/M metagenome (GOLD analysis project Ga0310697, IMG submission 203883) | Sheep rumen microbial communities from Palmerston North, Manawatu-Wanganui, New Zealand - 1728 DNA GHGlow gp2 (v2) (version 2) | ecosystem: Host-associated > Mammals > Digestive system >...
GATTTAACGGCCTAAAGTTAATCATTATCCGCCACTTGTCCAAACGAAAGGCCCCCTGGAGCGAATCCAGAGGGCCTGACAGGTTCAGGTCTCAGTCCCGGAGACTACGGCTCACCGCCACCGGCTGCGGCAGCAGCCCACTTGACTTCTGCCAGCATGGTGCCGGACTTCTCGCCGGTGCTGGAGTTGACGTAGTAGTAGCGGAAGAAGATCTTCGGGGCCGCGGCGCTGGGGGCGCCGTACTTGGCCACGTAGTCCGCACGGATGTCGATGGCCTCGGCGGTGGGCTCTTCCACGAGCTTGATGCCGGAGGCCTTGGCGTGGGCGCGGGTCACACCGTTGGACTGGCCTTCGGTAGCCTCGATGACCAGGTAGATGCCGCCGTTGTCGGCGAGGGCCTGGTCCAGCTTGAAGGTGAAGGTCTCACCCTGGCACACGAGGCTGTGCGCTAGAGAGATTACCCTAGTGAGTAACGTTAATAGGAATTAGGTAAAACATTGATAATCAATCACTTCCCGATGCAATGGTTCTGGAAGATGTGATGAAGGATGGTCTCCGGGTCTATGGTTTGGCCGGAGATGAGGTCCGTGCCAAGGATGAGATTCACGGAGGCAAGGGCGCTTCTCAGGTCTTCGGCAACGAGGTCCGAGGGGATGCCGGAGAGTAGGGAAGTGCGGGCATTTCCAAGGGCCGATGAAGCCTTGTTCAGAGCCTCGAAATGACGCAGATTTGTGACGAATACAGCGTTGGCTGAGCTTTGGTTCAGAAGACCGTTTTGGGACTTTTCGAGCATACTGCACAGCTTTTCCACCCCAATATGGTCTTTTGCGCTTAAACTGATAATATCTACTTTATTATCAAGTGATGAAACAAATTCGTTAGTGGTGTTAACTTTTTTGTTAAGGGCGTTTTCGTCCAGTAAGTCGCTTTTATTTAGTACAAAAATGAGCTGCTGCTCTGAGAGACTGATATGCCCCAGAATCTCAGAAATCCGCTCCTTGAAAATCTCTTCCGGGGCAGTGGAATCGAGCACGGCAAGGACAATCTGGGCCTGCGAAATTTTCTGGAAAGTGCGGTCGATTCCCATCTTCTCCACGAGTTCCGAAGTGTCCCTGATTCCGGCTGTATCTATGAAGCGGAATAGTATTCCTCCAATGTTAAGAGTCTCTTCGATTGTGTCGCGGGTTGTGCCTTCGACTGGGGAAACAATCGCGCGGTCTTCGCCGAGGATTGCATTCAGAAGTGTGCTCTTTCCGGCGTTCACCGCACCAACTATGGCAACTGGAACTCCGTTCTTGATTATGTTGCCAAGGCGGAATGAAGACGCCAGTTTGTCCACGTGCTCCTTGCTCTTTTCCAGGAGGTCCAGCAGGCGGCTTCTGGATGCGAATTCCACCTCTTCCTCACTGAAGTCAAGCTCCAGTTCCAGGAGAGATGCCATATCAAGTAATTCATTACGTAATATGGTTAATTCGTTTGAAAATCCGCCTTTTAACTGATTCATAGCAATGCGGTGCGATGCTTCAGTAGAGGATGAAATAACGTCGGCAACGGCTTCTGCCTGGGCAAGATCCATCTTACCGTTGAGATATGCCCTGCGCGTGAATTCTCCGGGTTCTGCCATGCGGGCTCCAGCTGCAATCAATAGGGCAACTATCTCCTGAGCGATGTATGCCGATGCGTGGCAAGAAATCTCCACTGAATCTTCTCCCGTATAGCTGTGGGGAGCGCGGAAGATGCTCACAAGAACCTCATCCAACAAGGCTCCATCGGCACGGAAAATACTTCCTAAATGAATGGTATATCCTTCTTTTTCAGAGCACTTACCATGCCTTAGTTGAATTATAGCATCAGCTATGGAAAGGCTCCCGGGGCCGCTCACCCTGATAACGGAAATTGCTCCGGTACCAGGGATGGTGGCCGGAGCAACGATGGTGTCTTGGAAAGAATTAGTCATAGCGTCCAAACTTGGACATATTGTCTATGAGATCCTTGTTCGTCTTGTACTCGTCCATGTGCTGGAGCATCCAGTTCATGGCCTCTACCGGATTCATATCGGCAAGGAGCTTGCGCAGAATCCAGGTGCGGTTGAGAGTATAAGCGTCGTAGAGAAGGTCGTCGCGTCTTGTGGAGGAGAGAATAAGGTTCACGGCAGGGAAGATTCGCTTGTTGGAGAGGTTCCTGTCCAGCTGGAGTTCCATGTTGCCGGTGCCCTTGAATTCCTCGAAGATGACATCGTCCATCTTGGAGCCGGTTTCCGTGAGGGCTGTGGCCAGAATCGTAAGGGATCCGCCGCCTTCAATCTTACGTGCTGCACCGAAGAAACGCTTGGGCTTCTGGAGGGCATTTGCATCCACACCTCCGGTGAGAACCTTACCGGATGCGGGCTGGACGGTATTGTAGGCACGTGCAAGACGTGTGATGGAGTCCAGCAGGATCACAACGTCATGCCCGCATTCAACCAGCCTGCGGGCCTTGTCCAGGACCATATTGGCCACCTTTACGTGCCTTTCTGCAGGTTCGTCGAAGGTGGATGCAACAACTTCTGCCTTAACGCTGCGCTGCATGTCGGTAACCTCTTCGGGACGTTCGTCTATGAGAAGGATAATCTCGTACACCTCCGGGTGATTGTCGGCAATTGCGTTCGCAATGGCCTTGAGGAGCATGGTCTTACCGGTTTTGGGCTGAGCCACGATAAGGCCGCGCTGGCCTTTGCCGATGGGGGTGAACATATCCACGATGCGGCAGGAAGGGTCTTTCTCGTGCCCATGACCAAGGAGATTGAATTTCTCGTTGGGGAAGAGGGGAGTGAGGAAATCGAACGGAACGCGGTCCCTCACGAAGCTGGGGGTGCGGCCGTTGATGTATTTGATGTTCACCAGAGGGAAATACTTGTCGCCTTCGCGGGGAGGACGGATTTCGCCGGTGACGGTGTCTCCGATCTTCAAGGCGTTCTGCTTGATCTGCTGCTGGGAAACGTAGATATCGTCCGGGGAATTGAGGTAGTTATAGTCCGATGAACGGAGAAATCCATATCCGTCGGGCATTATTTCCAGAACACCCGTGGCCTCCACATAGCCTTCAAACTCTATTCTGGGAGGACGCTGGGGCTGCTGCTGTTGCTGCTGGGATTGCTGCGGCTGCTGGGGCTGCTGCTGGGGTTTCTGACCCTGCTGCTGGCCTTTCTGCTTCTTCTTTACGGCTGCCGACTCTTCCTTCTGGGTCTCGTCGGAAGCAAGATCTGTGAAAAGGTCGTGAATGAACTGTTTGTTGTCCACTTTGGGGGCTTCTGCAGCCTTATCCTGTGCAGCAGCCTCTGCGGGCTTTTCAGCGGGGACAGCCTCTGCTGCATTCTTGGGTTTGCGGCCGCGCTTTTTCGGAGCCGGCTTTGCTTCTGCTGGGGCAGCATCCTGGGCTGGTTTCTCTGCAGGCTTTGCTGCGGGTTTCTCTGCAGGCTTCTCGGCAGTTTTCTTTTCTGCGGGCTTCTCGGCTGGTTTCTCTTCCTTATCCTTCTTGCTGGGACGGCCACGCTTTTTTGCGGGCTTTGGAGCCGCCTCTACCGGTTTCTGGGATTCCAGGCGGGCTTCCTCGTCCAAAATGGCGAAGCCCAGACCGGCCCTGTCCATTTTCTTGCTACCTTTGATGTTTAGGGATTCAGCAATGCTTCTGAGCTGGTCTTCGCTCATCGCATTCAGTTCAAATAAGCTGTGTGGCATATATAGTTATGTGTAATTCGATTGGGGGCGGAAAACAAAAATGCTTTCCAAAAAGCTGCCTGAACGGCTTGACGGGTGCAAATGTAGGAAAAAAAATCCGTTCCTGCAAGAACGGAAGTGTTAAAACGAAGAAGATTAATTGTCCCAGTAGCTGGAACTCTTCCTGTATCGGAGAAGGTCGGCAAGGGCAGATGCGTTAGCCGCAATCCTGAAGCTGTACGACTGCCATTGTCCGGTGGGAACCCAGGATACGGCTATATTGAAGCAGTGAAGGTCGTATCTTGCGGTTATCTGCGTTGTGGTGAGCTTCATCGCCATAATGTCGAATCCCGACGTTGCCTGGATATCCAGACGCGGCGTGAGCTTGATATTGCCCGACATGTTCAGAGTCTGCGTGAATCGGTTGTTCACTATGAGCTGGTTGTTGGAATACTGGTAGCTCTTGGCGTAATTGAAGGTGTAGCTCAGGTTCAGCGACCAGGGAGAGTTGGGATTCATGTAATATACGTATCCGCCCGGGATGTATTCTCCAGTTATAGGATGATAATAGATCCGCTGATACGAATTGGCATCTGAAACTCCTCCGGTGGAACTCTTCCTTCCGTCGTTTCCGTTGATGGTTCCCTTGCCGTTCAGGGAATAGGATAGGGAAGCACTGGCATTGGTGAGCCTCAGGGGAGCACCGCCCTGGGTTATCTGAAGCTTGTTTATCTTCCTGCCATGATCGTCCACGGCATAAGGGTCGAAGTTAAGATTGCCGTTCACGCCCAGCTTGCCGAAGATGGAAGTGGACATGGTTACGCCGATGTTGGAGAGGCGCAGGGAGTCGGCCAGGAAATTATAACTGCCGCTCAGATTCAGCTGGTCCAGGATCTTCACCTTCTTGGAGCCGGTGCCGGTGGTATCGCGCAGATCCCTCACCTTGGCTTCCAGGTTGTTACCCAGGGAGAAGCTCAGACCGCCTGTCTTTCCGCGTCCGGGAGGCGACTGGAGGTTCCTGTTCCCGCTTACACTATATATATTATAGTAGCTCTCCGCGTGGTATGAACCCCTTGAGTCGTACCATTCCGGAAGGGTTCGCCATCCATTGAAAGACGTTCCCTTTTCGGGGCTGAAGTTCATGGAAACGGAGGGCGTTACCACGTGCCTTATGGCCTGCAGCTTACGGTGCTTGCCGAAGTTGAACATACCGTACAGGCGGGTACTCATGTTCATGCTTCCGGAATAAGTCTGGGTGATGCCGAAGTGGTTGAACAGGGTTCCGGAATCTGTCTCCAGCTTCATTGCCTGCACCGGATTGCCGTCTTTGTCGTTCACCATCAGGGGATTGCCGTCGGAGTCATACTCCGGGACAAGGGTCTGGCTGCCGCTGGAGAACATCCAGTTCTGGCCATAGGTCACCGAAGGAGTGACGTTTATGTACTTGAACAGCGTGAAGTTGGGAAGGCCTATCTGGAAGTTGTGCGACATGCCGGATGTCATCTTCTCAAGTGCTTTCACTCCAAGTGAATCGCCGAATTCCTTCATTCGGAATCCGGTGACGGGATCCGCCACGTAATTGCCTGCATCGTCATATACATAGTCCTGAAGCTCGCTCATCTTGAAGTTGAGCTTGTTCTGGAGAGAGGTGCTGTAACCGAAGGAAATCTTTTCGTAGAACTTCTCCTTGCCCACTCGGTTCTTCTGCTTGAACGGGTAGAAGCGGGTAACGGTGAAGGTGATGTTTGGAAGGGTGAAGGTGTAGCTGGAGTCCCTGGAGTTCTGGCTGTGAAGGAGGTTCATGGACAGATTGAACTTTCCGTTCCAGTTGCGTCCGTAGGAAATAGACGACGACACCTGGTTCTGCAGGGCCTCGTTCACCGAACGCGAGTTGTACTTGCTGTTCGATGGGCTGGAAAAGTTCACGGAAGCGGTGAAAGATGTACCGGGGCGCATCTTGGCATCCTGCGAATGTGACCATCTTAGGCCGAAGTTCTTTGTCTGGAAGAAGTCGGCTGCACCTTTTTCACCGGTCTGGTCATTGGAGTAGTTCAGCGAGAAGTTGCCGTTGAACTTGTAGTTCACCTTGTACCGGGAATTGATGTCCACTGCCCAGGAGCCAAGGGTATAGTAGTCTCCGGTGACGGAGAGGTCGAAGTACTCGCCGATGACGAAGTACATGCCGGCATCCCTCAAGTAGAAGCCTCGGGCGGTTTCCTCGCCGAAGGTGGGCATCAGAAGACCCGTGGCCCTTGTGGGCTTCTTTGGCACGAATCCGAAGGGGAGGCCGAAGGGGATGGGAACATCGGCAATTACCGGCCAGGCGGGGCCGAATACGGTTTTCTGAGACGGCTTGGTTATTACCTTGGCCATGGAAAGCCTCAGGAAGTAGTGGGGATGCTCAAGGTCGCAAACCGTGTACATTCCGTTCTCCATGTTGAAGGAACGGTCCGGCATCATCTTTATCTTCTGGCCCTGGAGCAGACCTTCCTGTTCCTGGGTTATGATGTTGGTTATGCGGGCTTTCTGCGATGTGAAGTTATACCGCAGTTCCTCCATTTTATAGGTCTGGGAACCCTGGGTCATTTCCGGCAGGCCTTCCATTTCACCTGTTGCAGGATTCAGGCGGCCGCTGGCGTAAACGGTGTTTGTGGCCATATCGTATTCGATATAGTCGGCCGTGAGTTTCATGTCCTGATATGTGACAGTGGCCCCGCCATAGTAGTACAGCACGCGCCTTCCGTTGGAAAAGTCGGTGATTATGGAGTCCTTGGCACCGGAAAAGGCTGGTCTGGAGAGTGAACTGCGGCCAAGAAGGTCCAGAGAATCGCTTCTGGCGATGGAGTCGGCAAGGTGGATGGAATCCCGAAGCGCAAGCATGGCGGCCGTGTCTCCTCTGAACAGTGTGTCACCCCTCAGCAGGGTATCCGCCCTTAGCAGAGTGTCCAGACGAAGCACCTGTCTGGGGCGAAGACCCGCCGATCGGTCCAGCCCCGCGGAAACTATATCCATAGCCAGCAGGGTTACTGCCAGCAGCGCCACGATATATTTTCCAAGACGGAATTTCATTCTTTTTTACAAATTTTCACTAAATTTGCAAGAAACAAAAGTACTGCTTTTTTTACTAATTTCAAAAAACCTGAGCGAATGAAGAGGCTTGTAATGATATTTGCTTTAGTCCTGGCTGCGTTTTTCCCTGCGGCCAATGCCCAGAATGGCCTTACGCTCAGAACTGTAACTCTTGATGCCGGCCACGGCGGAAACGACCCCGGCTGCATAAGTGCAGACGGAAAGACCAGGGAGAAAGATGTGGCTCTGGACGTGGTTATGCGTCTTAACCGCATGCTTGGTGAGTATTATTCAGACTTGAATGTGGTGCTCACAAGGGACAAAGACGTGTTCGTTCCTCTGGAAGACAGGGCAAAGATTTCAAACGCCGCAAATTCGGACCTTTTCATATCCGTACACGTGAATGCGGCAACAAGTTCCAGCGCACATGGCTTTTCCGTCCACTGCCTGGGGCAGTCCCATCGCGGAAACGACCTTTTCGGCGGCAATCTGGAACTGGTGAAGCGCGAGAACTCGGTTATCCTCCTGGAGGAAGACCACGAAGCCAGGTATGAAGGCTTCAATCCGGACGATCCGGAGTCGTATATATTCTTCAGCCTCATCCAGAATGCCCACCTTGGTCACAGCCTCCAGTTTGCCGATGATGTTGCCCGCAGCATGGCAGAGCGCAGCCCCATCCGCAGGAACCGCGGAATATCCCAGGATCCTTTCTGGGTATTGTGGAGAACCGCGTCTCCGTCCGTCCTCATTGAAATAGGATTCATGTCAAATCCCTCAGATCTGGAAAAACTCAGGGACGAAGCCGGACGCGAGCAGATAGCCGCCTGCATCTTCAAGGCTTTCAAGGATTTCAAGAGCCGCTTCGACAATTCATCCACTGTTCCGGTCACTTCGCCCGTAGTGGAGGATAACCGGACGGAAGAAGATGGGGGAGTGCTCTATGGCACCCAGATCCTTGCCACCGGCAGGAAGATGTATCCGCAGGATCCTTTCTTCTGCGGATACATCCCGGTGGAAGTGAAAGGCACCACACTTTTCAAGTACATAATTGGAACATCGGGTAACCTTCAGGAAGCCCGCCGGCTGAACAAGGAAATATCAGTAAAATTCCCTGATTCGTATATGGTGAAAATAGAAGATGGGAAAACCAGCAGGATTAACTGAAAAAGCCTGTTGAAAACCTGTTGAAAACCGTTTTTTTCTTTATCTGTCAAAATAGAATTATTCTAAATACGTAAATAGGGTATACGGCTATATATTCGGTTTTGGCTTCTATATTAAATTGATAATAAATAAATTATAAAAGGCTCCAAAACAGGGGCCTGCTTAAGTAATTAAAGAAAAATATTCTTTATATGCAATAGTAAAAAAGTTTTTTTATTAATTTTTTTTGAGTCATCTTTGCATTACAATTCACTAACCTGAACCTGCATTTTTCTCAATGGCTTTGGAAGAAAGACATATCGCTGTGTGGCAGAACTGTCTGACGATCATCGAAAACAACATCGATGCTCAGAAGTTCAACACATGGTTCCGTCCCATAAGGCCGGTCTCTCTGGTGGACTCCACACTCACTGTGGAGGTTCCGTCGGATTTCTTCCGCGAATACCTGGAAGGTGCTTTCCTGGACCTTCTGAAGAAAACCCTCCGTCGCGCGATAGGCGCGGACGCACGCCTGAATTATATGGTGCGCCCCGTGAGGGAACAGCAGGCCATGGTATATCCCGCCGCCCACGGGCTTCCGCCCACAAACAAGACTGTTGCAATAAGCACTTATCAGCCTTCCGGATCACCTAATCCCTTCGTGTTCCCGGGTGTGCAGAGGGTGCAGATCAATCCCCGTCTCAATCCGGTGTACTGCTTCGGCAACCTGGTGCAGGGAGATTGCAACAAAATGGGTGTAACCGCAGGAGAGTCAATTTCGGCCGCTCCAGGCAAAACCCCTTTCAACCCCTTGTTCATTTTCGGCGGTCCGGGACTGGGAAAAACACATCTGGCTCAAGCAATAGGAATTGACATCAAGGACAAGTTCCAGGATCTCATAGTTCTGTACGTCACAGGAAATGAGTTCAAGACCCAGTACATGGATGCCGTTAAAGGCAACCGCCTGGTGGACTTCATGGCGTACTATATGAAAATGGACGTCCTTATCGTGGATGATATCCAGGACCTTCTGGGGCAGGGATCCCAGAATGCATTCTTCAATGTGTTCAATCACCTGCACCAGAGCGGCAAACAGCTCATTTTCACCAGCGACCGCGCTCCCGTGGATCTTCAGAACTTCGAGGAACGCCTTCTGTCCCGCTTCAAGTGGGGGTTGTCGGTAGAGCTCAGCCGTCCGGATTATGACACCCGTCTGGAAATGCTCCGCGCAAGGGCATTCCGCGAGGGTGTCGCCGTGAGCGAGGAAGTACTTGCTTTCCTGGCAAACCGCATCAACACGAATTTCAGGGAACTTGAGGGAGCCCTCATATCCCTGGTTGCCAATGCTACGCTGTGCCACAGGGAAATCACCGTGGAACTGGCAGAAAGCATCACCGGCAACATCGTGGGCGAAAAGGAAAGCGAACTCTCCATCGACACAATCATTGAAACGGTGTGCGAGTATTTCAACATCAGCAGGGAGTCCCTGGTCTCTCCGTCGCGCAAGCGTCAGATCGTACAGGCACGCCAGATTGCAATGTACGAGTGCCGCACCCAGATCAAGAACTGTTCGCTGTCCACCATCGGCATGGAAATAGGCGGGAAAGACCACGCAACCGTCCTTCACGCCTGCAGTACGGTTCAGGACCTTATGGCCACCGACAAAATGTTCCGCCAGTGGGTTACGGACATAGAGAACATGATTCTTGTTCCGGTCCTGAGGTAATTATTTTTCCACAATCTATGATTAGTCACGTAAATTCGCTATATTTACGTGACTAATTTTTTGTAAAGCCATGACATCTCAAAAAGTTCTTGACATCTTTCAGGAAATAACCCGCATTCCCAGGGAATCGGGACACGAAGCCCCAATCACAAAATGGCTCCAGGACTGGGCAAAGGAGCGCGGCCTGGAGTGTCGCACGGACAAAACCGGCAATGTTGTAATTGTGAAGGAGGCCGCTGCGGGCAAGGAGAAGGTTCCCACTCTCGTGCTTCAGGCGCATCAGGACATGGTGTGCGAAAAGAACGCCGGATTCGACTTCGATTTCCTCACCCAGCCCATACCATATGAAATAGAAGACGGCTGGATGGTGGCAAAGAACACCACTCTGGGGGCCGATGACGGAATTGGCATAGCCGCCTGCCTGGCACTTCTGGACAGCAAGGAACCCATGGGCAAGCTGGAATGCCTTTTCACCATATCCGAGGAAACCGGAATGGACGGCGCCTTTGCCCTTGAAAGCGGTTTCTTCAGCGGCAAAACCCTCATAAACCTGGATTCCGAAGACGAAGGCCAGATGTTCGTGGGTTGCGCCGGCGGAATGGACACATCGGCAAGCTTCACTTTCCAGAGAGAGGCACTGCGGAAGAACTACGAGGTGCTGAAGGTTCGCGTTTTCGGTGGCATCGGCGGTCACAGCGGCGACGATATCAACAAAGAAAGGGCAAATGCCCTCAGGGAACTGATGCGCTTCCTTTACACGGAAATGCAGTTCGACTTCCAGCTCTTCAGCATCGAAGGCGGGAACAAGCCCAATGCCATCTGCCGCGAGGCGGAGGCCATAATTGCCGTCCCTGCCGATGAAGTTGCGGATATGAAGGCCGATGTGAAAGCTTTTGACGAACTCCTTCGCAAGGAATTCGCCGGATCCGATCCCGACGTGAGGGCGGAGTGCGTTGCCGCGAAGGCAAGCGGCAAGCCTGTCGAGGAAGGCGATACAATGAATATAATAATGACCCTTCTTGCCTGCCCGCACGGTGTAGTGAAGATGTCGGTGGATATTCCCGGTCTCGTGGAAACTTCCACTAACCTTGCCGCAGTGCACACGGTGGGGGACAGCATAAAGGTGGTAACAAGCCAGCGGAGTTCAGTGGTGAGCGAACTGCACGCCATTGCCGAAAAGGTGGAAGCCACCCTGTTCCTTGGCCAGTTCGACGTTGAGCATCACGGCGAGTATCCCGGCTGGAAGCCCAATCTGAAATCGCACATACTGGAGGTTACCGTGGCTTCTTATAAGAAACTCTTCGGCCATGAGCCCGAAGTAAAAGCCATACATGCCGGTCTTGAATGCGGCCTGTTCCTGGAGAAGTTCCCGGATCTGGACATGATTTCATTCGGTCCCACCCTTCGCGGGGTACATGCCCCTGGCGAAAAGCTGGAACTCGCGTCACTGGACAAGTTCGTTGCCCATCTTAACGATGTGGTTATGAATTTCTCATAAGGGAGATGGCTTCGGAGGGATCCGAAGCCTTGAATACGGAACTGCCGGCGACGAGAATCTCTGCGCCGGCTTTTTTTATCTCCGCCGCATTGGCCGCGCCAATTCCGCCATCGACCTCTACGGCAACGCTGCCGAGGCCCATCGAGTCCAGTTTCTGCCTTACTGCGGCAATGCGTTCCAGGCTCTCAGGAATGAACTTCTGCCCGCCGAATCCTGCGAATACGCTCATCACAAGAATGAAATCGGCCCCTTCAAGATATGGGAAGATGCTTTCCACAGGGCAGTCCGGATTGATGGCGATTCCCGCCTTGCAGCCCAGGCTTCTTATCTGCTCCAGCAATTCACCCGTGCGCTCCCTTGCGGCTTCGTAGTGGAAACTTATCATGGCTGCACCGGCCTTTGCGAAGCGCACCACATATTTCCATGGCTCCACTATCATCAGGTGCACATCCAGTGGCTTGCGGGCAACGGCAGCGACTGCTTCCACAACGGGGAAGCCGAAGGATATGTTGGGCACGAAAGTGCCGTCCATAACATCCATATGGAAGATATCGGCCGATGAGTTCACAATCTCCGCGGCTTTGTCTAGGCGGAGGAAATCCGCTGCAAGAAGAGATGGGGCTATGAGTGTCATTTATCTTTTTCGGGTAAGATTGCAAGAATCGATTCCACTGCGCGGACTCTGTCGCCAACCTTCACCTTCACGTCGGAATCCAGGGGAATGAAATGGTCTATCCTGGAGCCGAACTTGATAACTCCGCACTGGTCACCGCGGTTTTCCATATTTCCGGGCTCCGAGTAGCAGACTATGCGGCGCGCAAAGGTTCCGGCAATCTGCTTGAAGAACACCTCGCCATAAGAATTCTTAAGGCAGGACGACGAGTGCTCGTTGAGTTCCGACGACTTGGGATGGAAAGCCAGTATATACCTGCCGGGGTGATACTTGTAATATGTTACCTTGCCGTTGATGGGCCAGAAGTTGCAGTGTACGTCGAAGAAATCCATATATACGGAAATCTGGAGGCATTCCCTGTGCAGATACTCCTTTTCAAAGACTTTCTCCACTATCACCACCTTGCCGTCGGCCACCGAAGTGACCAGGCGGTCGTTTTCTGCTTCCGGAGCAGTGCGGTTGGGCACGCGGAAGAAGTAGGTGATGAAAATCATGAACAGCACCAGTACCGCCGATATGGGCAGGCTAATCCATGGATTCTTTATGAATGTAGCCGTAAGATAAATGAGTACGGCGCAAATGCACCAGCTGAGCAGTATGGTGCCGTAGGAGTCGTTGTCTATTTTAATCCACCTCATATATTACAAAAGTCCGAAGAGGAGAAGGTATGCGAGTCCTGTGGGAATGGCAAAGAGTGCACTGTCGAAGCGGTCCAGCAATCCGCCGTGGCCGGGAATAACGTTGCCGGAATCCTTGAAGCCGAATTTGCGTTTCCACACCGATTCAAACAGATCCCCGTACACACCGGCAATGTTCATTATCACGGATATGACGATGCTGTGAATAAGGGAGAACTTGAAAAGCCCGGCGTAATGCAGTGCAATGCCTGCACCTACGGCGAGCACCAGCCCGCCCCAGAAGCCTGCCCAGGATTTCTTGGGGGAAACGCTAGGGAAGAGTTTCTTGCCGTTCTGGCCAAAGAGATGTCCGAACACGTATGCGCCCACGTCGCTGCACCAGATTATGCAGAAGAATGCAAGAAGGAGCATTCCGCTGAAGTTGCCGTCCTCCGTCTTGAACACAAGTGCAATGGCGGTTATCACCGAAGGCACTATGTACAGCAGGCCCATGAAGACGAAAGCAAGGTCCCTCAGGTCTTCCTTGTCTTTCAGGTACAGGGTGGAAATGAGTATGGCCAGAATGGGAATCCCGTTAAGCGCAAGGAAGTGCTTTGGCATCTTGTATCCAAGAAACGCAAAGAAGGACAGGAAGAGTCCGCAGCCGAAAAGAATCGCAAGGATGCGCTGGAGGGGATACCGCTTGCCCATGGACATGTGGAAGAATTCGGCCAGCATGCCTGCAATGATGAGCACGTGGAGAGCTGCAAACGCATATGGATGGATAAGGAATCCGCCCAGCATTACGCCAAGAAAGCAGATTCCCGATATTGTCCTTATAATAGTGTTTTTCATTGTTCCGCTGCTCTGTCTTCTGCCGGCGGTTTGACCTTAGGTCCCAGAATGCGCTCTATATCTTCTGCAAAGATAACTTCTTTTTCCAAAAGGAGTGCACCCATCTGCATAAATTCACTCTGGTGAGACTTGATAATGTCCATTGTGCGTTTATGCACATCGGCAACTATCTTCTTCACTTCTTCGTCCATGAGTTCGGCAGTCTTTTCGGAATAGGGCTTGGTGATGTTGTAGCCCTTTGCGCCTGATGAATCGTAGAAGGACAGATTGCCCACTTTGTCACTCATTCCATAGTACTGGACCATTCCATAGGCAATGGCTGTGAGACGTTCAAGATCGTTAAGGGCACCTGTAGAAGGCTCTCCGTTCACGATTTCCTCTGCTACGCGGCCGCCAATGAGGGAACACATCTTGTCCATCATCACACTCCTGGGGAGGTTCTTGCGTTCTTCCGGAAGGTACCAAGTGAGACCAAGAGCCTTGCCGCGGGGGATTATGCTCACCTTGAACACGGGATCCGAGTAGGGGAGAAGCCACCCCACAAGGGCGTGGCCGGCCTCGTGATATGCAATGGTGCGCTTCTCGGCAGGAGTCATTATGGTGTTGCTCTTGCGCTCCAGGCCTCCGATGATACGGTCCACCGCATCGAGGAAATCCTGCTGCTCCACGGCTTTGTGGTTGTTGCGGGCCGCGGTGAGGGCTGCCTCGTTGCAGACATTGGCAATATCGGCACCGGAGAAGCCGGGAGTGTGCTTTGCCATGAAGGAAAGGTCGAAGTCAGGGGCAATCTTGATGCCTTTCAGGTGCACCTGGAAGATTTCTTCGCGTTCCTTGAGTTCGGGAAGTTCCACATGTATCTGACGGTCGAAGCGGCCGGCGCGCATGAGCGCCTGGTCCAGGATGTCGGCACGGTTGGTTGCCGCAAGGACTATGACACCGCTGTTGGTTCCGAAGCCGTCCATCTCGGTGAGCAGCTGGTTCAGCGTGTTCTCCCTTTCGTCGTTGGAGGTGAAACCGGCATTTTTGGCGCGTGCGCGGCCCACGGCATCGATTTCGTCGATGAATACGATGCATGGAGCTTTTTCCTTTGCCTGGCGGAAGAGATCCCTTACCCTGGATGCACCCACGCCCACGAACATTTCAACGAAGTCGGAACCGCTTATGGAGAAGAAAGGAACGTTGGCTTCTCCTGCCACGGCCTTGGCCAACAGGGTCTTGCCGGTTCCGGGAGGGCCCACAAGAAGTGCTCCCTTGGGGATTTTTCCGCCAAGGGCGGTGTATTTTTTGGGATTCTTGAGGAAATCCACAATCTCCATCACTTCCTCCTTGGCGCCGTACAGGCCAGCAACATCCTTGAAGGTTACCTTAACGTCACCTTTCTCTGTCTGGCGGGCGGTGGATTTTCCGGTGTTGAAAGGGTTCATTCCACCGGGGCCTGCGCCCATGCCGCGGTTCACGCCGCGGAACATCCACACCCAGAACAGGATAAGGATTGCGAAGGGGAGTATCCACTGGAGGGCTTCAGACCAGAAATGCTCGTCGTTGCGCATGACAAGTTTGAAGCGCTTTTCCTCTGAGAGGGAATCGTTAAGTGCGCCGAACTGCTCCTCGGGGTCGAACTTGGAGGAAACCAGGAAGTAGAAATGGGGGCTGCGGCGGGGGACTATGCCTCCGGGATAGAGATCCTTGTACTCTTCCAGACGCTCGGGCCTGATGGATACCTCTCCCTTGAAATCGTTCCTCACGAAAACGATTCTCTCAACGGCTCCGGTATCTGCCATTTCCCTGACGTCGTCCCATTCAATTTTCTGGGGATCCGCCGACCGGCGGCCCATTACTGCCCAGCCAAGGCCAAGTATGAGTATTGCGTAGAAAACCCAGGAGAGATTGATGCTCACAACCCTGGTTTTCTGCGGCCCTTTCTTTTGCTTGTTATTGTCGTTTGAAGCCATCGCTACTTCTTTTCTTCTTCTTTTTTGGATGCGCTCTTCTTACGCTCCTTGTATTCTTTGCGGGGGAAATCGCTCCACAGATCCTCCAGACGGTAGAACTGCCTGTATTCGTCAAGGAAAATATGGACCACTATGTTTCCATAGTCCTGGATTATCCAGAAATTGTTGCCTTCACCCTGTGAACGGTAAAGGGTGCGGCCTTCTTCCTTCATCTTTTCAGCTATGTTAAGCGCAACGGCTCCCACCTGCGTCGTGTTTGAGCAGTCGCAGATAACGAAGAAATCCGTGATGGCGCCGTCCAGGGATCTCAGATCCAGAGAAACTACATTCTGTCCCTTCTTGTCCAGTATCGCATCGGCAATAAGCCGGAGCTCGTGTGTAATCATCTTGTTTTTTTGTAAATTTGCATCGCAAAGATAATCAATTTCTACGCCAATGAAAAGTGCTCTGACAATAAAGTGGTTCAAGCAGCTGGATTCCACGAATGCAGAAGCTCAGAGGCACTTGGAACTCTATGACAATTTGTCAGTTCTGGCGGCTCTGGAGCAGACTATGGGGCGAGGTCAGAGGGGAAACAGCTGGCATGCAGCACCCGGCGAGAACCTTACTTTCTCAATCGTGCTCAAACCGGAGGATCTGCCTGCCGGAGATATGATGTACATTACTTTCATGGCGGCATCGGCAGTCAGGGATTATCTCAGGAGCGAAGGCATTCCTGCACGGATCAAATGGCCGAACGACATTTACGTGGGCAAGAAGAAAATCTGCGGAATGCTCATCGAAAACGGAATCTCCCAGGGGCGGATAGCTTCTTCCATAATAGGTATAGGCCTGAATCTGAATCAGGAACGGTTTCCGGGCAATCTTCCCAATCCCACCTCCATGAAGCTCATCACGGGGCGGAGTTTTCCTCTGAAGGAAAGCCTTGAGAGGCTTCTTACCTTTTTTAATTTCAGCGCGCTCGCGCACGCACGTGAGGCATTGCGGGAGACCTATCTGGAAGACCTTTTCCAGGCAGGCACATCCTGCCGTTACAGGGACCTTGCAAGCGGAGAAGAATTCACCGGCATCATAAGGGGAGTGGAACAGAGCGGTCTCCTTAACATGGAAATGCCGGGCGGTGAAGCCCGGCTGTTCTCCTTCAAGGAAGTGGGATATATCCTATGAGTTTTCCTCTATGAGGCGCACCAGCTCATCCACGGCTTCGGCCTCCGGGATGTGCCGTTTCACCGCTTCCTTGCCCTTGTACAGGGTTACCATACCTCCGCCTTCTCCAACATAGCCATAGTCGGCATCGGCCATCTCTCCTGGCCCGTTCACTATGCAGCCCATTACGGCGATGACCACGTTCTTAAGATGCGAGGTGCGGCTTTTCACGGCTTCAAAAGCGGCCTGGAGGTTGTACATCGTGCGTCCGCAGCCGGGGCAGGCTATGTATTCCGGCTTGTAGAAGCGTCGCCTGCAGGCCTGCATTATCTCGTCCTTCAGATACTCGTCTTCCAGGGGAATGTCGTCCACCTTGTGGTTCAGCAGCATGGGACCGTAGTCACAGGCGGCCTTGAGCATGGATTCTTCTTTTTCCGAAAGGGGATTGGTCCCGGGATGCGGCATGCCGTATCTGTCGGCTAGATAACGGGCAACCGGTAGCTCGTTCTCCGGGTCTTCGGTGAGGGATACACGCACTGTGTTGCCTATACCTTCTTCAAGAAGCGTGGCAATGGCTACGCAGCTCTTGATCCGGCCGCTGTCGCCGTTTCCGGCTTCCGTCACGCCCACGTGCAAAGGGAACACCACGCCGCGTTCCTGCATCATTGCGGCAAGTTCCCTGTAGGCCTGGACCATTACCACGGTGTTGGAAGCCTTGAGCGACACCACCACGTTGTAGAAACCGGCCTGGATGCACATCTCCACCCATTCCATAGCGGCCATGGCCATGGCCCGGGGAGTATTGCCGAATCTGTCCACGATGTACGATCCAAGGGAACCGTGGTTAAGGCCGATGCGGACGGCCGTTCCGTGCTCTTTGCAAACGCCCAGGAATTCGGCGAAAAGACGCCTTGCCTCCTGGTGGTCCTTGTGGAAGTTTCCGGGGTTTATGCGCACCTTTTCCACAACCTTTGCCGCTTCGATTGCCGTTGCGGCGGAAAAATGGATATCGGCAACCAGGGGAGTGTCTATTCCTTCTTCACGCAGCCTGGAGTGTATGGCCTTAAGATGCGGAATGTCCTGCAGTCCGGGAACCGTGATGCGGATTAGCTGCGCCCCGGCGGCGGAGAGGCGTTCGCACTGTCTCACTGTTGCATCCACATCGGAAGTGTGGGTGTTGCACATTGTCTGCACCACTATGGGGGCGCCGGAGCCTATGATCACTCCGCCTGCATTAACGCTTAATGTATCCATCCTTTTGTGATTCGTTAACTAAATCATGAGCCAGACGCTTCAGGTCTCTTCTTGTGCGCCCAACTCTTGGTGTGAGCTGGTAATAAAGGCCTATGCTCAGGGCAGCATCCAGCGGATATGCATACCGGTAATAGAATCCGTCGCCAAGGAAATCGGGGTCGTAGAAGGTTATCCATCCCCATTTTACCATGGCGTTGAAGTGTATCTCGAAAGGATCCAGCATTATCGCGAATCCGGGGCCGCCCATAAGGCCTGCCGTCCAGCGGTTTTCATCGTCCTGGAAAGTGCTCTTCACGTCGTTGAAATGCGCCAGGGTTGCGGCCGATGGAGTGAAATCTATCTCCGGATGCTCCCAGAAGGCTTTTCTTTCCACGTTCAGCCTGTAGCCGGCGTAGGCGCCCACTTTAAGGAGAAGCTTGAAATGGTCGCTTATGTCGAAGTGGCCCTGGGTAAGGAGGTACACTTCAGGCACCTGCATCACGGCATCATAGGCATATGTACTGGAAACGTAGCGCACGTTGCCGGTTTCCTTCGAGCGTTTGAACCTGTAGCCCTCATAGTTGTTGCGGAAACCGAATTCCAGGCCCACGTTGGGGAACATGTTCATCATGGTGGCGTTCTTGATTATGGAGAAGCCCCACACGGGATAGTGGATTGCAATCTCGCTGGACCATGTGGGATTGAAGTATCCCATAAGTCCGGTGGCACCTGCGTAAGCACCTATGAGCCAGTTGTCGTTAGGCCTTTTCTGCTTTATGATCTGAACGGTGTCCAGATACTCGTTCGTAATGGAATCCGGCAGGGAATAGAAATCTGGCATCTCCACCTGCGCATGCAGAAAGAGACAGGAAGCCAGAATGGCGGCAGATGATATAATCAGTTTTCTCATCCTCATCATTGGAACATCTCCTCAAGGTTAATCTCCTGCACAAGCTCCGTCCTTTCGGGAATGTCCAGCAGAATCTGATCCTTTATCTTGTAGAACCTCACCTTCTCCGGCTGCCGGTGCAGAAGCAGGTTGCCGGTGTCCACAAGGTTGTTGGCATTAAGGTCTTCGGTAAGTCTGAGACAGTATTTCCCGGCCTTCAGATAAGGGAACAGAAGGGTGGTATCGGCAGTTATGATATAGCTCCGCAGCACCTTGTCCCTTTTCTCGCTCAGAAGGTCGATGATGTATTTCGCCTTGACCCCGGACAGTTCAAGGGAGAGGGAACTGAGTTTCTCGTCGTTGGGCAGAGTCACCTTCACCTCAGTACTGTCGTTATAATATCCGTTCACGTCGCGGAAGCGGCGATAGGGAATCTTCAGATAGTAGTCATAGCCCTGGAGAAGGGTTTCTTCCGGCATCACAATGAAGCGCCTCAGGTTGGTGGAATCCCTTGTGACGCTGTATTTGCCGCGCTTCTCCTGCTGGCGCGGGTTCACGCTTCTGAACACCAGGGAATCCCAGGCCTCTTCGATGAGAGGGTACTTGAACTCGATGCTGAAACCGTACTGCTCCACGGTTGCCGCCTCCGCTACTGCGGTATAGACGGCAATGGTATCTTCGTGCTTGATGTCGCGGGTAGAAGTTTTGCTGAGTTCCGCCTTAAGTTTTTTATCCAGAGGAAGTTTCACAACCTCGTTGGTGGGTACGAGATTCCCCAGCGTATCGGTTTTGTCGAAGTTTATCAGGAGGAAAAGCGTATCCGGCATGCGCCCCTGGCTGTTTACCCACAGTTCCAGGGAATCTCTCTGGGGATTGAACTGGGAGATGAGCCTGGAAGCAGGCAGGCCACGGAATTTCATGGAATGCACCACGGTCCCGGGAGCCATGAAAGTGAGATAGGCAGTGCGCAGGCCCACCCTTTCCTTTTTCACTATCATCTGTTTAGACGGCTTTTCCCTGAACAGGTTAAGCTCCACTTCGGCCTTTCTTGCAAGACAGTGCAGAGTGTCCTTCATGTCGAACTTCATCAGTTCGTACAGGGTGTCGCTGTACACCATCGTGGGGCGGAAGAGGGTATCCAGGAAAGCCACGGTCTCCTGATCCGGATCGTAGATATTGTTGTTGTTCGCGTCACGGATAGCATATACCCTGTAGATGGTATCCTGGATGTTGCGGAGGCTGAAGTAGCCCCAGTCGTCGGTCCTTGCAGCCGCCACGGGCCGATGCAGGAATACTGCGGAATCGGCATGGTCCTTATATATGAGGACCGTGGCGCCCTTCACGGGCTGAAGGGTGTTGCAGTCCTGAACAAGGCCGGTCATGCACATTGAATCGATCTGGGGGCCGGTGGAGAACACCAGGGTGTAGCCGGGGTGCATGTTGCCCTCGTTGTTGTCGCCGATGGCGCCGGTGATGTCCAGGGTATAGGTTGTATTGGGCTCCAGGTCGCTCTCGAAGGAAACAACCACGCTTTTGCCCTGTATCTTTGCCTTCGGCTTTTTCTCCAGCGGAGGAGAAAGGAACACCGCCTGGGGGTCCTTTATCGTCACGTACTCGTTGAATGAGAACACCAGTTTGGTCTTGTGCACAGGGACGTTCACCGTGCCGGGAAGGGGAGACACCTTCACAAGCACCGGGGGAATGGTGTCCTTGGGGCCGCCGCTCGGGGCCGATGTCGTATTGGCGCAGGACGACGGGAACATCATCGCTGCAAGCACCAGGGAAACCGGCACCAGAGGTATCAAAAGGTTCAGCAGTCTTCTACTTCTCATAAGTCGGTACGTGTTATGTTCCGGATTCCGTCTATGGCTCCTAGCCGGCGTATCACCTTTTCCAGAACCTCGGTATTGTTTACGTAAAAATCTATAAAGCCCTTGAATATGCCTTCATCGGCAGCTATGTCTATGCGGCGCATGTTCACGCCCATCACTTCGGCAAGGAGGCGGGTGATATCGTTCACCAGGCCCATCCTGTCTATTCCCTGCATGGTGATCCTCACCGGGAAGGCCAGAAGGGGGGTGTCTCCGCTCCATTTGGGAACTACCACAACCCGGTCGCCGTGAGTGGCGGCAAGACCTTCTGCAACGGGGCAGGATTTCTTGTGGATGGTAATGCTGCCGTCGGTGCCGGTAATGCCAACCACGGCATCGCCGGGGATGGGATTGCAGCAGGAAGCTATTATGTAGCGTTTGCCGTTCTCTTCATGGGTTATTTCGGATGGAGCCTTGTGCTGCTGAGCCGCCGCCTGTCTTCTGAAAACCTTTCCAAGCCAGGATTTGGACTGTGGCCCCTGAGGTTTCGGCTTAGTTTTGACAGGAGGGGCGGCTTGTCTGTCCTCACTCTTGAAATAATCCTGCACCACCGTTCTGGCGCGCCTTGTCTGCAGGAAATCCAGCCATTCCCGCTTGGGCTTTTCTTCTTCTGCGGTTATAATCTCAATCTGGTCGCCCGCATGAACCACATAGCGCAGGGAAACCAGTTTCTGGTTCACCTTGGCGGCTATAGCCTTGTTGCCTATTTCAGTATGTATGAGATAGGCAAAGTCCAGGACGGTCGCACCTTTCTTTATGGAACGCTGTTCGCCCTTTGGAGTGAAAACCGTAATCTCAGTGCTTGTGAGGTCCGTGTGGATGATATCCAGCAGTTCCAGGGCGTTCACATCCGGATTGGACAGGATTTCCTTGATGCTCTGGAGCCAGCGGTCCATCTCATTGTCACCCTCTCCGGCATATCCGTCTTTCTTGTAGCGCCAGTGGGCGGCGATGCCCCTTTCGGCAATATCGTCCATTCGCTTGGAGCGGATCTGCACTTCCACCTTAATCCCGGCATTGCCGATGAGGGTGCAGTGAAGGGCCTCGTAGCCGTTGTTCTTAGGTGTCCTTACCCAGTCGCGCATGCGCTCTGGGATGTAGCGGTACAGGTCCGTGAGGATGGAGAAAATGCGGAAGCACTGGTCACGCTCCGAAGTGCCGGGAACGGGGTCGAAGATAATTCGTATGGCAAAGAGGTCGTAAACCTCTTCGAACGACACGCCTTTCACCTGCATCTTGTGCCATACGGAATAAGGTGTCTTCACCCTTTTTATTATCCTGTAGGATATTCCAGCCTCCCTGAGCTTGTCTTCTATGGGCTGTACAAACGTGTCGATATCGGCCTTGTGACCCTCCACGGAGCGGTTGATCCTCCGCTCTATGTCTTTGTAGGCTTCCGGTTCCTTATAGCGGAGCCAGATGTTTTCCAGTTCACCCTTTACACTGTACAGACCCAGCCTGTGGGCAAGGGGGATGAAGATGAACATGGTTTCGGAGAGGATCTTGTCCCTCTTGTGCTCCGGCATAAATTCTATGGTCCGGCAGTTGTGAAGGCGGTCGGCCAGTTTTATGAGCACCACGCGGGGGTCGTCGTTCAGGGTGAGGAGGATGCGTTTGAAATTCTCCGCCTGCAGGCTCCTTGCCGCATAGTCGGAGCTCTTTCCGCCCTCCTTGTCCAGGACGTTCTTAATCTTGGTGAGGCCGTCCACCAGCGAGGCAATCTTGTCGCCGAAAAGCTGGCGGAGGTTTTCCACGGTGTAGTCCGTGTCTTCAACCACGTCGTGCAGCAGCGCTGCCGATATGGACTTGTAGCCAAGGCCTATGTTGTCCACCACGATCTGTGCTACCGCCAGTGGATGAAGTATATACGGCTCTCCGCTGCGACGCCTTACGTTCTTGTGGGCCTCGTTCGCAAATTCGAAGGCTTTCTGCACCACTTCAAGCTCCTTTTCCGAGGCGCAGCGCTTCTGAGCCGAGGCAAGAAGCTTGGAGTATTCCTGCTCGATGAGCTGGTAGTCGTGCTCTGTGAATTCAGGATAAATCATTGCTTCGGGGCGGGTTTGACGGCGGTTTCCTTGCCCACGTTCTGGAATGCGTAGGAAAGCTCGGCGCCGTAAAGGACAATGGTCCATCCCAGATTCAGCCATATCATGAAGAGGGGAATGGCGGCCAGCACGCCGTACACGGCGTTCTGCTTGGCAACCATCACCTGGGTTTCAAGATACAGGTACTGGATGGCGGTGAAAAGTATGCCCGATACGATGGCGCCCTTAAGCGCATGCCTGTAGTGCACCTTTGTGCCGGGTATGAATTTGAACATTGCTGAAAGTATCAGTATTGCCACGGCCGCGAATGACAGCCACGACAGTGCAGTCTTCAGACTGTCGGAGAAAGACAGCTCGGCCGGCACGATAAGGTCCAGAATGTGGGAATACACAACCGAGCCGGAGAAGAACAGCACTATCACGAAAGGGGAGAGAAGGAGAACCACTATTATAACCCCTATCATCTTCCAGAAGCTCGTCTCCCTTGGAACCTTCCACACGTTGTTGAAGACGCGTCGTACGCTGAGCATCAGCCAGATAACTATCCACAGGAAGGAAAGCATGCTTATCAGGCCGAAAAGGCCGCTTTCCGCAGTGAGCAGGATATGGTCGGCCGCATTCAGCAGATTGTCTATGAGCTGGGGATTGTCGAAGTTGGTGAAAAGGAATTCCGCAAGGCGGTCGCTGAGCCCGAGACCGCCGGTGAGATAGAATGCAATTGCCAGGAAAGGCACGATGGACATCATGCTCTGGTAGCTCAGGGCGGTTACCTGGAACCCTATCTTCTGGTCCGAGAAAGTGTTGAGCATGAGAAGGATGGTCCGTATGTCCTTCACGATGCGTTTTCTGAAGCGGGACATGTCGTCGGCATTCAGATACCAGATGTCGTGGGTGAAAAACCTCACAACCCGGTTAATCATGATGGACGCCCATCGCAGTCTTACCCTTATGGCCTTGAAAAGCCCTCTCCTTGGTTTGCCCATATCTTCTAAAACAGTGTCCAGTCGTCGTTGTCGTTGTCATCGGCCTTTACGGAACCGGCCTCCGGGGCAGGCAGCATGGCCATGAATTCTTCTTCGCCTATCACCTTTACTCCCAGCTCCGCGGCTTTTTTCAGCTTCTCCGGGCCCGGCTTGCTGCCTGCGAGGAGATAGTCGGTCCTGGAGCTCACGCCGGAGGAATTCTTTCCGCCGTTGGCTTCTATGAGGGCCTTCATGGCATCTCGGGATATTGAGAAGTTGCCGCTTATCACTATGGATTTCCCTTCCAGGGCGTCGGAAGCCTTTTCCTTCGCGCTTTCGGCGGAAAAGTTCAGCCCGGCAGCCCTCAGGGCCTCTATTTCGCGTATGTTGTCATCGTCCCGGAAAAAGCCGTACACGCTACGGGCAATCACACCGCCAACCTCCGGCACTTCCAGGAGTTCCTCTTCGGAAGCGTCTTTTATCTTGTCGATGCTGCCGAAATGCCTGGCTATGTCGCGGGCTGTGGTCTCTCCCACGAAGCGGATGCCTATTGCGAACAGCACCCTTTCGAAGGGAACGCTGCGGCTTGCCCTGACGCTTTCCAGGAAACGGCTTGCAGCCCGCTCCTTCCAGCCGTCCAGGCACACGAGCTGTTCCTGCCGCAGGCTGTAGAAATCCGATGGGGTGCGGGCAAGGTTCATCTGGTAGAGTTGCTCGATGGTGGCTTCGCCGCAAAGGATGTTCATGGCCTTGCGGGTTACGAAATGCTCCATCCTGCCCTTGATCTGAGTGGGGCAGCCTTTTGTGTTGGGACAGAACCATTTGGCTTCTCCATCGACCCGCACAAGGGGAGTGCCGCAGTCCGGGCAGAGGTGGGGGAATACGGGCTCTTTTGCACCCGGTTCCCGCTTGCTTTCTTCCACGCCGGTTATCTTGGGGATGATCTCGCCGCCTTTTTCCACGTACACCCAGTCGCCTTCATGGATGTCCAGCGAACGGATGTAATCTTCGTTCACGAGCGAGGCGCGCTTTACCATGGTGCCGGACAGGAAAACTGGTTCCAGATTGGCAACAGGGGTGATGGCGCCGGTGCGTCCCACCTGATAGTCTATGCTCAGGATGGGCGTGCACGCTTGCTCAGCCTTGAATTTATATGCAACGGCCCAGCGGGGACTCTTGGACGTGTATCCAAGTTCTTGCTGGAAAGCCATTTCGTTTATCTTCAGGACTATGCCGTCGGTGGCATAAGGAAGACTCTTGCGGGCCGTGTCCCAGTGGGCTATGAATGCTTCTATTTCGTCGATGCTGTGGCAAAGCTGCCTCTCGTGCGAAACGGGAAGCCCCCAGCTTTCGGCTGCCCTGAGGGCGTCGTCGTGGGTGGGATAGTCCACCTGACCGGTGGGAATGTGGTACAGCGTGCAGAAAAGGCCACGCCTTCCAACCTCCTCAGGATCCTGAAGTTTCAGGGAGCCGCTGGCCGCGTTGCGGGGATTTGCGAAAAGGGGCTCTTCGGCAAGCTCGCGTTCGTGGTTCAGCCTGTCGAATGATTCGTAGGGCATGAGAACTTCGCCGCGGATTTCAAATTCCTCTGGCCAGCCGCCACCCTTCAGGCTGTGGGGGATATTGGATATCCTGCGGGCGTTTTCGGTAACGTCATCGCCCTTTACTCCATCGCCCCTCGTGAGCGCCCGGAAAAGCTTGCCGCGGCGGTATGTGAGGCAGATTGCAGTTCCGTCGAACTTGAGTTCGCAGCACCAGGTGAAGGCTTTGTCCTGGAGAGACTTGGCTGCCCTGTCGGCGAATTCTTCCACTTCCTGGATGCTATAGGTGTTGCCTAGGGACAGCATGGGATACTTGTGGGGATATTTGGCAAAACCCTGCTCTATGTCCGAGCCCACGCGACGGGTGGGGGAGTCTTCAGTTGCGAACTGGGGGAACTGCGCTTCCAGCGCTTCCAGTTCATGCATGAGCTGGTCGTACTGGAAGTCGCTCATGGTGGGAGCGTTCTCCACATAGTATTTCCGGGCGTTCTCCTGCAGAATGCCCCTTAGTTCCTCTATCCTCTGTTTCGCCTGTATCGTGTCCATGCGTGCCGCGCGCACGTTATGTGCGCATACAATCCACAAATATACGAAAACTTTTCGTATAATGGCGTGTCTGAAAAAAAACTGGCGCATATTGGGGAGTTCTTAATTTTTTACGTAAATTTGTGAGATTGAAAACATCTAAAGTTTAACTATACTATGAAAGATTCCATCATCATTCTTTGTGGCGGCGGCCCGGCTCCGGGTATGAACACCGTTGTTATGTCTGTAGCAAAAACCTTCCTTTCCGGAGGATACAGGGTAATAGGCCTTCATGGCGGCTACAGCGGCCTTTTCTCCAAGAATCCCCGTACGGAGGACATCGATTTCTTCAAGGCCGATGCATACTTCAACAGAGGCGGCAGCTACCTTCAGATGAGCCGTTTCAAACCCACCGACAAAGATTTCGAGGAAAACTTCAACCTGGCCCTTTTCCAGGAGAACAATATCAAGCTTCTGGTTACCGTGGGCGGTGACGATACAGCATCGACCGCAAACCGTATTGCAAAGTTCCTTGAGAACAAGCATTATCCCATCCACAACATCCACGTTCCCAAGACCATCGACAACGACCTTCCTCTTCCCAACAATACTCCCACTTTCGGATTCAACAGCGCAAAGGACGAAGGCGCCCACCTTGCACGCACCGTGTATGAAGATGCGCGCACCAGCGGCAACTGGCTCATCATCAGTGCTATGGGACGTAGCGCAGGCCACCTTGCCCTTGGTATCGGCGAGGCCACTCACTGCCCTATGACCATCATCCCCGAGATGTTCAACAAGACAGAGATTTCCCTGGACAAGATCGTGAACCTGGCCCTTTCCGCAATCCTCAAGCGCAACATCCTTGGCATCCCTTACGGAACCGTGGTGGTTGCAGAAGGCGTTTTCCACGATCTGGATCCTCAGGAGATCAAGAATGCAGGCGTGTCCATGACCTATGATGAGCACGGACATCCGGAGCTTGGCAAGATTTCCAAGGCCGTCCTGTTCAACGATATCCTTGAAAAGAAGTTCAAGGCCCTGGGACTCAAGGTGAAAACCCGTCCCGTGGAGATCGGCTACGACGTCCGTTGTCAGGATCCCATCGCCTACGACCTCACATACTGCTCGGAGCTTGCAATGGGCGCCTATGAACTGTTCCTCAAAGGCGAGACAGGCTGCATGGTGTATGTGGATTCCTTCGGAACCGCACATCCCCTGTATCTGAAGGACCTTCAGAATGCGGAAGGCAAGATTCCTCCCAGAAGGGTGGATATCGACGGCGGCACCGCTCGCAACTATTACGGCAATCTCTGCCATTACATCACTCCTGCAGATTACGAAGCTGCAAAGAAGTATGTCCCGAATCCTGAAGAATACGATTTCTGCAAGATTCTCGGCTGGTAAGAGGCTTCTGGTTTTAACCCTCGCCTTTGCGGCGGTATTGTCCTGCCGCGGGGGCGGGGGTTATTCGTCAGACCTGCGCTTCCTGGATCTTGAAGGCCCCGTCCGTGCCGTGAGCTGGACTGGCGGCTGCGGCCTTGCATCGGGGCAGTGGGATTTCGATACCCATGGCGCGCTGGTGCGCGGAGTCTGGACCGTGAATGCCCGGGATATGCGTGGCAGAATCAGGACTGCGTGGGCCTGCGAATGCGATCCGGAGAGGAGGGAAGAGTTCTTCTTCAACTCCCTGGAATTCAGCCTGGACCGCAGCGGAAGGCTGCAGGGCGCCGTGGACAGGAGCGACATCGCCACCTTCCATTACGAGTTCGTGCGGGACGATGAAGGAAATCTGCTCGAAGCCCTTGTGCATGAAAGTGCCGATTCCCTGGGCTATGTTTATTCTTATGGCAATTATGTGCGCGACTCCCTTGGGAATTGGATTTCGCGCCGCTTTACCGTCACACATGGCGGAAAACTGACGAATTCCGGCATAGAAAGCCGCGATATCGTGTATTTCGATGAGTAAGAATCTTATTTACCAGATGCTGCCCCGTCTGTGGGGGGAGGGGAAGTTCTCCTCTGTGGATTCCGCCAGTTTGGACTATGTCAAGAGTCTGGGTTTCAATTATATATGGTACACCGGAATAGTGCGCCATGCAACATCGGCCACAGAAAAGGTGGTGAAAGGGGAGGCCGGTTCTCCCTATGCCATAACCGACTGGTACGACGTTAATCCCTATATGGCCGATGATCCGTCCCGCAGGATGGAAGAGTTCAGGGATCTGGTTTCCCGCAGCCACGCTGCCGGGTTAAAAGTTATCACGGATTTCATTCCAAACCATGTGGCCCGCGAGTACCACGGTGCAATGACCCCGGAAGGGGAGAGGTGCCTCGGGGAAGGGGACGATACTTCCGTTCACTGGAAGGCATCAAACGATTTCTATTACTATCCAGGGGAGGCTCTAAAGCTTCCTGTATCAAGCGATTACGTTGAATTTCCAGCCCGCGCTTCGGGTAATTCTTTCACGCCCGCTCCGGACATGAACGACTGGTATGAGACCGTGCGTCTTAACTACTGTCCGTATTACACCGAAACCTGGGGCAAGATGCTTTCGGTGCTGCGTTTCTGGGCCTCGATGGGTGTGGACGGTTTCCGCTGCGACATGGTGGAACTGGTGCCGCCGGAGTTCATGAAATGGGTGATCGCGCAGGTGAAGAAGGACTTTCCATCGGTTATTTTCGTTGCCGAAGTGTATGAGAAGGAGCGCTATCGCCAGTATGTTGCCGATGTCGGATTCGACCTTTTGTACGATAAATCGGGACTGTACGACACTCTGAGGCAGGTTATGGCAGGGGAGAGTACGGCCCGTGCAATCTCCTGGAACTGGCAGTTCCTTGCGGATCTGCAGCCCCGGATGCTGAATTTCCTCGAAAATCACGACGAGCAGCGCCTCGCATCCGACTTCTTTGCAGGCTCTGCCCAGGCCGGATATGCCGCCCTTGCCGTGTCCATGTTATTCGGCCCGGAGTCGTTCATGCTGTATTTCGGTCAGGAAATTGGGGAGAGAGGGATGGACAATGAGCCTTTCAGCGGCGTGAATGGACGTACATCCATCTTCGACTGGTGGAAAGTGGCCTCCCTGCAGCGGCTTTTCAAGTACGTTCATAACCACAAAAGCGGCCTGCAGGGGCCTGAACGCGTGATTTTGAAGCGTTATTCAGAGATTCTGTCTCTTGCTTGCAGCTCTCCTTTCGCCCATGGTGTGAGCTACGACCTCTGCTACTGCCAGGGAGATGGTTTCAATCCCGAAAAGCACTTCGCTTTTCTGCAGAGCAGCGGGTCTGAAACCGTGCTTGTTGTTGCAAACTTTGGAGAATCGGCCAAGATTTCTGTCCGCATCCCGTCCGAGGCTTGCGAATATTTGGGTTTGAGCCTCCAACAGACTTATTACGAACTGTCTGTTCCTGCATCGGACTTTTTGTGCGTGAAATGCAAGTGATTGTGTGAAAGCGAATTATAACATTTGAGTCCGGAAATTTTCCGGACTCAAATTGTGTAAATTATTCAAAACCAATAACATACATTTCACGCCCTGTTGTGCCCCGCAGGGTATAGGTTTTTTCCTGCTCACATATCATGTGTACACGGGAAACGGCGTTTTGTGAGAGTTTTTCTGCACACATAGACGAAAAATCGCCGAAAACCGGCCCTCCGGAATCTATGTGTACACGGGGCTAGAAAGTAAAAGTGCCCCTGAAGGGCGTAGAATGGGGTTTTGCCGCCTGGTGTTATGTACACATAGAAATTCAGGTGACGAAGGGGATTAGTTAATTATATATTGGTTAACATAATATAAATTGTGTAACAAAACTGAAAACCTGCAACGGAGTCGGACAAAACTTTTTCGACCTTTTTCGGGAGAAAAAGTTTTAGTCCGCGCAGTGGAAGGTTTTTCAATTTAAAACACTTCACGTAAAACTTCCGCAACATTGCGGGATTTGCTCATCGTGTAATAATGTATTGCGGGAACGCCGCTCTGGAGAAGTTCGCGGCTTTGGCGGACACACCATGAAACGCCGATCCGGCGCACGGCTTCGGAATCATTGCCGGCATCCGCGATTTCTTTAGTTAGTTCCACAGGAATGTCGATGCTGAACGCATCCGGCAGAACCTCAAGCTGTTTTTTGGTAACAAGAGGTTTGAGTCCCGGAATTATCGGCACGGAAATTCCCGCTGCGCGGCAAAGCTCCACGAAGCGGAAAAATACGGTATTGTCGAAAAACATTTGTGTTATAATGTAGTCGGCACCAGCATCCACCTTTTGCCTGAGGAAGGCTATGTCGGTTTCCAGATTTGCGGCCTCGTAGTGCTTCTCCGGATAGCCGCCCACACCTATGCAGAATCCGCCCATCGACTTTACGGCCGCGACCAGCTCGCTGGCATGAAAATAGCCGCCGGGAGTGGCTGTAAAGCGTTTTTCGCCGGAAACGGAATCCCCCCGGAGAGCCATCACGTTCTCTATCCCCATAAATTGGAAATCCTGCAGGAGACGCTCTGTATCGTGTGCCGTCTGACCGCCGCAGACAAGGTGCGGAACCACCTCTACATCAAAGCGTTGCTGTATGCTTGCACACACCGCCACAGGCGATACGCGGCTATTCACCACTACCCTGCTGAAACTTCCGTCCGGCTGCGCAACGTATTGATATTCATCACGATGCGTTGTAACATTTATATATTTTGGCTTGAACTCCATAAGGGGCTCTATGCCGCTGAGAAGCTCTTCTTTGCTGATTCCTCCAAGCGGGGGCACGATTTCCAGCGAAGGGAATGCCTTGCACGTGTAAAAAAGGTCGGCTACTCTCATAGCAAATGGTTAAGATAGGTTTGTGCCTCGGCAGGACTGAATCCCCTGGCGCGGGCATAAGTATCGAATTGTTCCCTGCCGATATGGCGGATTTCCGGGTATCCCGCCTCCGGGTGCATCACCACGAATCCGCAAATCGATGCTTCCGGAACCATGGCGCAGTTGCCGGTGAGCTGTATGCCCAGCTCAGGGCTTAGCATTTCCAGTATGTCACGCTTGAGGCTGTGGTCCGGACATGAAGCATATCCGGCAGCCGGTTTTGCTACCTTACAGTGTGTCTCCCCTTCCAGTTCCTTATCCAGCCAGGCCGATGCCGCCTCTGCAAGTACCACTTTAATTGCGTGGCGCATCATACTGTCGTACTGGCTATTACATGAAGGACAACTGCATCCCACGGGATGCTTTCCGTCCATCACGCAAATGGCAAAGACTCCGAACGGGCCGCTCCCGTCCACAGGCACATAATCGGCAAGGCTGCGGCACTCCCCTTCCTCCTGGCGGAGCATCGGGAGCACCTTTCCCCCGCCCAGGTCAATCCCGTTCTCCCCTGCCCTCCGGGCCATGAAGAAGCGGGCCGAGAGCCTCACGTCCAGGGAAGCAGCCATACTCCCGAGTAAGGCTTTACCTTCCGCAACGAGTTGCTCATCGATCGGTTTCACGCCCCATACTATGCAGAACATGCGCCAGTCCATTAGCGGAATCAGTTCGCTCACCGGGATGTGCAGAAGCGGAATGTCCCGGGGACACTGCTTAATGTATGATTCCGGCAGGAAGCCGCCCGTGCGGGTTGTTGCAGCGGGTTTCTGCCTCTCTGAATGCATCCGGCGCATCTCCTCCTGGGCCTTGTGCTGAGCCGCCTCGAAGGCCGGCGGATCCTGCATATAGCGCTTGGCGTTCACTGCGCCGGCAGATGCATCGGCCGAATGGAAAACGTGCGGATACAACGGGGCCAGTTTCACCGCCGTGTGCAGGGCCGATGTCGTTGCTCCCCCCACGAAAAGCGGCGTGGAGAGCCCCCTGGCGCTCATTTCGCGACAAAGCTCCTCCATCTGGAAAAGCGACGGCGTGATGAGCCCGGAGACGCAGATTATATCGGCCTTATGCCTCCTGGCTTCGGAGAGGATGGTCTCCTTGTCCACCATCACTCCAAGGTCTATGATGTCGAATCCGTTGCAGCGGAGCACGGTTCCGAAGATGTTCTTGCCGATGTCGTGGACATCGCCTTTTACAGTTGCCAGCACCACCAGGGGACGCTTTGCGGCACTCCCCTCTTCCTTCATATACGGCTCCAAAGCGGCCACTGCATCTTTCATTGCCTTGGCGCTCTTCACCACCTGCGGCAGGAACATGCGGCCTTCGCCGAAGCGCCGGCCCACTTCTTCCATTCCGTCCATAAGGGGGCCTTCGATGATCTTCACCGCCTCTCCCCCGGCGCTTTCCAGCGCCAGCAGCAGATCCTCCCTCAGCGTTTCGCTTCCTCCCGCCACTATTGCCGATGCAATTCGTTCAGTTATGCGTTCAGTGGTTCGTTCATACAAAACGTCTTCACCTTCGCGGACTAAGACTTTTCCTCCCGAAAAAAGGTCGGAAAAGTTTTGTCCGCTCCGGTTGTCGAAGACGTTTTGTCCAGATAACGTCGCATTATCTCGGAGTGGAGAAGTGTTTCCGTCGCTTTTTCTTGCGGCGGAAACACTTACTCCACGGAGAGATTCTTCTGCGGCGGAAACAAGGCGGTCGGTGGCGTCCGCCCGGCGGCAGAGGATTACGTCTTCGGCGGCGGTGCGGAGCTGCTCAGGGATTTCGTCGTAGAGCTGGAGCATGCCGGGATTGACTATTGCCATATCCAGGCCCGCCTTGATGGCGTGGTACAGGAAGACGGCGTGCAGGGCGCTGCGCACCGGGTTGTTGCCGCGGAAGGCGAACGAGAGGTTGGATACGCCGCCGGAGGTGTACACCCCCGGCAGGTTCGCCTTTATCCAGCGCACCGCGTCTATGAAGTCTATGGCGTAGCGTTCGTGCTCCGGAATACCGGTTCCCACGGACAGTACGTTCACGTCGAAGATAATGTCCTGGGGCGGAATGCCCGCTCCGGTGAGGAGGCGGTAGCTGCGCGCGCAGATATCCACCTTCCGCTGATAGGTTGTGGCCTGGCCATCCTCGTCGAAAGCCATCACCACCATTGCGGCGCCAAGGGCGTGGATTTCACGGGCCCGCTGAAGGAACTTTTCCTCCCCGTCCTTGAGACTTATAGAATTCACGATGCACTTGCCCTGGGAATTCTTGAGCCCGGCCATGATGCAATCCCAGTTGGACGAATCAATCATCAGCGCAGCCCTGGCAACGGCCGGATCGTTCTGGAGCATCCTCACGAAGGTCTCCATTGACGCAGGCCCGTCCAGCATTGCATCGTCCATATTAATGTCGATGATGGATGCTCCTACGTCTATCTGCCCTGCGGCAATGCGCAGCGCATCTTCCCACTCGCCTGCGGCAATTAGCTTCGCGAACTTGCGCGAGCCGGCAACGTTGGTCCTCTCCCCTATCAGGGTGAAATTCCGCTTCTGCGTGTCTATTATATATGCCTCCAATCCGCTCACCCTCAGGCGGTTCCATGGCTCTGGCAGAGGCCTGGCCTCGAGTTTCGGAAGGGCCGATATATGCTCCGGAGTGGTGCCGCAGCAGCCTCCCAGTATATTCACCAGGCCGTTGAAATGAGCAGCTTCGGAGGCCATCTGCGAAGGAGTCTGGTCGTATCCGCCCATCTGGTTCGGAAGGCCTGCGTTGGGGTAGCAGATAACCGGGACATCGCACCAGGAATTGATATCCTTGATGAGGGGCATAAGGCCGGCAGCGCCCTGCGAACAGTTAAGGCCGAAGGCCGTGAGCCCGGCGTGGCGCACGGAGGTGAAGAATGCTTCAAGGGTTTGTCCCGTGAGGGAGCGGCCGCTGGCATCGCTCACCGAAACCGACACTATGACTGGAATGTCAGGGCTCAGACGGCGGATTGCGTACAGTGCCGCCTTGGTGTTAAGGGCGTCGAATGCGGTTTCTATCTGGAAGAAATCCACCCCGCCCCGGATCATTGCCGCAGCCTGCTCTCCGTACGCATCGGCCATTTCATCGAAAGAGTACTGCCTCCAGGCGGGGCGGCTGATATCCGAACTGAGCGTGAGTGACTTGGACGTGGGGCCCATGCTTCCGGCTACAAGTACCGGGCGGCCGGCTTCATCGGCAGCCTTGCGTGCCAGGGAGGCGCCTGCAAGCGCCATTTTCCCCGCCTTCTCCTCCAGCCCGTATTCTTTCTGGGAGATGCGGTTTGCGCTGAAGGTATTGCTCTCGATGATATCGGCCTCGGCCGCTATGTATGCCATGTGAATATCGAGGATGGCATCAGGATTTGAAAGGTTGAATTCCTCGCTGTTGCCGCTGAGACCTTTGCGCTGCAGCATCGTTCCCATGGCTCCGTCCAGGACCAGAACCCCGTTCCTGAACCTTCCCATAAGATATTCACTGCCAATGCGCCGCATAATTTTGCAAATATACAAAAAACAGTGAGTTTTTTGAAGGAATGATTATATTGCATGATATGAACGAATCCACTCAGCTCATGACCAAACGTATCAGGAGGATACTTTTGGTTTGCAACAATTTCGACAACTTCTCGCTGGAGGAAGAAACGGCCTTCATCCGCCACATCGCCCTGGATAATACTCTGAAAATCTGTGTCGATGGGAGGAGCGGCAAAGCCGTTGTGAAGCTCCTATAGCTTCACGAAGCGAAGCCGTGACACGATGCTCTTGTCCTTCTTTATCTCCAGTGTGTAAACCCCTGGAGCGAGTTTTTGTATGTCCAGGATCACAGGGTTGAAGATATCGGCAGGCTGCCACTTTTCAATAAGAAGGGCGCCGGCCGAGTTGTAGATGAAAAAGCCCGTGGGAACGCTTTCATTCCCGTCCAGATGCACCTGAAGGAAATCGGAGACCTGCGACTCCTGAAGGAAGACAGGATGGGTCTGGTTCTTCACGGCTACGTTCAGCTGGAACGCGGTTTCAGCGGACCCGTCGGATGCCTTTACGCTCAGCTTTGCGGAGCCGCTTTTAAGTGCGGTGAGAGTAAGTAAGCCGTTGTCCCCCAGTTCAATGGAAAGCACGTCGCTACTGGACAAGAGGCTGGCACTGAAGTTCAGCGGGTCCCCGTCGGCATCGACAATCAGAGAATTGAGGTCCAGGCTCTTTACATCTCCGGGCTTGTCAAGGATGCAGCTGAGCGGAGAGTTGCCGCCATCGGCAAGTTCGGGGGCCACATTGGCAAGCACTTCGAACGCGGCTTCAAGAGAGGCAGTCATCCTGTCCTCGTTCACGCACACTATCTTCGCATTGTACTTTCCGGGCTTCATTGCGTCTGCGTCGATATCCAGGCTATATCCGCTGTCGTAATCGAATGAGATGGACACGCCGCCTATTTCTTTTTCCAGAGAAACCTTCACATCAAGGCACAGAGGGTCCGTAACCGTGAACGGAATGCTCGCTTTTCCATTGTGATTGAAAGAGGCGGGAACGCTTCCGGTCCAGCTCATTACGGGACTCACCGGCTTTGTGTTCATGTCGTAGGTGAAAGCGCCATAGGCATCCAGTTTCCTGCCGATGGGGCTGGAACCGGTGAAATAGCCGGGAACTGCGCCGCGGACTATCCTGGTGCGGCATTCATCGGCAGTGAATCCGGGGCCGCCGAAATACGACACCAGCAGCGCGGCAACACCGCTCACGTGGGGGCAGGCCATGGATGTGCCCTGCCAGTCGGCTCCGCCGTAAGCGTTGCCGAGAAGAGTGCTGTAGATGCCCTGCTTGGCATCACCGCCGGGGGCCGCAACGTCAATCCAGTTTCCGTAATTGGAATACGACGCCTTCTTTCCGGTGGCGCCGAAGGCTCCCACGGCAATGATGGGCTCGTAGGAAACCAGAGGGTCGTAGTAGAAATTGTCGTTGCCGGAGGCAAAAATCGCAACTCCGCCTTTCATCGGAGAATCCGGGAGCTGGTTGCCTTTGTTGTCGCAGCCGGCATATTTTATAAAGTAGTCGATGGCGGCCTTGTATTCGGGGAGATCGTCAATAGTATAGCTGCAGTAAAGGGCAATCTCCTGGTCGGTGGTGAAGCCGTCGCCGTCCATATCCGGAGAGAAACCCCAGCTGCACTGTAGGATTACGGCGCCATTGTCGGCCCCATGCTTTATTGCGGCGAACGTATCCGGCTGGTTGCCGTAAAGGTCAAAGATCTGGCAGGACATCACCTTCACTCCGGGTTTGCCATTGGCATAGTCTCCGCCAGCCACTCCTGCCACACCTTTTCCGTTGTTGCTCACTGCCGCAACGATGCCGGCTACATGACTTCCATGGCCCTGGGTGGGCACTACGTTGGGAGTGTCGTTATTGAAGTTGTAGCTCCCGGTCCCGTCGTCCTTGCAAGGAATCAGATTGTCCACAAGGTCTTCGTGGCTCATGTTCACGCCTTCATCCACAACCGACACTATCACGTTCGGGCTCCCCACGGTGAATTCGTCCCACACCTTCTGGACATTGATGTCGGCACCGGAATAGCGCTGGTTCACATAGTGCCACTGGCTGCTGAAATACGGATCGTTGAACACCCTGGGCTGTATGCGGAACTGAGGGCTCACAGAAACAATTCCTTTAATTGATTCCAGGTCTGCTGCAGCTTTGGTCACAGGCATCTCGTCGCTGAATTCCAGATAGTAGAAGCGGTGAAGGCCTTCCCTTCGCGTACGCTCTTCCCACTGCCCTGCGTAAGGAAACACCCTGCGCATGGATTTCACTCCAAGTTCGGCAAAGATTCCGCCAAGCCCCGGAGCCCTGGTCGCTACCGGTTCTCCTTCCGCAAGGGCCTGTTCCACTTTGGCTGTGGTTGCGTCGTCCAGCTGAACGGAAACCAGCCCGGGGACGAAACCGCCCGCAGGGATTTCTTTCAGGACTCCTCCGCCGGGAACGGCAGGTCTTGTTACAGGCTCCTGAACCTGACAGGAAACAGACAGCAATAGGGTGGCTATTGCGGAAATAATACTCGCTTTTGGAGTGGTCATAAAGAAAAAAGTTATAGTGTCGCTTGCAAAGATAGCTATTTTTGAGAAAAATATTTATATTTGCTAAACCAATTTAATAACCACATAGCTAACTGTTTTTAGACATGCTATTTACAAGAAGATTTTTCTCAGGCACGACGAACTCCCTTGCGTGCTTGGCCATGCTGTTTTTTGCAGCGGTCTCTTGCGGCCCCAAGATCAATCCGGAGCCTGAACCGGAGCCGGAGCCCGAACCGGAGCCTTCCCTCACCCCCGTGATCAAGGCGGAGAATGTCTCGTTTGCCGCCGCGGCTGACACCTATCAGATTCCCTTTACCATAGAGAATCCCGCGGACGGAGTGCTCCTTTCGGCAGCCATAGTGGGTGAAACTCCCTGGGCCCGCCTTGGAGAGCCCGGTAAGGACGGAGTCCCGGTAACCCTGGAAAACAATCTCTCCGCAGCACGTTCTGCCCAGGTGGAGCTCACCTACCAGGGGGCTCAGAAGGTAACTCTCACCCTCACCCAGGAGCAGTGGAAGTATTCCGAATTCGACATTGCAATAAGCAACATCGGCCCCTTCGGCGCAACCTTCACCGTAACGCGCAAGGCCGGATACCACGGAGGATATTTCTTCGAAGTGCTGGACCGCAGCGTGTTCGACAATTACGTGTCCGGGGATAACGGCAAGATCGGAGACTTCGCTTTCGGCGATGCCCTGTACAGGTCGGATGTGGCCTATCTCCAGAGCCTTGCCCAGAAGCACGGCCATTCGCTCGGAGCCCTGTTCACCATGCTCGGAAGCATGTACAGCAAGGAAGACAGCGTTACAATGCCCTACTCCGGCCTGGATACGGATTCCGAGTACGTTTTCCTTGTCTATGGTATGGAAGACAGCGATGCCGCAACCCGCAAGACTCCGATCTGCATATACTCTTTCCGCACCGGTTATTCCACCGATTCCGAACTTGAGTTCAGCGGAAGCGCCAGCGACATTTCCGAGACCTATGCCACCATCAAGGTGATTCCTTCAAACAACGAGGAATACTGGTACATGGACTATGCTTCGGAAATCGACCTCCGCACCAAAAGCCTTGCCGATGTGATGCAGAACAGCATAAACAACGCGAAATCCCTTCTTGGCCGTTATTCCGCCCAGGAGATTCTCTGCCACGGCCAGGAGAAGATGCAGATTACCAATCTGATGCCCGGAACGGAGTATTCCGTTATTGCCTGGGGCATGAGCCTGGATATGGCATCCACCACTGCGCCCAAGGTGGTATTCAAGTTCAGGACTGAAGACTACAGCATCGTGGACAACTGCCGCTTCACCATCGACATCCTGGAAATCGAAGACATGGACGTGAAGGTCCGCGTCACTCCCACCAACATGAGCACCCGCTACTATGTTGCGTTCGTGGAGAAGTCCCTGATGGCAGGCTACTCCGACGAACAGGCTGCCCAGCGCATAATTAATATGGAAAGCCAGCGCATAGACAACGGCTTTTACAACGTGGAGAACCTCAGCTGGGCAAACCTTCCCGGCATGGACTCCGGCGTACGCGAAATCTGGGGCCGCAGGGACGAGGGCTGGACATTCAAGCCCAGGCACGACTACAGGATCTACGTTTTCGGCGTGGACAACTTCGGCATCCGCTCCACAGCCGTGGATGCCGTTGATGTGACAACTGCGGAGGCAGGAGTGTCCAACAACCACTTCCAGGTGAGCATTGTGAGCAACACCTGGCTGGGCCTGGATTATAAGGTAACCCCAGAAATAGACGACGAATACTGGATGCCTTTCGTTGCGGAATCTGCCGATATCGACAATCATTTCCGCAATGCCGACGGCAGCCTGAAGGAAAAGGAACTGTTCGAGTGGGTGGAGGAATACTACGAAGATGAAATCAACTACAACAGCTACCTTGGCACCAGGACTCTTCATCAGCACGTGACTCCGGACACAGACTATACCATAATAATATTCGGCTATGCCGGCACATACACCACAAAGATGTACGACTGGCAAATCCACGTGCCGGTTCCTCCCATCGGCAAGAGCACGGCGGACTTCACATACTCTTACGAGCTCTTCCGCGGCGAGGACCTTGCCGCCATTGACTCCCGCATCTGGCCCCATGCCGATTATGACGGCGACTGCATAATGGTGGTGAACATCCAGCCTTCTTCCAACGCAAAGCACTGGTACTTCGGCGTGTGGCCTCCCAAGGAGAATTTCCGTGAAACCGGCGGGATGTATTACATCATGACCCTGGATATGAACGAAACCGTGTCGGCTGTGGACAAGACCCACTACAGGATACGTCCCTGGTGGTATGGCTGCGGCAACGGCAGCGCCGACAAGAAGGAGCCGTGGATGGACGATGAAGGCAATATGATGGACTACTATCCCTGGACCATCTCCGGATGGGCCGAGGATGCCGACGGCAACTACGGTCCCCTGCACTACGACTATATGATTCCCGTGAAGGTGCCCAGGGGGCAGGAAACCGGTGCCTATCAGGTGGGATACTCCCAGGCTTACAATTTCTGGAGCTCCCCTACCCAGACCCACCCTATAAAGGTTTACAGCGTGAGCCGCGGAACTGAACTTATGAAATAACCCAAATACAATCAAATCCATGAAGAAAAACTTAATACTGCTTGCTGCGGCAACAGCGCTTGCCTTTGCCGCATGTACCAGCGAGGAAGTCCTGAACCGTCTGGACCAGAATGAGAAGGACATCGCCCAGCTGAAGCAAGACGTCACCGCTCTCCAGAAGGACGTCCAGAAGATCAATTCCGATATTTCGGGATTGCAGTCCATCGTGAACGCCCTTCAGAAGAATGTGTACGTGAAAGAGGTCACCGACGTGAAGGATTCCTCCAACAAGGTGATCGGCTACACCATCACCTTCACCGACAATACCAAGATCACCATCTATCACGGTGAGAAGGGTGATAAAGGCGATAAGGGCGATAAGGGCGATAAGGGCGACAAGGGCGACAAGGGTGATCCTGGCAACCCCGGAAATGACGGTGCAACGCCCGTCATCGGCGTGAAGGAGTATGAAGGAGTCTATTACTGGACCCTGAACGGCGAATTCATGAAGGACGAGGTTGGACACCTCATCCCTGTGACCGGCGCAAAAGGCGATCCCGGTGAAAACGGTTCCAACGGCCTCACTCCCCAGCTCCGTATCAACGAAGGCAACTGGGAAGTATCCTACGACGGCCAGAACTGGACAGTGGTAGGCCCCGCCCAGACAGCCGCAGAAGCCGTGGATGCAGTGTTCTCCGGCGTGAAGGAAACCAAGGACCAGGTGGTGTTCACCCTTGCCGACGGAAGCAAGCTCTCCATAGACAAGCTGGTTGAATTCTCCCTTGTGATTGATGACAGCAAGGCCTATGACGTGGTTGCCGGAAAGACTACTGAGATTCCCTACTCACTTGTAGGCGCAGGCAGCGGTGCAACCCGCGTGGACGCTGTTGCAAGCGGCGACTGGTGGGCTGAAGTTGCTGCAGCCGACAACGCCTCTGGTACTCTTTCGGTAACTGCCGGCACAAACGACAAGGCAAAGGTTATCGTGTATGCCGTGGACGGCAAGGGCCGCAGCGACATACGTTCCCTTATCTTCAACAGCGGCACCCTCACCGCCACAGCTCCCGTCGAGGATTCTCCTGCAAACGGAGGCAATGTGGTGGTTCCTGTGGTGACCAACGTTGAATATACCGTCGAAATCGAGGAAGCAGCCCAGAGCTGGATTTCCTACACTGTCACCAAGGCCGGCGCAGTCCATAACGAGACTCTCACCCTCATCGTGGAAGAGAACCTTGCTCCTGAAACCCGCAGCGGTCTGGTGGAACTCAAGGACGAGAACGGTGCGGTGATCCAGAGCTTCACCGTGAAGCAGGAAAGCGGCGTGTACGAGATCCCCGTGTTCGAAGACAGCAGCTTCAAGAACTGGGTGCTTTATAACTCCCCTGCTGCCGATAACAACGAGAACCTGAAGGTGGATGCTTCCGAGGCGGCAAAGGTCACCGAGCTGAACATCAGCACGGAGTACACTTCCCTCAAGGGTATCGAGTGCTTCTACAACCTTAAGAAACTCACCCTTTCCGCAACCGCGAACCTCGCATCCCTGGATCTGAGCAAGAACAAGAAACTTCAGGAGATCACCCTTTCCAAGGGTTATGGCAAGACCACCGCTCTGGAAACCCTGGATCTGAGCGACCTGCGTGCTCTCAAGACCATCCAGCTCAGCGGCGGCATGACATCCCTGAAGAACCTCATCCTTGGTTCAGTTCCTGCCCTCACCGCTCTCTATGCCCATAATTCCGCACTCGAGAGCCTGGATCTCACAGGTGCTCCAAACCTTGCGAACCTCACCCTGTACGGCAGCCCGAAGGTTAAGAATCTGGACCTGAGCAAGAACGCAAAGCTTGAATCTGCAAACCTCGGCGCCGCTTCCTTGGAAACCATTACCTTCCCTGCAGAGCCTGCTCTCACTACCCTCAATATCGAGAATACCGCAATCACGGAGCTGGACCTGAGCCATCTCCCTAACCTCACAAGCTTCACCGCAACCGCTACGAAACTCGTGAACATCGACCTCAGCGGAAGCCCGAAACTTGCCAGCTTCACCGTGGGTACTTCCGGCACCGGCTACTCCAACACCCTTAAGGTGGTGGATATCCGCAAGGCAGTGAACCTCACCACCTGCCACCTCTATTCCAACGCCCTGCAGGAAGTGATCGTTCCCAAGGGAACCGACACTTCCAAGTGGGATTGGAAGAGCTACATCATGGATATGGACACCGGCGCTATCACCAACGTCAAGATCACCGAGGTTGATGTGGAAGTGAGCGGCGATGTGGATGACTATGCTGCAGGCATCAAGGAACCCTTCGTGAAGAAGCTCGTCCTTGCACAGTACGATGCCGATGAAAGCGGCACCATCGACGCTGCCGAGGCCCAGAAGGTTACTGAACTGGACCTTTCCGAGCGCGGCCTTGTGGACGGCGACCTTGAAGGCCTGGAAGCATTCCCCGTGAAGAAGCTCCTCCTCAATGGCAACAAGTTCACGCAGTTCGACATCCTCGCATGGCCCAAGCTCGAGTGGGTGAACCTGAACGACAACAAGCTCACTGCCCTGTCAATCGGTTCCAATACCGCAGCCCTTGCCCAGGATCTGCATCTTGAAGCTGCGAACAACCAGATTGCCACCTTCACCAGCCCTTACTATTCCAAGGCCAACGTGAACTATCTGGATCTCTCCAACAACAAGCTCAGCGGCAGCTCGATGACCATCTACAGCTGGTCCAACCTGAAGTATCTGAACCTGTCCAACAACAACATCACCTCAGTGTACTTCGGCGGCCTCTATGCCCTGGAAGAGATCAATATCAGCAACAACAACTTCTCCAGCGCTTCCTACACCAGCTTCACCAAGCTCCGCAAGGTCGATGTTTCCCATAATAAGCTCACCAGCTACGGCTTCGGCGCCAGCCAGTATGCCCTTGAGGAAGTGAACCTCGGCTACAACAAGATCACTTCGCTGGATATCACCAATATCGCCAAGAATCCCGCCAGCTTCAAGCTTGCAAAGATTGACGTCACCGGAAACGAGGGCTTCAACCTCATCATCGTGGGTGCCGGCAACTCCATGCCTGCAAGCCTTGAGATCGTCGGCTGTGACGACTACGGCGTGCTTAATGCGGCAAATCCCACCGGCTATGCCTACAACTCCAACTCCTATATCAAGAGTGCGGCAGCCATTTCCAATGCCGAATTCGGTGACATCAAGCTGAACTACTCCCTGAACACCAAGGGCTTCAAGATTGCCGATGGCGGCAGCGCCAAGATTGTTGCCAAGGCTAACAAACGCCGTCTGGTACTCTTTGCCGTGGCTACTTCCGGTACTCCTCAGATTACCATCGCCCGCAGCTCCGGCAAGAGCATCCTTACCAAAGAAACCGACAGACCTCTGTTCTCCGGCTACGGTGCAACGGGAAGCAATCCGTTCACTCCTGCCCTGAACGAGTCGGCAGCGAAAGACTGGACCAGCTTCATCCAGGATGGCGATGCCGGCAAGGTGTTCTATCACTTTGCAGCAGCCAGTTATTCTGCATCCGGAGGCGATGTTACCGAGGAAGACGAAGAAATCACCTTCTCCGTCACAGGCGGTACGGCAGTTATCTTCGGCCTGAGCCTTGAGAACTACCGCTATGATGAAGCCAATATGTAGAGCTTTCTCCCTCTCTTAAGAATGCGGCCCCCAAAAAGGGCCGCTTTTTTGCAACATTTCCTTGAATAAATGCATCTATCTATTGTTTTGTGTGAGGAAATTGCGCAATTAATTGAAAAAAAAGCTATATTTGTACGTTTAGCAATTATTAGCAAACAACTAATTACTAGATATCTTATGAAAAAAGCGATTGCAATCATTCTTGCGGCAACAGCCATGCTGCTGTCGGTGAACAATGCATCTGCACAGGACAAGTGGGTTTTCAACCACATTGGCGTTGGCGTTTCTGCCGGTCTTGACGGCTTCGGCGCAGATCTTGTGCTCCCTCTTACCCCCTTCTTCCAGATCCGTGGCGGTTATGCCATGCAGCCCCTCACGAAAGACGTGAAAACCGAACATATCACCATGAGCAAACTCAACGGCGATGTCTGGAATATGGATCAGGATGTCACCGCAGCTGTATCGGCCAATCTTGACGCCGCTCATCTCTTCCTGGATATCTATCCCGGAAAGAAAGCTGGTATCCACTTAACCGTGGGCGCCTACTATGGCATGCATCCGGAGAATGGCGGTCCCTACCGCATCGGCACCAAAGAACCCCTGCAGATTGACGAATCCGATAAAGGCCGCGTAGGTGTGGAACTCACCGGTCACGAGCAGTTCTCGCAGATCACCACAGATCCGGACGGTAATCTGTTCCTGGACCTTGGCCTGAGCAATCCCCTCGCGGAAAAGTTCAACATCCCCACCAACATCTATCCTTATGCGGGTATCGGTTTCGGCCGCAACCTCAGCTCCAGGCGCGTCGCTTTCACAATGGACCTTGGCGCAATCTACACCGGCGCCGTCCGTTTCGTGGGTTACGACTATTCCCAGGTTGTTCTTGGTACCGGCGAAGTTGTCACCGTTCCCATTTATGCCTCGGACCTCTCTGCCCTTTCTAAGCTGAACGTGGACCAGAGCATCATCGACGCTGCACAGAAGTACTATGGCAAGGTGGAAAAATGCCCCGTCACCCCTGTGCTTAAGTTCAACCTCGTTTTCCGTATATTCTAATAATCAAATACACGTATCATGAAAAAGATTTTACTTGGAATCACAGTAATTGCTGCCGCCCTTGCTCTTGCAAGTTGCAATAAGTCAAAGCAGCCCATCGTTTATGAGACTCCCGTGTATCAGTCACTTGCTACAAAGTACACCGTCTCTACTTCCGACCAGTCCAAGGCAAACTCTCTGGAAATCACTTCCAGCGGTCTGTATGTTCTGGTTACCCCCGACAGGGTAATGTCCGGAAAGATAGGCAAGCCCATGATCTCTGACAGCAGCACTGAAATTCCCCTCCTTGGCTATGGCAAGGTTCAGGTTGTTTCAGTTAAGGCCGGCGAGAACGTAACCCTTAAGTTCATCCCCGATTCCGGCGATGCAATCGAGGTATCGGCCGTTGCAGTGGCCCAGGAGACAAAACCCGGCGATGATTTCATGTTCAAGCTGAACCGCAGCTGGAAGGTCGTTTCCACCGTTGTTTCTGTAACCGGCGGTGAACTCGGTGAGGTTGGCGTTACCTACAACCTTGCAGGCCTCAGCCTTCCCGAGCTCAAGAACTGGGCAGAAGAGAAGGGCTACAAGTTCAAACTCGGCGACGTGAGCGGCTATGTGGTGGAAGATGTTACTTTCACTCCTGAATCCTTCATCGTCCGCTTCACCGGCGCAGAAGCCGTTGCTGCAGACCTGGATCTTGGCACCGTCAGCGGTTCTTCCGCAAAGTTCGAGTATGAGGTATCCGCCGTTCAGAAGGATGTCCCTCTGTTCAACAACGGCAAGGCCACCGGTACCATCAGCTTCGACGAGCTTGGCGCCCTTACCCTTGAACTCCACGCCAAAGTGGATGTCTCCAACGACAGCTACAATGGCAAGGCCATCTTCAAACTCGAGAAGAAGGAAATCTAGTTCTTCGGGATAACAAGTCAAAGGGCCGGCGCTTTTTGCGTCGGCCTTTTTTATGTTTGCCTATTTGGCGCAAAATGCTTATCTTTGAGGGTTAAACTAAACCTAAAACCTTTATGTCTGTTTCCATCAAAGCAGTTCAAAGCAAAAAGGAACTGCGGGAGTTCATCAAATTCCCTCTCCGTCTGTACAAAGGCTGCCCTTATTATGTGCCCAATCTGTACGGTGACGAACTGTCCACCCTGGACATGAAAAAGAATCCCATGGGGGAATACTGCAAGTTCAGGATGTTCCTTGCATATAATGAGAAAGGAGAGATTGTCGGCCGCACCGGCGCAATCATAAACGAGATTGCAAACAGGGACTGGAAGCACGCGGAAGTGCGCTTCGGATGGATAGACTTCATAGACGACATGGAGGTTTCCAAGGCCCTTATAGACGCCGTTATCGAGTTCGGCAGGGAAAATGGCATGACCAGCGTGAGCGGCCCGCTAGGCTTCACCGACTTCGACAATGAAGGCTGTGTGGTGGAAGGTTTCGACGATATTTCTTCCTTCGCCCTCAAGTTCAATTACGAATACTACGGCAAGCACTTCGAGGCTTTGGGCATGACCAAGGCCAACGACTGGTTCGAATACCGGATCTTTGTCCCGGACCAGGTTCCGGATAAGATAAGCCGCGCCGCCAAGCTGGTTTCCGAGCGCTATGGCCTGCACGTGAAGAGAATCACCAAGAAAGACGTATATAAAGGCGGCTATGGCCGTAAGTTCTTCGACCTTATCAATAAGACATACAAGAATCTTTACGACTTCACGGTGCTTCCGCCCAAGGTTATCGACAAGTATGTGGACACTTATCTGGGCCTCCTGGACCTTAAGTTCCTCACTCTGGTGGAAGACAACGAGGGAAATCTTGTGGCTCTTTCGGTGTGCATGCCTTCAATTGCCCACGCCGTTCAGAAAGGAAAAGGTTATCTCTTTCCCTTCGGCTGGTGGCATCTTATCAAGAGTATGTACTTCAAGTATGAGGAGGGCCTGGAACTCCTTCTCATAGCCGTGGATCCGGATTATCAGAACAAGGGAGTTATCGCGCTTCTTTTCAACGAGATAATCCCCATTATCCTGAAGGGCGGCTTCAAGTACGGAGAGTCCAATGCAGAGATGGAAAGCAACAATTCCGTTCAGAACCTCTGGAATATGTACCGCCGCGAACTCAAGCGCATAAGAAGGGTTTTTACTAAAGAGTTTTAGTTGTTTTAAATGAGCGCTTCTTCCGTAATGCTGCCGCCCCTTCCGGAAAGGATGAGGCCTTCTTCCCTGCAGGAATATGCGGGGCAGAGGCATCTTGTGGGTGAGGGATGCATATTAAGGAAGATGATAGAAAGCGGCAATCTCTCTTCCTTTATATTATGGGGGCCTCCGGGGGTTGGCAAAACCACTCTGGCACATATAATAGCGAAGAGCCTGGACCGCGAGTTCTACACTTTGTCGGCAGTCACTTCAGGGGTGAAGGACGTTCGTGAGGTGTTTGACAAAGCCCGCAGCAATTCCCTCTTCGCCGGAAAAGGCGCGCCGATCCTTTTCATAGACGAAATCCACCGCTTCAACAAGGCGCAGCAGGATGCCCTTCTCGGAGCCGTGGAAAACGGCACCATAGTGCTTGTGGGAGCAACAACGGAGAATCCTTCCTTCGAGGTTATATCTCCCCTGCTGTCCCGTTGCCAGGTTTTCGTGCTCAAGCCTCTTGACAAGGCCGATCTGGAGTATCTTCTGAACCGGGCGCTGAAAGAGGATGTCCTGCTCAGGACAAAGGACATACAGCTGAAGGAAACGGAAGCGCTCCTGCGCTATAGCGGTGGCGATGCCAGAAGGCTCCTGAACGTGCTTGAAATAGTGGTGGACGCCCTTGCCCAGGAATCCCCCATCGTCATTGACAATGCCTCTGTAACGGCCTCCATACAGGAGAACATGGCCATTTACGATAAAGACGGAGAGATGCACTACGACATCATTTCCGCCTTCATCAAGAGCATCCGTGGCTCGGATCCCAATGCGGCGGTCTATTATCTGGCAAGGATGATAGACGGCGGCGAGGATCCGCTTTTCATCGCCAGGAGGCTGTGCATATCGGCCGCGGAAGATATCGGCCTGGCCAATCCGAACGCGCTTCTTCTCGCAAATGCGTGCTTCGAGGTGGTGTCCAAGATCGGAATGCCGGAAGGGCGGATTCCACTGGCGGAGGCCACGGTGTATCTGGCGTCATCGCCAAAGAGCAACGGCTCGTACATGGCAATTGAAAATGCGCTGGCAGAGGTGAAGAAATCCGGCAATCAGCCTGTGCCTCTTGCCATCCGCAATGCCCCCACTTCCCTTATGCAGGAGCTGGGATACAGCGACGGCTACAAATACGCGCACGACTTCCCCGGGCACTTTGCCGATATGGAATTCCTTCCGGACGCCCTGAAAGGCACCGTATTCTACGAGCCGCAGCCAAACAAGCACGAAAACGGCCTCCGTGCCTATCTGGAGGCCTGCTGGCCGAAATATTATCCCAAGGAGAAATAGTCCTCTAGAAAGGATACCCCACGCCGAAGTGTACTGCGTAGTTGCCTCTGCGGAGCCACTGATCCGGTGCAAGCCAGCGGTCCCCTTCGTCGCGTGCAGGGTCGTGCACCCTCATTCCAAGATCCACGCGGACAAGGATGAAATCCAGGTTCAGGCGAAGTCCCAGTCCCCAGTCTCCGGCTATGGTTTTCCACGAGAAGCGTTCCGAGGCTTCCACCGTGCCGTTCACCGTCCAGATGTTACCGGCATCGGCAAATACGGCTCCTTCGAACTTCCAGAACAAAGGTGCGCGGAATTCCAGATTGGCTTCCAGTTTCATGTCTCCGGTCTGGCTGGGAATCACGAAGATGTCGTTCATCTTTCCGGCGCCCGGGCCAAGGGTCCTGGCCTGCCAGCCGCGCATGCTGGAAGCGCCGCCGCTGTAGAACTGCTTTTCGAAAGGCAGCGCGGTTACGTTTCCATAGGCATATCCGGCTCCGGCAAGTATGCGGCCTGCCAGGGCAAACTGGTCTTTGCCGCCCATACGTATGGTCCTGCCAAGCTGTACCTCTCCCCTTACGTACTGGGAATAAGGCGTTTCCCATATCGTGTGCTGACCAAGGCTATTGGTTTTGAGAACCGGGTCCAGTAGGCTTATCACGTTGCCGGAAAGGTCGAAAAGAAGGCGGTAGTAGCTGTACGAACCGGCCGGGATGGGTGAGGTGTCAGTGGTGTAATACAGGATTCCGCCAACGCCCATGTCGAAGTGGTCGGAATAGGCGTTCATCATGAAGCGGTCCGTGGCTATGTTCTTTGCAAAATCGCTGCTTATGTTGAACAGGCGCACCACATTGGCCTGGAAAGGATACAGCTGATACGAGAACTGGCGGCTGCGGCCAAGGGTGCCGGTATAGCCGAAGGAACCGGAAATTATGGTGCGGGCATATTCCGGCCTGTCCTGATAGCTGAATGCCGTGGTAACATCCGTCCTGGGAATATTGTTGCCGCGGAAAATCCTGTTGGGAAGCCCCACGAACTTGGGGAAGCGTATGCTTGCCGATGTGCTTATTTCGTTGGACTTCACGTCGTTGTCCAGCCTGAACTGATGATTCCCCTTGATGGAAACGTTCAGCAGTTCGCCGCCGTGGAAAAGGTTCTTGTGATAATAGCTCAGCTGAGGGGAAAGCCCCAGCAGTCCGGTGGAGTTCACGGAGCCTTCCAGATTGAATTTGAAGCCCTGCAGGCCGCTGTTCCTGAGTCGTATGTTGCAGTTCACCTTGTCTTCCCCAGCCGGCGCCATTTCAATGTTTATTCCGTTGAAAACAGTGAGGTTGGAGAGGCGGTTATAGGTCATGTTCACGCGGCGCTCGCTGTACAGCTGGCCGGGCTTAAGGGTGTTCAGGTTCTCCAGGACCGAAGGACGGAAAGGAACCGACTGGGGATAGCTGATAACGACATCGCCAATGGTGAACTTCCTGTGCTGCTGCGCCTCCAGCGGAGAACCGTTGCGGGGATAGTCCAGGATGGACATCGTGAGGCTGGCTTTGCCGTCCCCTCCCAGAGTGTCGGCCTCAAAACTGTAGAATTCCTTTGTGAAGCCGTAATAGCCGATGTTGCGGAAAAACTGGGCGCTTCGCGCGGTTTCCGATTCCAGGGCCGATTCCGACAGCCACGAGCCCACCTTCAGAGTGGAGCGGGACTTATTGGCATTGAAGTCCTTGGTGAAGGTGCCATAAGTGGGGATGTCGTAATGTATCTCGCTGATCTTGTATCGCTTGCCAAGGGTTACGTTGTATGTTACGTAAGCTTTCTTTCCCTTTGTGGTGACATCGGCAGTGACATTGGAACCGTACCAGCCAATGTAGTTCAGGTGGTTTTCCAGGTTGGAGATGCTGGCCTCCACCTGGGTGGGATCGTAAATTACGGGAGCCTGGCCCAGTTTCCGGAGGAAGTTGGCGAATTTGCTGTCGCTGTTGCCAGCCCAGCCGTACACGCTGAGGAACGGATTCCAGTCGAAGACGATGGAAGCGTTGGGTTTCTGCCTCAGGTAGGGCGTGAGTTCCCCGTTGTCCACTCCCTTTCTGTCCACCCTGATGGTGTTGCGGGCAAGGCGGTACTCCCCTTCCTTCAGGGTCCTGGTTGTGCTGCAGCCTGCGGCAAGAACTGCTGCAAGTAGAACCAATAATATGCGCCTCACGCGGTACATCATACAAAAGTAAGAATAATTATCTTTATATTTGCACCTGCAAAGCGCTTTTTTTATGATAGGCACTAAAGATATAAAAAGGATAAAGGCACTGGGGCAAAAAAAGTTCAGGGACCAGGAAGGCCTGTTCGTGGTGGAAGGAGAGAAACTGGTGCAGGAAGCCCGTGAATCCGGCTTCCGTATCAGGGAATTCTACCGGATGGAGGAGATTGGCCGTGAGGCAATGGAAAGGATGAGTCAGCTCAGTTCTCCCTCCCCCGTCCTTGCGGTAGTTGAAAAGCCGGAAAGCTGGGACAAGTCTCTGGAAAACTACAACATAGGCCCGGGGCTTTATCTTGCGCTGGACGGCATAAGGGATCCCGGGAACCTGGGCACAATACTCCGCACGGCCGACTGGTTCAGCCTGAGCGGTGTCTTCGCCTCGCCGGACACGGTGGAAATATCCAACCCCAAAGTGGTACAGAGCACAATGGGCGCCATTTTCCGCACGCGCTTCTTCAAGGCCTGCATACCTTCGCTCTGCAATGCAGTAAAGGCCTGCGGCGGCGAGGTCTATGGTACCTTCCTGAACGGGGAAAATCTTTATGATGCCACCCTTTGCACCGGCAGGGACCGTCCCGTGCTCATTGTCATAGGAAACGAAGCGAACGGCATCTGTGCTGAAACCGCAGCCGCCGTTTCAAAGCGGATAACCATACCATCGGGAAAGGGCTCCAGGGCCGAATCCCTGAACGCGGCGGTGGCCACGGCAATCACCGTTGCACAATTCCACAGAACGATATGTCAAGAAAAAGAGTAGATCTCCTTCTGGAGAACATCCGTATAGAAGCCGTAGCGGCGGAGGGTAAGGCCCTTGCGCATGTGGACGGCATGGTGGTATTTGTGGACTTTGCCGTTCCCGGCGACGTTGTGGATATCCAGGTGCGGAAGAAAAAGAAGAACTACATGGAAGGGCGCATAATGCGCATCGTCACTCCCTCCCCCCAACGTCTGGAGGCCTTCTGTCCCCACTTCGGCGTGTGCGGAGGATGCAGGTGGCAGCCTCTCCCCTACGCCATGCAACTTGCCGCAAAGAGGCAGCAGGTGGAAGACCAGCTTGTGCGCATCGGCCATCTGGAAGTGCCTGAAATACGCCCCACACTTCCTTCGGATGCCACGGAGTATTACCGCAACAAGCTGGAATACAGCGCATCGGCCCGCAGATGGGTGCTGGAAGGAGAAGATCCGGAGGCGATTCCGGCCGATGACCGCGCCGGCCTTGGCTTCCACGTGGGAAAATTCTTCGACAAAGTTCTGGACATCAAGGAGTGCCATCTCCAGAGGGAGCCTTCAAATGCAATCCGTCTTTTCATCAAGGATTTCTGCATCCGCGGCGGCTATTCCTTCTATAATATAAGGGAGAATCACGGCTTCCTGCGGAATATCTTCATCCGCACCGTTTCCGATGGCCAGATCATGCTCATCGTGTGTATGGGAGAGGACCGTCCCGCATGGAGGAATGCCCTGCTGGAGGCAGTATCGGCCCGTTTCCCGGAGATAAGCTCCCTCTATTACGTGGTGAACACGAAGTTGAACGATTCCATCACGGACCAGAATCCCGTTCTGTATAAGGGCAATGACGCCATTTACGAGACTATGGAAGGCCTTCGTTTCAAGATAGGCCCCAAATCCTTCTACCAGACCAATTCCGCCCAGGCGGAAAAGCTATACGGCGTGGCCAGGGATTTTGCCGGTCTCAAGGGCGATGAGGTTGTGTACGACCTGTACACCGGCACAGGCACCATAGCGCAGTTCGTGAGCCGTCGCTGCCGCAAGGTCGTTGGCGTTGAATATGTGCCGGAGGCCATTGAAGATGCGCGCGAGAACGCACGCCGGAACGGCATAGACAACTGTACTTTCTACGCCGGCGACATGAAGGATGTGCTGAATGCGGATTTCATTGAGGCGAACGGCCGGCCGGACGTGATTATCCTGGACCCTCCGCGCGCCGGAATACACCCGGACGTGGCCCAGGTGATCCTGGATGCGGAGCCCAAGCGCATAGTGTATGTGAGCTGCAATCCTGCCTCACAGGCCCGCGACCTTGCCATATTGAACAAGAAGTACCGCATTACCGCGGTACAGCCTGTTGATATGTTCCCCCACACCATGCATGTGGAGAACGTGTGCGCCCTGGAACGCTACTGAACTTCCAGTTCCACTTCTATACTCTCGCTGTAATTGTTCTCGTTATAGACTATTACGGCGCGGAGGGAGTGTGTCCCGCCGGTGAGGGTGATGCTGTCTTCTGTTATGATATTTCCGTCCAGCAGCCAGGTTAAGACATTTACTGTGAGCCCCTTGCCTGTAACCAGCCTGAGCGGCAGGACAGTCCCTGCCGTCAAGGAAAGATCCGCCGGTATGTCTATGTAGGAGAAGCCCATCTTGGCGATAGGGTCGTCCGTGACCACGGGAGGATTGCCGGGATCTTCGTCCTCTTTCTTGACGGTAACGGAGAGGACAAGGTCGTAATATCCGCCGTCGGTGGTTGAGAGCTGGTACCAGTCGGACGATTCAGTGTCCATGACACCGTAATAGGTGCCGTTGAAAGAACTGGTCTTGATGCATCCGAGGGAATAGACGGGATTTGCTCCCACCAGTCCATAGCCTATGTACATGTCACTGTCCTCCGGGATATGCAGGTTCTGGCTCTCAAGTGAGACGGAGATGCCGCTGCCGCTGAAGCTCGGAACGGGGACATTATAGGTGAGAGCCCTGGTGGAGCCGAAATCGACAATCACATAGAGGGCCGATGCGCTTGTGCAGGTGGGAAGGAAGGATACCGACTTGATGAGGCTGCCGGCGTGTTCGGCGAGCTCTTCACTGGTGAAACGCACCGAGGCCATAAGGTCGTAGCCGTCAATTCCAAGCGAGACTACGGAGCCAGAAGGGTTGTATTTGTACAGGTCCGTGGGCAGCGTTTCTCCCTGCCTTAGCATCACTATGCTCACAGCATTGCCCTTAGGCTTGAGCGTGAGGATCTGGGAGGTGGATACATAACCGTCCAGATAGGCCGACAGTTCCACTTTTTCAGCGCTGCAGCTCTGAAGGTCGATTTCGAAATGACCCTGGGAGTCCGTCTGCACTATGTAGGGCGCCTTGAAGGACTGGGGCTTTACGGTCCGTATCTTTGGCATACCGCTGGCAGAGGAGGAGTCTTCCAGAGGGTCCACGTGGATGGCTACGCCCTGCAGAGGACTGCCGGAAGAGTCGGTGACATAACCGGAAACTCCCTTGGAGTTGGATATGGTTACGTTGAACGTTACTACGCCTGAATTATAGCTTATACCGGAAAGGCTCACCGCCGTTTCCTGATTGTCCCAGTCGACGGGCCGGTATGAGCTTACTGAAAGTGCGCCGGGGAAGATAATGCGGTTGGCCGCAAGGGAGGGGTCATTGAGGATTGCGTTGTCGCTGGAAGGGACGATGTAGAAGCAGGGATGACTGCCGAATGCGTTGATGGCATTGTACATTTCCCAGTTGTTCCATAATTCTTTGGCACTTACAGACCTGCCTGAGACTCTGCCTATGATTCTGTCGGATTTGTCCACGTGGTAAGCAAGAAGACCGCCCGGGATGTATGTGTCCCATCCTTGGCCGTCCCTGGCCTCGAAGATGAAGTACTCCCCGTCCATATCGCACGACGTCTTGTAGGCCGTGTTGTTCTGCACGGACTGAAGCGTGTAGGAACCGGGATCTTTTATTTCCTGGATTGCGGACGGCTCCAGCCACCCGAGCATAATGCGCTCTTCCATATTGAAATAAGGAGGAGTGCGCCCGTCGTTGTTGTAGCAGCCGCCGCACATTGTGGAGAAATCGTAAAGTCCGCTGGCGCTTCCGTTGTCGCTGTCATCGGTGTCGTAGAAGTCCGGAAGGCCCATCGCGTGGCCGAATTCGTGGCATGCCGTTCCAATGCCGCACATCTTCCCATAGAGTGCTCCGTAGTTCACTATTTCATTGGAACATGCGTATTTGTTGATTTTCTTTCCACCCAGGGTGAGACTTATTCCACCGTTGGAGAGCTCCCACTGATGCGGCCAGATGCAGTTGCTTCCGCCACCATCGGCCTCTCCCTTTCCGGCGTAGTACATGAACACGAGGTCCACTTCGCCGTCGTTGTCATTGTCGAACTTGGAGAAATCTATCTCACCGGCAAGGGCTTCGCAGCCTTCCTTCACCGCCAGGTACGGCGCTTTGTCGCTGCCGGGCTGGGAGGAGGAATTGCCGCCATAGACCGACTGGTTCTTTGTGAGGGTAACCGGGCCATAGACGTCGAAAATGGGCTCGAAAGCGCCGTGGGAGTTTTCATAATAGAAGTCCCTTGCGGAACCGGTGGCTCCGTTCAGGCTGTACCCGGGCTGGTTCATGAGCTTGTAGAAGTCCTCGTTCGCGGTGCTGCTGGAAAAGCGTACGTCGTTGAATTCCACAAGGATCACCAGGAAGTGCTTCTGCCCGGATGCGACGTTGCTCCTGCCGATGCTTCTTCTTCTGGATGCGTTCACCTGGGCGCGGAGGCGTGCGCCCTGAGCGCGTCTGGTCTGGAACATGAAACCTGATACTGGATAGTAGTAGCCGTCGCTCCGGAGCTCTATTATCTGCCCGGAAGCATCGGTGGTCCAGCTGAAGAATTCGTCGCCATGAAGCCGGATCTGGATAACGCTTCCATCCGGCTGGGTATAGTTGACGAGCCCCCTGTAGGCGGGAACTGCACTCAGTTCAATCGTTGCAAGAAGCAAAGCCGCTATGATGAAGATAATCTTTTTCATGGTCCGTTACTTCTTGATAATGAAATACGTGATGTTGGAACACTTGATCCACATAAGTTCGGAATCCATCGCAATCAGTGTGGCATTTACCGGCTGCGAGTAAATGGCCTGGCCACCCTTGTAAACGGAAACGCCAAGCTGGAGGGCCGCACCTGTTTCCAGCTCCAGAGGAACTCCCTGGATCTGGACCACACAGCCCTCTTTGGGGTAGATGAGCCTGTAGGACCTTGAATCCGATGTGGTGAACCTGCTTGTCTGGCTGGTGGTCTTGCGATAGATGTAGTCGTTTCCCTGAACGCCGTAGAAACCGGGCGTGGTGATATCCACGATAGTCTCCCTGGCGTCCTGGGTAACGGTAACCGTTTCGGAAATGTTTTCGTAGGAGAAGGTGATGTGGCCCTCCCGGGGCTCTGCCAAGCTATTCGCTTCCGCACTGAAACTGTGCTGGAAATCGTTCAGGGACTTTGTCTTGGGCTCTTCCTTTATCCACGGCACGTCTATGCTCAACTGATAGTCCACGTTCGTATGTGTGCCGATGACGAATGTACTTGCCACCCCGGGGATATTCACCTCTGTGCGTTCCACAATGATGGTCTGCGTTATTCCCTGCTTCACGGGGACCGTTACCTTCACTCCGTTCAGTATAAAGGTAACGCTTCCCTCCCTGGGTTCCAGATTCTTGTTGTCATCGGCAGCCTGAACCGTAATGATGGAGTTCCCGTTGCCGCTCTGGGGCGAGACGCTGAACCAGCCGCCTTCTTTCTGGAGGGTCCAGTTCGCGGTGGCTTTCAGCTGATACTGTACGGGAACGTTGCCCGGAAGGACGATTTCATCGGCACTGAATGCGCCGCTGTATCCCAGCTGGACGATGGCTATCGCCCTGCGCTGGCCTCCGGATACGACGATGAGAGAATCCGTCCTTTTGTCCTCCGAGTTGTTCGCCTGAAGCATGAACGAAAGGGTGGAGGTGAATTCATTATAGTAGGATTTCTCTTTGAGCGTGCACCACGTGCCTTCTTTCATTGCGGCGTTCCACAGCATGTCGGAGGCGATGTACACCGACTGGGTCTGGGCCTCCGGTCCAAGTTCCACAATATCAGTGTTCTGATTCACTACGAATACCGACGGACCTGAAGGCAAGATCACTTCGAAGCCCCAGTCGCAGGATGCCGCAGCCAGTGCTGCAGCTAATGTTACGACCAGGTTTATAAGCTTTCTCATCCGGATTTTATTTGTAATATTTACAAATATACCATAAATTATTCGTATTTTTGCGCTCGCAAAACGTTTTTTTTGATGTTACTCGAGATAATCCTCATAATTGTGGGTCTGGCCCTGATAGTTTTCGGGGCCGATATTCTTGTGGACGGTTCGTCCTCGATAGCCCGGCGCTCGGGCGTGAGCGAGTTCGTAATCGGCCTCACGATAGTGGGAATGGGCACATCGGCACCGGAAATGGTGGTGAGCTGGCTTGGCGCCATAGAGGGCAATTCGGATGTAGCCATAGGCAATATCCTTGGGTCGAACATCTTCAATACGATGCTAATCCTGGGTCTCACGGCCATCCTTCTTCCCATCGGCATAACCAGAGCGAACCGCAGGCGCGATATTCCGCTGAATTTCCTCGTTACGCTGCTGGTGGTCGTTCTAGGTCTTAACGCCACGCTTTTCCATGCAGGGGGCACGGATTCCCTGTCCCGGGTGGACGGAATAGTGATGCTGGTGCTTTTTGCCGCATACATTTGGATGAGTTTTGCCAGCCAGGAAAAGAGTGCCGACGAGGAATCTTCCAACGAGAAGCTTCGTCCGGTGTGGCTTGCCATTCTGATGGTGCTTGGCGGCCTTGCTGGCCTTGTGATAGGCGGACGGCTCTTCGTGGACAACGGCGTTTCGCTGGCAACCAGACTCCACGTTAGCGACAAATTCATTGCGATAACGCTCCTTGCAGGCGGCACTTCCCTGCCCGAACTTGCAACCTGCGTGGTTGCCGCCGCTAAGAAAAAAGGCGCCCTCGCCCTTGGAAACATCATCGGTTCCAACATCTTCAACATCCTCCTTATCCTGGGCGGAGCGGCAATTATCCATCCCATCTCTTTCGCAGACCTGAATCCCGTGGATATCGGAGTGCTTCTTGTGAGCGCCGCCGCTCTGTGGCTAAGCTGCGCATGGCCCAAAAAGAAAACCGTGGGGCGCGTGGACGGCGTGTTTTTCGTTTTAATCTGGATTGCCTATATGGTCTATCTTGTATTCAATCTGTAGTATGATATTCTTTCTTCTCCAGGCAGTCACTCCCGAACCTGACGTGGCCGACAGCCTTGCCGTCAAATCCAGGGAACTGGTGGAAACCATCAGGACCACTCCTGCCGATGTCCTTCTCCGCGAACTGGGCCACCAGGCACTTCTGTTCGGCCTGAAACTACTCGCGGCCATTGCACTCTTCATCATCGGCTCATGGATTATAAAGATGGTAAGGCGGGGCGTGAAAAAGGCTCTTCTTAGGAAGAATTCGGAGCACACCCTGATCACGTTCACGGACTCGCTGGTGGCAGTGGGAATGTGGACTCTTCTGATCATCCTCAGCATCGGCGTACTTGGTATCAACACCACCTCCCTCGCCGCCCTGCTGGCTGCCGGCGGCATGGCCATCGGCATGGCACTCAGTGGTACGCTCCAGAATTTTGCCGGAGGCATCATGCTGCTCATCTTCAAGCCTTTCCGTGCCGGTGATTTCATTGACGCTTTAGGTTATGCCGGTACCGTCACATCAATCAACATCGTCAATACCATACTCACCACCGTGGATAACCGGGTAATCGTGATCCCCAACGGCGCGCTCTCCAATGCCAACATCAACAATGTGAGCGCCAACAATATCCGCAGGGTGGACATCAAGGTCGATGTCGCTTATGGCTCGGACCCGGACGCCGTGAAGGCTGCCCTTCTTGAAATCGCATCTGCGATGCCAGGTATTCTTGACGTGAAAACTCCCCTCGCGGCCGATCCTTTCGTGGGTCTGTCGGCCCTCAAGGACAGCAGCGTAGAGTTCGTGTTAAGGGTATGGGTGAAGAGTTCGGACTACTGGACAGCGTGGTTCTATCTTAACGAAACCATATACAGGGACCTTCCCGAAAAATTCGGTATCCAGTTCCCGTTCCCGCAGATGGACGTTCACCTAGTGAAGTAGTTCCAGCTTTGCGGCCACGGGGTTGGAGTAGATCCTTAAAAGTATATCCTTCAGGTCTTCCCTGTTAAGTTCGGGTTCCACCAGTTCCAGCTGGTGGTTGATGTATGCCTTGAACGCTTCCAGTTCCGCAAGTGTATAGCGGTCGGCGAATTTCGTGGTGTTCTCCACGATATCGTAGGCCATGTAATTGGTCTTCCACAGCCTGTAGCCGCCTATGATGCGCTGGTCCAATGCGTGGCGTATGCTCTGGTAGCGGTCGTTCTTGTCACAGCAGGAGGCTTCACGGATTTCTTCTTCCGTGAGAGGGTCGCCTATGTTCAGATGAACGTTTCCCTTCCACTGCTTTATGCCCACCATAATGCTCTGAAGGTCTTCGTTCTCCGTTTTTTCGTACTTCTGTGTGCGGGAAATGAGCACCTCGCGTGCCTTAAGTATGTCGCAGGGCTCGAATTCATAGGAGATGGAGAGCGGGACAATGCACAGTTCCATGAAATTCTGAACGAAATCCCCTGTGCCGCTCATGTCGAACATCTTAAGCAGCCCCTGCTCGGTGGTATCCAGACCGTTCTTGGTTCGCCCCTGCCGCTGTGCTATCCACACCGATCCGGTGCCGCTGGTTATAGTCTGGCGGATGTATTCGGAAAGAATCTTAGAGGACAGGTACAGTTCCCTGGCCGATATGCCACGGATAACCTTGATCATCCTGTTGGAGCGGATGAGCAGTTCCACCGCCTTGCTCTTCAGGAGGTTATCCCCCACTGCAATCTGGGTGAGGGGCATCTTGTTGCGGTAAAGCACGATCTGGGTGAAGGCAGGGTCCAGGATTATGTCCCTGTGGTTGGACATTGCCAGGAAAGTGTGGTCCAGCGCCTGGATCTTTGAAAGCCCGTCGTACGAGAAATTGTGCACGGTATTGGCAATGACCCACTCGATGGCCTCCGACATTATGGAGCTCTGGAAGTCATCCACGCTCTTGATGTTCAAGAGCTTATCCCTTAAGTAGGTTTCCTTCCTGTTGGAAAAGATGTACTTCGACACCCAGGGCACGTTAGGGTGATTGGCAATCCTTGCAAGCGCTGCCCGCGCCTCTTCATCGGTATATGGAGCTATGTCCGAAAAATCAAGATCCATGGCAAATATTTTTTACAAAAATACTCAGTTTGCGGCAAAATAGCAAGCCCGCCCGCTCCCCCTCCCGCACTCTTTTTCTGCACTGTTTACTGCACTGTTTACTGAACTGTTTACTGCACTGTTTACACCCACCCAGTTTTCCCGCACTCGCCGTCCGCTCCCTCCTCTCTCGCTATGTGTACACCAAAACCCTCGCAGAAGGCCATTTCCGCGTACACATAGATGTCCCGGGCCCATTCCTCATTCTATGTGTACATTACCCCTAATCCCAAATTCCCATTCTACGCCCCTCAGACACGGTTTTCCGTACTTCTCCCGTGTACACATAGATCCCAGCCCTCGAATCGAAGCACCTTTCCCCCGAATCGAAGCAAAACGGGTCCAAGGGTTCAGGCGTCAGCCACGGCAAAAGACTCTTGATAAGTGTGTGCCGTCCCTTGCTTTCACGGGCGGGTGACGGACGCCCTTGATTACTGACCCGGCCTTGAAGCGGCGCGTCAGCCCCGTACAGGCTCGACGGCTTTTTCGATGATATGGAAGGCCCCCGTGCCGAACATTTCTTCGAAAAAGCCGTGAGCAGGCAAGCGAAGCGCGGCAGCACTGACACCCCACACTCTGCCCCCCGGTGGCAACTCGGTCCTGTTCGAAGCGATGCACACGAAGCCCCTGCCTCCTGGTGGCAACTAGGCCTTGTTTGAAGCGATGCACATGCGCACCTGCCTTGCGGAGGCACGATGGGCCTTGTCGGAGCGATGCACATGAACTCCATGCATCCCGGTGTTTCAGACCCCGTGAAATGCAACTTTCGCTGAATGAGACAATTACAAATATTGAGTCGGGAAAAATTCCGGACTCAATATGTGCAATTCACTGGCAATCAACGATATGCATTTCACGCCAATTTTGTGCTCATCTGGAAACACACGAACACTATGTTGTAAGCGCCACGGGATGTACACTTCACAGCCTCACAGCAACGTCAGGGTCTTGTGTCACCTCGGCCTGTGTCGGAAATTGGGCGCTTGCCCGTTCGCTTGACGGCTAACTCCTCCTTTTTAGCCACGCCCGGGGCGCGTCTAACAGTCGTCAAACACACGCCGTCATGCCGCTGGAGCGGCACCGCTCACTGCACAGCCAGCGCACTGGCCCACCGCACCCACCCCGCATGCCCATTTCCGCCAGAGGCAGCTCGGTGCCACAAGCCCTGCCGTATTTGCCGTGAGGCGTGCACACACAGGTCCAGAGGAGAGACAGTGTGGGCACGGGGAGAGACAGGCTAGGTTCGGGGAAGCAGGGTGGGTAACTGGGAAAGTGGCAAGGCGTGCACACAGGTACAGAGGAGAGACAGGGTGTGCACAGTGTGAACAGGGAAAAAGGGGACGAGGCGTGCACACAGGTCCAGGCGAGTGGCAGGGTGGATGCGAAAACCCGGGAAAAGTGATCCTACACAGGTGCCGTGAAGTGGACCGGTGTGCACGGTTCAGGGCGTGTCTAACACGGAAGAACGGGAAAAGTGTGTCTACGGGTGCTGGGAAGTGGACCGGTGGGCACGGGGCGGCTCAAGAAGGGTAAACTTGTTTCAGGACGAAGCAACGAGGCTGGAGGATAACCTGCTAACTATCAACTGAATATGCAGTTACGGGTGCAATAGGAATTGCACCGGCAGGTGCGTAAACGTCTGATTGAATGCGAGTTGTGCTCCAGCATAATTATTGCGCGAGAACAGTGAAGTGTAATAGGTAGGTATGGGAAACTGGCTAAGTGTGGCTATGGGTCCATCGAGGGAGTGAAACGGGTGGCTGGAAACGAATAGCGGCAACTCACTGCCGCGCGAAAGGCTATCTGGCACCGAAAAACACGCCTGAACACTGCCAAATCCGCAAAAAATTCGTATCTTCGCAAAATATGCAGCAAACAACAACATACGAAGAGAAGGCCGCCCAGGCAAACGGGCAGCAAACGACGACACACGAAGAAATGGGGATCCGGGAGCACGGAACATCATCATACGAAGAAATGGTGGTTCGGGCGCACGGGCAGCTTATGGATGCCCTGCCGCAGGAGTTCACCGCGAAGGACAGGGCGCAGATAGAGGAAGCCTACCTACTGGCAAAAGAGGCCCACAGCAAGCAGGTCCGCAAGAGCGGCCTGCCGTATATCCTTCATCCACTGGCAGTTTCGCTGATCGTGGTGCAGGAGATGCGTCAGAAGGATCCGGCAATCGTGTGCGCGGCCCTTCTTCACGATGTTGTGGAAGACACTCCTCACACCATAGAAGACATTGAGGCTCTTTTCGGAAAGGACGTGGCCTTCCTCGTGAACTCGGTAACCAAGCCAAACAAGGAGCAGGTGGACAACTTCCAGCACATCCTGAGTTCAGTGCAGGGCGATGTCCGCGTGCTCATCCTCAAGCTGAGCGACCGTCTGCACAACATGCGCACCCTGGACGGACTGCGCCCACAGAAGCAATGGAAGATAGCCTCCGAGACCCAGTTCTTCTTTGCTCCCCTGGCCGGCCGGCTGGGCCTGTACAAGGTGAAGTCGGAACTGGAAAACCTGGCGTTCCGCTTCCTGAATCCAGACGAATTCGATTTCCTTGAAAAAGCCCTTGCAGAAGACCACGAACGCACCCGGCCCATTGTGGAAGCCTTCATAAAAGACGCCACCCAGCACATGGAATCCGTTTTTGGCGATGCCGTGAAATGGGATATCCGCTACCGCAAGCCCTACAGCATATACAGGGAAATGCACGAGCGCGGATGCGACTTCTACCATGTCCCCTTCAAGCATTTCATCCGTGCCGGTTTCGAGCCGGAGGAAATCACGCGCAACATAAACCGCGAGATGTCGGAGGCCGATACTGTCCTGAAGATATACTCCATCCTTGCCCAGCACTACAAGGAGCAGACCGGCAGTTTCGTGAACTACCTGTCCCAGCCCAAGGCCAACGGGTACCGTTCCATCCACGTGAGGCTTCTGAACCCCTTCGGCTCCATCGAAGAATTCCATATCGCATCCAACAACATGCGCCTCCAGAGCAACTACGGCTGCATTGTGGAAAGCAAGGAGCAGTGGATCAAGCGTGTAACAACCGTCCTGGAAGAGCTGGCCAAGGATCCGGAGTCCATGATGGGCGGCCTCAGGGATTCCCTTTACAACGAGGATGTTGTGGTCTATACCCCCATGGTTCAGACCATTACCCTTCCCAAAGGCGCCACGGCCCTGGACTATGCATATGAGGTGCACACCGAAATCGGCAACCATGCCAAGGTGGCCCGCATCAACGGCCATCTCACAAGCATACGCACCGTTCTTCACCGCGGCGACAGCATCCAGATAGAAACGGACCCGAAAGTGCATCCGAGTCCCGACTGGCTAAGTGCGGTTGTCACCTACAAGGCCAAGAAGCAGATACGCAACTATCTGAAGTCGCTTCCGGCCCCGCAGTACACCCTTTGCACCCACTGCCATCCCCTGCCTGAAAGCGGCGAACTCATTGGTTTTGACGATGGTCACGGCCACATAAGCATCCACAACCGCAATTGCCCTGAAGCCATAAGGCACGCCTCGGAACAGGGCCAGCACATCGTTGCAGTGGAGAATTTCCAGGCCCGTGAAGACGTGCTCTTCCCCGTGAAGATACAAATCACCGGAATAGACAGATACCATCTGATGCGCGACATCATGGACTGCATAGTGGAGCAGCATCACCTCTCCATGACGGGGCTCAACACCAAGACCAAAGACAACATAGTAACCTGCTCGATAGACTTCGCCGTGCATTCGGCAAAGGAGATGAACGAGACCATCAAAGGCATATCGGCAATTGAAGGAGTGGAAGAAGTAAGAAGACAATGATCCCTGAAATTCACATAGAAGACTATAACTATCCCCTGCCGGACGAAAGGATTGCGAAGTATCCCCTTCCGGAGCGGGACGCATCGAAACTGCTGCACTACAAAGCGGGCAAGGTAACGGACCACGGCTTCCGGGACCTCCCGTCCCTTCTCCCTGAAGGGTCGATGATGGTATTCAACGAAACCAAAGTGGTTCCGGCCAGGCTGCATTTCCAGAGGGAATCGGGCGCGCACATCGAAGTGTTCGTGCTGGAACCCGTGGCTCCGGCAGAGTACGCATCGGCCTTTGCCGCAAAAGGCAGCTGCACGTGGAAATGCATAATAGGCAACGCAAAGCGCTGGAAAGGCGGCCCCATCGGCCTGTATGGGGATGAAAAACTGGGCCTTCAGGCTGAACTTCTGGACAGGGACGGCGCCACCGGGCATGTCCGCTTCAGCTGGAAGGCCGATGCAGTCTTCTCCCAGGTGCTGGACGCTGCCGGGTCCATTCCCATCCCCCCGTACCTGAACAGGGACACGGAAGCCCTGGACCTGGAGCGCTACCAAACCCTATATGCGCACATCCGCGGCTCGGTGGCGGCTCCCACGGCAGGCCTTCATTTCACCGACAGGGTGCTGCAGGAAATACGCGAACGCGGAATAGATATGGAGCGCCTGTGCTTGCACGTGGGCGCGGGAACATTCCTTCCGGTTAAAACATCCCTCGTTTCAGAACATCCCATGCACAGGGAGCCCTTCTTTGTAACCCTGGACCTTCTGCGCAAGCTCAAGGCATGCAAGGAGGTAACCGCTGTTGGCACAACGTCGGTTCGCAGCCTGGAATCCCTCTATTATGCAGGTGTCTCCTGCATAGAAAAAGGTGCCCCGGAGGATGTCCCCCAATGGGCCCCGTATGAGCGCGAATACAGCTATTCCACCGAAGAAGCCCTGGATGCGCTCATAGGCTATCTGGAGAGCAGCGGCAAGGACAGCCTCTCCATAGGCACGCGCATTATCATAGTACCCGGCTTCAGATGGCGTATCGTACAGAGGATGGTAACCAATTTCCACCAGCCTGAAAGTACGCTGCTTCTTCTTGTCTCGTCATTTGTGGGCGGAGACTGGAAAACCATATACGACCATGCCCTGGAAGGCGGCTACCGCTTCCTGAGCTATGGCGACAGTTCGCTCTTGGAAAATGATTAAGAAACTCTTGTGGAAAATACCGGTCTGCATTATTCTGGCAGCGGTTCTGATAGTACTTGCGACAAGTATAAGCCCCATATACAACTTCCGGGAGGCAAAGCCTTTCGAAGGTCCGGACATATTCAATCCATACCGCAGTCTGGACAAGGCCAACTGCTGGAAACGCTCTCTGTTCCATTGCCACACAAGGGTAAAAGGTCCTCTGAACGAGTGCGAGTACACTGCCGGAGAAACCTATGAGGCCCTGGAAAAACTTGGCTACGACATCGTCACTTTTTCCAACCACAACCATATCACGAAGCACCCCTTCGACTCCACCCTGCAGGTTAATGTCTATGAACACGGCTACAATCCTTTCAAATTCCACAAGCTGGTGTTCGGAAGCAGGAAAGTGATTCACTGGGACCCGCTCCTTCCCCTTCTGGCATCTCAGAAGCAGTGGGAACTGGACTATCTGGGCAAGAGCTCGGACTTCATCCAGATAAACCATCCCTACCGCACCATAGGCACATCCAAAGACCATTTCCAAAAGCTCTCGGGCTACGAAATAATGGAACTGGACACCGGCAAGAGCACCCAGAACGAGTACTGGGACTGGGCCCTTAGTGCCGGCCACTACAGCTTCGGCCTTGCCAATGACGACCTTCATTTCCCGGACCGCAGCTCCAAGATCGGCGTGCGCTGCAACTTCCTCTGCTGCCCGGGCGCAACTTACGAAGACATCAAGCGTACCCTCCTTGGCGGCTGCTATTATGCCATGCGCGTGCCCAACTACGGCAAAGGCGACTGGGAAGTAAAGTACGAAATGAACCGCCATCTGCCCCGGATTGTCGATATCGGCCTAAAAAAGGACACCATTTACCTGGCCCTGAGCGCAGTTGCCGACAGTGTCCGCGTGAACGGCCAGGACCACAGTACCCTTGCCCTTTACGAAGCCACCGACAGCGTTGCATATCCCTTCAAGGCCAGTGACCACTTTGCCAGGCTCACTGCCTTTTTTCCCGGCGGCGAAGTAATCTATACCAATCCCTTCGCACGCTACGATGCGTCCAAAGCCGAAAGCCCCATGGACAACTCGCCACAGGCTGTCAACATCGTCCTTACCATTCTGTACAATATTGTAGTGCTGCTTCTGATGGCACTTGTCACAGTGCTCTTTTATAAGACAATAAAGAAATGAAATTTTTCCAGAATAAGGCAAATGTCGCGCTTTTGAGCGCGGCTCTCAGCTTATATACCCTCATAGCATTCAACCTGCCGTTCTTCCAGCACGAGGTGAAACTCGTGGACTCGAATTTCAACGGCTTCGTGCTCATGGCAACGAGCGTTATCCTGCTCCTTGCCCTGAACTTCATGTTCAGCTATCTCCTCTTGAAACTCTGCAGGTTCGTGGGCAAATGCATTATCTCCTTCACCCTCATTGCCGATGCCGCCTGCCTGTACCTTATAAACAACTTCAACACCCTCATCACCGACAAGATGATGGGTAACTTCTACAACACCCAGATGTCGGAAGCCGGCGGATTCCTCTGCTGGGCGATGGTGTGGCAAATACTTCTGCTTGGAGTGCTTCCCAGCATATATCTCTTTGCCCGTAAAGTGGATTACGGCTCCTGGAAAGAGTTCTTCAAGAGCATTGCCATAGCCCTTGGCGTAATACTCGCAGGCGTTTTCGGCAATATGTCCAACTGGCCGTGGATAGACCGCAACTCCACGGAACTGGGCTCCCTGGTACTCCCCTGGTCATATACAGTGAACACCTACCGCTATTTCGACGGCGAGCGCAAGAAAAACGTAAAGGAAATCCTGCTCCCGGACGCACGCTTCACCACAGACTCAAGGGATATCTGCGTGCTGATAATAGGCGAATCCACACGGCGGGACCACTGCTCGCTCTACGGCTACGGGAAGGAAACCAACCCCTATACCGCAAAGGACAGCGTAAAGGCCTACATTGCCAATTCTTCTGCCACATATACGATTGCCGGTGTCAAGGCCATCCTGGAGCCCCAGCCCAAAAAGGAACTCTACGAGATCCTGCCCAACTATCTGGGGCGCACCGGAGCCGAAGTGCTGTGGCGCACCAACAACTGGGGCGAGCCTCCTGTGAAGTATGGCAGATACCAGAAGAAGGGCGAACTCAAAAAGCTTTATCCGGAAGCCGACGGTGCCCACGACGGAATTCTCTTCGAAGGCCTCAAGGAAGAAATGGAAGCCTGTGAAAAGCCCAAGCAGTTCATAGTGATCCACACCTACACCAATCACGGCCCGGCCTACTACAGCAACTATCCGGATGAATTCGAGGTGTTCACCCCTGCCTGCAAGACCGTGGAAATGTCCCAGGCAAGCCAGGAAGAGGTGTTCAATGCCTACGACAACAGCGTGGTGTACATGGACTGGCTCATCCATTCAACCATAGAGGCGGTGAAGCAGATCCCCGCATCCCGCCGCTTCGTCCTCTTTGTATCCGACCACGGCGAATCGCTTGGCGAAGGCGGCCTGTATATGCACGGAGTACCGTTCTCCATTGCTCCAAAAGAGCAGATAGAAATCCCTTTCATCGCCTGGACCGATGCCCCGGATCTTCAGTTCAAGGACCTCCCGGAAGTGGGGCAGCACCACGTGTACCACTCCGTCCTCCACTTTTTCGGCGTGGAAAGCGAAGCATACGATCCTGCGCTGGATATATTTGAATAGAGGAGGCTATTGTCTCTTTTTAATCTTTCTCACCGGGTCGCAGGTTACACCCACGCCCAGTTTGTGGAAAGTCTTCAGATCCACTTCGCTGAGCATCACGGTAGAGTGAACTTGGGCGCCGGCAAGGTTCGGAAGCTGGTCCAGCGCCTGTTTGCACTTTTCGTCCAGCAGGCTTAGCATTGAAAGGGCCACAAGCACCTCGTCGGTGTGAAGGCGCGGATTGTGGCCGTGCAGATACGTAACCTTGGTCTTCTGGATGGGAGCAATCATAGTCTGAGGGATAAGCTTCACTGTGTGGTCGATGCCGGCAAGATGCTTGGTGGCATTCAGAAGAAGAGCAGCGCTGGGGCCAAGAAGCGGAGACGTCTCGGCCGACAGGATTGTCCCGTCCGGAAGCTCGATTGCCGCAGTTGCAACGCCACATTTTTCCAGCCTTTCATGAGCTGCTACGGTGGTTTTGCGGTAGGCCGTGGTGATCTTCGCGTGCTTCATCAGAAGAGCGATCTTGTTCACCTCGCTTTCCTTGCACCGGCCTTCGGCGAATTTGCAGAGGGAGGTGTAGTAGCGGCGGATTATTTCCTGAAGGGAGGCTTCGCGGCACACTTCATCGTCACAGATGCAGGAGCCGATCATATTCACGCCCATATCGGTGGGGCTCTTGTACGGAGAACTGCCGTAGATGTCTTCGAACAGGGCGTTCATCACCGGGAAAATCTCTATGTCGCGGTTGTAGTTCACGGCTGTCTCCCCATAGGCGTCCATATGGAAGGGGTCTATCATGTTCACGTCCTCAAGGTCGGCCGTGGCGGCTTCGTAGGCAATGTTCACCGGGTGCGAAAGCGAGAGGCTCCAAACCGGGAATGTCTCGAATTTGGCATATCCCGCACGCACGCCGCGCCTGTTCTCCTGATACAGCTGGCTAAGGCACACTGCCATCTTGCCGCTGCCGGGGCCGGGAGCCGTAACCACCACCAGGGGCTTGCTGGTTTCCACGTAGTCGTTCTTACCGAAGCCTTCCTCGGAATCGATAAGGGCAACGTTGCTGGGATAACCGTCGATGGTGTAGTGATAATAGACCCTGATTCCCATTGATTCCAGCCTCTTGCGGTACGCCTCGGCGCTGGCCTGGCCGTTCATATGGGTAATGACGACGCTGTTCACGCTCAGGCCCCTGTCCAGGAATTCGTCCCTGAGACGGAGCACGTCCATGTCGTAGGTGATGCCAAGGTCGTTGCGGATCTTGTTCTTTTCAATGTCGACAGCGCTTATGACTATGATTATCTCAAGGTCATCCTTCATCTGCATGAGCATCTGGAGCTTACTGTCCGGTTCGAATCCGGGGAGAACCCTGCTGGCGTGGAAGTCGTCGAAGAGCTTGCCGCCGAATTCCATGTAAAGCTTATCGCCGAAATGGGCGATACGTTCCTTGATGTGCTCCGATTGGATCTTGAGATACTTAGCGTTGTCGAACCCGTATTTCATAGTAAGTATTGTTAAAAATACGGGATACAAAATTAGCGATTTCAGCCGGAACTACCAAAAAAAATTAATAGCCTGCGATGCTGCAGCCGTCAAAAAATATCATTTCAGGGTTGTCTATGTCACATCCGATCTCTTCGTAGAAAAAGCAGCTGTTCTTCACCTTGATGTCGTGGATCATATCGGTGTTCCCCTTTGCCCGGACGGCAACGCCGCAGTCGCGGCAGGTCACTCTCTCAATCACTATGTCGCAGAACTCAGGAAGGAAATTCAGAGTCTCTGCAGCCACGGCATCATCGTTTCCCGCAGGGCGGTTCGCATAGGTTGTCTCGAACACTATGGCTTCATCCCGGATGTCGGTCATCACGATGTCGGAAATGCGGATGTTGGAGCAAAGTCCTCCTCTTTCCGGCGCGCTCTTGAAGCGGAGCCCGGTGTCCGTTCCGCTGAACACATTGTGCCTTACCACTATATCCTGCATTCCGCCGGAGAACTCACTGCCAATCACAAAGCCCCCGTGGGCATGGAAAACGGTATTGTTCTCGATAAGGATATTCCTGCAGGGGCCGTCGGCAACGCCTTTTTCTCCTGCGCCGGCCTTAAGGCATATACCGTCGTCGCCAACATCCACCGTGCAGCCGCGGACCACTACGTCGGTGCAGTTCATAAGGTCTATTCCGTCGCCGTTCTGGGCGTTCCAGGGGCAGCGCACGGTAACGTTCTCGATGAGCACATTGCTGCATCTCTGCGGCACCAGATGGAATTTTGGCGAATTCTGAAGCGTGACGCCCTTCACCTTCACGCGGGTGCAGTCGGTGAATCTCACCAGGTGGGTGCGCATTTTCTCCTGAGCCTTGAAATCCGGGGCGATATCGGCAAAATTCTTAAGGCCGAAGGGATACCAGAGCTTGCCGCCGTCGTCCAGGGTGCCGCCCTTGCGCAGATAGTCTTTCCACTCCACGTCGCTCACCTTGCTGCGCTTGACTGCCCTCCACCACTCGCCGTTGCCGTCGATGATGCCTTCGCCTGTGATGCTCACTTTCTTGCATTTCGAAGCGCTGATGCACGGCCTCACTTTTCCATCGACAAGATAGAGAGTCTTGTCCGGGGAGAACAGTATCACGGCGCCGCGCTCCAGATGAAGGTCTATGTTGTCTTTCAGGACGATGGGGCCGCTGAGCCAGATTCCCTCAGGCACGACGAGCTTTCCGCCGCCTTTTTTCGCAAGGGCCGATATGGCCTTGGAGAAGGCCTCGGTGTTAAGGGTTACGCCGTCCGGGACTCCGCCGTAGTCCGGCAATGAGACCTTCCTTGCTGTGGCAAGCAGCCCCGAAACCATCAGGGCCGCTGTGCAAAGTATGAGTTTTCTGAGCATTATTCTTCAGGCAAGAACATTGGATCCCACGCGGGAAGCATGGTGGGTTTCTGATTCATCATGGCCATGATGTCGGCAGGGACGTATTTCTTTTCCACCACCAGGCGGAAGGTGTATTCGCGGAACCACTCCCCGGTCATGATAATGTTTCCGTTGAAGCCGCTGGACGGGCCCCAGCTGTTTTCCACCATCCACTTCACGGGTTTGCCGTCCTTGATGTCCACGGCTATGAGAGTCATTGCGTGGGTGGAACCTGAGGCGTGGGTGAGTATGCGCTCTTTCTTGTCCATGCCCATCTTCACGCCCATGAGCGACTCATAGTCGAAGTTGGCAAGATCCGCCACTCCCCTCTTGCGGTCCAGGAACTTGCCCACGTCGCAGGAATAATACAGGGCAGTGTTGTCCTTGATGGAAGCGATGGCCATCTCCTCGATGCGCTCCATGGGAAGGTTCAGATACACCCAGTTCTGGCCGTCATAGACGTGGCGGTCGTAGTCTATCTCGTACACCTTGTTGTATTCCAGGGCGGGGTTGTTCATTACCATAATATAATTGTTCTCCAGGTCATCGCCCAGGAATTCCTTGTAGAAGCCCAGCGGGGTGTAGGTCTTCTCGCTCACGAAGTTGCCCTTTGAATCGTACCTTGCCCAGGTGAATTCGGTGGGAGGAACGCCAAGGCACAGGGCCAGGACGCGGTACACGTCCTTGAGGATGTCGGCCTTCACCAGGTCCAGACGCATGGTTGTGGCCTTGCGGATCTTAAGCCCGCCTTCGCGCAGGATATTGCTCAGCTGGGCCCTCATCTGGGCGGTATTGTTGGCGCAGAGTGTCTCCGGCATCGCTTCGGAAGGCACCACTCCGTATTTCATCACAAGGTTGGAAACCCCGGTGAACTGCCCGCCGTCGCCGATGGGATTGGAGAAGAGCCAGTCCACCTTACGGTCGTCCATGGGAAGGTTTTTCGTGTCGATGACGCCCTGGAGGAAGAGATTGGCCTTTTCCAGCTGGTCATAGAAAAACAGGTAATTCTGCGAGAAAGTGAATTCTCCAAGGTTGTGCTTTGCTATCATCTTCGAGCGAAGCACGTTCATTCCCGTGAACAGCCAGCACCTTCCCGACGACTTCTGGTCCGTGCGGCCAATGGTATTCACCATGTCGGAGAAATGGGTGTCTATCATTGCCAAGGACTCCGTGGATACTGCCAGGGTGCTGATTCCGGCTGCGTTCAGGGCATTCTGGATGGCTTTGTCCGAAGCGTTGCCTTCGTATGAAGCCTGCAGGGTTTTCAGGAGTTCAGGAGAGATGCCTCCGCTGCGGTTTCCGGCCGGAGCCTGTGCAAAGGCGGCAGCTGAAAGCAGCACGGAGAGGGACAGAGCGAGAATTCTTTTCATATGACGTTAATTTATAAGTCGTTTTGCGAAGATACGAAAATCTTTCCTTATTAACCAAAAAAGGCTTATATTTGTAAGACGAAAACACTTTAACCACAAAATAATGTCAGAACAGAAATTCAGGGTCGAAAGCGACCTCCTCGGCGAGCTTCAAGTTCCTGCCGATGCCTACTATGGCGTTCAAACCCAAAGGGCACTGAACAATTACAAGATCTCCAATACCAGGATGTGCGACTATCCGGAATACGTCATCGCAATGGCGTACGTGAAGATGGCAGCAGCCGCCGCCAACACTGAGCTGGGCGTGCTGGATCCCACCATCGGCAATGCCATCATGAAGGCCTGCCAGGAGATTGTGGACGGAAAACTGCACGACCAGTTCCCCGTGGACATGATGCAGGGCGGCGCCGGCACTTCTGTGAACATGAACGCCAACGAGGTTATCGCAAACCGCGCCCTGGAGCTCATGGGCCACAAGAAAGGTGAATATCAGTACTGCTCCCCCAACGACCACGTGAACTGCGCACAGAGCACCAACGACGCATATCCCACCGCGTTCCGCTACACCTTCTTCCGCATGAACAGGCTCCTTATCTCTTCGCTGGAGGCTCTCATCGCATCCTTCCGCGCAAAGGGAGAAGAGTTCAAGGACATTATCAAGATGGGCCGTACACAGCTGCAGGACGCAGTTCCAATGACATCCGGACAGGAATTCAACGCTTTTGCGAACAATCTGGAAGAAGAGATTGCAAACCTTAACCGCAATGCGGTCCTCCTTAAGGAAATCAATATGGGCGGCACCGCCATCGGCACCGGCCTCAATGCCGTTCCCGGCTTTGCAGAGCTGTGCACCCGCAAGATGAGCGAATTCACCGGCGACACCTTCGAGAAAGCACCGGACCTTGTGGAAGCAACTCCCGACACCGGCGCATACGTGAGCTATTCAGCCGCTCTGAAGCGCCTCGCAATCAAGCTCTCAAAGACCTGCAACGACCTTCGCCTCATGGCTTCCGGTCCCCGCTGCGGCCTGCACGAGATAAACCTTCCTCCCATGGCTCCCGGTTCGTCCATCATGCCCGGTAAGGTTAACCCCGTGATTCCGGAAGTAACCAACCAGGTATGCTTCAAGGTCATAGGCAACGACACCTGCGTGGCATTCGCCGCAGAGGCCGGCCAGCTCCAGCTTAACGTTATGGAACCCGTGATTGCGGAATCCATTCTGGAAAGCGTCACCTGGCTCAGGAACGTCATCGACACCCTGCGCACGAAGTGCATCGAGGGCATCACCGTGAATGCTGATCACTGCTACGACATGGTGAAGAATTCAATAGGCATCGTCACCGCCCTGAATCCCTATATCGGCTACAAGGCTTCCACCAAGGTGGCGAAAGAGGCACTCGAAACCGGCGGCAGCGTGTACAACCTTGTGCTTGAGCACGGCCTCATGACAAAGGAGAAACTGGACGAAGCCCTGGATCCCAAGGCCATGACCGAATCCCACGAATTCATCAAATAGAAGGATCAACCCCGTAGCCGAAAAGGGCGAAATCCCCTTTCATGGGGTCCTCCGGAAAGACTTCGGCAAGAGAAGAAGACAGTCGCAGGGCCGCGCTCATAGAGGCGGTCCTGCTTTTTATGAGACCGAGTTTTTCGGCCTCCTGCAGGACGTGGGTGTCCATCGGGATTATAAGGCTGCGCCTGTCCATGAAATCTGCCCAGAGGCCAAGGTCCACGGGAGAGCCGTCGCGCACCATCCAGCGAAGGAACATACACACCCTCTTGCAGGCCGATGTTGCATCCTGGGGAACCGGAGAACCGGCTCCGCCAAGCTTTGCGCAGATGTGCCTTACGGCAGGAAGGGCCTTGCTTATACCTTCCTTCCTGAGGCTGTCCCCAAGAGTGCCGTCCTCTTGAAGTAATGCTTGATATGAACGGAGGAACTTGTTTACCTGCGCACAGGTATTAAGGCGATAAAAGCAGGAGCTGTCCCCAGCGCGGACCTCTTTTTCAAACTCTCCTCCAAGCACCCAGGAGTGCACCTCTCCCCCGCTCCAGTCCAGGAACTGCTGAACCTTTGGAAGGAACTGTTTGCGGGAGCCGTAGCTGAATGCCGAAGAAAGGAATGCCATTGCTTCCCGGTTCTTCGCCCCGCTCACCTGATGCATGAACCACGACGGATCCCCCTTTATGAAATCCGCCGTTTCGTACTGTGCGGCATAGCGCCGCAGCCTGTCTTTTACGTCCTGTCCGATCATACTTCTGCAAAATTCGGCTTTTTATTCGAATTATCCAAAATTGCATTTTGGTCAAATATTTGTTATATTTGAGAGCTTAATGACTAGAGAATACCGTTATGAAAAAAAGAATCATTCTCATCGCAGCTGTGGTGGCCGGCATTTTCGGCGCAGCTTTCACTTCCAACGCACGTGGCCGCGGATGCTACTCCGAAACCCGCTCAGAAGCCATCAAGCTCTGTGAAATGGGCTTCCACCAGAGGGCCATCGAATACTTCGAGGCAGCAAAGAAATGCAGCGACGCTCCTTCCCGCAACGACATCGACGCACTTATTGCCGCCTGCCGCTCCCACATGTCGGACTTCACGATTTCCAAGATGGAGCTGGGCAATACGGATTCATACAGGGAAGCGGTATGTGCGTGGGAACTGCCCCTTTACAAGGAGGATCTTCTTTATCTCACTCCCCGCATCACCTACACTTCCACAAAGTCGGAGACCCTCACGCTGGGAATAAAGATATTCGAACCGGACGGTTCCTTAAGCGGAAGCGAGGATAACGAGTATTCCTATATCACCGAAATAAAGGTGGAGCCCGGAAGCAACCAGGTTGAGCAGCTGGTGGGCTGGGGCACCGCAAACGGCGGCTCCTATGATCCCGGCAAATACAGGATTGAGATCTGGTGCAGGGGCAAGATGTATGCAAGCCGCGATTTCGAGGTTCTTGACGGCAGGGATCCGGATAAGTCCCATTATAATATTGCAGGCGAATCCGGGGACGACGACTCCCCTGCTGGTCCTGAAGAAGGACTGCTGAAAGTGAACGGCCAGAGTTCGGAAGTGACCATAGAATTCGGCAAGATCGGCGCAATCGTCCACGTGAACGTGGAAAACAATACCGGCGAGGTTTTCGAAACCAACCTGCTGCCTGAATTCTGCGAGGTCACCGGCGTTACAGCCAACGGCTTCGAACTTTCCTGCGAACCCAACAAGACTCCTGCCACCCGCGCCGACTGGTTCCTGGTTCGTGCCGGCGAAAACTACGTTACGGTGAACGTAAAGCAGGCTTCATATGTAAATGCCAATTATCTGAGGGTGGACGGCAAGGAAGAATACGTGACCAGCGAATACTCCTTCGAAGGCGGCAAAGTCATTTTCTACGTGGAAACCGACGGTCCCGAATTCTGCTTCTGGGGCATTCCCTCCTTCTGCCATGTGGAGAATCAGAAACCGGACAGCTTCTTCCTCGTGTGCGAGCCCAATGACATGAAAGTGTCCCGCTCGGATTATTTCTATGTGATGGTGGGCGACAAAAAGGTTGAAGTGAACGTGTACCAGGAAGGAGATCCGGACGGAATTGCCGTGGAGGACGATTTTGACGGAGACCCTGCAGAAGGTGACGTCAACACCTTCACGGGCTACGAAAATCTCATCTCCAGCCCTGCTGAATGGCTTTCCGAAATCAAGAACATGATGGACAACCCCACCATCACGTACAACGACGGCAGCTGCTACAAGGGTCAGCTGAACGAAAACGGAGACCGTGACGGATACGGCATCTACTACTGGCCTGTGGGCAGCTACTACATCGGCCAGTGGAAAGACGGCCAGCGCAGCGGAATGGGCATCTATCTGATCGGGGACCACACATACAATTTCAGTAACTGTCCCGAGGCAAAGGTGTACGTGGGCCACTGGGAGAACGGAGTTGCCAACGGTGTGGGCTCGTGCTACGATTCAGAAGGTAATCTCATCTACGACGGAGTGTTCACGGACAGCTTCCCCGGCGACGATTACCCCAACGGTGAGAACTTCTCCGGATACAAGTTCCAGATCTTCCATATCACCAGCGTGAACAATTCGGGCCGATGGTACATTGGCGAAACCTACTATACCAACCGTCATGGCTGGGGCCTTCTCATGTGGGACGACTTTGACTGCTGCTTCGGCAAGTGGGAAGACGACAACCGCACCAACCATCTGTTCATGGACCGTGCCGGCAAAACCATCGAAATGAGAGACTACACCGAAGATTAATCCCCTTCCGCAGCCATGTTGAAACTTCTTGGAATAGCAATTTCGCTCCTTGTGCAGTTTACCGCGCAGGATACGTACCTGTATGTCGATAACAAGGAAGAGGCTTCCACAAGTTTCGACGCAGACGGCGGCAAGGAGATGTTTTTCGTGAACACCAACGCTTCCACCTACACCCTCGAGGATGTTCCCTCGTGGTGTAAGGTGGAAGACAAATCCGCCACCGGCTTCATGCTGGTGTGCGAAGAGAACAAGGACCTGTACCGCAGCTGCACCATCCTGGTGAAGGCCGGCGGCAAAACCGTGCCCCTGAATGTGAGCCAGGAAGGAGCCAAGGGGGAAGACCTGAATTCCACCGGCTGGATGCTCAAGATGCACAGGCTTCTGGAGCACGTCACCAAAACATACTCCAATCCTTCCGGAGAGCCGGACCGTTACAAGGGAGAGCTGAATCCCGCCGGCAAGCGCCACGGGATGGGAATATACAGCTGGAGCAACGAAACCTACTATCTTGGTGAATATGTTGGCGGTGCAAGGAGCGGAATGGGAGTTTATATCATAGGTGGCAACGGCTTCCACTTCAGCACCTGCGAAGACTGCATGATATACGTGGGCGGGTACAAGAGCGGCAAGGCAAGCGGCAACGGTGCCTGCTACGACAAATACGGCCACACCCTCTACCGCGGCCCCTTCGACTCCGGTTTCCCCTCTTCCACCTATCCCGGCAACGGCAATTATGCCGACTATAAGTTCGAATGGATTCCCATTCAGGGCGGCGATTATTTCGGCGAAACCTATAAGGGAACGCCCAACGGCTACGGAATAGTTTTCCATGCCGACGGCAGCGCCTATTTCGGCTTTTTCAACGACGGCAAGCCCGTCAGCGGCATAGATATCCCCTACTCCGGAGGCCGTGTAAGAAAAAATTGACAACAACCAATACACACTAAAACTTAAATATGGAAAAATTCATTCTGGCGCTGGACCAGGGAACCAGTTCATCAAGGGCCATCGTTTTCGACCACGAAGGCCGGATCCGTTCCACGGCGCAAATGGAATTCACCCAGCACTTTCCCAAACCCGGCTGGGTGGAGCACGATCCAATGGAGATATGGTCGTCGGAGGCTGCGGTAATCGCGGAGGCCATATCCCGGATTGGCATCGGGGGCAAGGAGATTGCCGCCATCGGCATAACGAACCAGAGAGAAACCACCATCGTGTGGGATGCGGAAACGGGCATTCCCGTATATAACGCAATCGTGTGGCAGGACCGCCGCACTTCGGAATTCTGCGATTCCCTGCGTGACAAAACGGATTTCATCCGCGCCAAGACAGGCCTCATCATCGACGCATATTTCTCCGGCACCAAGATCAAGTGGATTCTGGACAATGTCCCCGGAGCGCGCGAAAAGGCCGATGCAGGCAAGCTGCGTTTCGGCACGGTGGATTCCTGGCTTGTATGGCAGCTCACCCGCGGCACCGTTCACGTGACGGACGTTACCAACGCGTCCCGCACAATGCTTTTCAATATCCACACGCTGGAGTGGGACAAGGAGCTCCTGGAACTCTTTGGAATTCCCCTGTCCATGATGCCTGCGGTGAAGTCCTCGTCGGAGGTCTATGGCTGCACGAAGACCACCATCTTCGCCCACGAAGTTCCCATCGGCGGAATTGCCGGTGACCAGCAGGCCGCCCTCTTCGGCCAGATGTGCACCGCTCCCGGCAGCGTGAAGAACACCTACGGCACCGGCTGCTTCCTTCTTATGAACACCGGCGAGAAGCCCATCATGAGCAAGAACAACCTGCTCACCACCATAGCCTGGAAGATTGGCGATACCGTGAATTACGCACTTGAGGGCTCCATTTTCGTGGGTGGCTCGGTGGTCCAGTGGCTGCGCGACGGCCTTGGAATCATCCGCTCCTCCTCGGAGATTGAAGAGCTGGCCCTTCGCGTTCCGGACAACGGCGGCGTGTATTTCGTACCCGCCCTCACCGGCATGGGCGCCCCGTACTGGGACCAGTACGCCCACGGGGTAATCTGCGGAATCACGCGCGGAACCACATCGGCACACATTGCCCGCGCGGCCCTGGAGGGCATTGCATTCCAGACAATGGACATTGTGGGCGCCATGGAGAAAGACGCCGGAGTGAAGCTTTCGGAACTGAAGGTGGACGGCGGCGCATCTCGAAACAACCTTATGATGCAGTTCCAGGCCGATATACTGGGCTCCGACGTGGTCCGTCCCGAGGTTACGGAAACCACCGCCCTTGGCGCCTGCTATCTGGCGGGCCTCGCCGTGGGCTTCTGGGGCTCCGTGGACGAAGTGAAGCGTCAGTGGAAGGCAGAGCGCGTATTCTCCCCCAGCGGCGCTTCCGTGGAGGAACTCAAGGCCGGATGGGCCGATGCTATTTCAAGAACGGTAAAATAGGAGAGATCATTATGATGGAAAAGTATATTTTCGAGTTTATCGGCACGCTGGTGCTGGTTCTTCTTGGCGATGGCGTGTGCGCTGCATGTTCGCTTGAAAAATCCAAGGCAAAGGGCGCAGGATGGATAGTCATCACCCTTGGCTGGGGCTTCGCCGTTATGGCGGGCGTATTCATCGCCGGTCCCGTTTCAGGGGCTCATCTGAACCCGGCCGTTACCCTTGGCCTGGCAATCTTCGGCTCGTTCGAGTGGAATCTGGTTCTTGGCTATATCGTGGCCCAGATGCTCGGCGGTTTCCTTGGCGCCGTGCTTGTGTGGCTGTTCTATAAAGACCATTACAAGGCCACTTCCGACAGCCCGGATACCATCCTTGGCACTTTCTGCACCATGCCTGCAATCAAGAACCCCTGGAGGAATTTCCTCTGCGAGGTAATTGCAACCTGCCTTCTGGTGTTCGCAATCATCGCCCTTGCAGCTCCAGGAAACACGGGTGTTGTGGGTGCTGTGAGCGCTTTCCCTGTAACCTGCATCATCATGTCCATCGGTATGTCGCTAGGTGCAACCACCGGTTATGCGCTGAACCCTGCGCGTGACCTCAGCCCCCGTTTCGCCCACTTCGTACTGCCCATCAAAGGCAAGAAAGGCAGCGGCTGGTGGTACAGCTGGGTGCCCGTGGCAGGTCCTCTCGTGGGCGCATCCCTTGCGGCAGTTTTAGGAATGTTAATCTACTAATACCATTTTATATATGTCAAATATCCCCACCCCGCATATCGAAGCCAAACTTGGCGAGATTGCAGAGACCGTTATAATGGCCGGCGACCCTTTGAGGGTTAAGTTCATGGCCGAGAATTTCCTTGAAAACCCCGTGCTGTTCAACACCGTGCGCAACTGCTTCGGCTACACCGGCACCTATAAGGGCAAGAGAGTGAGCCTTATGGGACATGGTATGGGAATGCCCTCCATAGGCATCTATTCCTATGAGCTGTTCAATTTCTACGATGTGAAAACCATCATCCGCGTGGGCTCGGCCGGTTCCTACAGCCGCGAGCTTGGCCTCGGGGACCTTATCATTGCCCAGGGCGCCTGCACGGATTCCAATTACGCAGCCCAGTTCGAACTCCCCGGGCATATGGCTCCCATTGCCGACTTCGACCTTCTGCGCGCCGCAGCCAACGAATGCGAGCGCCTTGGACTGAACTACCGCGTGGGCAATGTCCTGTCTTCGGATGCGTTCTACACTGAGAATCCCCACACCGACAAATGGATCAACATGGGTGTGTATGCAGTGGAAATGGAAGCTGCCGCGCTTTACCTTAACGCCCTCCGCGCCGGCAAGCGTGCCCTCACCATCTGCACGATCTCGGATCACATCCTCACCGGCGAGAACACCACCTCCGAGCAGCGCCGCACCGGTTTCACCAACATGATGAAAGTGGCCCTGTCGCTGGTGTAGCGGTTCTGGGTTGCTCCCGATTTCATGGACGGGCCTGCGCTTTGCACGGGCTCGTCCACTTTTTTGGCGGTTTCCGTGCACGAGATGCCCATTTACAGGGGTCCGTACACGTTTTTGGCGGTTTCCGTGCACGAGATGCCCGTTTGCAAGGGGCCGTACACGTTTTTGGCGGTTTCCGTGCACGAGATGCCCGTTTGCAGGGGTCCGTACACGTTTTTGGCGGTTTCCGTGCACGAGATGCCCGTTTGCTGGGGTCTGTACACGTTTTTGGCGGTTTCCGTGCACGAGATGCCCGTTTGCAGGGGTCCGTACACGTTTTTGGCGGTTTCCGTGCACGAGATGCCCGTTTGCTGGGGTCTGTACACGTTTTTGGCGGTTTCCGTGCACGAGATGCCCGTTTGCAAGGGTCCGTACACGTTTTTGGCGGTTTCCGTGCACGAGATTATCATCCCCAGTAGAAAAAATTTGCAGAATCAAAAAAATGATGTATCTTTGCATTCCCAAAACGATGGTGCTGTAGCTCAGATGGTAGAGCAATGGACTGAAAATCCATGTGTCGGCAGTTCGATTCTTCCCAGCACCACCAGAACCCGCTCAGACCGAGCGGGTTTCTTTTTTCCGTCCCAGTTTCCGTCCCACTTTTTCGGAAATTAAACTCCATTTTAATGCCCTCTAATGCCTTTTTTCGATTCTCGACTGGGACGGAGAAAATAGAGATTTTCGCGTCAGAAAAAAGTGGGACGGAAACTGGGACGAAGCAAATAAAAGTGTCAATCAATCCTTCAAGAATTCCTTCGAAGCATACACTTTTCTTCTTAAATATACGGCCAGATTATACACTTTTCCTTTTACGAGTTCAGCAAAGTAGTAAGAAAATTGGGAAAAAGTAGGAAGAAAACGATGAAAAGTAGTAAGAATATTCTTCATCCTGCTTAATGAGCATCCAGCTAATTCAGGCCGAAAGCTAGCCTTGCATTCAGTGAGTGAATGAATGCATTCATTCTTTCAGTGATTCAGTGATAGCATTCACTCATTCATGTCGTTTTGTCGTTAAATCGTGATATCGTTACATCGTTATGTCGTTATATCGTTACTTTGTTACTTTGTGACGTTGTGACATTGTGCGGCTACGCCCCGAAACTATAGCTTCAGAATGTACTATTTCTGGTAATCAAGGATGTACTTCCGGAGGGCGTCTCTTTCCAGGATCTTCACATCGGCGGCAAGGCCGATGACGAAGCGGCCGGCCCTTCGACGCTGTTGATGGTGGTCCGGAGCAGCCAGGTGCCATCCTCGCGCTTCAAGTCTCTTTCTGCCATCAAATATTCTTACACCAGGAGGCTCTTGGCGCGAGTGTTCAGCTGCAGGACCACTTTCTCTACCGGAGAGCCGGTCATCCGGAAGACGTCCGGTTTTTTGACCTCGTGCACCCGGTCTGTCAAAGATCCAAACAAAACCTCACCACCACCTCCCTCGGCCTCAAATACGTCAAAGTATAGGACTGCTCCGCGGAGGAGATATGTACCCGTTCATATTGCGAAGTCCCCACCAGATTGCGGCCCGACAATGACACTTCCCACCGGTCCGCCTTGTAACTGACCGACGCATCACAGAACCAATTCATGCCGAAGTCCCTCTCGCTGCTGTGGTATAATTCATTGTGCAGGGAAATCATCCATCTCTTTGCCGGCAGGAAGTTCAACTGCATCCGATGCTCCCAGTCATTCACGCCGGCCGTTGCGGTCCCTTCCACGCTTCGCCGTGTCATCTCAAGCAGGGAGCCGCCCTCCACGGTCATCCACCGGGCAGGCCTGAAAGAGTAATCCACGCTCGCCGTGTATCCGGCCGTCCTGGCATCCACCACATTACCTGCCGCCAGATAACTGTAGTCGCTCAGCAGGGCCGACCCGGAAAGCCCGATCACCGTCCTGCACCAGGAGAATGATTTGGAGATTCTTCCACTCAGTAAATATGTGTTTGCATCATACGTCTGGCCGCTTGCCTGCTGTACATAAATGCCGGAATCGATGGAATTGGCATAAAGCAGATTGCCCTTGCTCCGGGTAAACACCGGGTTGATGCTGAAGAATAGGCCATAAACCGGATTCCGGTAGGAGTACGTTCCGGAAACAGTATGGG